>ERZ869936.311-NODE-311-length-49912-cov-18.291113_pt1 | contig 49912 bp, 52 predicted proteins | sample MGYA00520876_ERZ869936 | MGnify/ENA primary metagenome ERZ869936 (study PRJEB32218, sample SAMN09650985) | biofilter metagenome | isolation source: enrty point of leading RO module | place: Saudi Arabia: Thuwal, RO plant located on Red Sea | collected 2016-02-17 ... | reverse complement strand
GGTCGTGTGGACCCAGCAAGTATATCGGCCGCCTGTGTCGACTCAACATCCGGTGAAGATCGGGAGGCCGCGAGCCTTCCAGCAGGCGCCGTGGCCCCGGCAACGGCAACCCACAGGAACCAGGCGCCGGCATATCGGGACTAGACGGCCGAAACGCTGTCGGCCCCGTGAATGGTCGACCACACGAAGTCTGGAACGAGTAGAAGGACCGCGCCCCAAGCAGACAGGTCCACAACGATTATCCAGAGCGTCACACGCGAAAGATCGTGACCCACTTCTCCTCCAAACTCGCCGTGACCAGCATTCCGCACTGCTCCTAGGCGAGCTCTGTTCGACCACCCTGGGCTAGCTCTTCAAACGCCGCCTGAGCTCCATGTTCCGCCTGCGGATCTTGTCATCGCGACGGTCGCTCGCGGAAGGAGGCTCCATTCCCGCGTCCATGTAAGTCTGTCGAAAGAAGGTCAGCCTTTCTTCGACTTGCTCGTGGAACTCGGGAGTGTCGAATTCAGCCTGAACCACCGCTCGACCCCATATGTCATCATCGATCTCTCTCCTGAGCCAGTAGAGGTTCTCTCGGGCAAAGGGGACTCGTCTGGCCAGATCCTCCGTGAAGGTGCCGGCCTCACCCTGCGCTCCGTCCTCAACTACATAGTTAATGACAGGATCGTTGACGAGGTTCGCACAGTCTCCGGCCGTCAACCATGAGCTGTGCTCAGCCGTCCCCGAGTAGGGAATCGATCTTTCAAGACTTTCCGCCGCTATCCCGAGCTTTAGCGGCCATGCCTTCCAATCTCGCTGCTCGAGAATCCGGCCGATTTCAAACCGAGACTCTCCGGCATACAGCTCGGCCGTAAGTCCCTCATCTGCACCGACAAGACGCATGTATTCGTCAACGGCTGCGGGCAGCTCCGCCAGCCCGGTCATCTCCCGTAGTTGCTCGAGTTGCTGTTCGGTCACGCCCACGGGTGGATCTGCGAACTCGGAAACCAGAGGTTCGAGGATTTGGCCGACAGAGTCTCTGATGTCGCCCATCGAAGAGAGGCTACCAAGAGCACCCATCTTGCCCCACGCGATATTGAGGGGATATAGGGGAGGCCCGAACGCGGACACGGACGCCTGTTCCCTGGATCTGCATAGAGGAGGTGGCGACTGGTTGAGCATCGCCTCGGCGAGAAGCCGGACGGCCGCCTAGCCATCTTCGTAGGCGCCTCTCGGCACGGGAGATTCGACAGGACTCGCTGAGTTCAACACGGCAGCGACACTTCCCGGAACGCTTTCGATTCTCCAAAGGTGTGGCGGTCAACTCTGAAGGAACCCAGAGCAGATCGCAGGATGTTCTAGTTGTTGGATACGACAGCTGCCCGTCCGATTCGCCGAGGCAGCGATAGCGAGATCCTTCCGATCGAAGCTGTGGTAGGAGCGATCGAGATTAAGTCGAAATTGGATCCGGGAAGTGTGGCCGACGCAGTCGACTCGGTTGCGTCCGTGAAGCGTCTCATTTCGAGTGAGCATCAAGAGTCGGTCCGCTTCCGCCACGATCAAGTCAACCCTGCGTGTGGGTGTCGGGCCCTAGTCTTGCCACCGCAGGCTCTTGACGAACCGACCGATCCGTTTCCGGCCCAGAACGAGGCCGATGGCTGCGACGAGAGATCCGAGAACTGCCAGATCTCCGAGCGTCGGCCAGGAATGAGACTCCCCCACCGGCTCGGCTTCGGCCTGGAGCGAAAGCGGCGCTCCCGCAGCCGGTAGGTTTCCAGATCCTGCGACGACTGAGGCGAATCTGTCCGCATCGGAGTCTGAGGTCGACTCGTCGGTCTCCCCAACGTCACTTTGGTTGACGAGCTCGTTCGTCTCCAAAATCGAGTCTGCGGGCGGGCTCGCAGCAGCGGCGCTGGTTGGATCATCCGATGCGGATGTCGGTGAGCCTTCGGGAGCTGTTGTAGCTCCGGGTGTCGGGGCGGTAGTGGGTGTCGACACTTCCGGCGTCGTCCCGGTGCCGGTATTGGAGGTTGTGGTCGTCTCTGGCATCGAGGTTGTGCTGGTGGTCTCGAGTGTCGTTGTAGTCCCCGGCAGCGAAGTTGTGCTGCTGCTCCCGACCGTCGTCGTCGGCTCTTCTCCGTCGGCGACTGCGTTGGTGAAGCAGAACGTGACTTGTTCCAATTCATCGAGGGTCAAGTCGATGAGCCCACCCTCCCCGGTCTCCCAGAATCCGGTGAGCACCTGGGTCTCCTCGTCATCGTCGTCATCGTCGATCTCCATCACCACGCGGAAGACCGGGTTCACGTTGTTGTTGACCCACGAGCCGCTCGCGGTCAATGTGGTGGCGCCAGAGACGTTCGTCTCTATATCCCCAAGAACGCCGTCGTCCTCCTCCACGGCCCAGTATTCGCCGTTCCACGCGGGATCGCTGCTGGAGCACTCTTCGTCGGGTGAATCGCCGAGAGCCGCCGGTGAGAACATGGTGGTCAAGGCGGCCAGCAAAGCAAGGCAGGTCAGAAGCGCCAGGAGCCTCCTGTGCGCCTCGTGACCGCGATGCAAGTTCGTACTCACTCGTGCTCCTGGCCGCCCGCCGTGAATGCCGCCACCTTTGAGATTCCGTCAATGGGACAACGTAGACAAAGTGCGCTGTCCTCCTCGGGATGACCCCACCTGAGTTCCATCTCCGCCGAGGTACCCCAACGGGCCGGTCTGCTAAACCCCTTGTGACGAGATGTGCATCAGTGACCGCAAGAGCCCTTCCGGAGTCCAGATCCGGGTAGCTTCGAGACAGTGTCTACTAGCGAGCGCACACCACTCCCAGAAATCGATCGTGCGGCTGCGGAGCGGTTCTGGGATCGCTTTCTCGGATCGCTCAATGAAGTGAAGCCTTCGGCCCCCCGGGAGATTGCTTGCTTTGGCGACAATGTCGAGTTGGCCGACGAGCTCATTTCGTTGGTGCTGACAGGCAAGAAGCGGGCGACAGCGGGCAGCGTTGCCGAGTACGAACACGAGGGCAGCGCCCTCCCGCAGGTGGGGGAGCGATGGATTGCGTGCGATGGTACGGGACGTCCGCGCGCAGTGATCGAGACCACTGAGACTCGGGTTGGCCCGCTCTCCTCGGTGGATGAGCGATTCGCCTGGGACGAAGGAGAAGGCGACCGAACCAGGGCTGATTGGCTGCGCAGCCACACGGCGTTCTTCTCACGAAGACACGAAGCGCTTGGTATCCCTTTCCATTCGGACATCCCGGTCGTCTTCGAGCGCTTCGCCGTCGTCTACCAGGAACCCGAACACGGGGTTGCCGAGTAGAAGGATCCGAGAAGGGATGGATCTCGGGTACGTGTGGTGCGCCACGACGGCAGTTCGGCGCGTCCACCGCCTAAGCCTGGAACGAGCGGTGAGTGGGGGCCGTACGAGCTCGTCCCGGGGCGAACCTGTGCCCGTTAGACGCAGTCGACTACCAGCTAGGCCGAGCCAGGCGATCCCGTGGAGGGGTGGTCCTCTCCAGCTTGGTGTTGTCGAATTCCCAGGTGAGCTGGGAGCTCACTGACACGACTCCGTCGACGCGTTTGGTGAAACTCTCCAAGAGGACCGCGTCGCTCTTGGTCTCGAGATGTCCTTGGAGCTCGACGTTGCCGTCGACGCATTTCACCTCGACCCGACGCGGGTCGATCCAGAGCACTTCGTCCATCACGTGGTCCCGGAGCTCGGCGATGATGTCACGGTCGGAGCGCGCGAATGCCCGAAGGATGTCAGACCTGCTGACGATGCCGCGAAGGGTGCCGTCGTCATCGACGATCGGGATGCGTTTGATCGCAGACTTGCGCATGATTCGAGCGGCTTCGGCATGATCGGCGTCCGGATGCAAGGTGATCACATCGGATGTCATCACATCCGCAACAAGACGCTCTGTCGAAGGCATCTCACCATTCTCGCCAAACCATCGGAGGAGGCGAGCCCGCTGCTTGGCTCGACGCCCCGACTCGCTCTTGACGAAATCTGCCTCGGTGATCACCCCGACCAGGGCTTTGTCGTCGTCGGTCACCAGCAATCCACTGACGCCGCTCTCGATCATCCGCCGGGCGGCTTCCTTCAGTGACATCTGTGGTCCTACGGTGATGAGTTGAGACGTCATCAAGGCGCGGACCTTCATCGATACCTCCTTGTTCGTTTGCCTCCATTCTTCGCGACGGATGACCATGGCCCTAGTCGGGAACGTCACTAATCGGTGGGGCGAAGGTCCCAAAGACGTAGCGCAGCAGGCGCACCGCTGGATTGTCCGAGCGCAACGTCTCCGCCTCGATCGTCAGTCGGGCTTGGTGTCTCGCTTGCGACGCTCGTTCCAGTACCCGGCGATTGCCCCCAACGCCGCCGTTAGCAGTGCGACCCAGAAATCGTCAGATTGAAGAACAACGACCGCAATCACACCGATCAGGCCTCCGACGAGTAGGCCCACCCGAGCTCCATTCCATGTATCCCAGGGTGGTCGACCTGCGGGAAGCCTTTGTGGGCTTTTCTCGGCCATGAACCCATGCGAGCAGCTGGGAGTGGGAGAGGCAAGGGCCCAACGTCACTTTTGCTTCGGCACCCGGGGTCGCTTTTGGCTTGGCGCCAGTGGCTTCGATGTCGACTGACTTCAGACCGACGTGGTCTCCCGCGGATTCGCTTCGGCGCCCTCCGTGATGAGGAGGATGATCACTGCGTCTTCGGTCAGAGCTTGGTTCGTCGAGGTGGCGTTGGACATGACGCGCACCGCCGCCAGAGACGCTCCACCACAGGGTCCGGCGTCTACGCCGAGCACGGCGAGGTCCCTGGCGGCGCCCAACGCCTGAGAGTCTGTGACCGTGACACAACCATCGAGGCCCGTAGCAATGTGAGGCCAGGCCAGGGAGGAGACGGTGCCGCAGTTGAGGCCCGCCATCGCGGTGCCGCCGGTCTCGATCGTCACCCGCTGGCCTGAGCTGACACTGGCGAAGACCGAGGCTGCCGTGACCGGTTCCACCGACATCACCCTCGTTTTGAGGAGAGCCGGATCATGCCGGTAGTGCTGGAGGGCGGCCTGCAAGAGCGAGCCGACGCCGGCAGGGACGACGATCAGATCTGGCCGTTCGATCCCGTGGCGATGAAGTTGCTCGTCGATCTCGGAGAAGAGCGTCGAGTAGCCCTCGACGATCCACGTCGGGATCTGCTCGTAGCCGGGCCAGGCGGTGTCTTGTATCAGCAGTCGCGCCTGGCTTTCGCCGGCGAAGCGGGCTGCGGCTTCGACCGTCTCGTCGTAGCTCGCACGTAGGACGGTCACCTCGGCGTCTTCGCCCTGGATCGCAGAGATGGCATTTGGGTGGACGTCGTCGGGCACAAAGACGTGGGACGAGTGACCAAGCTCTCGGGCGAAGCGAGCCACGGCACGTCCATGGTTGCCGTCGGTTGCACAAACCAGGGTGATTTGATCATCGAGGAGCCTCGATTCTGCTTCCCTAAGCGCCCGGTGGATGGCCCATGAAGCGCCGAGAGCCTTGAACGCAGGCAGTCCCAGCCGGCTCGACTCGTCTTTGGCGAATACCCGGCCAACTCCCAACTGGCGCGCAAGCTCAGGCAGCTCCCTCAGCGCCGTGGGCTCATAGCCAGGGAGCGACCGGTGGAACTCGCTCACCTCTCCGGATATCGGTGGGCATATCCACCCCTCGTCGCGTCTTGCGTTCCATGTCAACGAGGGCTGAATGGGGCGATTGGCCTCCTCGCCGCTCATGCGTTGCGTTTCGAGAGGGCAGTGCGGACGAGGTTGACGTAGAAGGCGACGCCCGTCTCGAGGGCGTCGTCGTTGAAGTCGTACTCGGCGCTGTGCAGCGGTGTGCCACCTGCGCCGGGCTCTTCGCCATTGCCGATGAGCACGAAGCAGCCGGGGACCCGGTCGAGGAAGGCGCCAAAGTCCTCGCTGGCGGTCCAGGGCGCTGTGTCCCCGTCGATCTCCTTGTGTGGCACCGTCGCCTGCGCAGCGGCGATCGCCAGCTCGTAGGCAGCCGGGTCGTTGATGGTCGGTTCGAACTCGTGGGTGTAGGTCACGACGCAGGCTGCTCCATGTGCGGCGCAGATACCCTCACACAGCTGGCGAATCCGCCGTTCCAGCAGGCTGCGAACGTCCGGCCGGAAGCTGCGGGTGTCTCCTCTGATGATCACCTCGCCCGGAACGGCATTGCGAGCGCCGTCGGTCGAGATCTCGGTGCAGGAGACTACGGCCGCATCAGATGGGTCGGTGTTCCTCGCGACCACCGTCTGAAGGGCGAGGACTATCTCCGATGCAACCACGATCGGGTCGACGAGCATCTGTGGCCGTGCGGCGTGCCCTCCCACGCCTTTGACTCGAATCTCGAAGTTGTCCTCGGCGGCCATCAGACCGCCGACCCGGGTGCTGAGCTGACCTGTTTTGTGCCCGGGCATGTTGTGCAGCCCAAAGATGGCGTCGACCGGGAATCGATCGAAGAGCCCGTCGGCGATCATCGCCTTGGCGCCTAGCCCATGTTCTTCGGCGGGCTGAAACACCAGATGCAACGTACCTTCGAAGCCGCCTTCGCCGGCCAAGACCCGGCCCGCTCCCAGAGCCATGGCCATGTGTCCGTCGTGCCCGCAGGCATGCATCACTCCGTCGTGCCGGGACCGATAGGGGGCCTCGGTTCGCTCCGTCAGCGGCAAGCCGTCCATATCGGCTCGCAAGGCTATGGCACCGCCATCCCCACGGCGGAGGGTGGCGACCAGGCCCGTGCCGCCGATGCCCCGGGTCACCGTGAGGCCCATGTCGCCCAAAGCATCCGCGAGGTAGTCGCTGGTGAGCCGCTCCTCCATTCCGAGCTCCGGGATCTGATGGAGGTCGTGTCGCCACTGTCGCAACATCGCGACGACGTCGTCACTCATGCTCGGAGCGTCGGGAGTCTCGGGCTTCATGAGTCGATCGTATCGATCGCTAGATGATTCGACCGGCGTGCTCGAGCAGAGGCTCCCCGTCGAGGATCCGCTGCGGGCCGAGTCTGCTCAGATCGAGGCTCGGGTCCGTGCCGGTCATCAGCTCCGCCAGGTGCCGTCCCACTGCGTGGCATTGCTGGAATCCATGACCGCTGAATCCGGTTGCCTGGTAGAGCCCGTGAATCGTGGGCCACTCACCGACGATCGCGTTGGCGTCGAGGCGATTCTGTGCGTAGAGACCGGCCCAAGACCTGATCACCTCGAGCCGATCGAAAGCCGGGATGATGGAAGCGAGCGCCGGCCAGATCACGTCGTAGAACCGGGAGCGTGGCGCGGGAGCGAAGTCGAACCCGACGGGGTCCTGGTCGGTCGACCATGCGATCAGGTATGCGTCGTGCTCGGGAAGCACGTACACCCCGTTGGGAAGGAAGAAGCTTGGTAGCTTCGAGCCCCCATCGACATCGCCTGCAACCACGTACACGGTTCGCATCACCGGCTCCACCGGAATCTCAACGCCGGCCGTGAGCAGCAGATCGGTCGACCATGCACCGGCGCAGACAACCACCCTGTCTGCATCCATCGCACCGCTCGCAGCGGCTCGAATGCCAACAACACTTTCATCGGAAACGACGATTGACTCCACCTCATCGTGCAGGGTCTTCGCTCCCGCAGCGATGGCCTTCCGGCGATAGCCGTCGACCACGGCGGTGGGGTCTACGGACCCGTCACTGGGGCCAAAGGTGCCACCGATGAGCTCCCCTGAAGCCAATGCGGGGAATCGAGCGACGATCGCATCCATGTCGAGCCACTCGGAGTCGCACCCCATGCGCCGCTGGGTCTCGAGCCCGGCGAGAGCAGCTTTTCGCCCCGGTTCGTCGACGAGAAAGAGATTCCCCTGCTTGCGCATTTGTGGGTCGGGTGAGTAGTCGCCGACCGCCATGTCCGACGGGAATTCCTCCAGCACCTCCATCGCATACTTGGAGATCGCGATGTTCTCTTCGAGGTTGAACTGAATCCGCACGTTGCCGTCGGACAGCATTGTCGAAGCGAGCCGCAGGGTGGGGTCCTTTTCGATCACGGTGACATCCGCGGCGGGTTCCAGCCGCATCAGATGGTGGGCTGTCGCCCAGCCCATCGAAGCTCCACCGACGATCAGAGTCCGACTCATAGATTGATGGCCACGGCTCCCTGTGATCGAGTCGATCTAGCTGGCATGTCGGGCGAGCGTAGTGTCCTGCCGACTGCGCCGATGAGCCCGATCAAGGGATCAAGATCACCACGGCAAGCCCCAGAATCACGAGGTTGCCGAGGATGACGGCCAACCGCTGGGTGGACGGTGTGAGCCTGCTTCGCGCAAAGGAGCCGACAGCTGCGAGAAGGGTCTGCCACGAGAGAGATGCGAGGAATGCCCCGCCGACGAACACGACACCCGCTGCAGGAGTCAGATCTGAGGCGACGCCCAGTCCGATGATCACTGCGGCGAAATAGACCACAGTCGTGGGGTTGATGACTGTCAGGCCCAGGAACCGAGCGTAGGTGCTGGCGATCTCCGACCGGTCCGGATAGGTGAACTCGGTGGGCCGCTCCGGAAGGTTTCGACTGCGACGTAGTCCTATCACCGCAATCACGGCCAATACGACGCCGCTGGCGATCCTCAGAGGATCCCCAACCGACTCGACGAGCCCGGCGAGCGTGGCGCCACCGATCACGGCCAGTCCGGCGTACAAGAAGTCCGCAGTCGCAGCGCCGGCACCCGCTGCGAAAGCGCATCGGAATCCGCACTTGATGCCAACCTGGACGATGAGAATCGCGATTGCCCCCACCGGGATCGCTATTCCGTAGCCGGCGATCAGGCCTGCGACAAAGGCTTCCATGAGTTCGTATTGAACAACGCCGGCGCGCGTCTCGCTGAGTGATTAGGAGATTGCGTCAGCTGGCGGAAGAACCGTCCACAAGCGAAACGAGTTGGTCGAATGCCTCGTCGTCGACTTCGACGCTACCTCTGGCAAGAGCCTGATCTCTCCGATCGAGACTGGCCCGACCCGGTATCCGTGGTGGTCTCTCGTCAACGGTTGGGGCACTCTCGAAGCGCTCGATTATCTCTTGCGCCCTCTGTCGCAGCTCGTCGGGATCTCCGAAGGCTTTCAACGACATCGCCACGAACACATGTCCCCACCCATCAGATGATCCGGTTGGGGCAGCGCCGGCACCGGCGAGCACGCCGTTCATGAGCTCGATCATCATCGCCAGGCCAAGGCCTTTGTGGCCACCAAACGGAAGCAGTGCGCCGCCGTCGAGAACGTCGGATGGCGACCGAGTCTCGTTCCCGGACGAGTCAACGGCAATCCCCGGCGAGAGGGTCGTTCCGGCTGCAGCCGCCGCCATGACTTCGCCGACGTTGCTGGCAGAGGTCGCCATGTCGATGATGAAAGGCCGACCCGAAGACGGGACTCCCATGGCCAGGGGATTGGTGCCAAGCAGGCGTCCTTTGCCTCCGTGTGGCGTCACGAACGCGAGAGTGTTGGCGCTGATCACGGCGACCATGCCGGCCTCGGTCATTCTCTCGACGAAGTAGTTGAGGCTCCCCGATGTCGAGCGGCTGCCCCGCGCGGTGACGGCAGACATCCCGGACTCGGAGGCCAGGTCGATTGCCAGGTCGCACGCGATGGAAGCCACGAGCATGCCAGGGCGACCGTCCACCCGAGCGGAGTTGTGGCTCAGTCGCTCGATCATCGGATCGGGACCGGGCTCTTCGTCGAGTGGCCCATAGCTTCCGGGGAGCAGGCGTTGTATGCCGTGTGAGGCTCGCCCGCTCATCTCGCCAAAGAGGATCACCTCGGCCATGCGCTCTGAAGCCTCTTTGGAGAATCCTTGGCGCAGCCGCGCCAGCGTCAGTCGGCGCAGTTCGGAGATCTCGATGGTGCGCATGGTCGAATCTTACGGATCAGAGTGTGTCGCATCCGATCGTCTCACTCCTCCGGATATTGAAAGACTTCCTCCAGGGGGACCCCGAAGACCCGGGCGATCTTGAATGCAACTTCGAGCGAGGGCGAGTAGCGACCCTTTTCTATGGCGATGACGGTTTGTCGGGTGACACCGACTTGTTCGGCCAGTTCGGCCTGTGTCATCTCGTCGGCCTGGAATCTGAGGGCGCGAATCGCGTTGGTCACCTTGGTCTGCTTCGCCACTTCAGAATCCCCGGCGATACGCAACGATCTTGGTCACGGCGCTGACCAGCTCGGAGAGGATCAGGCCAGCCAGGATCGCGTGTGCGATCCAGAAGTGGTCGACTTCCACGATGGCCAGGCCCAAGACGAGCAATGATGCCGATCCCAGGACGTACCCGCCGAAGTACTCACCCCGTCTTTCAATGTCGCGGTCCCTCTCATCGGTTTGATCCGCAGCCTTTGGATTGGCGATGGCGACGACGATATGGCCGATGACGATGAGCACCACCGAGATCGCCAAGGTCACGAGCAGGGAACCCTGGTACACGATCGCATCAGCCTCGACGCGGGTCACCTCGGCCAGGATCCTGGCGAAATACCACCCGTTGACGACTCCCAAGCTCAGCGCTGTGATCCAGGTGCTCTTCTCTTCGAAACTCATGTCTGCTCCCTGTTAAAGATTTTTTACAGCGGGCACTGTAAAGTATTTCTGACATGCTGTCAAACAGAGTTGACAGTGTTCGAGCCGACGGATCGCCTAGTCTCGAGATTCGGTACCAACCTGGGAAGGAGCAAGACCGTGGCAGAGGTGACGGGCATTGGGGGTGTGTTCTTCAAGTGCACGGACCCCGAGGCCTTGCGCGATTGGTACGCCGAGCACCTCGGATTGCCGGTCGACAACGAGGGCTACGTGGTCATCTGGTGGGGCAACGAGGTGAAGGGGTCTACGGTTTGGGGCCCTTTCCCGGAAGACACCAGCGCTTTCGAATGGCCTGAGGGCAAGCAATGGATGCTCAATTATCGAGTAGACGACCTCGACGAGATGCTCGCGCAGCTCCGCTCGTCAGGAGTGGATGTCAGCGAGGAAACCTTCGAGGACGTGAATGGCAGGTTCGGGCACTGTTGGGATCCCGAAGGCAACCGGATCCAGCTATGGCAGCCCAATCCGGGAATGTGATCAGTTCGATGCGATCGGCTCGGAGTCAAAGAAGTCGACGAGCTGCAATCCCAAGAAGTCGATCCCAAGTTGGTTGGGATGACACAGGTCCCTGCGCAGTTGCTCGGCAGTCAGTGGGCCGAGATCTGGTCCGCGCGACACCAACTCGTACGTCGCTGCCGTGGTGTCGGCGATGATGGCCCCATCGTTGGGTATCGAGTTCCCGGCCGTGACTTCGCAGTCCTCACCCTCGTAGTAGTTCAGGGGAGAGATCCAAATCGGGATTCCGGGGTCGATTTCCCAGATCTTGGCCAGGACTGCATCGACGTTCTCTTGAGTGAGACCGGCCTCGGCCCGCTCACAGAGGTTGAGCCATGCGCCGTCGAACCCGGTCTCCGGGCGAAGCGGAAGGTAATGCTCGACCCAACCGTCCTCCTTCGTTGCCCAGTACTCGACGGTATGACCCGCCCACGCCGTGTTCACGAGGAGGTCCAGCTCGGAGGCGTCGAGGTAGCCACTCGCCGCATGGTTGGTATTGGAGCAGCCAACGACCGAGACGGCGTCAAATGGATTCTCGGGTGCCATGGTCGTCGTCGTGGTCTCACCAACTGTGGTGGTAGTCGTCTCAGGCACTGTTGTCGTCGTGGGCGCCGTGGTCGTGGTCTCGGGCACGGTGGTCGTCGTGGTCTCTGGCAGAGTCGTGGTTGTCACGATCGTCGTCGTGGTCGTCGGCTCTGAGTCCGGCTCGCAGAACGGTCTATCGGGCTGTGTGTCGCAGCGGGGATCTGCGGCCAGGACCGGGGTGACGAGTGCCAGTAGGAGGGAGATGAGCGCCAGCGCACCCATCATTCTCCGGAGAGCCGCTTGTCTTCCACTGGTCCGCGGAGGAGGAGTCATTGCTGATCACCTGGTCTTGGTCGTTCATGGTCACTACGACTCAAGATGCCGCGCAGTTCCTCAAAGACGCCTCAGCAACCCCTTAACAAATTCGAAAGTGGCCGAAGTAGAGCCGATCGGCTCTGGAGGTCGACTGACTCAGCCTCCGTGGCTGAGAAGCTCTTGGGCGTCAGCGGCGTCGGCGGTTCTCTGCGAGAGCAGAGCCGCTCCGATACCGACTCCCGTGGCTATGACCAGGGCGATGATCGCGACATCCAGTGCACCGACCCAAAGGGGTCCAGGGGGAGAGGTCGGCACAGGGTCGAGCACCTCGTACAGGCTGCGTGCTCCAACCGTGGCAGCTGCGATCCCGGCGAGCGTTCCTATCAAGGCGAGACCGCCAATCTCGAGAATCCCTGCGACGAGGTGCTCGCGCCTTTGCAGGCCCATCCGTCGGGCGAGGACATATGAGAGGTTGCGGGATCGCTGCCTGGTGTCGACGTAGAGAAGCACGCCCCCGATCGCAATCAGACCGGCGAGAGCGGAGTACATCTCTAGGAAATCGAACGTCCACACAACTGCGGCAAACTTGAGCTGATCGAGGGCGGTGTCCGCGCTGAGGGTGTAAGCGAAACCGACCTCTTCTGAGCCCAGGGACGTCTCGATAGCGGCGGGCTCGACGCCGCTGGTCCACAACAGGATCCGACTCCCAACCAGCTTCCCGTCGGGAGCGATCACATCGATATATGAGTCCTGGTCGACGATCACGAGGATCCGGCTCGCCTCGGACCCGGGAAAGACGCCGATTTCGCCTTCGATCGAGACCTCGACGTCTCCCGACCGAGTCAAGATCTCGCCAGACTCGACGCTCCCATTGGCGACATAGGCGGGGAGGACCCCGTCTACCGCCGGCTGAGACAGATCGTCGAGAACTGTCTCGAGCTCCACATCCGCGAAGGCATCGTCCCAGAAGGCCCCGCGTGAGAAGGTCTCGGTGTCGATCGCGAGAACGTCGACTGTCTCTCCGTTGAGACTGGCGCGCTCGGTTTTGACGACCACTGTCGACGAGTCGCGAATCTCGTCCGGTATCTCTGATAGGCCAAAGACCGGGGTGGAGACGTCGGCGCCAACGAAGGTTCGCCCTTTCGCATCGACCGTCGACGTTGCCGACCGGGTTAGCGACGCGGCATACACGAGAGTCGCTACGGGCAGCGCCGCACCGGCAATGAGCCCGAGGACCACGGCCGGGGCCGAGGTGATCCGGCGCGAGGCGAGGTAGGCAGAGTTGGAGGTGCGCCCGGCCCGTCTGATGGCCGGGAAGAGCCGGATCAACAATTCAGCCACGAGCAGGACAACTGCAACAAAGCCAAACAGCGGGAAGAAGAGGACAAGGGGATCGACAAACCCGACGAGCTGATTCTCCTCGGTTCGCACCGCTGTCTCTCCGATCTGCATCCGGACCAAGGCGGCTCCAGCGACTGCAGCGATGAGAAGCGGGATGCGCCACGGGACGGTGTGGCGCTTCGGGCGAGTTCTGTCGAGGATCCGGCGGCATCGGGCGCCGACTACAAACATCAGTCCAAGAACGGCCGCCACGATCGCCAACCCAGCTACCCATGCCGACTGGGCGCGGGCCGACGCCTCGATGTCCGACGACGGTCCGATCAGGCCGATCAGCACATTGGCCAGGCCCCACCCGATCCCACCGGCGAGTACGAGTGCAGGCAAGGTTTCCAGCCCTGCCTTGACTGCGAGTGGGCCAGGCCCGACGCCGGCGGCCGAGAGGTACTTGAGCTCGGCCGACCTCCGATCGACCCAATACGACCCGGCACCGGCGACGAGAGCTAGGGCGGCAAAGAGAACAACCCCGGCGAGTGGGAGGATCGAGGTCCTCAGGGCCTCGGTCACGGTCTCCACGCGGTTCGACACGATCGTGAGGTCCGATGTCAGGTTGGGCTGGCCAAAGAACGCGGGGACTTCTTCGGCCTCTTCATCGATCACCTGGTTGGCGAACTCAAGCGTTGCGACGGCGTCGCGCGCCGAGCTCACCGTCAGGCCTTCGGTGTCGACCGGGATCTCCCAGTCACCAAGTGATCGCGCATATTGGGCGAAGATCGAATCGAAGAGGGCCGGTTCGTCGGCGAACTCCTCGGTGTCGACGAGAACGATCAGCGGGGGCAGCTCACCTTGGATGTTCCGCAGCGTGATTTCCTCGAGGGAGCACCAATAGGGGTGTCTTTGACTGCCGTATATGTCCTCGTAGACGGCCGTCACAGGGAGGGTTCGCGGCTCACCGCCGGCCGGTGTGAACATGAGCTCGCCACCAGGCTCGAGGTTCATGAATTCGGCGGCATAGTTGTCGATATACGCACCCGGGCCGTGGCTCCCGCTGATGAGTGTTATGTGCTCGCGGAACTCGTCCCGTGCCACGAAGCGAATCGGTGTCCGGACCCCGGAGCCGTCGGCGTTCTGACCGTCGACCAACGTGCCTTCTAGAAAGAGGCGCGGCGTTCCGAGAACAGGGTCGTCGGCGACGGCGTCATTCAATGACTCGCGGGCCAGAGGGATCGGAGCGAAGTTGATGGTCTGCCCCCCGAACGATGCAGTGCAACGACCGGTCAGCTCGCGCTGGAGCGCCTCACTGGAGGCCGACGACAGGAATAGGGGGGTGAGGGCGGCGACCATGGCGAGTATCGCCCCAGCCCCGACGATCGACGCCAGCACCGCGGGCTGACGGAGGAGAAGTAGGGGAGCCTTGCGAAAGGGTGCTGTCCGCCACATTCAGGATCCACCCCAATGGATCGAGGGTATTCCCGCGATCACACGCCTACGCACTGCTCTCCTCCTGCGTCCGCCAACTGTCGGTCCTCGTTCGGATATGCCTGACCAGGCCACTCCGTGTCGTCAGGAGAATCTAGACCAGTGGTCAGGTCAGGCCGAGGCGACCCTCGGTCTCGTCGTCGATGATTCGACCGGTGGGGACGAACCCGTATTTGATGTAGAACGGCCGCGGGGATCCCTTTCCTTCGCCCCAACTTGTGAGCAGCGTTTCTGCGCCCATCTTGCGGCACTCGTCGACGATCATGTCGAGAACTCGCCGTCCGATCCCGCGACGCTGGTGATATCGATCGACGAGCAGTCGCCACAGGTATGGCTCTGGGTGGTGCTCGGTCACCATCGCGAGCATCACAAATCCGACATACTCGTCATCGGCGATGACCCCGCGCATCCAGGGAACCAGCGGGGCTCCGTCGACGACTTCCGGAAACAAAGCATCGATGAACGACCACTCCATCGGAGCCACAAACTCCTCTTGCGACTTGTGAGTCTTGAGGCGCCAGACGTCAAGCTGGTTCTCCACCGTGACCGGGATGAACTCGATCCTCTCCGGTGGGTGCCGTTTTCGGTCGCGCCACTTCTCCCAATCGGGCCGGGTGAGCCCGTAGATCAGGTCGTCCGAGACCTCGCCGTCTAGCCAGAAAGAGGACCGGGTATGGCCTTCGTACAGGAATCCGCTTCGCTCCAAGACCATCGCTGAAGCTGGGTTGTCCGGGTGGAGCATCCCAAAGACACGTGTGACCCCGAGCTCCTCGAATAAGTACTCGACCAAAGCCGCCAGCGCTTCGACTGCGTAGCCCTTCCCCCAATGCCGGGTGGAGAACGTGTAGCCGACCTCGGCGGTTCTGCCCTCCGAAGTCAGGTGCAACGCCAGGTCCCCGAGGATCTCGTTGGTGCCCGCGTCACAGACGGTGGCCATCCACCATTCGTCATTCTCCGGGCCTTCCATGGCTGCGACCTCGTCGACCATTGCCTGAGCCCGTTCGAGTGGATAAGGAATAGTCCAGTTCTGAAACCTGGCCACCTCCGGATCGCTGCGTCGATCGGCAAGCGCGGCGGCATCGTCCGACGTGGCCTGTCGCAGTATCAGGCGCTCGGTTCGAATCGGGGTGAAGGGCATTGCGATATTGAACACCTTTTCGGGCTGCAGCGGACCGTATTTATGGCCTTGACGAGTTCTTGAGATGTCTTTGAAGCGTCATTGAACGCTTGTCGACGATCTTGTCTCGAGCACGTGAAAGGACAGGTATGGCAAAGGTTTGGATCGATGCGGACGAGTGCATGGGCGCGGGCACGTGTGCCCAGGTAGCACCCCAGGTGTTTCACAACCGAGGTGATGGACTCTGGGCTGTCAAGGAGAGCGGTCAGTTCTTCGAGACAGAGACGGTCTTCGACGGGGGCTCGGGGCCGGGTCACGGGCCTGACGGATTCGACGGTAAGGCTCGAGTTCCGGACAGCCTCCTGGAACTGGTCATCGACGCGGCGCAAGAGTGCCCCGGAGAGTGCATATATGTCGAAGCCTGACAAAGGAGCTCCCCGGATCGATCCGGCCTTGCTGAATCGTTCGCAGGAGAAGAAACCGCGCATCGATCCCAGCCTGCTCGGCGGAGATGGTGGCCCCACCAATCCGGGTGGCAACGCAGATGTGGCAGCGGGCCAACCCGTCTCCCGCCCGCGGGTGGAGAGCACCCGGCCCAAAGGCAAGTCATCGGCCGCCGTCTCTCTGTTCCTGGGCCTCATGCTGGTGCCTCTCAGCGCGGCAGCGTCGATGTTTCTCGTCTCACCCACAACAGACGGTGGGAAGGCCACAGGCGCTGGAACCTTCGAGTCGGAGGCGATCCTCGTGGACGAGGACCTGGCTCTGGCGTGTGGCCCCGATGGCATGGCGTTGGTTGCTCTGGAACAGGCCGAAGGCCTGACCGTTCTGCAAAAGGCAGCACTCGACGCGCTCCGTCCGATCTGTGATCAGCAGGGCATGCCGCTTCCACCCGCACCAGTGGTCGACCGGCCACAGGGGGAGACGATCGTTGTGATGGCTCCCGGGCCGGCCCCCGCTTCCTCTACCAATTTCGATGACGACGACGATCACGACGACGACGATCACGACGACGACGATGACGACGACGACGATGACGATGACGATCGAGACGACGACCGTGACGACGACCGTGACGAGGACGACGATGATGAGGACGACGACTGATGGATGCGAAGGTCGCTTCGGTCCTCAGCGGTCTCGTCGTCTTTGCCGCGGGTCTTCTCGCCTTCCTGGCGGTCGTGTCTCCTGAGTCACCAGCGGAGCCGGCGGCACCCCAGCCGGACCTCCCCGTCAGCTACTCCCACCTCGAGCCCGGTGTCGAGGCAGCTCTGATCGCGGGGGGTGAGGCCTGGATCGCAGACGTCGACGAACTGCCAGGTGTGCCCGCATCCGTCATCGCGGTGCTGGATGACTATCAGGTCCCCCTCATGGTGCCGGCATCATGAGCAGGTTTGGCGACGCACGCTGGCAGCGGTTGGCCGTCTGGACCGGGGCAGCACTGGCATGGGGCTCGACATTGACCGCCTGGGCGCTCGAACCCTCCCGTGGAGGAGCTTCTACACCTGAGACGCCTGAGTCTTCGTCGATCGATTCATCAACCGGCTCGGAGATCCCCACCCTCCCTGGCAAGGGAATCCTCGTGGTCCGCTTCCAGCCTGCTCCGACTCAGGAGGATGCTCCGCAAACGGTGACTGTCGTTCGCGCCGCTCAGCCGCAAACGGCCCCACAACCAACGAGCAGCGGCTCATGATCGCTCGATCATTTCAAGCCATGGGGACGACCGTTGAAGCATGGTGTCGGTCCGTCGATGATCTGGCCGGCCTTCGTTCCTGGTTCGAGGAAGTCGAATCTCGCTTCAGCAGGTTCCGACCCGACAGTGAGCTGAGCCGGTTGAATGACAACCCCGCTTCGGCAGTGACAGTCTCAGAGACCATGGCCGAATTGCTCCGTGAGGGTGATCGGGCGAGAAGCATCACCGCCGGGCTGGTCGACATCGGCGTTGGAGCCGCCGTTGAGGGATGGGGATACTCATCCACCTTTGAAAAGGTGACAGACTGCGACGAGGCACCGGGGCACTTTGCCGTGCCCGGTTGGCGCATCGATGGACCACGCTTCGAGCGCGCCCCTGGTACGAGAATCGATCTTGGCGGAATAGCGAAGGGCTGGACGTGTGATCGCGCTGTCGAATCTGGTCTGGCTTCAGTGGTCTCGGCCGGAGGAGACATGCGCAGTGCTGATCCTGACACGATCGCGAGTGTCCTCGACGATCGAGGAAACGTTGCAGCGCGGGTGCGCCTCGGGAGAGGTGCGCTGGCAACCAGCTCGACGTCCCGTCGTGTTTGGAAGGTCGACGGCCGGGCGGTGAGCCACATCATGGATCCGTCGACCATGGCTCCGATGTCCGGCCCGGTCCTATCCGCCACCGTGGTTGCCTCCACGGCCTTGGATGCCGAGATCGGTGCCAAGGCAGTGCTCCTCCACGGCGTCGACGGTCTGGCATGGGCAGAGGAGCAGAGCTGGGTCCGATCGGCCGTGGTGGTGTGGCAGGACGGTTCGGTCTTCGCCACTGTCGGAACGGAGCTTGCGGCATGAGCGGTGAATGGATCGTCATCCGGGGATCGGGGATCGTTGCTTTTGCCTTGCTCAGTGCCACCGTGATCTGGGGCCTGCTCGTCTCGACCAAGCTTCTCGGTCGCCTCGTCAAGGCGAAGCCGCTCACGTGGTTCCACGAGTCGCTGGGCATTGGCGCCCTGCTTGCGACGCTGGTCCATGTCTTCGTCATATCGATACACGAGTTCCTCGAATTCAGCTGGGCCGAGATCCTCATACCTGGCAGATCCGATTGGAAGACGCTCCCGATAGCTCTGGGCGTGGTGTCTCTGTACGGGATGGTGATCGTCTCGTTCAGCTTCTACTTCAAGAAGTGGATCGGTCAGAGAGCGTGGCGAGCCATCCACTACTCGTCGCTCGGCATCTTCTTTGCGTCTCTGATCCACGGCATCAGGGCAGGTTCGGACACCTCACACCCCATGATGATTGGGCTCTATGCAGGTTCGGTAGTGGTGGTGATGCTCCTCCTGGCCCATCGCTTGATGCCAGCACCGGTGAAGTCCACGGATGCGACCGGAGCGGTTGTTGGCGGTTGACCAAACGACTGGAATAGTTGAACCCTCAACGATGTTGGGACAGTCGCAAGTTTGACACTCGCCGGGTCCCGGGAACACTGCAACCGATGGCCCGATCGCTCCTCACGAAAGGTTGAATCAACACATGGAACTCGGCTTGACCAGCTTCGCTGACGTCCGCCAGGACCCGAAGACGGGCGAGACCATCGGGCATGGCGAGCGTCTGCGCAACGTCGTCGACGAGATCGTCAAGGCTGAAGAGGTTGGCCTCGACGCCTACGGGCTCGGGGAGCACCATCGGATCGACATGGCGGCCTCGGCGCCGGCCATCACCCTCGCTGCAGCAGCGGCGCGGACCGAGCGGATAAGGCTCGGCTCAGCCGTGATCGTTTTGAGCTCAGCAGACCCGGTTCGGACATTCCAGGACTTCGCCACACTGGACCTGATCTCAAAGGGTCGGGCAGAGCTCATGGTCGGCCGTGGCTCGTTCATAGAGTCCTTCCCGCTTTTCGGGTACTCCCTCGACGATTACAACGAGCTCTTCGTCGAGAAACTCGAGTTGCTGCTCGCCATCCGCGACAACGAGATTGTCGAGTGGAGCGGCCGGTTCCGAGCCCCGATCCGGGGCCAGGGTGTCTACCCCCGTCCCTTCCAGGATCCTCTTCCCATCCAGGTCGGTGTCGGCGGAACTCCCGCCTCGGTTGTCAGAGCAGCCACGCTCGGCCTGCCGATCGTCCTTGCGATCATCGGAGGGCAGCCGGCGAGGTTCCGAGCTCTGGTCGATCTGTACCGGCAGACCCTGGTCGAGAACGATTACGACCCGGCCGAATTCCCCATCGCAGTCCATGGACATGGCTACGTCGCCGACGACGACGATCAGGCGGCCGAAGAGGTCTACCCCTCGTATGCGGCGATGATGAGCAAGATCGGGCGGGAGCGCGGGTGGCCGCCGATGACGCGTGAGCAGTACGACTGGATGAGAGGCCCAGACGGCTCACTCGTTCTCGGGGACCCCGAGACGGTCGCCGGCAAGATCATGCGCTGGCAGGAGTGGCTCGATATCGAGCGGTTCATGCTTCACAACCCGGCTCAGCTTTCCCACGACCGAAACCTTCGCTCGATCGAACTACTCGGCAAAGAGGTCTCGCCACTGGTACGCGGCTCCTGAGTCCCTGGCCCGCCAGGCCAGGAAACTGACTCTCTTGTTAGGTTCTACAACAGTCGCTGCAATAAAGGGCGGATGTCGGGAGAGCTGATCGTCGAGCTTGTAGGGGTCTTGGTGGCCCCTCTTATCATTGGCTTGTTCTTTCTCGCCTTTGACCGTCGGCGCGAGAGGACCAGGGAGACGACCGACCTATTCGCCAGATACAACTCGAAGGAGTTGTTGCGCGCTCGGGCGGATGCGTGGGAGTTCCTCACCGGCCACTACGCATCGCAGCCTCAGCCATGGAGCACGTTCTACTCGGACCGTCGTGAGACTGACTTCGATCGACGACCATATTGGGACGCTCACGACTCGCTCGTGATGGTGGCCTCTGAATGGGCTCTGCTCGGAGTGCTCTATGAAGAGGAGAGAGTCGATGAAGAACTCGCCCGACGTCTGTTCTCGCATCAGTATCGGTCGTGGGCGGTGGCTTTTCGCTTTGTCAGGGACGTAACTGTTTCGGCAGGCGAAACCCCGCCAACGTGGTCCGCCCTTTTGGAAACCTTGGACGCCAACCTCCTCGATCCGAACGAGCCAAGGCCGGCAGTTCTCAAGACGTCCCAAGATCTCGCCGACACGTCCCCGGACCGATCTTCCCAGAACTAGGCGAGGCCGGTTCTGCAAGAATCGGAGCCCATGGGCTTTCATCCCACGAATCTCGCATTCCGGTTCCTGCTGGAAGTGGTGGGGCTCGTCGGGTTGTTCCGCCTCGGCTTCGAGGCAGGGTCTGGTGCCTGGAGGTGGGTTCTCGGGTTTGGGCTACTACTTGGGGCGATGGTGCTCTGGGCGAGCTACCGGGTCCCCGGTGACGGGAGCGCCCGTGGTGATGCGCCCTTCCCGGTGTCAGGTCCCGTTCGGCTCCTCATCGAGCTGGCCGTGTTCGGGTCGGGCATCATCGGGTGGTTCGTTGCCGGCCCGGCCTGGGTGGCCTGGTCTTACCTGGCCGCGGTGGTGCTCCACCACGCGATGTCCTATGACCGGCTTGCCTGGCTATTCAGGGTTGACGCGATGGGGGCGCCGCCGTTCGAAGATTGAGTTGTCAGGCCGTCCGGGGCTTCCCACCCCAACTCGGGCATCTCGGGGGTGACTGCTTCGGTCGGAGCTGACAGCGGAAGGCTCAGCTCGAAGTGGGTCCATCCTCCCCTGCGTCGGTAGGCGATGTCGCCACCCATCAACCTTGCGAGCTGGCGGGCAACCGAGAGACCAAGGCCCACCGAGTCTGGAACCGAGCCATGGCCCTGGGACCGGTAGTAGTGGTCGAAGATGCGGTCGACATCGATGTGGCGAACTCCCGCGCCGTCATCCTTGACGGTGACGGTCGCTGCGCCCTGACTTGATCCGACCTCGACGACGATGGTCGACCCCCCATATCGGGAGGCGTTGGTCAGTAGATTTCGGATGATCTGGCGAGCTCGAAGCGAGTCAGCCCAGGCTGTTGTCGGCTCGCCTTCCACCGAGACTGTGCCCTCCACGGCAACCGAGCTCACTATGTCCCGACACTCGTCGAGAAGGGCCAATTCCCGAGGCTTGATCGTCAGGTTCCCGGAGGCGGCGCGCTCTGACGTGAGAAGATCGTCGACGAGGTGGGTCAGCTCGAGGCTTTGCGTGTAGATCATCGAGGCGATTTCGCTGGCCTCTTCAGGGGAATACCCGTTCACACCCGACGCCAGCTCCCCGGCGAACCCGACAACTGCGGCCAGCGGAGTGCGTAGCTCGTGGCTCACAGCGGCGATGAATCGGTCCTTCGCCTGAGCCAACTCCATCAGTCCTTCCCGCGCCGTCTCTCGCTCCCAATACGCGCCGACCATCTCCGCAGCGCGCATCAACCCGTCGATCTCGATTTGGCTCCAGGAGCCCTCGCGGATGTGATCGGTGTATCCAAGTGAGCCAACCCAGCGCTCACCGATGAATATGGGCGCGACCAACTCCGCTTTGATCCCTTCTTTCTCGTAGCGAGCCCTTATCGGCATGGCCAGCTCGGATGTCCTGACTGCCACCGGCTCGCCTTTGCGCAGGCGCTCGAGTGCGACACTCATCTGGTCGTAGCTTCCGCTCGTGAACGTCGGATCACCGTCGGGGTAGTCGTCCCCGATTGCCTCGGCGACGATCTCCCAGGTGATGTTTCCCGCTTCGTCGGTCCGATTGATGTCGATGTAGGCGTAGTGACCGTCGGTGGCATCGAGCAGCGAGCGAAGAGCCGTCTTGAGAGGCTGATCCGTGGTCCGGTTGAGGAGCGCTTGTGAGCACTCGGCGAGGGCGCGCTGGATCCGGGCATGTTTTGCGTCGGCTGCCGATGCGTTGGCCAGGGTCGTGATGAGCTGAAACACGATCCACAACACGAGCGTCTGCCCGACCACGCCAATGAACAAAAGGCCGGTCCTCGTCGTGGTAGAGAAATCACCGAGAATGGCGGCGACAACGCTGTAAGCGGCGATGCCAAGGACCAGAGCGATCACGGGGCGTCGTGACTCGTCCTTCCTGATCGAGAGATATGCAATGGACGTGAGAATGAGGAGGGCGACCGTTGTGGGCGGGTCGAGGAGCGAGAACTCCACATCGAAGACCAGGTCGTTGAGGCTGACAGCCGCGAAGACGCCTGCGACGAAGACCGGCACGATCTGGGCATCGGAGCCGGATCGGTATTGGATGAGGGCCAGGCCCATCACGCTCAGGTAGGCCATCGACCGCACCACGCTGTCGATGGCAAACGCGCTGAGGCCGAGATCCAACCCCATGGCGACGAGAGAAGCGCTTGCCGTCACGAGGAGAACGACGCGAAGGACGCGTTTGTCTTCGGCCAGATGAACCCTGTCCATAGGGCCTTATCGGTGTTGAGTGTTCGACTCTGTAGAGGTCGGGTGGCCCAGGCTCAGCCGTGCTCTATCGCCACTTTTCCTATCTGCTCACCGGTGTCGAGGTAGCGCATGGCGTCCGGGAGCTCGTCGAACGGGAACACCCGGTCGACATAGCCCTTTGCCTTGCCCGAGGCCACGTGTTGGGTTGCCCTCGCAAACTGGGCATGGGTGCCCATGGACGATCCGATGAGCTCGAGGTGCTTGAAGAAGAGAGCAGGGAGGCTGAGCTCGAATTTCGCCCCGCTGGTGCCACCGCAAATGGCGATGCGTCCGCCGCGGACCGCTGCCTTCATCGACTGCTTCAGCGTTGCGGGCCCGACGTTCTCGATGACCACGTGTGCGCCGCCCGCGGCAGCCATCTCACTGCCGAAATCGCCGTCGGAGAGGAACCCCGCAGTCGCCCCTTCACCGATAGCCCAGTCGATCTTCTCCTGAGAACGGGAGGTGACATACACGTCGGCGCCGAACCCGAGTGCGAGCGACATCGCAGCTGCGGACACCCCGCCTCCCACCCCCACGACGAGCACCCTCTGGCCCCTTTCCAAATCCACCTTCTCCAGCATTCGCAGGGCAGTGACGGTGACCAAGCCGAAGCTCCCGGCGACGTCCCAGTCAATGGCCTTCGGCTTTCTGACGGCGTTGATCGTCGGGATGACCACCTTCTCGGTGAGTGTCCCGTCGAGATGCTCGCCGAGGATCCGGTATTCGGAGCAATACACGATGTCGTCCCTGACACAGTGCTCGCACGTCCCACAGGACATGCTGGGATCGATGATGATCTCATCGCCGATGTCGAAACCCGACACGCCTTCGCCGACGGCGTCGACAGTGCCGGCACCGTCGGCACCGAGAATGTGCGGCAGATGGTGGGGCTGCGGAAGGCCGCGACTCACCCATAGGTCCAGGTGATTGAGGCCGCTATACCGGAGCTTGACTCGAATTTCCGCCGGTCCGGGTGTGGGCTCGTCAATTTCCGCGAGCTCGAGGGCATCGGGACCGGTCGTGTCGGTCAGGTGCCAGGCCTTCATTGGGGCGAGGGTAGCCTCCGATTCGACGCCAGAAGGAGACCCATGGCCGGCCAGGTGCCTTCCGACCGCGAGGTGCACACAACAACTCTGAAGGTCCGCTTCTACGAGCTGGACCCATATGACCACGTGAATCACACGAATTACTTCTCGTATTTCGAGACCGCCCGGATCGAGTACCTGACAGAAATGGGGTGGGGGCTAGACATCCTCAAGCAGAACGGGCAACAGTTCGTGGTGGTGGAGATCAAGGCTCGTTTCCACGCCGCGGCCCGATACGGCGAGGAATTGACCATCAAGACCTGGATCGAAGACGTAGGCCGGGTCAAGTCTGAGTGGCACCAGCTGATGTTTCGGGGCGACGAGGTAGTGGCTGACCTCGCAGTGGTCGCCGCCTTCACCGACTTGGACGGCCGGCCCCGTCGCATTCCCCCCGAGTTCGTAGAGGAGATGGTCCGAATCCGGACCGAAAAGGGCTGAAACCGGCCTTACTGAAGAAGGACACCCTCTTCACCAAGCCTTAACAAGTGGTTCCGATACTGATCGGAGTCCACTGATAAGGAGTTGTCCGTGAAGGAGAAAGTGCTTGCAGCCACAGTCGCCGGGGGTCTCTTGGTTGGCGCCGCGTTCGTAGCGGCTGCCGTGACCACGCCGGGAGTCGCCGCGGCTCAAGAGGACTCCACCACCGACTCAACGGAGGCCACAGATGTCAGACCGAATCACGATCACGGCGCCATTCTCGAAGATGTCCTTTCCGACCTCGTCGAAGACGGAACGATCGATCAAAGCCAGGCTGATGCGATTCTCGACGCTGTCCAAGCGAAAGCCGAAGAGCTCAAGGCCAGAGCGGCCGAGCTGAGAGAGCAGATCGCCCAGTTCCTCGAAGACGGTGTGATCACCGCTGATGAGCTGGCGGAGCTGCCCGAGGATCACCCGTTCAACAACCCCGACGGCATCTTCGCCGAGGCGTTGGAAGATGGCGAGCTGACTCTCGAGGAGATCCAGGAAGCCAGGCCTCATCCCCGGCGTGACGTGTTTCGCCGAGGGGCTCACTTTGGTGCGCTACTCGACGATGGCGGCATCGACCAGGAGGAGTATGACTCACTGGGCGAGGACCATCCCCTGAAGCAGGTCGACGTGAGTGAATATCTCGAAGACGGAGTTATCACGCTCGACGAGCTGCGAGAGATCTGGATGTCGCAGAAAGACTCAGGCGACGCAGCCTGACGTCTCCTCCTCCCCTGCGACCAGGAGAGAAGACCCCGGCGACCCCGACCGGGGTCCTTCTCTGTCCAGGGCTGGTGCAGGCCAAGGATCAACCGAGGAACGATGTGACCCAATCGTCCGCCGGGTCTGTGAGCATCTCTGAGACGGTGCCCGTTTGGACGATATGACCCTCTCGCATCAGAGCGAGCCGATCGCTCATCTCCGCCGCCTCGTCACGGTCATGGGTGACGACTATCGCGGTTGCGCCTCGCTGCCTCAGCAGTTCCCTGGTCTCCCCGACAAGACGCTCACGCAGATGTCGGTCCAGCGCACCCAAGGGCTCATCGAGCATCACCAGCCTCGGCTCCGGGGCGAGAGTGCGGGCCAGAGCCACCCTCTGTCGCTCGCCGCCCGATAGATCGTCGATCTTCCGCTCTGCGAACCCGGTCATGCCCACCCAATCGAGTGCTTCGTCCACTGTGGCCCCGGCCTCCTTGCCTTGGAGCCCGAACCCGATGTTCTCCCCGACGGTGAGATGTGGGAACAAGGCGAACCCCTGAAACATGAGTCCGAACTGACGGAGATGGGTGGGCACCCTCGTGACGTCTTCACCATCCCAGAGGATCGAGCCTGAGGTTGGTTCGATGATCCCCGCTATCGCACGTAGCAGAGTGGACTTGCCCGATCCCGAGGGTCCCAGGATCCCCACGATCTCACCGTTGTGAACGGTTAGATCGACATCCTCGAGGATTCGGACGCCATCGATCGTCACGTCGACGTCTCTCACCTCGAGCATCGGTGACCGCCCATCAGAAGGAACCTATATCGCCGACCCGGAACCGGTCGACCCAGAGAATGACCGCCGCCGTCAGGGCGGCGAGCACGATCGAGAGAGCCATGGCAGTCCCGAACGAGGCCGGGCCAGGGCGAGAGAGCAGGCGGAAGATCAGGGTCGGGATGGTCGCAGTGTTGGGCCGCGCCACGAATGTGGTCGCCCCGAACTCTCCGAGTGAGATCACGACAGAGAAACCCGCAGCGACCAGGGCGGCGCGGCTCACGAGGGGAAGATCTACCCGCCTCCAAACAGAAATGGGTTTCGCCCCGAGCGTGGCTGCGGCGTGTCTGAGGTCGGGGTCGATCGATCTCATCGTCGGTAGGACTATTCGCACGACGAAAGGGATCGCAACGAGTGCATGTGCGATTGGCACCAGCGCCAGCGATGCCCGAAGGTCGACCGGCCAATCGAGTGCGACGATGAAGCCGAGACCGATAGCCACGGCCGATGTGCCGAGGGGGAGCATGAGTGTCGTATCGAACCAACGCGAGAGCGTCCCGGATCGGTGGCTGACAAACGTTGCCGCCATGATCCCGATGACCAGAGCGATGGCAGTGGCGGCGACGGCCGTGAGGAGGCTATTCCGAATCGCCTCCACGGGACTGCCGACTATGAGGTCGGCGGCGAAGAGGTCGTCAAACGAGCCGAGAGAACGCGTGAGGAGTACGGCCAGCGGGATAGCGAGGACCGCCAGCGTGCCGATGATCGACCCGTAGACGCCGATTCGGGCCCGGCCGGCGGGGCGAGGCACAGCATCTTCGGAGGCCAGCTCCCATGATGCGCTGTGGCGTTCCTGGTATCGGGAGTAGAGGTACAACGCCAGGCTCACGCCGACCAGTTGAATCACGGCGAGCGCGGCGGCGAGAGGCAGGTCGAAGAGAACTATCGCCTGGCGATAGATTTCGACTTCGAGGGTGGCGAAGGTGAATCCTCCGAGTATGAGGATCACACCAAACGACGTGAAGGTGAAGAGGAACACGATGGAGGCTGCGGCTGCAAGCGATGGACGCAAGAGGGGCAGTGTCACGCGTCGCATCACCTCCAACGGCGACGCACCAAGGGTGGCTGCGGCATTGAGGAGATCGGGATCGAGGCGTCGCCATTGCGATCCGACCGTGCGGACCACGACTGCGACGTTGAAGAACACGTGTGCGGCGAGGATGGCGCCGATCGACTCCCTCCAGCCGAGGGCCACGAAGGCGGTGCCCACAACAACGGTCGGCAGCACGAACGGGACGGTGACGAGCGCCATGGCGAGCTTGCGGCCGCGGAACTCGTACCGGCCGACCGCCCAGGTCATGGGTGCGGCAAAGATGAAGGTGAGTACCGTCGAGAGCGTCGCCTGCCAGAGGGTGAACCACCCGACGCTCACCAACCGGCTCTGAAGACCGGTCGACCCGATGCTCATCTCGGAGAGACCAAGGCTGAGGATTCTTCCCAGTGGGTAGGCGAAGAAGTAGGTCAGGAAGAGGGCAGGCAAGGCTGCAACCGCGACCCACCCCCACCGGATTCGCCTTGTGGGCATGTCAGCCTTCCATCAGGTCTGCCCACTGCTGAATCCACGTCTCCCGGTTGTCGGCGATGTACTGCGGATCGAGCTGGGTGGGGTCGTCAGGAATCACCGTGTGTTCGACGAACTCCTGGGGGAGCTCCGCCTCGCTGTTTGCCGGGAAGACGAACCAATTGATCGGAATGGTCTCCTGGAACGGTACCGACAGCATGAAGTCGATCAGGTCACCGGCTGCTTCGGGGTACTCGGTCCCGTCGAGGACTCCGGCAAATTCCACCTGGCGATAGCAGCCGGCCTCGATGACACCGGTTGGTGCCGCGTCGAGCGGCTCCTCGGCGAAGATCACCTCGGCGGGAGGAGAGGAGGCGTAGGACACGACCATTGATCGGTCGCCTCCATACCTCGTGAAGTCCTCGTAGTAGGCGGTTGTCCAGTCCGGGACCACCTCTACACCCTTGTCCCTCAGATCCTCCCAGAAGTCGAGCCACCCGTCCTCTCCGAACTCGTCGATGGTCGCCAGCATGAAGGCGAGCCCTGGTGACGACGTCGCCGGGTGCTCCACGACGAGGGCCCCGGCGTAGACGTCGGAGCGGAGGTCGTCGAGCTTTGTCGGCACGTGGATCTGGGTCGAGGCGAACCACTCTTTGTCGTAGTTCAGGCATACGTCTCCGAAGTCGATCGGAGTAACGAGGTTTTCCGGTCCGAGCTTGAGGCTGTCGGGGACTGTGTCGATCAGGGCCGAGGTGTGCTCGGTGAAAATGTCTCCGTCGAGTGCTCGGGAAAGGAATGTGTCGTCCACACCGAACATCACGTCGGCAGTCGGGTTTCCCGCCGTGAGCACGGCTTGGGTGACCATCGACCCAGCATCTCCGGCGGCGAGCACCTCGACTTCGATACCCGTCTCCTCGGTGAACGCTCGGAAGGTCTCGTCGGTCACGGCATCTGCGAACGAGTCGTGGGCGACCAGCCGCAGCGTTTCGGGTGTTTCGCCGGTGTCATTGCCACAACCTGCGATGAGTAGTGCTGTCGTCAGCAGCGCCGTGGTCAGTTTCCGCATTCGTCTCACTCCTTCTCACGGGAGCGGAAGCGGTGAATCCCTGCGCCGGCATTATCCGGGTCAGGTTCATCCGGTCGGAGCCTCGAGACTCCCTCTCAGCCCGGTCACACCGAGCTCCCGTGGGTCACAAGGTTAATAGACCCCTCGTGCCTAACCCGTTGGGTCAGGCTGGTGGCGCGAATGCGAGGACGGTGTTGTGGCCTCCAAACCCAAATGAGTTGGAGAGGGATGGACCCGGGGTCCAGGGGCGGAGATCGCGCACGATGTCGGTGAGTGGGATCTCAGGGTCCTGGCTGTCGAGCCCGATATTGGGAAGCAATTCCTTCCTGATCATCGATTCGACCACCATCACGGCCTCGATGGATCCGGATGCTCCCAGCGCATGGCCGGTTGTGCCCTTTATCGAAGACACTGCCGGTTGCTGGTCGCCGAATACCCGTTGGATGACGAGGCCCTCCGTCCTGTCATTCAGGTCGGTCCCCGTTCCATGAGCGTTTATGTATGCCACCTGGCCGGGGTCGAGGTCGGCGTCGTCCAACGCCAGAAGCATCGCACGCTCGGCACCGTCCCCCTCCGGGTGGGGGGCGGTGATGTGATGGGCGTCGGCGGTGGAGGCGCCCCCAAGCACCTCGGCGAGGATCGTCGCACCTCTCGCCTCGGCCCGCTCCAGGCCTTCGAGCACGAGAACCGCGCCGCCTTCACCCATGACAAACCCATCTCGCTCAACGTCGAAAGGCCTGGCGACACCAGACTTGGAAAGAGCGCGTGCCGCCGAGAAACCCTCCCGCGCCGAGTCTCTCGCGGCCGCTTCGGTCCCGCCGACGATCGCGACGTCGGCGTAACCCCATTGGATCTGGCGCATCCCATCGAGGATTGACTGGGAGCCTGCCGCGCAGGCGACAACGGGGGTATTGGCCTGGCCCCCGAAGCCGTATTTGATCGAGATCGCAGCAGCGGCTGCATTGGCCATCATCATCGGAACGATGAACGGCGACACTCTGGGCTCGTCTTTCTGGCTCTCGTTTACGAGCGACTCCAGCGATTCCAGCCCGCCGATGCCGGTTGCCATCGAGACGGTGACGTCGTTCGGGTCGTCCACGAAGTCGCCGGCCTGTCGGAAAGCCTCGTCAGCGGCGACCAATGCGAACTGGGTGAATCTGTCCAAACGGCGCGAGTCTCTCTTCGGGATGATCGGCTCGGGATCCCAGTTCTCGATCACATGGGGCCCGGGACCGGAGGGCCCGGCGATCAGGCCCTTCCAGATGGCGTCGATTCCGATTCCGGGTGCAGCCACGGCGCCGATCCCGGTCACTACAACTCTTTGCTTCTCCATCTGATTCATCCTGCCTTACTGTGCTGTCTGATTAGTCACTCCGGGAAGAGGTTTCGTTGCAGCTTCCTCATCCCGCCAATCCATCTGTCGTAGTCATTGGCTTTGTTCTGAAAGAACTTACGTACCTCCTGGTGGGGAAGTATCAAGAACTCCTCCCTCTGCAGGCCGGCTACGACCTCGTCTGCCACCGACTCGGGTGAGATGGCGTGAGGGGAGAGAAGGTCGTGGAACTCGGTTGCGACATCGAGCAATGGCGTGTCGACTCCCATGGGGCAAAGACAGCTGACTCTTACCCCGTGGTCGCCGTACGTAATCGAGAGCCACTCGGCAAAAGCGACCGCTGCGTGTTTTGTCACCGAGTATTGGGCCGCCTTGAGGTTGGTGAGCAGACCGGCGGCCGACGCGGTCGAGAGAAAGTAGCCCTCGCCACGGGCCAGCCAGCCCGGGATCAGCGCCCTGGCCGCATGAACATGTGACATCGTGTTGATCTGCCACATCCGGTCCCATTCGCCGGGGTCTGTCTGCTCGTCGCCGACAAAACCGATCCCGGCGTTTGCACAGAAGAGGTCGATCGGTCCGAACTCCTCCTCGGTTGTGGACACGAGGTGCTGATTGTCGTCCGCGGATGCGACGTCGACTCTGAAGCTGGCGGCGCCAAGATCCGTGGCGACTTCCGACACGGAGTCTTCGTCGACATCGGCGAGGATCAAGGCAGCGGGGCTCTCCTTGGCGAAACGGCGGGCAAGGGCCCGACCGATCCCGCTACCCGCCCCGGTAACGACGACGACCTTGTCCTTGATCTCCACAGCGTCACGTTAGTGACGAACGTCGCCGCCGAGACCGGCCGGGTAACGTTCTGGCGGATGGCTGACCTGACCCCTGCGGGGACCAAGAAACTGTCTGAGCGCAGGTACGACTGGTTCTTTGTCGTGGCGTTTTGCTTCTTCATCGTCACGTCGATAGTCACAGACTCGGTGAACGGCCTCAACGAATCGCTCGATCCTGACAGCCCCTATGTGGTCGAGCGTTTCATCTATGACAGTTACGCCCGGGTGGCTGATCCGCTCCTCATCCTCAACCCGCCTCAGGTCAGATGGTCGGCATTCATCTCGGCGTTCATATGGCTGCCTCTCTACGTGTATTTCGTGATCGCATTCGTCCGAGGTTGGAATCACGCCCGCGTACCCGGCCTGGTTTACGGCGGAGCACTCGCCCACGGGATGATCACGTACATGGCCGAAGGGACGATGGGCTTCATGGCTACGACCGGATGGGCCGACCCCGCCCTCTGCCCCGGATGCACCGATCCCCAGACCTGGTACTACCTCCTGGCCAACGGCCCCTACCTCCTCGTGCCACTTCTCATGATTGTTCGCATGTGGAAGCCCGATCCGTTCGGGACTCCGGCGGGTGAAGCCGAAGAGCCGGCCGACAGGGCGGTTGTGGTCGACCTCACCGGGCCCGAGCCGCTCGTGTCCATCGACGGGACTCCGGCGACCGATGTCGAGGTTGTCGAGCCCTGACCGGCGCCTGGGCGACGACGTCGGTGCTCAGATCCGGGCTTGCTCCAGCAGGTCGTTGCCTGCCTTGATGGTCGGGATCAGCCCGTTCACCTGAGGCAGCAGGTGCTCGCCGAAGAAGCGGGCCGTTGCCACCTTGTCCAGGTTGAACTCCGAGTCTGCGTCTGAGCCCTGTGCGGCTGCCATCGCCGCTCTGGCCATCAGCCACCCGGCTACGACGGTGGCGAACTGGCGTAGATAAGGGGACGCTCCGGCGAGGGCGTCATCGATGGTCCTGGTGCTCAACGCATTCAAGAGCCACTCCGAGGTGTCAGCGAGGCCACTTACTGCAGACTCGAGCTCATCGGCGAAACCACCGAGTTCCTCCACCGAGCGGATGTCGTCGAGACTTCCTCTCATCTCTTCGATCATGTCGCGAACGACCGCGCCGTCCTCCATGGGGAGCTTCCGTGTGAGGAGATCGATGGCCTGAATGCCGTTCGTGCCTTCGTAGATCGGGGCGATCCGACTGTCGCGGAAGTGCTGGGCGGCGCCCGTCTCTTCGACATACCCCATGCCTCCGTGGACCTGTATGCCCAGAGAAGCCAGTTCTACGCCGACGTCGGTGCACCAGGCCTTCACCAGCGGCGTGAGCACGGCCACCCGTTCGGAAGCTCGCTTTCTCTCCTCGTCACTCTCGGCGTGGTCGGCGAAGTCGCTCTCTGAAGCGGTCAGATAGAGGAGCGCCCGCATCGCCTGGTTGTAAGCCTTCATCGTGAGGAGCATGCGTCTCACGTCGGGGTGCTCGATGATGGCGACGTCTTCGCTCGAGTCTGCGCCCGTCTTGCGGCCCTGGACCCGTTCACGGGCATAAGCGGCGGCTTGTTGGTAGGCGCGCTCGCCGATCGCCAGCCCCTCCAAGCCCACTCCGATACGGGCCGCGTTCATCATCGTGAACATGTTCCGCATGCCTTCCTGCTCACCTCCGAGCAGATAGCCGACGGCGCCCTCGCCGCCATCCCCAAAGGAGACGACAGCTGTTGGTGACGCGTGAATACCGAGTTTGTGCTCCAGCGACACAATCTTGATGTCGTTCTCTTCACCGGGGTTTCCCGCGGCATCGGGTACGAACTTCGGGACGATGAACATGGAAATCCCCCGAGTGCCTGCGGGAGCATCGGGAGTTCTCGCCAGTACCAGGTGAACGACGTTCTCAGTGAGATCGTGGTCGCCCCACGTGATGAAGATCTTCGTGCCAAACAGGCGGTACGTGCCGTCGTCCTGCTTGACGGCCTTGGTCCGCAATGCCCCCAGATCCGAGCCCGCCTGAGGCTCGGTCAGGTTCATCGTTCCCGTCCACTCTCCGGTGACGAGCCTGCCGAGGTATGTGGACTTCTGCTCGTCGCCGCCGTGCATCACCAAGGCGTCGACGGCGCCCTGGGTCAGCATCGGGCAGAGAGAGAAGGCCATGTTCGCTGTCTTGAACATCTCCTGGACCACGATTCCCACCGTGTAGGGGAGGCCACCGCCACCCCACTCCTCGGGTAGGTGGGCACCATGCCAACCGGCCTCGACGTACTTCGCATACGCCTCCTTGAACCCATCTGGAGTCTTGACTCTGTCGTCGGTGAGGACGGATCCCTGTTCGTCTCCGACGCGGTTCAGCGGGGCGATTACCTCAGAGAAGAAGCGGGCGGCCTCCTCGAGTAGCCCCGAGACGGTCGCCGGATCCGCGTGCTGGAATCCGTTGAGTTTGGACACGTCCTCGAGCCTGCCGATGTGATGAAGGGTGAAGTTGATGTCTTCGAGTGGCGGCTGATATTCGGACATGCCCCAAGAATACCGGGGGTTCCCGGCTTTTCGGCAGGAGGTGTCAGCGCAGAACCTCGATCTGGCTGGTGATCGAGCGGTGTGTGGGCTCGTAGCCCAGACCGCGGTAGAGGTCCAACGCCTTGTTCGGGTTCTCGGTGTCGACGCCCAGCATCGAGTGGGTGAGCCCCGCCCCGCGGAAGGCGTTGAAGGAAGTATTGAGCAGAGCCTTGGCGATGCCCCTACCCCTCCACTGCTGCACGACGCCAAGAGACTCCACCCAACCGTCGCGCCGGCCGAGCAGTTCCTCGTCTTCGGGGAAGTGTGCGTTGAGGCACACGCCCACCACCTCCTCGCCGTGCAGGGCCAAGAATGACAAGTCCAGTCGGGTGCCCGCACCGTCGAGCCGATGCTGGAAGGCCTCCATGTCTGTGGGTGTCGAACCCCAATGGTCGGCGAACGAGCTGTTGAGGGCATCGAGAACGCTCCGATCCATCGAGCGGTCGTAGGGCACGATGTCCACGCCCTGGATGGGATCGACCGAGACCATCTCGTCATCGAGCTTCTTGACCATCTCGGTGAAGTAGCGGACTACCTCCAGGCCAAAACGGCGGTACATGCGATGGTTCTCCTCGACCCACTCCCACTCGTCGGCGCGCAGGAATCGTGGGACGTCTGCCTCCACGGAGCGCAGTATCTCGGTGCCACGGTCGACCTGCCAAGCCATCAACTCCCGGCCGATGCCTCGACCCCGATACTCGGGGTCGACAAATCCCTGGATGTAGGCGCGCTCCTGAATCCCGCCACCAGGGCGGTACCAGATCCGCCCGTACGCAACCATGCGGTCACCCTCGAAGTAGGCGCGTGTGTGTCTATCGAGGTCCATGAAGGGAGCGGTCAGCTCTTCCTCGATCTCGTGGAGAGGTGTGACGAGCGGGGCATCCCAGAAGACCTCCCACCGTCGAGTCAGAGCGTGAAGACCCGGGGCATCCTCGAGAGTGACCGGTCTGATATCCATTGCGAGGTTGGACTCTATGAAGGGAGGCGTCGTGTTGTCCGCCGATTTTTCTCAGTCGACCAGGCGCTCCACCAGCGGCGGGAGTAGTTCGCCTATGGAGCCATCGATCTTTGCCGCGGCGAGATGGTCGGCCTCGGTTTCGCCCTGATTCAGGATCACAACCGGCTTGGCCTCGAATGCGGCTCGCAACACGATGTCGGATGCGGGCCACACGGCAACCGTCGAGCCCAGGACGAGCACGGCGTCCGACTGGCCCATGAACTCGACCGCACGCGACATGGTCGACTCGTCGAGAGACTCTCCGAACATCACGACGTTGGTCTTGATGATCCCACCACACACTTCACAGTGAGGGTCGTCCTCGCCGGCGTCCACCCGCTTCAGGACGTCTTCAGTGGGCCACGAGGCGTCGCAATCGAGACAATGCACCGTCTTCACGTTTCCATGTAGCTCGGCGATGGCGGCGTCCGGCACCCCGGCCGCCTGGTGAAGTCCGTCGACGTTTTGGGTCACGACGCCGGACAGCAATTCATGACGCCAGAGCTGCGCGACGGCGTCATGACCCCGGTTGGGACGCACACCCGAGCGCGCTCCCCAACGCTCCCCGTCGAGGTGCATCCTCCAGTTGCGGATTCGCAGCTCTGGGCGGCTGACATAGCGGGTGATGGTGAAGTCCTCGGGGTCGACCTTGGTCCAGATCCCGTGGGGCCCGCGAAAGTCCGGGATACCCGACTCTGTGGAGATCCCGGCACCGGTGAAAACCAGGATATGGCGCTTGTTGGCAAGCACCCCGGCTGCCTGGTCGATTTCAGTCACCCAAAACCCCTTTCGCTGTTCAAGTTTCTGCCCTTCTCAGACGATAGAAGATGGGACGTTCGCATCAATTAGGAGACTTTTCATGAAGAGGCTGCGCTTGTCGGCCAAGCTGGCCCTGGCAATCATCCCGATCGGCATAGTCGCGTTGATAGCGGCCGGTTTCATCGCCTTTACGTTCCTCGGGAACTCCGAGGACCAAAACGAGACTGCCCACGCCGCGACGGTGTCCGCCGATGCCATCGAGGCCTTGAAGGCTGTCTGGGATGAGGAGGGTCAAGCTCGAGAGGTCTACATCTTCGGCAACGAGGACAAGGTCGACGATCTCGCCTCCGCCATCGAAGAGACCGACGAGGCCATTGCGGCACTGCGCGACTCGACTGAGGAGCTCCAGGATGCTGCCGATGGGTTCTTCGACGAGGTGGCTTTCACGCTGACCCAGGACCTCCGCAACGTGACTGACGTGCTCAACCAGATGCGATCGATCAGCACGCCGAACTCCGCTGAGATCGAGGGCTACCACGATGTGGCAGGGGCAATCCTCGCCATTCTCCCGAAGACCTCTTCGATCATCTCCGACCGTGTCCAAGCCAGAGACCTCTTCACCGCCTACTACCTGGCAGAGGGTGGTCAGATCTCGCTCGAGCAGGAACAGCTCATCGAGGAGTTCCGGGCCCAGCCCGACCCGGAGGCGCCGGATGCTGACATCACCCGATCCGGTCTCCAGCAGACACTAGAAGTGCTCGAGAGCGAGTTCGGCTCCTGGGCCCTGCGAGCGAACCAGACGGCGAACGTCCAAAGCGCCGCCATTCTCCGGTACACCCGTCTGCCGGATGTCGACATCGACACCTTCCCGCTCCGACGAAACGAGGACATCCTCAACACGTCGGAGAACCTGGCGCAAGGTGTCGCCGAGGAGTCTCAGGCCAACGCAGCCGACTCCGAGACCGAGGCCTACGTCGTCGCCGGTGTCGCTGCCTTGATCCTCCTTCTCGCGCTCGTCGGCTCGTACGCGGTCATCAGATCGGTCGTCCGCCGGGTTAGGGGAGTCACCGACGCCGCAGTCAGAGTTTCCGAAGAAGATCTGCCGGCCCTGGTCGGGGCACTGCAAAACCCGAGCGACGACGTCTCGGCACTCACACCCACCATGATCGAAGATGCCGGCAAGGACGAGGTGGGGGATCTCGCCGAGTCCTTCACCCTGCTGCATTCCACTCTCATCGAGGTTGCTGGACAGCAGATGGACATCCTCAGGAAGGGCGTGTCGGAGATCTTCGTCACCCTGGCGCGAAGAAACCGAAGCCTCGTTGATCGCCAGCTGGCGCTGCTCGACGAGCTGGAGTCGACCGAGGAAGACCCCGTGACTCTCGGCGGCTACTACAAGCTGGACCACCTCGCCACCCGGATGCGCCGCAACGCAGAGAGCCTCCTCGTTCTGGCCGGCTCGGAGCCAACACGAATCTGGTCCAACCCCTTGGACGTGAGTGAGATCATCCGCGCCGCCCTCGGTGAGGTCGACGACTATCAGCGTGTCGACATAATGGCGCTCGAGCCGGCTCTCGTCTCCGGCCGGGCCGTGGCCGACATCGCACATCTGATGTCGGAGTTGCTCGACAATGGGACGCAGTACTCCTCGCCCACCGACCGGGTGCGGGTCGCGGGCCTGTTCGACCCAGACGGCTACATGCTGACGGTCTCCGACAGCGGCATTGGAATGAGCCAGGAGCGGATCGCCGAGTTCAATGCCTTGCTGGACAACCCGCCGGTCCTGGGTCTGGCGCTACAGCCCACACTGGGCATGTATGTGGTTGCGAGGCTGGCCGCGCGGCATGGAGTTCGGGTGCAGCTGATCGCGGGCTCACCCGGCCTGACCGTTCGTGTCTTGCTGCCGAAGTCTCTCATCGAGCCGGCTCCGCCCAAGGAGATCGCTCCGGAGGAGTCGCCCGAGGTGCCACGCTCGGCCGAGGCCACGGTCGCCGGCGCAACAGGTGCCCTTGCCTCGCAAGCTCAGGAAGAGGACGAGGCGGAGGAGTTCGCGCCATCTTCGGTGTTCCCGGGGACGATCAAGGGACGCCATGAGCATCCTGGCCGCTCTCGGATCCTCGAGCACGACTTCGAAGGGTTCGACGAGGACGTGGCTGAGTTGGAGAAGAGTTCGAGCCCCGAGCCATCCGATGTGAGCCCGTTCGCCGCCGACACGGGCAGCGAAGAGCGCCCCGGAGCCTTGAAGAAGAGGATCCCCGGCGAGGCGCTGAGCCTCGAGCAGTCTGAAGGTGAGAGTCGAGGCCACGACGAGAGCGAGGACGCTCCGATCGTCGAAGAGCCGGTCGTCGCCTCGGTGGATCAAGACGTCTACGAAGGTGAAGTGGTCTCCGAGTTCGAGATCGAGAGCGACTCGATCGAGGAGGAGGTCGGCGACATCGAAGACGACGACGCAGAGGAGCTGTTCGCTCCTGTCGAGTGGTCGGAGTCTGCCGAGCCCGTGTTTGAGGCGGAGGACACCGAGACCGACGATGATCTCGGCGAGGTGGTCGAAACGGTCAGGTCGGGGTCGCGCAGCTGGGGACATGATGCCGAGCTGGATGTGCCCGAGGTGGCCAAAGACGACCACGAGGGGGCCCCCGAGGAAGCCGACGAAGAGGTCGGCCTGGCCGAGCCCGCGCATGCCTCCTCCGAAGAGCCAGAGCCCGTGTCCGGCAATGGCGCCTCCGGCAGGGACCGCACCGAGTCGCCTTGGTGGCTCGATCAGCCCACCGCCGAAGACCTCGAGAAGGCTTCAGCATCGTCCGACGTCGATAGTCAGGCTGACACCGAGGAGGAGGTCCCGGTCGTGGATCCGAAAGAACAGGACCGGCCGCGCATCACGCCCACGGGCCTGCCCGTGCGCACGCCGGGAACGTCGTTCCGGGAGACCGATGAATCCGCCAGCAGTTCCGCCGCTTCGACGTCGGGTGCGATTGGCATCAGGTCGGCTCTCAATGAATTCACCGATGCAAGGACCCTTGCATCCCAGAAGGTCGCCGAACGTGAAAACGAAGACGACGACACAGAAGGGAGAAGCGAATGAGTAGCTCAGCTAGCAACCTGAACTGGCTCATCGACCGTTTCGCCCAGACCGTCCCGTCGATGAGACAAGCGGTCGTGGTCTCTTCCGACGGCCTTCCTCTGGCGATCTCCAACGGTGTCGACAGGGAGACAGCCGATCGGCTTTCCGCGGTCTCGTCGGGGATGATCGGGCTCGCCTACGGATCGGCCGGCCGTTTCGGCTCCGGTTCGGTGGCCAACGTGATCGTAGAGATGACCAACGGCTGGCTCTTCGTGACCGGCATCCGCGACGGCAGTCTGCTCTGCGTGCTGACCAAGCGAGAGACAGACATAGGGGCTGTCGCCTACGAGATGGCCGTCTTCTCGGAGAAGGCGGGGGACATTCTCACGCCAGAGGTGCGTGAGGAGCTCAAGGCTCACCTGGTGGGAATCGATTGATCGATATGGCACACGAATCGTCAGAAGGGCGTCTGGTGCGCCCCTATACGATGACCGGCGGCCGCACCGGTCAGGATGTGCCTGCCATCGCGCTCGAGGCCCTGATCGCGGCCACGCCGGACGGCCGCCAGATGAAGCACCAGTTTCGCTGGGAGGCCGAGCGGGTCATCGAGTACTCCGGGCAGGGAACGGCTCTCATCGAGCTCGCGGCCCTGGTCGACGTGCCGATCGGAGTCATCCGGGTTGTTGTCGCAGATCTAGCTCAGAGGGGCGCTGTCGAGATCCTCGACTCCGGAGTCGGCTCCCCAACGGACCTCGACGGGGTCGAATACGCAAATCTGTTGAAGAAGGTGCTCGATGGTATCCGCAGCCTCTAAACCCGCTCGTCACACGCCGGTGAAAATCGTCGTCGCTGGTGGCTTCGGTGTCGGCAAGACGACCTTCGTAGGGGCCATCTCCGAGATAGAGCCACTGCGCAGCGAGGCGCTGATCACTCAGGCAAGCTCGGGTATCGATGAGCTGTTCGAGGACGGGTCCAAGACGACGACGACCGTGGCAATGGACTTCGGGCGAATATCACTCCAGGACGGGCTGGTCCTCTATCTCTTCGGGACCCCCGGCCAGGATCGCTTCCACTTCATGTGGCACGAGCTCGCCAAGGGCGCGATCGGTGCTGTGGTGCTCGTCGACACGAGGCGGCTCGATGCCTGCTTCGCAGCAATTGACTTCTTCGAACAGCGCGACACCCCGTTCATGGTGGTCGTCAACACTTTCGATGGCCGGCTGAACCACAGCCTGGAAGACGTGCGCGAGGCGCTGAACGTCTCACCGGATGTCCCAATGGCGTACTGCGACGCACGGGTGCGAGTCGACGTGCAAAACACCCTGTATCAACTGGTCGAGTATGCACTGCTCCGGGCTCTCCAGGGGATCCCGGTCTCGTGACGGAGCCCCCCGCGCCGGATCCCGAGGCACGCGAGCCCGTCGACGTCGCTGCGCTCACCTCTCGGCTGGCCGCTGCCGAGTGGACACTGTCGAAGATGTCCGAGTTCGAAGGCGAGATCGACCTCAGGGTGAAAGCGCTTCTCGAAGACGCGGTTGAGGAGGTCGAGCGGATCTGGGCAGAGGGTCGCGCCAAGGTTGAGGCCCTGGTAGGGGACGCCGAGCAGCTGAAGGCACTCGCCGAGAAGCAGGTAGAAGAGTCCAAGGTGCGGGCGCGGGAGGAAGTCCTGGGCGAAACCAAGGAGCTGGTCGACGCAGCGCGGCTACTCCAGGTCCAGGCCGAGGAGAAGGCCCAGCAGATCACCGCCGAGGCCGAGGAGAAGTCTGCGAAGATCATTGCCGAGGCCAAAGAGAGGGCCGCTGAGTCCGACCGCGCCATGGACGAGCGGCTCGCCGAAGCCGAGGAGATCTACGAGCGGGTGGAGCGACACATAGAGTCCCGCGAGGAGATCCTCGCCGAGGTGAGAAATCGCGCCGATCAGATCATCCGAACTGCCAAGGCCACCGCAGCCAGCACAAAGGAAGAGGCGGAAGCCAACGCCAAGAGGATCACCGACAACGCCAAGATCGAGGCGGAGCGGATCGTCCAGACTGCCAAGAATGAGGCTCGCCAGCACATGGAGCGAGTCGCTGCCCAGGAGCGCGATGCCAAGGAGCGCCTCGCCAAAGCCCGCGCCGAAGCCTCAACAGGGACCTAGCGCCGGACTAGTCGTCGACGTGGCGGGGTGGCAGGCCGACCCGCTCGGCCAGCGCGGCTTCCCTGTCCCGTACGATCCGCCGGCCGATTTGGCGGGCGGCGTTCGTCACCCACATCGAGGTCTGCGAGCCTTCCGTGTAGTCCGCCTCACCAAAGCTGTCGATGCGGTCCTGTTCCAGGAGGCGGTTTGCCTGCTCGAACTCCACCTCGGAGCCAGGGCGGTATACGGCATAGGTGCGACCCCCGTTCGCCCCCACGACCGAGAAGACGGGGACGTCCGACGGTCCGTCTGCGATGTAGATCATGTTCTGGAACGGCACACGGCGGTCCTCGGCGGCCACTTTCGAGTTGACATCGATCGTTGGGTTTCGATTGGTTCCTTTGTTGATCTCGAAGATGGCGCGGGTCTTCGTCGTGTTGTCGATCGTGTAGACGAGCTGGCGAATCTCGCGGTCCGGTGAGAAGAGGGCCTCCTGACCCTCTGCGTAGCCGGGCGGAGCGATGAGCTCGGCGAACTCACACGCCCACACTTCGGCAACATAGGGCGCGATCGCTGACCCCATGATCATCTGGCGGAGCCCGGTGGAGACCACGTAGTGCTCGATCGTGACCTGGTGCTCGGCGAACGCCGGCTCGGACTCGATCGACTTCCTGAGCATCTCGAAGAAGTCCGGGATGCCCGCATAGAACTCGATCTCGCCGCCTAGCTCCTGCAGAAGGTCATTGCTGAGTCCGGGCATTCTGCCTTCTGCCACGTATGTGAGGATGTGGTTCAGGTAGAGGGCGTCGCGAGCGACCCGATGGGCTCCGTGGTTCAGATAGAAGTTCTCCAGGCCATCGACTTCGGCCCAGAACGAAGCCTCGTCGATTTCATACTTGCGAAAGAGTGGGCCTTGCATGTTGCCCGGTATCAGGGTCTTGTCGAAGTCCCATATGACCGCAATCACGTTTTGGGGGAAGAGTTGGCGGTTCATTTCCCTATAAGGCTATTCAGAGGTCGCGAAATGGCAATGGCCGCCGATTCGGGGTGCTTGCAGCGGTTACCGTGAGGACGGATGGAGTGGATCAGCGAGAACCTAGGCATCTCCCAGGGCGATCAGGCCAAGATCCTCGCTTCGCTGGCTGTGATCCTCGGTGTCCTGGTCCTGCGTGCGCTGATACTGCGCTATGTCGTCTCACGCCTCGAGGAAGGTGGTCAGCTCGACGGCATCTATAGAGCCCGGAAGATCGCCAGCTATGCCTCGACGGTGGTCATCGTCCTCAGCCTCACCTTCATCTGGATCGACGCATTCAATGACCTCGCCACTTTCCTCGGGCTGGTTTCCGCAGGTATCGCCATTGCGCTGTCGGACTTGCTCAAGAACATGGCTGGTTGGGCCTACATCCTCACCCGCCGACCTCTCAACGTCGGCGATCGGATCGAGATCGATGGCACGGTGGGCGACGTCGTGGACATCCGACTGTTTCGATTCTCTCTCATGGAGGTGGGCAACTGGGTTGATGCCGAGCAGTCGACCGGGAGACTCATTCATGTGCCGAACGGGTTCGTGTTCAGCCAGAAGCTCGCCAACTACACGGAAGGTTTCAGCCACATCTGGGAGGACCTCCCCGTCCTGATCACTTTCGAATCCGACTTTGAGCGCGCCGAGCAGATCATTCGCCGCATCCTCGCCGAGAAAGCTCCCGACGTGGAAGCGACGGCCGGAGCGAGGATCCGCCAGGCGGCCCGTCGTTATCAGATAAGGGTCGGCACCCTCACCCCCATCGTCTACCTATCGGTCAGGGATAGCGGCGTGTTGCTCACGGCTCGCTACCTGGTGGATGCCCGATCCCGCCGCGGGACCTCCCAGACCATCTGGCGGGCGATCCTGGAGGCTTTCAACGCTGAGCCAGACATCGCACTCGCCTACCCCACCTACCGCATCGTTGGGGGTGGCGCCCCACCGGAGCAGGGCGCCGACTGACTATTTCACGAGCTCGTAGAAGCGCCAAAGATCGTTTTCGATCGGCAACACTTCGATGCCGCTGAATCCGGCCTCGCGGGCATAGCGTTCCAGCGTCGAGGGCCTCATCACGGTGCCTGTGCCAACTGAGTGCTCATGCGACATCCCATCCGGCAGGCAGACGAACATCGAGAACCCGTACATCAGACGCTCTACATCGTCGTTGCGCTCACCGAAGTGATCGGCGACGGCCTCGTCCATCACGACCACTCTTCCGCTGTCTCCGGACATGCGATGCATCGACCTCAGAACGCTCACCGGGTCAGGCATGTCGTGGATCGCCTCGAAGACGGTGACGAGGTCATATTTTCCGGGCTCGCCCGCGTCTGCAGCGTCACCATGGTGGAAGCTGACTCGATCGGACACTCCTGCCCTTGCTGCGTGTTGTCTCGCCGCAACCATCGATGGTTCGTCGATGTCGTAGCCATCGACGACGACTTCGGGATAGGAGAGAGCCATGCCTATCGATGACCAGCCCTCTCCGCATCCGACGTCAGCGACGCGTGCTCCCGACTCGAGGAGGTCATGGAGCCAGTCGACCGATGGGAACCATGACGCCCCGAGTTCTTTCATGAACCAGGGCCGGTTCATCTCAGCCTGTCCGGTGCGCATGTCAGCTCCAAAGTCGGACCATGACACCCCGCTTCCGTTGCGATAGGCATCGAGGAGCTTCGGGAGCTGGATCCCGCCGGCAACAACCAGACGTACGAACGGTGCCAGATAAGCGAGGCTGTCCTTGTCGGTGAGAACTTCGGCCTGGGCTTCCGGAATCGAGTACGACCGTTCATCCTGGGCGAGAGTGGGATCGTCGACTACGAGGATTCCCAACGTCACCTGATGCTCGAGCCACTCGTCGGCGTACCTCCTGTGGATGCCAGTCCTCGCGGCGAGCTCCGAACGCGACATCGGCCCTTCTGCGGCCAAAGCCTCGTACAGCCCGAACTTGTCGCCGATGAACACCGACCAAGATTCCAACGCTCCGAGGACGGACCCGAAGATCCTCTCGGCGAATTCATCGGTGGAAGGCGTCTGCTGAATGGTTGTCGTCATCTCCTGCTCCGATTGGTGTCGTCAGCGGTTAGTCCGGCAAACGGGTAGACGAGCTGCTCTGCGATCTCATGCATCGTGAGCTCCAAGCCGTAGCCGTTGGCAGCGGCGTCGATGGGGCGACGCCGTGCCTGTCTTCTCGCGCTCCTAGTCGTCTTTCTCATGATCATGGATAGCTTTTCGATGGCTTGACGAGTGTCGTGGTCTGGAGGATCCAGAACTCTTTCATTTCATTGTCCTTTGTCTGAGTCGTTTCTGCAGGCGACCGACCAGTCGGTCTGCCACCGGCACGATACAAACCGACCGGTTGGTCTGTCAAGCTGATAAAGTAGAAGTGATGACACAAACCACTTCAGCCAAGGATCGGATCCTGGATGCCGCCGAGAGGCTGGTCCACGATCACGGGTTCAATGCCACCACCGTCGATGCGATCCTGGACGAGGCCGGCGCCTCCAAGGGAGCCTTTTTTCACCACTTCTCCTCGAAGGATGCTCTCGGTGAAGCCCTTGTTGACCGCTACGCAGCCGCCGACGCTGCGCTCCTCGAAGAGACCATGGCGAAGGCGGAAGCCGCCAGTGAAGATCCGGCCGAGCAACTGGTGGAGTTTCTGAGGCTGTACGAAGCCCTGGCCGACGACACTGTTGTGGCTCAGCCCGGCTGTCTCTTCGTGTCTTTCATCTATGAGCGAGGCCCTTCTTCTCCTCGTGAGGACGACGTGATCCTGTGGTCCATCGAGCTCTGGCGGCAGAAGATCCTCGAGAAGCTCAACGCTGCAGCGGTTGAGCGGCCACAGCTCCGTGAGCTCGATCTTCCGGCTCTTGCCGATCAGGTGTTCTCGATCTTCGAGGGCGGGTTCATCCTGGTCAGGGCCACGGGCGAACCGTCGCATCTGCGCCGACAGTTGGCGCACCTTCGAAGGTACTTCGAGCTATTGCTGGGAGTGGACACGGCGCCCGCGGGTTGAAGCCGCTAGCCGGCGAGGAAGGAGACTCTGACCTTCCGCGATGGGTTGTCGATGTTGGTGTCGACGATCACGACCGATTGCCAGGTGCCCAGCTGCATGCTCCCGCCCAGCACCGGGATCGTCAGCGATGGGCTGATGAAGGCGGGCAGCACATGATCACGCCCGTGTCCGGGTGATCCGTGCTCATGTCGCCACTTACCGCGCTGCGCAGGCCAGAGCTCCTCGATGCTCGCCAAGACGTCTGCCTCGCTACCCGCACCTGTCTCGAAGAGGGCGACCCCGGCCGTGGCATGGGGCAGGAAAATCGAGACGAGGCCATCGCCCTTTCCCTCACAGAAGGCGGCGACGTCTGAGGTGATGTCGACGGTGGTGACGTCGCTGCCGGTTTGGATGCTCAGCTCTGTTGACTCCATGAACCCAAGTCTGGCATCTCGTCGACATTTCCCTGCCCGGGCCCCGTTAGCCTCGGAAGCCTATGGACTACGTGAACCTGGGCAGCACCGGCTTGAAGGTCTCGCCCATTTGTCTCGGAATGATGTCGTATGGCGACCCGGGATGGCGGCCTTGGGTGATTCCGGAGGACGATGCGGTCCCATTCATCGAAAAGGCGGCCGAGTCGGGGATCAACTTCTTCGATACGGCCGACATGTATTCGATTGGGGTCAGTGAGGAGGTCACCGGGAAGCTATTGCAGAAGACGTTTCCGAGACGAGAGGATTACGTCCTTGCGACCAAGGTCTACTTTCCGGTCGGCGATGGGGTGAACGATCGCGGCCTGTCCCGGGGCCATATCCTCGACGCTGTCGATGCCTCCCTCACCCGTCTCGGCCTCGATCACATCGACCTCTATCAGATCCATCGCTGGGACGACTCCACGCCGATCGAGGAGACGATGGAAGCGCTGCATGACTGTGTTCGCTGGGGGAAGGTGCGCTATATCGGTGCTTCGTCGATGTCGGCCTGGCAGTTCGCCAAGGCCCAGCACACTGCAGACCTGGGCGGTTGGACTCGATTCGTCACGATGCAGAATCACTACAACCTCATCTATCGCGAAGAGGAGCGTGAGATGATCCCGCAGTGTCTCGACATGGGCGTCGGACTGCTTCCGTGGAGCCCTCTTGCCCGGGGCCTCCTCACCCGGCCTCCCTCCGAGCGGGAGAGCACCGAGCGGGGGGCGACCGACCAGATCACCCCTCGGTGGTACGCCGACGAGAATGATGCAGTCATCGAAGTCGTCGAATCGGTGGCTGGGGAGCATGGGATCCCGATGGCTCAGGTTGCCCTCGCCTGGCTCGTGTCGAAGTCTGCGGTCACCGCACCGGTGGTCGGGGCGACCAAGCTATCTCACATCGATGATGCTATTGCAGCCCTCGATGTCGAGTTGTCGGAGGGCGATCTGGAGCGTCTGGAGTCGGCTTATACCACCCGCGCCATAGCTCACTGACGAACGTCCCGTTTCTCACAGGCGGAAGCCGGGTATTCCCTTCCCCGACGCATACAGGAGCAAAACCCATGCAATGCAAACACGGTCCGTGCCTCTGTGAGCCGGCTGAAGGCCTCGTCTACTGCTCGGATATATGCAGTTCTCACGTGGAGACCGAAGAGGGCGTATGCCCATGCGGTCACAGCGCATGTGATGACACGATGGGCAGGGCATAGACCTTGAGGTCACGCACCTCCTAGAGATTCCTACGGGGGCGGGGGTCTAGCGTGTGACCTCGAAATGCCGACCAGTGACTGTGAGCTGATCACAAGCACCTTTCTGGGTCAGCCGGTCAACACGCTGACGACGATCGCCTTTGTGGCAGCGGGTTTGATCGTGGCGAGGCGACCGCGCCTGCGCTGGGTGGGCATTGCACTCATTGCTACCGGCGTTGGGTCCTTCCTCTTCCACGGGCCGATGCCTCCAGGTTCACAATGGGCTCACGATGTGACGCTCGACTGGCTGCTCCTCATCATCGCCGGTCTCGGCTCGCCATGGGAGAGGTTGACGAGACTTCCGGGCTTCGCCTTGATTGGGCTATTGCTCTGGGCAGTTCCAGGAGCGGCCGACCTGTTGGCTGTGGTGTTGACTGCTGCAGGTGTCGTCATACACCTGTTCTGGCACCGATCGCCTCGAACCATCACAGCTCTCCTCGTCCTTGGGGGACTGGCGGTTTTTGGTCGGCTCGGATCCACCAACGGCCCGTTCTGTGATCCGGAGTCTCTGCTTCAACCGCATGGCTTGTGGCATCTCGGTGCCGCGGTCGTAGTGGCATGGTGGGTGCTGGGCATAGACCGCGGCTGGGAGCCCGAGCAGCCTGCCTGAGCAATCCGGGCGTAGGTCGTTGTGCCTATTCAGCCGTGATCGGCGGTGCGCGAGACTGGGTCGGGGTGCTGGGAGGTCCTTTGCGGAAGAGAGGACCCGATGAAGAGGACATTTGTTGTTGCCGCGACCGTGGCGACGCTGCTAGTCGGTGGTGTGGCGCTTGCGATCGTGGCGACTCCCGATTCGGCTGGGCCCGTTGCGGGTGAGGAGGCTCACGAGACCACCACCACCACGGTTCCTTCCGACGACGACGGAGTCGATGTGACCTTTGCCGAGGAAGAGGGCTCGGTGGAGAAGACCGAGCCGACTGCGGCGAAAGACCACCTCGAGGAGCCGGAGGAGGAGCCGGAACACGACACCAGCCCACCCGATCTGGCGATTCTCTATCCGGAGGACGGAGCGCACTTCAGCGAAAGCAAAGTCGCTTTCGAGGGCATCGCCGAGCCAGGATCGCAAGTCTTTGCGGCCGGCTACCAAGCCGACATCGACGAAGAAGGGCATTGGCGCATCGTCTTGATCCTTTCGCCCGGCGGAAACGTCGCGAAGTTCACCGCCGTGGACGCTGCGGGCAACGAATCTCACGCCGAGGTTCAGGTGTTCCTCGACGTCGAAGAGGAGCCCGAAGAAGAGCCCAAGGAGTCGGATTTCGTCGCTTATCAAACCTACGGATCCTGCGGCGAAGAGCCTCCCTACGACGTTTGGCATGGCAGCGGGACACCTGGCACCGAGGTCTGGGTCGTCTCCGACTTTGGGTCAGGTCACACTGTCGTGGGTGAGAAGGGCAAATGGGAGCTGAAAGTCTTCTTCGAAGAGGCTCCGTGCAATGACGAGTTCGCTGTCGTCGTGGAGTCCAGCGACGGATATCGCAAGGTCTTCGAATTCATTCGCCTCTGCGAAGGCGAGGAAGGCGAATCCCACTGAACTCAGCCGGCTGCCCAATCGAGCACCCGTAGGGCTCGGAAGGTGTTCCAGCGGCTTGGCTCACCTTCCGGGGCGTCGATGTCGAAGTGGGTTGCGCCACGATCGAACCTCTGGCGTGGCCAGCGGCCGTCAGAGCTGCGATTGCGCACGACAATCCGCATCGCTTCCTCAGTGCGCTCCTGGGGCGGCACTCCGGCACGTCTCAGGTAGTCGAGGCCGCGCAGGACGTCGTATCGCCACCAGTAGGGAAAGGCGAACTGGGTGAACCAGGGGTCGATCACTTCACCGGTCGATAGGCGGCGGAGCATCCGGCGTTCCAGCAGGTATTCCTCGCCGCGCCCTCGCGCCTCCGAAGTGGCGGGTGATGGGCCATTTGCCTCTTCGAATTCCAACAGCCCCTCGAGGACAGAGATCGTTGTGTGGAATGAGCCCCGGGTAGACCCGTTCTCCTGTTCGCAGTTCCAACCTCCATCTTCCATCTGCTCTCCGAGGAGTCGGTCGACGATGCTCGAGACGTCCTCTCCGAAGTAGGAGCCGTTGGCGACCGTCATCCCATTGATGCACGGTTCGACTTCGCCGTCGAAGAAGCGCTGGCCCTCGTGCTCCCAAACACAGCCTTCTCTGACTCCAGCCACGGCGGTCCGTGCTTGTTGGCTCTCCGGGTCGAGTCCGAAGAGACGGAGGAGGGTCAACGACCACGACGTCGAGGTCCACGGTTGGCCGACGAGACGACCGTCCTCGTCTCTGTGCAGAGTTGACCAGTCGAATTCGGCGGGGAAGTGAGCACCGCCGGCCCATTGGCCATCCTCCCCTTGCAGCGCCAACAGCCGGGCGCCCCATCCCTCGGTGGCGACACGGGATCGCTCAGCAGCGAGCTCCGTCTCAGTGGCGCCGGTGAGATCCCGCCGGACCTGCCATCGCAAAGCGGGATCGGAGTCGAGCAGCCATTCGATCACTTCCATCGGCGGCACCGTAGCCGTAGCCCCGACTGGAGCGGACACACCTCTCCAGAGGGGCTCCGAGGAGGCTCGCCTTCATCCGATCAGCTGACTGCAACGAATAGAGGTCGACGGCACAAACACCGTGCCGGACAAATCAGAGCGTGAAGCTTGAAAGGAAAGAAACCATGACCAAGAGGTTCAGATTCGCTGCGATTTTTGCAGCGTTGATGCTCGTACTCGCCGCCTGCGGTAGCGCCGCTGACGACGGTGACGATGCAGACACCACCACGACCACGGTTGCTGAGACGACCACCACCGAGGCGATGGATGAAGACATGGACGATGAGATGGACGACGAGGAGATGGGCAACACCATCGCCGACGTCGTCGTGGGTAACGAGGACTTCTCGACCCTGCTCGCAGCTGTCGAGGCCGCCGGCCTGACGGATGCACTGGCCAACGCCGACGCCACATTGACCGTGTTCGCTCCCACGAACGCAGCCTTTGAGGCGGCCTTGGCCGACCTGGGCCTCACCGCCGAGGAGCTCCTTGCCGACACCGAGACCCTCACGGCGATTCTCAACTACCACGTTCTTGGCAACGTCGTCACCTCCAGTGACATCGTCGCCGCCGGGACCGAGGAGATCCCTGTCGAGACCCTGGGCGGTGAAGAGCTTGTAGTCGTCGTCGATGACGCCGGCACCGTCACCTTCCAGAACCAGACGGCGACCGTCACCACGGCCGACGTCGAGGCATCCAACGGTGTGATTCACATCATCGATGCCGTTCTGCTCCCGCCCTCGATCTCTGGTTGATATCCCTCCGATCAACCGACTGACAGAGAGGCCGCCGATTCGATCGGCGGCCTCTCTGCATGTATGGACTACGTCTACGTGGTGATCGGCTTCTTGGCGGAACTATTGCGTGGGCCCGGGGTATAGCCAGGCAAAAGCGACCAACGCCCCGGCGACGGCCAAGACCCACAGCGGGCTCGTCTCGTCGTCGACTTCGACCTCTACCGTCTCTGCATACCAACCTTCCACGATCCCGCGGATCGGATCGGTGTTGTCGGGGAAGGCCACGACAGCCCACGATCCTGCCCCGACCGTCACACCGCCTTGGTAGACCCCCGCTTCGATCATCTGCAGAGGAACTTTTGTCCTCGGTCCGAAGGGATTCAAAGGCCGGCCCAACTCATCCACGTGGTCGGAGGGGACCACGGCCAGCAGGCCGTCGAGGGACACGGGATTGAACCCCAGGCCAATGGCCTCTTGATCGAGGATCCTCACTTCCACACGGATCGTGTCGCCTTGTACCTCCACCTCGACGTCGAAGCCAGGCATCTTCGCACCGGCAGGAAGCGCCCCCACCAATGTGAGCAGGGCGACGAGGATGAGGAGGCGCCTCACTTCTCGTAGACGTAGCTCAGAGTCGCCCCCTTGTAGGTTGCTTCGACCTCCCAGCAGC
>ERZ869936.310-NODE-310-length-50001-cov-5.403576_pt1 | contig 50001 bp, 51 predicted proteins | sample MGYA00520876_ERZ869936 | MGnify/ENA primary metagenome ERZ869936 (study PRJEB32218, sample SAMN09650985) | biofilter metagenome | isolation source: enrty point of leading RO module | place: Saudi Arabia: Thuwal, RO plant located on Red Sea | collected 2016-02-17 ... | reverse complement strand
GGCGCCATCTGGGTGAAGCTGAACTCCCTGGTCGACACCAGGGTGATCGACGCGCTCTACCGGGCATCGGCGGCCGGCGTGCAGATCGACCTCATCATCCGTGGCATCTGCTGCCTGCGGCCGGGCGTGCCGGGCCTGTCGGAGAATATCCGCGTGAAGTCCATCGTCGGCCGCTTCCTGGAGCACAGCCGCATCGTCTGTTTCGGGGCGGGTCACGGGCTGCCGCACAAAAAGGCGCGGGTCTATATTTCGTCCGCCGACTGGATGGGACGGAACCTGGTCAGGCGGGTCGAGACACTGGTGGAATGCACCAACCCGACGGTGAAGGCCCAGATCGTCAGTCAGATCATGGCGGCCAATCTGGCGGATGTGGCGCAAAGCTGGATCATGGCGCCCGACGGCTCGTTCCATCGCCCGCCGCCGCCGGAAAGCGAGACGCCGTTCAACTGCCACCGCTTCTTCATGGAAAACCCGTCGCTGTCCGGCCGGGGGTCGGCGGGCGCGGCGGACGTGCCGGAACTGACGCACTCGGACGAATAGGCGGAGTAGCGGCATGGAGGTCATCGAACCGGGGGGCGACGTCAGCGGCGCCGTCCTTGTCATCCATTCGTGGTGGGGTCTGACCGGGTCATTCCGTCACTATGGCCAGTCGTTGGCGCGGGCGGGTTATCTTGTTGGCCTGACCGACCTGTTCGGGGGCCGGACGGCCGATACGGAGAGCGAAGCGCGGCGTCTCAGGGCCCAGCCGCGCCGCATTCCGATGTACCGGACTCTTGAAAACGACATCCGGACGCTTCGCGAAGCCGCAGGCGGTCGTAGGCCGCTCGGGGTGGTGGGATTTTCCATGGGCGGGCATTGGGCGGTCTGGCTGTCGCAGCGCCCGGAATACGAGGTTTCGGCGGCGATCCTGTATTACGCGGCCCGGGCGGGCGATTTCTCGAACTGCCGGGCGGCGATCCTTGCGCATTTCGCCGAAACGGACCCATGGGTGAGCGGGGCCGGGCGAGCGAGAATGGAACGGGCCATCCTGCTGGCGGAATGCCGGTATCGGGCTCACGACTATCCCGGAACCTCGCATTGGTTCGCCGAGGATGCGCGCGCCGACGCCTACCGGCCCGACGCCGCCGATCTGGCGCTCAGGCGCGACGTGGCCCACCTTGGGCATTACCTTGGTGGCGCTGAGACGTGTGAGGCGTGACACGCCTGTTTCCGGCCAAACGGCCGATGCCGCCGCATTCCAATTCTTGACCCCTTCGTCCGGTCATTGCAGTCTGCGCCCGCACCCTGGGGAGAGTTGCATGGACGGCGGGACAGAATCCCAATCGGGCGAGGACTGGGGACCGTTCGGCCGCCCGCTGTTCGACGATCCGTCGGCCCGCGCGCTGAGCCGGGTGGGCGTGGTGGATGTGGGGTCGAACTCGGTCCGCCTTGTGGTGTTCGACGGCGCGGCGCGGTCGCCGGCTTATTTCTTCAATGAAAAGGTGATGGCGGGGCTGGGCTCGGGTCTGGCCGAGACCGGGCGGCTGAACCCCGAGGGCAAGGTTCGCGCCCTGTCGGCCCTGAAACGGTTTCAGCTTCTGGCGGACAACATGGGGATCGCACCGCTGACGGCAGTGGCCACCGCCGCGGTGCGCGAGGCGGAGGACGGTGCCGCGTTCAGGGAGGACGTGCTGCACGAGACCGGCCTTCGCCTCTATGTCATCGACGGCGAGGAAGAAGCGCGGCTGTCGGCGCAGGGTGTGCTTCTGGGCTGGCCCGGCGCCTATGGGCTGGTCTGCGACATCGGCGGGTCGTCGATGGAACTGGCCGAGTTGCATGACGGACAGGTGGGGAAGCGGATCTCGTCGAAGCTGGGTCCGCAGCGGCTGAAGACGATCAAGGGCGGCAGGAAGGGGCTGAAGCTGCACCTGAAGACGGAAATCGGCAAGCTGGCCGCATTCCTGGGGCCCCAGCCCGACCGCCTGTTCCTGGTCGGCGGCTCCTGGCGCGCCATTGCGCGGATCGACATGGAGCGGCGCGGCTACCCATTGGCGGTGCTGCACGAATACCGGATGAGCCGGAAGGCCGTGCAGGCGACGATCGAATATATCGAGGAGGCCGACCTGGCCGACCTGCGGCTGAGGACCGGGCTGGGCGAAAGCCGTATGGATCTGGTGCCGCTCGCCGCGCAGGTGCTGAAGGTGCTGATCCAGACGGTGAAGCCCCGCGACATCGCGGTTTCCTCCTACGGCATCCGCGAGGGGATGCTGTACGAACAGATGCCGCAACGCCTGCGCGACCGCGACCCGCTGATCGAGGCCTGCCGGTTCGCCGAGGCCAAGGACGCGCGGATGCCGGGGTTCGGACGGCGGCTGTACGAATTCGTCCTTCCCCTGTTCACCGGGCGTAACGCGCCCGAGAAGCGGCTGATCAAGGCGGCCTGCCTGCTGCACGACGTCAGCTGGCGCGCGCATCCCGATTACCGCCACGAGGTCTGTTTCGACGAGGTGACGCGCGCCAATCTGGGAGGGATGAGCCACTGGGAGCGCATCTTCCTGGGCGTCGCACTCTTGCACCGCTACAAGAACAACCGCGACGGCTCGCCGTTTCAGGAGTTGTTCGACCTGCTCAGCGCCGAGGATCTGAAAAAGGCCGAAATTCTGGGCAAGGCGCTTCGGTTCGGCGCGATGCTGACGGCGTCCGAAAACGAGACGATGGGGGCGCTGCGGTACTTCCCGAAGAAGAAGGTGCTGGAATTGCACCTGGCGCCCGGCACGCGGGGCCTGTTCGGCGAAGTGGCCGAGGCGCGCCTGTCCTCGCTGGCCGATGCGCTGGGCGGTGTCGAGGTTGTGGTGAAGGGGCGTTAAAGCTCGACTTCGCCGTCTTCCTCGAGCTGTTCTTCCATCTCACGTTCCAGGGGCGTCTTGCGGCGGATGATGATGTCGCCGTTCGGCAGCACCTCGGGCGGATGATAGGCGTTGAGGTTGTCGACGAAGCCTTCGAGATCCTCGAGCGCGGGTTCCATTTCGGCCATGAAGCCCTGCATGAAGAGACGAAGCGCCTCGGCCATCAGGTCGCGGCCCTGCGGCGCCTCGTCCTGGTCCTGGGCCTGGGCGAAGGTGGCGGCGAGGCAGAGGCAGATGATCCCGGCGACGGTTTTCATGGATCGCATCATAGCACAGTCTTCATCGGCCCGGAAATATCCTGGGGGAGCGCGAGGGGGTGAAACCCCCTCGCCCGCCGCGGTGCGCGGCACGCGCAGCGCAAATCCTCAGACGCCAAGACACCAGCGCATGATCGCCTTTTGCGCGTGCAGCCGGTTTTCGGCCTCGTCGAAGATCACCGAATGCGGCCCGTCCATCACACCGTTGGTGGCCTCCTCGCCCCGGTGCGCGGGGAGGCAGTGCATGAACAGCGCGTCGTCCCCGGCGTGCGCCATCAGGCGTTCGTTCACCTGATAGGGGCGCAACTGGTTGTGGCGGCGTTCACGGGTGGTCTGGCTGTCGTGCATGGATACCCAGGTATCGGTGACGACAAGATCTGCGCCCTCAACCGCCTTGATCGGATCGCGTTCGATCTCGACCCGGGCGCCTTTCGAGCGCGCGAACTCCAGCGCGGCCGGGGCCGGGTCGAGCGTGGGCGGGCCGGAATAGGTCAGGTCGAAGCCGAATTGACCGGCGGCATGGGCGAAGCTGGCGAAGACGTTGTTGCCGTCGCCGCACCAGACGACCTTTCGGCCCGCGATGGGGCCGTTGTGTTCCTCGAAGGTCATGATGTCGGCCATGATCTGACAGGGGTGCGACTGGTTGGTCAGCCCGTTGATGACCGGCACGCTTGCATGCTCGGCCAGTTCCAGAAGCGCCTCTTCGTCGAAGGTGCGGATCATGATCAGGTCGACGTAGCGCGACAGCACGCGGGCGGTGTCGGCGATGGTCTCGCCGTGGCCGAGCTGCATCTCGGAGCCGGTCAGGACCAGCGTGTCGCCGCCCATCTGGCGCACGCCCACGTCGAAGGAGACGCGGGTCCGGGTCGAGGGTTTCTCGAAGATAAGCGCCACCATGTGGCCCGCGAGCGGCTGGTCGTCGTCCTTCGTGCCCTTCGGGCGGCCCTGACGGGCGTCCTTCATGGCTTGGGCGTTCTCAAGAATGGATCTGAGGGCGTCGGGGTCGGTCTTGTGGATGTCGAGGAAGTGATTCATCTCGGTCTGCCTTGGATGCGGCGGACCGGGGCGCTGCCCCGGACCCCGGAGTATTTTCGAAAAGAAGAAGCTCAGGCTGTCTCTTTCGCGCGTTCGACGGCCTGAGCGGCGCGGTCGAGACGGGTGACGGCCTCGGCGATCTCGTCGTCCGTGATGGTCAGCGGCGGCAGGAGGCGGATCACGTTGTCGGCGGCGGGCACCGTCAGCAGGGTCTCGCCATAGGCCGCCGCGACGACGTCGGTGTTCGTCGCCTTGCACTTGAGGCCCAGCATCAGGCACTGGCCGCGCACGGCCTCGAACACATCCGGGTGCGCGGCGACGAGACCCTCGAGCTTCTGCCGGAAGGCGCCCGCCTTGCGGTTCACCTCGGCCAGGAAGTCGTCGTCGGCCACGATCTTCATGACCGCGTTGCCGACCGCCATGGCGAGCGGGTTGCCGCCGTAGGTCGATCCGTGGGTGCCCGCGGTCATGCCCGAGGCCGCCGCTTCGGTGGCCAGCACCGCGCCCAGGGGGAAGCCGCCCCCGATGCCCTTTGCGACCATCATGATATCGGGGGTCACACCGGCCCATTCGTGGGCGAAAAGGCGGCCGGTGCGGCCCATGCCGCATTGCACCTCGTCGAAGATCAGAAGCGCGCCGGTCTGGTCGCAAAGGTCGCGGAGGCCCTTGAGGCACTGGTCTGGCACGGGGATGATGCCGCCCTCGCCCTGCACGGGTTCGATGATGACGGCGGCGGTCCGGTCGGTGATCGCGGCACTCGTGGCGTCGTGATCGCCGAAGGGCACCTGGATGAAGCCCGGCAAGAGCGGGCCGAAGCCCTTGGTCATCTTTTCCGAGCCCGCCGCCGCGATGGCGGCCGACGAGCGGCCATGGAAGGCGCCGGTGAAGGCGACGATCTCGGAGCGGTCCTCGCCTTTTTCGTACCAGTACTTGCGGACCATCTTGACGGCCAGTTCCATCGCCTCGGTGCCCGAGTTGGTGAAGAACACGGTGTCGGCGAAGGTCGCCTCGGTCAGGCGGTCGGCCAGTTCCTGCTGGCCGGGGATGCGGTAGAGGTTCGAGACGTGCCAGAGCTTCGACGCCTGGTCGGTCACCGCCTGGACCAGCGCGGGGTGGGCATGGCCCAGCGCGTTCACCGCGATCCCGGCGCCGAGGTCGAGAAATCGGCGGCCGTCCTCCTCTATCAGCCAGGCGCCTTCGCCTCTGACGAACGAGAGCGGCGCACGGTTGTAGGTCGGCAGGATCGACGGGATCATGGCATAAGTCCTTCTAGGGAGCCAAAGACGTGCCAGCGGGGGCGCGTCAAGTCAACGAAATGTGGAAGAGAGGTGCGCGCGGCGCGCGCGGCGACGGAGGCTGAAAATCAGCGTCGGCGTCGAAGGGTATGGGTCGTGATCGGAGCCATGGCCGTCACATATCGCCGACTGCGGCGGAAGGGAAGCGAAATCGGGTCGCGTCAGGCGGCCAGAACGAGAAGGACCAGAATGGCGAGAGCGGTTTGGGTCACACGCATCGGAAGGCTCCGTTTTCGGTTGTCCGCAGCATCGGTTGACCATTCCGGCAGAAATCCGGCGGTGACGCGGCTATTTTGGGTAACCTGCCCTTCGCACCTCGTATCGCCCCTTGCTGTGGTTTCCGGGCGACATATATGCGGTGCCCGACCCCATGCCTCTCTTGTGCCCGACGGCGCGACGGGTAGTATCGGGGCCTACCGGGAAATCAGGATGGCATCATGTCGTGGACCGATGAGCGCGTTGAACTTCTGAAGAAGATGTGGACAGAGGGTCAGTCGGCCAGTCAGATCGCGAAGGAACTGGGCGGCGTGACGCGGAACGCGGTGATCGGCAAGGTGCATCGTCTGGGACTTTCGAACCGCGCGGGCGCGTCGGCCACTCCGGCGCCCGAGAAAAAGGCCGCGAAGGCGGAAGCGCCCAAGACCGAAGCCAAGAAACCGGCGAAATCCGCGCCGCAGGAGAAAGTGATCGAAGTGACGGTTGCCCCCCGAAAGCCCATCGTGCCCGCAGGCCAGCCCCTGCCGCCGCAGCCCTCGGCCAACGAGATTCCGGCCGAGACGCTGGCGAATGTGCGTGAAGTCGAGAAGACAGCGAAGAAGATCAGCCTGATGGAGCTGACCGAGCGGACCTGCAAATGGCCGATCGGCGATCCGGCGACAGACGACTTCTGGTTCTGTGGTCTGGCCGTGCAGCAGGGCAAGCCCTATTGCGAGGCCCATGTCAGCGTAGCGTTCCAGCCGATGTCGAGCCGTCGCGACCGCCGCCGCTGAGAACCGTCTCCGCCATCCCGAACGGCCTTGACGCTCCGCCTGCGGGTTGACCGCGCGTTAACCAGCCGTCCCGAAAACGCATGATGCGAAGCCCGTTTTGAGGTATTTTTCAGCGTGGGGCGTTCGTGTGGTTTCGGGTAACTCGTGTTTGGTTTCAGTCTCGGCGGCGATGAATTTCGCAGCAGGCATCTTTGGGCAATCGTTGGTCTGGCTGCCCTGATCGGCGCGCAGGGCCTGGCGGGCGGTCCGCTTCTGAAATGGTTGCTGGTGAACGAGGTGCGCAACGCCTCGACCAGTTGGGCCACCCATATCTTCAAGCAGATCGACGCCGGCGTGGCATATCGCGAGGCGGGTGCGCGCGAGACGGCGGATGGCGAAAGCTCGGTCAACCTTGCCGGCGCGCTGGAGGCGGCGCTGCGGGCCGGCGTGATCCACCGGGCCGTCATCATGAACGCGGTCTGCACTTGCCAAGTCGAGATCGACAGCCGCGCCCTTGCGTCGGAGGGCGACTCGATCAGTGCGCGGCTTCATGCGTTCTTTTCCGGCCGCGGAGACCTCGCGGGCACGACGCCGTCGGGTCTGACCGGCCCGGATTGGCACGTGCTGAAAGCCGAGACCGGGCGCGCAGGGCCGCGGATTGCCTTTGTCGAAAGCGATATGCCGGGCGAGCCGCGATATGGCGCTGAAGCCACGTATTTTCGCGACATCGGGGGCGAGCCTTTCGCATTGAGCCTGACCATCGACGTGACCCGCGACACCACGCACCTTCAGTTGATGCTGACCATGGGTGCGCTGATCCTGACCGTCACGCTTTCGATCGCGGCGATCCTTGTGACGCGTGCCGCGACCCGATCCAGCCGGGCGCTGCGATTGTCGGAAAAGCAGGCCCGGTTTCTGGCCGAGCACGACCCAATGACCGGGCTGCTGAATCGGTTCGGGTTCGGAACGCGCGCCGCTGCGATGCTGAAGGCGTGCGAAGCGCGCGGTGCGGCGGCGCTTCTGTTCCAGGTCGATGCGGACAAGTTCAAGGAAATCAACGATATATATGGGCACGCCACGGGTGACCGGGTGATCCAGGCCATCGGCCAGATGCTGAAGAGCGCCTTTCCGGAATCGGCGCTGGTCGCGCGGCTGGGTGGTGACGAGTTCGCGGTGCTGGTGCCTGCGGAGGCATTCACGGATGCCTCGGGCGACGTGGGCAAGACGCTGCCCACCGGCACCGACGTCATGTCTGACGATGGCGGCAAGCTGATCGAGGTCTCGACTTCGATCGGCGTCGCCGCCTTTCCGAAGGACGCCAGATCGTTGGGCGATCTGATGAAAGCGGCCGATCTGGCGCTGTATTCGGTCAAGGCCGCGGGGCGGAACGCCGTGGGCGCATATCGTCGCGACATGACAAAGGCGCTGGAACGGCGGCATTGGGAGCTGGAAGGCGTTCGCGAGGCGATCCGGCGGGGCAATCTGGTGCCCTATTACCAGCCGCTGATCAGCGCCCGGGACGGGCGCATCGTCGCCGTCGAGGCGCTGGCGCGCTGGCGCCACCCGACCTACGGCGTGTTGACGCCCGAGCGGTTCTGCCACGCGCTTGAGGATCCGAGGGTCGCCACGGAGATCACGCGCGAGATGCTCTTGCACGCCGCCGACGATTTGCGGGTCTGGCGGCACCTTGGATACGATGTCAGCGTGGGGTTGAACATCGGCGAGTCGGATCTGCGGGATTCCGAGATCATCGAGACCATCGCGCAGTCGCTGATAGAGCGCGATCTGCCGCCGGACGCCCTGTCGATCGAGGTGACCGAGACGGCGCTGACACGCAGCAACAGCCTGAACGCGCGGCCCTTGCTGGAGCAGTACCGCGCCGGCGGGGGCTACGTTTCGCTGGACGATTTCGGCACGGGCGGTTCATCCATCACGCTTTTGAAGGATATTCCCTATACCTCGGTCAAGATCGACCGCAGCTTCATTCAGGATCTGACCAGCAACAAGGCCGATCTGGCCATCGTGCGGTCGCTGGTGCGCCTGTCGCGCGAACTGGGATTCAAGCTGGTGGCCGAGGGGATCGAAACAGCGGAACAGGCGAAGCTCTTGCGTGAATTGCGGGTCGATATGTTGCAGGGGTATCTTTACAGCCGTCCCCTGCCCTCGACCAAGCTAACCGAGTTGATGGAATGGGCGTCGCCGCCGAGAAAGCAGAAAAGCAGCGCGGCGGCCTGAGCCTGGGATTTCCCGCTTTCTGGCCCCGTCCAAGGGCACTATATGCAGGCGCATGTCGCAGAACCCGCCCGATCTTCGCCCCGACCTGGCCCGCGCCCGCGTGCCCGACGCCGTGCGCCCCGGCCAGCCGACCATCGGCATGGTCTCGCTGGGCTGTCCGAAGGCGCTGGTCGACAGCGAGCGCATCCTTACGCGGCTTCGCGCCGAGGGCTATGCGATCAGCCCCGATTACGGCGGAGCGGATGCGGTGATCGTGAACACCTGCGGCTTTCTCGACAGCGCCAAGGCGGAAAGCCTGGACGCCATCGGCGAAGCCCTGGCCGAGAACGGGCGGGTGATCGTGACAGGCTGTCTGGGGGCCGAGCCGGACTATATCACCGGCGCGCATCCCAAGGTGCTGGCGGTGACGGGGCCGCACCAGTACGAGCAGGTGCTGGATGCCGTCCACGCCGCCGTGCCGCCCGATCCCGATCCGTTCATCGACCTGATGCCGGCAGCAGGCGTGAAGCTCACACCAAGGCACTATTCCTATTTGAAGATTGCCGAGGGCTGCAACCACGCCTGCAAGTTCTGCATCATTCCGGACATGCGCGGCAAGCTGGTCTCGCGGCCTGCCAGGGCGGTCCTGCGCGAGGCGGAGAAGTTGGTGGAAAGCGGTGTGAAAGAGCTTCTGGTGATCAGCCAGGACACCAGCGCCTACGGCACCGACTGGAAAGAGCGGGATGCGAAGTATCCCATCCTGGCGCTTGCCCGCGACCTGGGTTCGCTGGGGGCGTGGGTGCGGATGCATTATGTCTATCCCTATCCGCATGTGCGCGACCTGGTGCCGCTGATGGCCGAGGGGCTGGTTCTGCCCTATCTGGACATCCCGTTCCAGCACGCGCATCCTGAGACGCTCAAGCGCATGGCGCGGCCTGCGGCCGCCGCGCGGACGCTCGACGAGATTGCCGCCTGGCGCGAGGTCTGCCCCGCGATCGCGATCCGCTCGACCTTTATCGTCGGCTATCCGGGCGAGACGGAGGAGGAGTTCCAGACGCTTCTGGAGTGGCTGGATGAGGCGCAACTGGACCGGGTCGGGTGCTTTCAATACGAGAACGTGGCCGGTGCGCGGTCGAATGCGCTGCCCGACCATGTCGCGCCCGAAGTGAAGGAGGACCGCTGGGCGCGGTTCATGGAGAAAGCGCAGGCGATTTCGGAGGCCAAGCTGGCGGCGAAGGTGGGCAAGCGGATCGAGGTGATCGTCGACGAGGTTGATGGCGAGGCCGCAACCTGCCGGACGAAGGCGGATGCGCCCGAGATCGACGGGCAGCTTTATGTCGATGAAGGCTTCGAGAGGCTGACGCCGGGGGAGGTCGTCACGGTCGAGGTGGACGAGGCAGGGGAATACGATTTGTGGGGGACGCTGGTCTCGTAGACGATTCCCGCCTATCGTGGCCTAGATTTCAGTGACGATGTCGCCTGCAAGTGAGCCGGACATGCCCTTCGAGAAGATCCATCCCGAGAAGCTGTCGCACTCGGTCGTACGCCAGATCGAACTTCTGATCCTGCGCGGTATCCTGCGGCCGGGCGAGCGGCTGCCGTCGGAACGGGAGTTGTCGGAACGCTTTGGCGTCTCGCGGCCCTCGCTCCGCGAAGCGGTCAGCGAGTTGCAGGCGGCGGGTCTCCTGATGACCAAGGCCAATTCGGGGATCTACGTGGCCGAGGTCCTGGGATCGGCTTTCTCGCCCGCTTTGACACGGCTGTTCGGCAGCCACGAGGAGGCGGTGTTCGACTATATCGACTTTCGCCGCGACATGGAGGGGCTGGCCGCCGAGCGCGCGGCGCGTTTGGGCTCGGACACGGACCTGGCGGTGGTGGATAGCGTGTTTCAGCGCATGGAAGCGGCCCACAAGAAGCGCGATCCCTCGGACGAGGCGCAACTGGATGCGGAATTCCATCTGGCGATCATCGAGGCCAGTCACAACGTGGTGATGCTGCACATGATGCGTTCGATGTACGAGTTGCTGCGCGAGGGCGTGTTCTACAACCGTCAGATCATGTTCCGCCAGCGCACCACGCGGCAGAACCTGCTGGATCAGCACCGCGCGATCAACGACGCGCTTCAGGCCCGCGATCGGGCAGGCGCGCGCGCCGCCATCGAGGCGCATCTGGACTATGTGTAACAGGCGCTTACGGATCACCTGAAGGCCGAGAAGAACGAGGCCATCGCGCGTCAGCGACTGGCGCACGTGACGGGGCGTTAGAAGCCGGCGAGACCCGGGAAATCGATGTAGATCAGTGCATGGTCGCTGGCGTGGGGCCGCGTGCCGGGTCCCGCCTGTGGCCGCAGGATGCGCGGGATGGCCAGCGGGTAGTGCCGGGCCAGCCGCGGCGAGACGATGATGCGGTCCGGCCGCGAACGCCGGTGTGTATCGGGCGTCTCGAAGGTCCAGCCGCTGTCCGGGGCGAGGCGATCGCTGAGGTCCACGCCGAAACCTTCGGTTAGCGGTGCGACGGCGGAGGTTGCCGCACCTGATTGCGCGGCGTGCTCGTTGAAATCGCCCAGCGCGATCCATTCCGCCTCGGCCGGATCCGAAAACGCGTGTTCAATCAACGCCCTGACGCCCCGCGCCTCGGCGTTGCGCACCGTCCAGGCCGTCTCGGGGTCCGGGTAAGGCGCCTTGAAATGGCAGATGAACAGCGTGATGCCGCGCAGGTCCAGCCGAAGGCAATCGCGGCGAAAAAGCGGACGATCAATTAGGTCATCGGGCAGGTCCCTCAGCCCCAGATCGGAGCCTGTCAGGTTCGCGTGGCCATCGGCGCGCTGGGGCGCGATGCGGCTGAGCGCCGCGACGTTCAACCCGCGCCCGTCGTTTCCCGGCAGGCAGATGCGATGCGGATAGGGCTCCGCGCCAGCAGGCACGAGAAACCGGTCATGAAAGAAATCCAGCGCGTCAGTGTCGAACACCTCCTGCAACGCGACGACATCGGCATCGGCCTCGGCGATCAGTTTCGCGGTGCGCCGGCGATCGGCGATGTCGAGCGACATCGCCCGTGGCAGGCCCCGGGCGTCGCCGTCGACCGCGCCGTCGAGGTGCGGGCTTCCGTCGCGCTGGCGCAGCCTGAGATTCTGGACGTTGAAGGTGGCGATCCGCATCGAAGCCCTGCCCCGGCAAGTCAGGTCAGAACACATTTGCCGTTCCGGCCTGTCAAGCGAGGCACGCGCGGGCGATCAGAACCGGCGCTGGTCCTCGGGGTAGACGCCCAGGATCTTCAACTCGGACGTGAAATATTCCAGCTCTTCCATCGCGAGCTTGACCGACGGATCGTCGGGATGGCCCTCGATATCGGCATAGAACTGGGTTGCGGTGAAGCGGCCGTCCACCATGTAGCTTTCGAGCTTGGTCATGTTGACGCCGTTCGTCGCGAAGCCGCCCATCGCCTTGTAGAGCGCCGCCGGGATGTTGCGGACGTTGAAGACGAAAGTGGTCAGCATTCTGTCGGCCCGTCGCGCGTAATCGGGATCGCGGGCCATGACGAGAAAGCGCGTCGTGTTGTGGTCGTTATCCTCGATATGGCGGGCAAGGATATCGAGGCCGTAGACCTCGGCGGCCAGTTCCGAGGCCAGTGCGGCATCGGCTTTGTCGCCCTTCTCGGCGACCTCGCGCGCGGCGCGGGCGTTGTCGGGGCTGACGACGCCTTCGATGCCGTGGGAGCGCAGGAATGTGGCGCATTGCGGCAATAGGACCACGTGGGAGTGGGCGCGGCGGATGTCCTCCAGCGACGCGCCCTTGAGGCCCAGAAGGTTGATGTGCACGCGCACGAAGGCTTCGTCGATGATGTGCAGACCGCTTTCGGGCAGCAGGCGATGGATGTCGGCCACACGTCCGTAGGTCGTGTTTTCCACCGGCAGCATGGCCTGATCGGCGCGGCCATGCTGGACGGCCTCGATCACATCCTCGAAGGTCCGGCAGGGCAGCGGCTCGAGATCGGGACGTGTTTCGCGGCACGCCTGATGCGAGTAGGCGCCCGGCTCTCCCTGGAAGGCGATGCGTCCGGTCATGTGTCTTCCGCGTCAAAGTGGGCGTTTCGTCGCGGCTCTTATCCCTTGAAGCCAGCCAAGGGAAGCGGGTAGAAGGCGCCCAAGAACCGAGGGAACTGGACGCGACATGTTCGACACAATGACGATGACGAAGATCGTGGGTGGCCTTTGCGGGACCTTCCTGATCTTTCTTCTAGGCGGCTTTGTCGCCGAATTCATCTATCATCCTGCCGAAAGCCACGATGGCGAGTACCACCAGGCTTACACGATCCCCGTGGAAGACGGTGGCGAAGAAGGCGGAGAAGAGGTGGCCGCGGTGCCGTTCGAGGAGGTTTACGCTTCCGCCGATGCCGCCGCCGGCGAGCGTTTGTGGCGTCAGTGCCAGGCCTGCCACAAGGTCGAGGATGGCGCGAACGGCACCGGTCCGCATCTCTATGGCGTCGTGGGCCGCGAGGTCGACAGCGTGCCGGGCTATTCGTACTCGGGCGCGCTGGAGCAGGTCGCCGATGTCTGGACGCCAGAGAACTTGAACGGTTTCCTGGAGGACCCGAAGGGTTGGGCGCCGGGGACCAAGATGGGTTATTCGGGGATGAAATCGGTCGAGGACCGCGCCAACCTGATCGCCTGGCTGGACAGCCTGGACGGCTGATCCCCTCGTCGGAGACAACATCATCGAGGCCGGGCGTGCCGCGCCCGGCTTTTTACTGCGCGCGCTCACTTCACCGTTTGTTCAATGAAACACCCCTTGAACATTAGACAAATGGAAAATTAGCTACATTTCCAAGGTTGCGACAGTGTAACGTGGACCCAACGAAAAAATCCGGAGGAAGAGCCCATGTCCCCCCGCCCTGCCCGCGCGATTGTATCGTCCAGAACTGAAGGCGACCTGCGACGCGTCCGCCTGTTTGCCGGGATGCTGTTTCTGGCGGCGGGAACGGGGGCGACGGCGGGCCTGGCCCGGGCCGAGAACCACGAAGAGGTCACCGTCACCCACGCCTACACGAATTTCGGCGAACCGAAGTACGGCCCCGACATGGAGCATCTGGATTACGTGAACCCCGATGCGCCGAAAGGCGGCGAGTTCTCGACCTGGGCACAGGGCAACTTCGACAGCTTCAATCCCTGGACGCGCAAGGGCGTGGCGGCATTTCCCATCGGAGACACGGAATCCATCCTGACCGGCACGGCGGACGATCACTACGGCGTCTACTGCTACCTGTGCACGACGATGGAGTATCCCGCATCCAAGGATTGGGTGATCTTCAACCTGCGCGACGACGTGACCTTTTCAGACGGCACGGGCATGACGGCGGCGGATGCCAAGTTCACCTACGATTACTTCATGGAGCAAGGCTTGCCCGAGTTCGTGGCGCGTGTCTCGGCCTATGTGACCGAGGTCGAGGTCCTGGACACCTATCGCATCAAGTACACCTTCGCGCCCGAGGCGCCGCGGCGCGAAGTGATCTCGTTCGGGGGCGGCCTGCCGATCCTGTCAGAGGCCTGGATCACCGAACGCGACAAGCGGCTGGACGAGCCGACGCTGGAGCCGTTCATGGGCACAGGACCCTATGTCATCGACAGCTTCGATCCGGGTCGGCAGATCATCTATGGCCGCAATCCGAACTGGTGGGGCGCGGATCATCCGTTCAACATCGGGCGGTATAATTTCGACACCATCCGCATCGAGTATTTCGCGGATTCGACCGCCGCGCTGGAGGCGTTCAAGGCAGGCGAGTTCCTGTTCAAGAACGAGAATTCGTCGAAGGACTGGGCAACGGCCTATGATTTCCCGAAGGCCAATGATGGCACGGTGATCCGCGAGGAAGTGCCGGACGGCACCATTGGCAGCGCGCAGTCCTGGGTCTTCAATCTGCGCCGCGACGCCTGGCAGGATCCTGCCGTGCGCGAGGCGGTGCGGCTGATGTTCAACTTCGAGTGGTCGAACGAGACGCTGTTCTACGACCTGTACGAACGCGTCAATTCGTTCTGGGAAAACTCGGACCTGGAGGCGACCGGTACGCCGTCGGAGGCGGAATTGGCGATCCTGCAACCGCTGGTGGACGAGGGTCTTCTTCCCGAGAGCATCCTGACCGACGAGGTCGTGATGTCGCCGACAAGCGGGCCGCAGAACTTCGACCGGCGGAACCTGCGCCGTGCCTCGGCCCTGCTGGAAGAGGCCGGCTGGACCATCGGCCCGAACGGCAAGCGGTCTAAGGACGGCAAACCATTGACGCTGGACATCCTGAGCTTTTCGCCGACCTTCGACCGGATCATCAATCCGTTCGTCGAAAACCTTCAGCGCCTGGGGATCGAGGCCAAGCTGGACCGGGTGGACATCGCGCAGTATCAGGAGCGCCGCCGCAGCGGAGACTGGGACCTGACGACCCACACGTTCGGTATGAGCTTCGAGCCGGGTGACGAGCTGAAGCAGTGGTACGCCTCGATCACCGCCGAGGACAGCTCGCGGAACCTGATGTATCTGAAGGACCCCGCCGTCGACCGGCTGATCGACGTGGTCGTCGCCGCCGAGACGCTGGAGGAACTGACGAACGCGACCCACGCTCTGGACCGCGTGCTGCGCGCCCGTGGCTTCTGGGTGCCGCAGTGGTTCAAGGATGTGCATACAGTCGCCTACTACGATGTCTATGACCATCCCGAGCCGCTGCCGCCTTTTGCCTTGGGCGAAGTCGACCTGTGGTGGTGGGACGCCGAGGCCGCGGAGCGGTTGAAGGCCCAGGGCGCGTTCTGAGGGCGGCCGCGCGATGGGCGCCTATATCCTTCGGCGACTTCTGCTGATCATTCCGACATTGTTCGGGATCATGGTGATCAACTTCGTCCTGACCCAGTTCGTGCCCGGCGGTCCGATCGAGCAGATCATCGCCAACATGGAGGGCCAGGGCGACGTATTCGAGTCGATCTCGGGCGGCGGGTCGGAGACCTTCGACGGCGGGGGCGAGTCCGACTACATCGGCTCGCGCGGTCTTCCGCCGGAATTCATCGAACAGTTGGAGAAGGAATTCGGCTTCGACAAGCCGGCGCATATCCGGTTCTTCCAGATGATGTGGAACTACATCCGCTTCGATTTCGGCGAGAGCTACTTCCGGTCGATCAGCGTCGTGGACCTTGTGCTGGAGAAGATGCCCGTCAGTATCTCGCTGGGCCTGTGGTCGACGCTCCTGGCCTTTATCATCTCGATCCCGCTGGGCATCCGGAAGGCGGTGCGCGACGGGTCGACCTTCGACACCTGGACCTCGGGCGTCCTGGTGGCGGCCTACGCGATCCCCGGCTTCCTGTTCGCAATCATTCTTCTGGTGCTGTTCGCTGGCGGCTCCTATTGGCAGATCTTTCCGCTCAGGGGACTGACCTCGGACAACTGGTCGGACCTGTCGTGGCCGATGAAGATCGTGGACTACTTCTGGCACCTGGCGCTGCCGCTGGCGGCGTCGATGGTCTCGGCGTTTACGTTCTCGACGCTGCTGACCAAGAACAGTTTCCTGGACGAGATCTCGAAGCAATACGTGGTGACCGCGCGCGCCAAGGGCCTGTCGGAGTCGCGGGTGCTGTACGGTCACGTGTTCCGGAACGCGATGCTGATCGTGATCGCCGGGTTTCCGGCGGCGTTCATCGGCATCTTCTTCGGCGGATCGCTCATCATCGAGACGATCTTTTCGCTGGACGGGCTTGGTCGGCTGGGTTTCGAGGCCGCTGTGGCGCGCGACTATCCGGTGATCTTCGGCACGCTGTTCGCCTTCGGTCTGATCGGCCTCTTGGTCGGGATCATTTCGGACCTGATGTATGTCTTCGTCGATCCGCGCATCGACTTCGAAAAGCGGGAGGTCTGACGCAATGGCCATGCCCGAATTACAGCCCGAACCGACCCCCGGCCAGCCCGGCGCGCCGATCCCGCCCCGCGACGCGCCTGCCCGCAAGCGCGCGTGGCTGTCGCCCCTGAACCAGCGGCGGTGGCGCAATTTCAAGCGGAACCGCCGCGCCTTCTGGTCGCTGATCATCTTCGCTGTGCTGTTCGGGGTGAGCCTGTTCGCCGAGTTCATCGCCAACGACAAGCCGATCCTCGTGAAGTACCAGGGCGAATACTACATGCCCATCTTCAACTTCTATCCCGAGACGACGTTCGGCGGCGATCTTCCGATCGAGGCGCAGTACCAGTACGAGGACATCGAGTGCCTGATCGTCACGGGCGGCGTCATCGACTGCTACGACGATCCCGAGGGCATCATGGCCGAGGTCGCGGAAAGCGGTACTGCGCTGGGTGAGCCTGTGGACCAGGGATGGTTGGTATGGCCGATCATTCCCTACAAGTTCGACACCATCGTCGATATCCAGGGCGCCGCGCCCTCGCCGCCTGACGCGAACAACTGGCTGGGCACCGACGACACCAAGCGCGACGTGGTGGCGCGCGTCCTGTACGGGTTCCGGCTGTCGATCCTGTTCACCATCATCGTGACCGTCTGCGCCTCGATCCTCGGGATTATGGCGGGCGCGGTGCAGGGCTATTTCGGTGGCTGGCTGGACCTGATCTTTCAGCGATTCCTGGAGATCTGGGGATCGACGCCGTCGCTATACGTCATCATCATCCTGTTCGCGATCCTGGGGCGAAGTTTCTGGCTTCTGGTCTTCATCATGGTGCTGTTCGGCTGGCCCGCGCTGGTGGGCGTCGTCCGAGCCGAATTCCTGCGGGCGCGGAATTTCGAGTATGTGCGCGCGGCCCGCGCGCTGGGCGTGTCGAACGCGACGATCATGTTCCGCCACATGTTGCCAAACGCCATGGTGGCGACGCTGACGCTGCTGCCCTTCATCATCACGGGCACCATCGGGTCTCTGGCGGGGCTGGACTTCTTGGGCTACGGCCTGCCCTCCTCGGCGCCGTCGCTGGGCGAGCTGACGCTTCAGGCCAAGCAGAACCTTCAGGCGCCATGGCTGGCCTTCACCGCGTTCTTCACCTTCGCGATCATGCTGTCGCTGCTGGTCTTCGTCTTCGAAGGCGTGCGCGACGCCTTCGACCCAAGGAAGACGTTCCAGTGAGGCGCGACTCATCCGGTTTCGACGTGCCTGCGGCACGACGACCCGCTGGAGAGGCTCTGCCTCTCCGGACCCCTTCGCCACATTTTTCCGAGGAAGAAGGACAGATGGCGTGAGCGACAGGGTACTGGAGGTGAAGGGTCTGAACGTGACCTTCCGGCAGGACGGCGCCGTGACCCGTGCCGTGCGCGACGTGAGTTTCGACATCCGGCGGGGCGAGACCGTGGCGCTGGTGGGCGAGAGCGGTTCGGGCAAGTCGGTGACCGCGCTGTCGACCGTGGATCTGTTGCCGGGCAGCGCAGAGATCACCGGGTCCATCACCTATGACGGGACTGAGATGGTCGGAGCGCCCGAAAGCGAGCTACGGCGCGTCCGGGGAAACGATATCAGCTTCATCTTTCAGGAGCCGATGACCTCGCTCAATCCGCTGCATACGCTGGAAAAGCAGTTGGCCGAATCGCTGTTGGTCCACCAGGGGCTGAAAGGCGATGCGGCGCGGACGCGGATCATCGAGCTTCTCCACGAGGTCGGTATTCAGGACCCCGAAAGTCGCCTGACCAGCTATCCGCATCAGTTGTCGGGCGGTCAGCGACAGCGGGTGATGATCGCCATGGCGCTGGCCAACAACCCCGAACTACTGGTGGCGGACGAGCCGACGACGGCGCTGGATGTCACGATCCAGGCCCAGATCCTGGAGCTGCTGGCGCGGATACAGCGCGAGCGCGGCATGTCGATGCTGTTCATCACGCACGATCTGGGGATCGTCCGCAAGATCGCCGACCGGGTCAACGTGATGAAGGACGGTGAGATCGTCGAGGCCGGGCCGACGCGCGAGATCTTCGGGGCGCCGCAGCATCCCTATACGAAGATGCTGTTGTCGGCGGAATCGACCGGTATGCCCGACCCGGTGCCTGCGGGCGCCGAGACCATCGCCGAGACCGAGGACCTGCGCATCTGGTTCCCGATCCAGCGCGGCCTTCTGAAGCGCACGGTGGGGCATATCAAGGCGGTGAATGCCGCGACGCTTTCGGTTCGGGCCGGCGAGACCTTGGGGATCGTGGGTGAATCCGGGTCGGGCAAGACGACGCTGGCATTGGCGATCATGCGCCTGATCTCGTCCGAGGGGCCGGTGATCTTTCAGGGGCGGAACATCCAGGGATTGAAGTCGCGCGAGTTGCGGCCGCTTCGCGCCGACATGCAGATCGTGTTTCGGCGCCCCTGTGGCTCGCTGTCGCCCCGGATGACGGTCGAGGAGATCATCGAGGAAGGACTGACCATCCACCGGATCGACCCGACGCGGAACCGGCGCGAGATGGTGGCCGAGATCATGCAGGAGGTCGGCCTGGACCCGGCGACGATGCACCGGTATCCGCACGAGTTCTCGGGCGGTCAGCGGCAACGGATCGCCATTGCGCGCGCGATGATCCTGCGGCCGAAGCTGGTGGTGCTGGACGAACCGACCAGCGCGCTGGACATGACGGTGCAGGTGCAGATCGTGGAACTTCTGCGAAGCCTCCAACGCAAATATCAGCTGGCCTATCTGTTCATCAGTCACGACCTGAAGGTCGTGCGCGCGCTGAGCCACAAGGTGATCGTCATGAAGCGCGGCGACGTGGTGGAACAGGGTGACGTGGACCAGGTCTTCGACAATCCGAAGAGCGATTATACGCGGGAATTGATGGCCGCCGCGTTCGAGGTGAAGGCCGTGGGCTGACGCCGCCCGCCGACCCTGCTAGCGTGTCGCGAGGGAGGGACCGGACCATGGCCAAACAGCGAAAAGTCATCATCACCTGCGCCGTCACGGGCGCGATCCACACGCCGTCGATGTCGCCGCATCTGCCGGTCACGCCGGACGAGATCGTCGAGGCCGCGTTGGGCGCAGCCGAAGCGGGCGCGGCGATCCTGCATCTGCACGCGCGCGATCCCGAGACCGGGCGCCCCGACCAGTCGGCCGAGGCCTTTGCCCCGTTTCTCAGCCGGATCAAGCAGGCGACGAGCGCCGTGGTGAACCTGACCACCGGCGGCAGTCCGTTCATGAAGGTCGACGAGCGGGTGCGGCCCGCCGCCGAGTGGAAGCCGGAAGTGGCCAGCCTGAACATGGGGTCGATGAATTTCGGTCTGTACCCGATGCTGAACCGGTACAAGGAGTTCAAGCACGACTGGGAACGCGAGCACCTTGAGGGGTCGCGCGATCTGGTGTTCCGCAATTCCTTCAAGGATATCGAATATGTGCTACGCACCTGCGCCGCCAATGGCACGAAATTCGAGTTCGAGTGCTATGACATATCGCATTTGTACAACCTGGCGCATTTCGTCGACCGGGGTCTGGTGACGCCGCCGTTCTTCGTCCAATCGGTCTTCGGCCTTCTGGGCGGGATCGGCGCGCATCCCGAAGACGTGGCGCACATGAAGCGCACCGCCGACCGGTTGTTCGGCGACAGCTATCAATGGTCGGTTCTGGGCGCGGGCGCGAACCAGATGCGGGTGGCCGTGCAGGCTGTCGCCATGGGCGGCAATCTTCGGGTGGGGCTGGAGGACTCGCTTTGGGCGGGACCCGGGAAACTGGCGGAGTCGAATGCCCAACAGGTCAGCATTGCACGGGGGTTGGTCGAGGGTCTGGGTCTTGAGATCGCGACACCTGACGAAGCCCGCGAGATGCTGGATTTGAAGGGCGCCGACAGGGTTGCCTTCTGAAGCAGAAAGGGCGGCCTTGGGCCGCCCTTTCCGTCTTCCGAGGTATCCGTCTGATCTAGACCGAAGTCGCAGCGCGGCGCTTCATCGCGACCAAGCCGCCAAGGCCCGCGATCAGAAGCCAGCCCGCGGCCGGCAGCGGAACTTCCGACGTGTCGTAGCTGACCGTGATCGACTGAACCTTGAAGCCCGAGCCCTTCCAGAACGCGCCGATCGCGAACATGCTGCCCATGGCGTCGGTGGCGACCTGATACAGGCCCGATGCGTTGTACATCCGATCGAGCAGGTTGGTGCCGTCGCCCAGGGTCAGGTCGAAGTAGTTATCGCCATAATCCTTGAACTTGATCGACTCGATCGTGACGTCGTGATCGAACGAGAACTTGAGGAACTCGTTCGCGCCGTAGCCGTCCACGAAGTGCGATTCATAGCAACCTTTGGAGCCACCGTAGGAACACACACCCAGACCGTACCCGGTCCATTGTCCGACCCACGCCGTGCCCGTCGAGCCATCGGAAATAACCGAATTGTAGGTTCCCGCGGTGACCGTGACGGTGTTGCCCATGTCGGAGGTGAAATCGACGGAGCTGTAGTACGTTCCAGCCTTGTCGCCGAGGAAACTGTAGGTTTCGGTCGCCGCGTTGGCCACCGAAAGCGAGGCAATCAAACCAAGTGCCCCCGCAAACACACTCTTCATCAACATATTTGTTACCCCACTGGTAAAAAATCGACGCTCGTTACGCCACCCATGAACGAAGCGTTAATCGCGCTTGAGAAACCTGTCAAACATTCGGCGTATTTTCGCCTAAATTAATCGCATTGCGAAACAAGCCCTTGGAAGTGATCTGCATTGTTCGCAATTCACGTACGAAAAGGCGGCTCGTTCTCCTGCCGGAGAATCACAAAGGGCGGCGCCGCGCGCCGCCCTTCGATGCGTTCTGGGACTTTGCGTCAGGCCGACTTGCGCCTGCGCATCGCGAAGAACCCGCCGAGCGCCGTGATGAGCATCAGGCCGGCGGCCGGCACAGGCACCACTTCGGGCACGCCCGTGTTGTAGAACGAAATGTGCGAGACATCCTTGTCGCCGAGAGCACTGGTGTCCCACAGGCCTCCAAAAATCTCACCGATTGCAAGTTTGTAGACAGCCCAGCCGCCTTCCTTGCCGTTTTTGCCGCTGCCGGCCTTGACGACCATGTAGTGCGGTGCAACCGGGTCTTCGACGCCGAGCGTGGCCGTCCACGTCCAGCTGCCGCTCTTGGCGCTGTCGAAATAGACGTTGAACGTTCCGTCGTCATAACCGGATGCGTAATCGTTCACGCAGGACGGATTCTTTTCATCGACGTCATCGCACTTGTAGAGCGCGGGCGTGTCGATCTGGTACTGCGGAAGTACGAGGTTGTTCGGGAACGGATCGTTGCCCTCGTACACGCCCAGAAGAGTCGCGGCGCCTGCCGCACTTGCCGACAGGGCCAGCGCGCCTGCGGCAAGGATCGTCTTTGTAATGTTCATGTTTGTACCCCCAAACCCAGACTTACCCAGCATAGGAAATCCGCGCTAATTAACTATTTTTTCAGGGCGATTTTCAACGGGTCATTTGTGCAGATCACGTCAAGCTTTCCGTCGAGTCACCGTCGGATTCGCCATAAAATGAGCGGTTTCGTGAAACAATTTTTTGGCGATGGGGTTTTTGGGCTCGATATGGAAACGAATGCCGACTGATCATGACTTGTCGGCACCTGAGCCCTTTGCTGTAGTCCACCAAAACGGGAGGACATGATGAACAAGCCCGCGGACCCGCCGTTCACCATCGGGATCGAGGAGGAATACCTTTTGGTCGACCCGGCGAGTTGCGCGCTTGCACCTGCCCCCGAAGCCATGATGGAGGCCTGTGCGGCGCGTCTGAAAGGCCAGGTCAGTCCCGAGTTCAAAGCCTGCCAGGTCGAGATCGGAACACGGGTCTGCGCGACGATCGGCGAGGCGCGCGAGGATCTGGCGCATCTGCGCTCGACCGTCGCCGAGGTGGCGCAAGATTTCGGTCTGGCGCCGATCGCGGTGTCCTGCCACCCCTTTGCGGACTGGAAGGATCAGCACCACACCGACAAGGACCGCTACAACGACCTTCAAGAGGCGCTGGGCGGCGTCGCCCGGCGGCTTCTGATTTCCGGAATGCACGTACACGTCGGTATCGAAGACCCCGAGATGCGGATCGATCTGATGAACCAGATGCTGTATTTCCTGCCGCATATCCTGGCGCTGTCCACCTCGTCTCCCTACTGGCAGGGCGAGGATACCGGGCTCGCCTCGTATCGTCTGACGGTGTTCGACAACCTGCCGCGCACAGGGCTGCCGCCCAGGTTTTCAAGCTGGGGCGAGTTCGAGCGCACAGCGCATGTGCTGACCGAATTGGAGATCATCGAGGATTCCACCAAGATCTGGTGGGATCTGCGTCCGTCGCACCGGTACCCGACGATCGAGTCGCGCATCTGCGATGTCTCGCCCCGGATGGAGGATACTCTGACCATCGCGGCGCTGACGCAATGTCTGACACGGATGCTGTGGCGCCTGTCGAAGCGGAACCAGCGCTGGCGCATTTACGACCGGTTCCTGGTGGGCGAGAACCGTTGGCGGGCCCAGCGCTTCGGAACGACCGAAGGGCTGATCGACTTCGGTCGCCGCGAGATCGTGCCGATGGATGTGCTGGTCGAGGAGCTGTTGCAGCTGATCGAGGAGGATGCAGGTGTGCTGCGCTGCGTCGAGGAAACCCAGCGGGCACGGCAGATCGTCACGGGCGGCACCAGTTCCGAACGGCAGCGAGGTGTCTATGCCGGCGCGCGCCAGGCTGGTGCCGAGCATCACGAGGCGCTGTGCGCGGTTGTGCAGGCACTGGTCGAAGAGTTCACAGCCGATCTCTGATCTTGCGTCCGTTGATCGGGCGGGGTTAATTGTACAAACGTTCATTTCCCTGGGGAGGCATGGATGGATTTCGCGCTGAGTGAGGAACAGGGGTTCATCGCCGACACGGCCCGGGCCTTCGGTGAGGACAAGATCGCGCCCCATGCCCGCGACTGGGAACGCGACGGCACCATACCGAAAGAACTGTGGCGCGAGATCGCGGAGCTGGGATTCGGCGGGCTGTATGTCTCGGAGGCGTCGGGCGGCGCGGGCCTGACCCGGCTGGACGCGACGCTGGTCTTCGAGGAATTGTCGCGGTCCTGCGCCTCGGTCGCGGCGTTTCTGTCGATCCACAACATGGTCGCGCGTATGATCGACGCCTATGGCTCGGACGAGATGAAGGCGCGCGTCCTGCCGAAGGCGATGACGATGGAGACGGTGCTGTCCTATTGCCTGACCGAACCCGGATCCGGCAGCGACGCGGCGGCGCTGAAAACCAAGGCCGCGCGCACGAACGAGGGATGGGCGCTGACGGGCACAAAGGCATTCATCTCGGGCGGCGGGTATTCGGACGCCTATCTCATCATGGCGCGATCCGGCGGCGATGGGCCGAAGGGGATCAGCGCGTTTCTGGTCGAGGACGGCACCAAGGGGCTGACCTATGGCGGTCTGGAAGACAAGATGGGCTGGCGCAGCCAGCCGACGCGTCAGGTACAGTTGGACGATTGCCACATTCCGACAGAAAACCTGCTGGGCGAAGAGGGTCAGGGTTTTACATATGCGATGTCGGGACTGGATGGCGGGCGGCTGAACATCTCGGCCTGTTCGCTGGGCGCGGCCCAATGGGCGCTGGACCAGACAGTGCTCTACATGGGCGAGCGCAAGGCCTTCGGACAGACCCTGGATCGGTTCCAGGCGCTGCAATTCAAGCTGGCCGAGACCGAGATCGAGTTGCAGGCCGCGCGCACGTTCCTGCGCCATGCCGCATGGGCGCTGGATACCGGCCAGCCGGACGCCATCAAGCGCTGCGCCATGGCCAAGGCCTTTGTCACCGAGGCTGCCGGCCGCGCCGCGGATACCTGCCTGCAACTGCACGGCGGCTATGGCTACCTGGCGGATTACGGTATCGAGAAGGTGGTGCGCGACCTGCGCGTCCATCGCATCCTGGAGGGGACGAACGAGATCATGCGCATGATCGTGGCCCGCGACATGCTGAAGAACCGATGAGCGATATCCGCATCCGCAAGACGGGGCGCGTCGGCCGCATCACGCTGACCCGGCCCAAGGCGCTGAATGCGCTGAACTGGAACATGGTCGGCGCGCTGGCCGAGGCGCTGCCCCGTTTCGCCGCCGACGACGATATCGCCATGCTGGTGATCGACGCCGAGGGAGAGAAGGCTTTCTGCGCGGGCGGCGACATCGCGGGCATCTACCGTGCGATGGTCGAAGGCGACTACGAGGAGCCGCGGAATTTCTGGCGCGCGGAATATCCCGTGAACAAGGCGCTGTTCGACTTTCCGAAGCCGGTGGCGGCCTTCATGCAGGGTTTCACGATGGGCGGCGGTGTGGGGCTGGGGTGCCACGCCAGTCACCGGATCGTCGGCGACACCAGCCGGATGGCGATGCCCGAATGCGGGATCGGCCTGATCCCGGATGTGGGCGGATCGCTTCTGCTGGCGCGCGCACCCGAGCGGTTGGGGGAATACATCGGTGTCACCGGGCACCGCATGGCCGCAGGTGACGCAATGCTGGCGGGTTTCGCGGATTACTACATCCCCGAGACCGACTGGCCGGACCTGATCTCGCGGCTGGAAGAGACCGGCGACTGGGACGAGATCGACCGGGCGGCGCGCCCGGCCCCCCCAGCGGCACTGACTGAGGAAATCACCGACATCAACGCGCATTTCGGGGGCGAGGCGTTGCGCGATATCCTGGCATCGCTGGATCACAAGGGCGACGCCTGGGCGACGAAGACACGAGAGGCCCTGAATCGGCTTTGCCCGATCTCGATGGCTTGCACGGTGGAATTGGTGCATCGCGCGCGACTGCGCGACCGGATGGACGAGGCGCTGCGACAGGAATACCGTTTCGGGCACCGGATCGTGGAGATGGGCGACTTCCAGGAGGGCATCCGCGCGGCGATCATCGACAAGGACAAATCGCCCAAATGGCGTCATGCGCGCCCCGAGGACGTGACGCCCGCCGAGGTCAGCGCGATGCTGAGACCTTTGGGAGACGAGGAGTTGATACTGGAGGACGCATCATGAAGATCGGATTTATCGGCCTTGGCAACATGGGCGGACCGATGGCCCGGAACCTGGCTGCGGCCGGACACACGGTCACGGGCTACGATGTGACCGCTCCCATGCCCGAAGGCGTGAACACTGCGGCCAGCGCGGCCGAGGCGGCCTCGGACGCCGAGGTGGTCATCACGATGCTGCCGGACGGTAAAATTCTGCGGTCGGTCGCGGACGAGGTGATCCCCGCCATGCGGAAGGGCGCGATCCTGCTGGATTGCTCGACCGTCGATGTCGAGAGCGCCCGCGCGGTGGCTGAGCAGGCCGGGGCGGCGGGCCTGCGCGCGCTGGACGCGCCGGTCTCGGGCGGGATCGGCGGGGCCGAGGCCGGGACGCTGACCTTCATGGTCGGCGGCAGCGATGACGCCTTCGCCGAAGTCAGGCCGCTTTTCGACATCATGGGACAGAAGGCCGTCCATTGCGGGCCGTCGGGCAACGGCCAGGCGGCCAAGATCTGCAACAACATGATCCTTGGCGCGACGATGATCGCCACCTGCGAGGCCTTTGCCCTTGCCGACAAGCTGGGGCTTGACCGGCAGGCGATGTTCGACGTGGTCTCGACCTCCTCGGGGTATTCGTGGAGCCTGAATGCCTATTGCCCGGCCCCGGGCATCGGTCCGACATCGCCCGCCGACAACGGCTACAAGCCCGGGTTCGCGGCGGAACTGATGCTGAAGGACCTGCGCCTGTCCCAGCAGGCCGCCGAAGCGGTGGACGCGGATACGCCGATGGGCCGGACGGCGCGGGACCAGTACGCGCAATTCGTCGAGGCCGAGGACGGACGCGGCAAGGATTTCTCGGCCATGCTGCCCCGCTTCGAAAAGCGCAGCCGTAGCTGATGGGATGGACCGAAGGCGTCGAGGAACTGGCCCTGCTGTCGGACGACAGCAGGCGGCGGCTAGAGACGCTTGCTCCCATGACGCTCTCCGAGGACACGGTGCTCTTTCGGCCCGGTGACGCGGTGCGGGGCTACGTGATCGTGCTGGCGGGGCGGATCGGCGTGTATCTGGTCGGTCCGAACGGACGGGAGATCCTTCTCTATGACGTGATCCGGGGATCGAGCTGTATCCAATCGACCCTGGGTCTGCTGGGCGGCGAGGACTACAGCGCAGAAGCGGTCGTCGAGGCCGAGGCCCAAGCTGTCCTGCTGCCGCGCGCGATGTTTCTGGACCTGATCGACGACGACCCGCAGTTCCGAAAACTGGTCTTCACCGCATTCGCGCAGCGGATGCAGTCGACGATGCATCTCCTGGAACGCGTCGCCTTTCAGCCGGTCGACGCGCGTCTGGCCGAATTCCTGCTGTCCCGCGCCGAAAACGGCGAGGTTCAGGCGACCCAGCAGGACATCGCAAGCGCCATCGGAAGCGCTCGCGAGGTGGTGTCACGCAGGCTCGAGGCGATGAAAAAGCGCCGCTGGCTGGCGCATGAGCGTGGTCGGGTGACCATCCTGAACGCCGATGCCTTGCGCGTCGAGGCGGATCGAACGGCCTGAGTGACCAAGTCACATTCAGAGACCGGGAATCGGCATAGAGTCCAGCCTGTCAATTGAACATTGAAAGGTGACCCATGCTGAAAACTAATGTCGGCGGCCTTGACCGCACCCTTCGCGTGATCGTCGGGATCGTTCTTCTGGCGGCTTTCTTCATGCTGCCCGAGGCCGGCTATCGCTGGCTTCTGCTGATCGGAATCGTGCCTTTGGCCACGGGCCTGATCGGGACCTGCCCAGCCTATTCGATCTTCGGGATCTCGACCTGCAAGATGAAGTCGTGACGGGCTGATCCGGGACGAAACGGCCGAACGCCGTTTCCGTCCGGACCAGATTGGCCTGTCAGCCCTCTTGGACGGCCGCCTGACGCGCGGCGATCTTCTGCTCGGCCGACGCCGCGCCGATGAAGAAGGTCGCTCCGAACGCCATGACTTCGGCTCCGAGCAGAAGAACGAGAAACGACATCTTGCGCGACAGATCCGGCTTTCTGAATCCGGACAGGCCAGCGAAGGCGACCAGCGCGCCGATTGCGATGAGAACCCACGCCGCGATCCGCATTTCGCCGGGCATGTCCAGCGTCGGCTCGACATACGTCTTGGTGAAGAACATCTCGGCGTAGGGATCGAAGTCCCTGGCCTTTTGCCACGCGCTGAAGATCAGCGCGGGCATGAAGAACAGGACGATGGCGACCTGCATGAGACGTTTGAGCGGGCTTTCGGCGTCACGGTCGGTCAAGGCCCGCCTCGTCTGCATGAATTAATGGCTGGCCGCCTTCTTTTCGGGGAAGAACAGTCCGGCGACCGGCACGATCCCCTTGTTGACGATCGGCATCAGCGCCAGACCAAGCGCCAGTCCCAGGATGCCGTCCAGCGTTGCGGTGACGGCCCATTTCAGGAAACCGCTTTCGCCGCCGACCGACGTGGCGATGCCCTTGATCGTGTCATAGGGCCAGTGCCAGCCCAGCACCTCGAGCCCGTGGACAATGATGTTGCCGCCAACCCAAAGCATGGCGGTGGTGCCCACGATGCCGATGACCTTGAGCAGATACGGCATGGCCTTGACCAAACCGCGGCCCAGCGCGCGGGTCGCCGACAGGCGCCCGACCTCCGCCAGTTTCAGGCCCACATCGTCCATCTTCACCAGAAACGCCACAGCGCCATAGACCAGCGCGGTAATCGCAATGGCGACGACCGCCAGAATGACGCCCGACATCAGGTAGCTGTCTGATTCTATGGCCGAAAGCGAGATCGTCATGATCTCGGCTGACAGGATGAAGTCGGTCTTGATCGCGCCCTTGACCCGCTGCTCTTCCAAGTGGGCGGCATCCAGGGTTTCGGCCTCCTGGGCGTGGCTCTCCTCATGCGGGAAAAGCCAGTGCCAGACCTTCTCGGCCCCTTCGAAACAAAGATAGCACCCCCCCAACATCAGAAGCGGCGTGATCAGCCAGGGGGCAAAGGCGCTGAGCAGCAGCGCGACGGGCAGAAGGATCACCAGCTTGTTGAAGAACGAGGCGCGCGCGATTTTCCAGATGATCGGCAATTCACGCGCGGCGGGCAGGCCGGTGACATATTTCGGCGTGACCGCGGCATCGTCGATCACGACGCCGGCGGCCTTTGTACCGGCCTTGGCGGCGTCGTCGATCACGGCGGGTCCGACCTTGGCGCCGACCTTTGCCGCCTGGGCGGCAAGATCATCGACCTGGGTCGCCGCCAGCTTGGCGATGGCCGCGACGTCGTCGAGAAGCGCGAGAAGTCCGCTCATTTCAGGCCCCTACCCTGTTGTCGTGGCTTCTTGACCTGTCTCACAGCAGGGACCGTGATACAAGGCGCGGAACCGCCGTGAAGGTCACACCGCGCCAAGGGAAGGTAAAGCACTCGTGGAATTGGTCCAGCAGTCTCCGACCGATCCGGATTTCGTCCAGGATCCCTATCCGTTCTATGCTGGGCTGCGCGCAATGGGCGATTTCGCGCGGTGGGAGGACTTCGGATTACCGGTGGCGACGACCTCGGCTGCCGTCAATGCCATCCTCCGACACCCGAAGCTGGGTCGGGCTGTCCCGGACGGTCGTCGCGCGGACATTCCCGAACGGCTGCGGCCGTTTCAGGACATCGAAGACCATTCACTTCTGGAACTGGAGGCGCCGACACATACACGTCTGAGGAAGCTGGTCCTGAAGGCCTTTACCAGACGAACCGTCATGGCGCTTGCGCCGGATATTCGCGCGATGGCCGAGGCGCTGATCGACGATTTCCCCTCAGGCCCCTTCGACCTGCTGGACGCCTATGCGCGACTGGTGCCGGTGCAGGTGATCGCGCGACTCCTCGGCGTACCGCAGGACATGGCGCCCCAATTGCTGAGCTGGTCGAATGCAATGGTCGCGATGTACCAGGCGCGGCGCGATCGCGCGGTCGAGGATGCCGCGGCGGCGGCCTCGGCGGAATTCGCGGCTTATGTGCGCGGCCTCATCGCGGATAGGCGGAAGGCCCTGACTGACGATCTCTTGTCCCAGCTTGTCGCTGCCGAGGCCGAAGGTCAGCGCCTGAGCGAGGAAGAAGTGATCTCGACCACCATCCTGCTGTTGAATGCAGGCCATGAAGCCACGGTTCATTCGCTGGGCAATGCGGTGCGGCACCTGGCGGGCCTTCCCGGCCGCGACCGGGCGCTGAAACCAGACTGCTTGGAAGGGACGATAGAAGAGTGCCTGCGCTTCGACCCGCCGCTGCATATGTTCCGGCGATGGGTCTATGAGGATGTTTAAATCCTGGGGCAGCCGTTTGCGGCCGGCGAGGAAATCGGATGTCTCTTGGGCTCGGCCTGCCGGGACAAGGACATCTGGACGGATGCAGAGACCTTCGACCCGTTCCGCCCGGTGAAGTCGAACGCGGCGTTCGGGGCCGGCGTGCATTTCTGCGTCGGCGCACCGCTGGCGCGACTGGAGATGCAGATCGCCCTGCCGCTTCTGTTCGAACGCTGCCCCTCGCTCGAGATCGTCGAACCGCCTCGGGTGGCGGACCTCTACCATTTCCGCGGGTTGGAGCGGCTTGTGGTGACGGCGAAGCAATCCACGCGTTGAAAAGCACGCGGCCCGCGGGTCAGTCGTCCGAGGCGACTGGAATAGTTGCCTGAAAGTTGCCATCGAGCGTCACGCCCGCCTCGGTCGTCACGACCAGACCTTCGGCCGAACCGGGTGTCAGCGTCGCGACGAAACTGCCGGCCAGCGCCAGGTCATCGCCCGCCTGCTGAAACGCTTCGAGGGTCAGGTCGATATTCTGGCTGTCCGCCGAAAGCACGTCGTCATCGCGCTGAAGCTCGATCCGAACATCGGTGACACGGGCCTCGACCGCGCCGGTTTCGGCCTCGATCACGATTGTCAGGGTCCCCGCGTCGCCTTCGCCCTCGGGGTCCGGCGTGCCTACGAGGCGGATCTCGGTCGCGCTCCCTTCGGTGGAATAGGCACTTGTCGGCCTGTCACCCGCACTGGCCACGACCCAACGGGCCGGATCGAGATCGAGTGTCCCGGTGATCGTGCCGGTGCCGGTCTGGGCGATCAGTGGAAACGGCAGAAGACAAAGCGCGAGTATGGTCCTGAAAAGCTGCATGTCACGTCCTGGTTCAAATGGGTTTGCAAGGCGAACGCACCGCTTCCGCACGCGGTTCCGAACCACGGCGCCCCGAAACAAGACGGTCAGACCGGAAGCATGGTCGTGGATTTGATCTCTTCCATCGAGAGAAGCGCGGTCACGTTGTAGATGTTCACTTCCGAGATCAGCGCCTGGTAGAACTCGTCGTAAGCCCGGGCGTTCCGAACCTGGACCTTGAGGATGTAGTCGATGTCGCCCGCCAGCCGGTGCGCCTCGAGCACCTCGGGACGCGAGCGGACGGCGTTCAGAAATTTCTCTTGCCACCCGGCCTCGTGCGCCGATGTGCGGATCAGCACGAAGAAGCAGGCGTCGAAACCCAGTTTCTCGGGGTTCAGGATCACTGTCTGCCGACCGATGACACCCGCGTCCTTCATTTTTCGAATCCGGTTCCAGACCGGCGTCTTCGACGAACCGACCGTCTTGGCGATATCGTCCAGGGACTGGCTGGCGTCCCGTTGCAGTTCGCGCAGAATTTTCCTGTCCAGATCGTCCAGCCGCGCTGCCATTCCGTTTGTGCTCCAATTCAGGGGATTCTGTTCTCTCTGGCTGGCAAGTTAGAACATTCTTCCCTTTTCGCAAGCAGATACTGCCATGTATCGGAACATTGTTCTATATTTCATAGCAGCCAAACCCGGATGAACGCCATGAAGCACTTTCCCATATTCCTTGCCGTCGAGGGTCGTCGCATCGTCGTCTCGGGCGGGGGCGAGGCTGCCTTGGCCAAGTTGCGCCTCTTGATGAAGACCGAGGCCCGCCTGACCGTCATCGCGTCCGACGCTCTGCCGGAGATCGAAGCGCTGGCCGCCGAGGGGCGGCTGACGCTGATCCGGCGCGGAATGGAGCCCGGCGACGCGACATGCGCAGCGCTGTTCTATGCCGCCAACGACGACGCGGCCGAGGATGCCCGTGTCACGCGGCTGGCTCAGGCCGACGGGGCGCTGACCAATTGGGTCGACAATCTGGAGCAGTCGCAGTTCATCACGCCCGCCATCGTGGACCGCGATCCGGTCACCGTCGCCATCGGCACCGAGGGCGCGGCCCCGGTACTGGCCCGCGCGATCAAGGCGGACCTCGAGGTACGGCTGCCAGCCTCGCTGGGCATTCTGGCCCGCGTCGGCAAGGTGTTCCGGGCCGCCGCAGATGCGCTTTCAATGGGCCGAAAGCGGCGCGCGTTCTGGTCGGACTATTACTTCCGTGCGGGGCCCGCCGCCTTTGACGCAGAAGGTGAACGGGGACTGCCCGGCGCGCTTGACGCGCTTCTTGCCGAGCATCTTGGCCAGGCCGAGGCTCGCGGTCATGTCACCTTCGTCGGTGCCGGTCCCGGTGATCCCGAGCTTCTGACGCTGAAGGCAAGGCGCGCGCTGCACGAGGCCGATGTCGTGATCCACGACCGCCTTGTCACGCCTGCAATCCTGGAGCTGGCGCGGCGCGAGGCGCTGATCATCGACGCCGGGAAAAAGGGCTTCGGTCCATCGATGGCGCAATCCGACATCGACGCGCTGATCGTCCGACACGCCGGCGCTGGGGCCCATGTCGTGCGCCTGAAATCGGGCGATCCGACGATTTTCGGCCGGCTGGACGAGGAGATGGACGCCTGCGCCGCCGCCGACGTGCCCTTCTCAATCGTTCCCGGCATCACTTCGGCCTCTGCCGCCGTGGCCTCGATCGGCCAGAGCCTGACGAAACGCGACCGGAACTCGTCGGTCCGCTTCGTCACCGGCCACGACATGAAGGGATACGCCGAACACGACTGGCGCGCATTGGCGGCGCCCGGTCAGGTCGCGGCGATCTACATGAGCAAGAAATCCGCGCGCTTCGTGCAGGGCCGTCTGATGATGCACGGGGCCGAGGCGTCGACGCCCGTGACCATCGTCGAGAACGCGTCGCGTCCGGACCAGCGCACGGTCAGCACGACGCTGTCCGCCCTGCCCGAGGGAGTGGCCGATCTGACCGGCCCCGCACTCATTCTTCTTGGCCTGGCCGCCCGCGAGGCCGGAACCGTCGTTCAGTCTTACGAGGAGGACATCGCGCTATGACCCGCCGCCCCTTCACTCCGAAAGTCGTCACCGCCAATGCGCTTCTGGAAGGCGATGTCGTCTGGCTGACCGAAGACGACCGCTGGACCCGTGACATGGCCGAGGCCGAACTGATCGAGGACGAAGCGGTCGCAGACGACCGTCTGCTGTACGCGATGTCGCAATCACGCGTCGTGGTCGGCGCCTACCTGGCCGGTGCCGAGCAGACGCCGCACGGACCCGCGCCCACCCATTTCCGCGAGATGTTCCGGACGCGAGGCCCGTCAAACTACGCCCACGGCAAGCAGGAAGGGGCGCAAAACTCTTCGAAGAGTTTTGCACCTTCCTTCGAAGGAAGGTGAATTCATGTACCGGTATAACGACTTCGACGATGCCTTTGTGCGCGCCCGCGTCGCGCAGTTCCGCGCGCAGGTGAACCGCCGGATCGAGGGCAGCCTGACCGAGGACGAGTTCAAGCCCTTGCGGCTGATGAACGGGCTTTACCTGCAACTGCATGCCTACATGCTGCGGGTGGCGATCCCCTACGGCACGCTCAACAGCGCGCAGATGCGTCGGTTGGCCCATATCGCCCGACGGTGGGACAAGGGCTACGGTCATTTCACCACGCGCCAGAACATCCAGTTCAACTGGCCCCGGCTTCAGGATGTCCCGGACATGCTGGACGCGCTTGCCGACGTGCAGATGCACGCTATCCAGACCAGCGGGAACACGATTCGGAACGTCACCGCTGACCACTTCGCCGGCGCCGCCGCCGACGAGATCGAGGATCCGCGCCCCGTGGCCGAATTGTTGCGGCAATGGTCGACGGACCATCCCGAATTCCAGTTCCTGCCGCGCAAGTTCAAGATCGCGGTGACCGGTTCGCCCAACGACCGCGCCGTGACCAGGGCGCATGACATCGGTTTGCGGATGGTGCGGAACGCCGCCGGCGCGCCGGGTTTCGAGGTGATCGTCGGCGGAGGTCTGGGTCGCACGCCGATGATCGGACAGGTGATCCGCGACTTCCTGCCAAAGGAAGACCTGCTGCCCTATGTCGAGGCCATCGTCAGCGTCTACAACCTGCTTGGACGCCGGGACAACAAGTACAAGGCGCGCATCAAGATCACCGTCGCCGAGAACGGATTGGAGAAAATCCGCGCGCTTGTGGATGACCGTTTTCAACAAATCCGCGGTCAGTTCGGCGGATTCGACCAGGAATTGCTTGACCAGATCGAACAATCCTTCGCGCCGCCCGCGTTCCGCGCGGCACCGACAGAGGCCTTCGAAGCCGAGCGGGCGGCAAACCCCGGCTTCCGGTCTTGGACCGACACCAATCTGTCCGAACATCGGGCCGCCGGGTACGCGATCGTGTCGGTGTCGCTGAAGGCGCATGGCCAGACGCCGGGCGATGCGACGGCCGAGCAGATGGACGTGCTGGCCGACCTGGCCGAACGCTTCGGCCATGACGAGTTGCGCATCAGCCACGAGCAGAATGTGATCCTGCCCCACGTTCACAAAGTCGATCTTCCGCAACTCTACGAGGTGCTTCGGGCCAACGGGCTTGCGACCGCGAACATCGGTCTGGTCTCGGATATCATCGCGTGCCCCGGCATGGACTATTGCGCCCTGGCCACCGCGCGCTCGATCCCGGTCGCGCAGGACATCGCGACGCGGTTCGACGCGTTGAAGCTGGAGCACGAGATCGGGCCGTTGAAGATCAAGATCAGCGGGTGCATCAATGCCTGCGGCCATCACCACGTCGGCCACATCGGCATCCTTGGACTGGATCGTGCGGGCGTCGAGAACTACCAGATCACGCTGGGCGGCGACGGGGCGGAGACCGCTGCCATCGGCGAGCGTGCCGGGCCGGGCTTCGCCTATGACGAGATCGTCCCGGCTATCGAACGGCTGATCGAGGCCTATCTTGCGCACCGCGAGACGCCCGACGAGACCTTTCTCGACACCTACCGTCGGTTGGGCGCCGCGCCGTTCAAGGCCGCGCTCTACCCGGAAAAGGAGAAGGCCCATGCCGCTTGAAGCGCCTCTCGATCCGGTCGATGACCGCGTTCAGGACCTGAACCGGCGCTATCAGCACCGCTCGGCCTTCGACGTGCTGGAACACGCGCTGTCGGACCCGCAGGTGGGGCACACCGCGCTGGTATCGTCCTTCGGGGCGGAATCGGTCGTGCTGTTGCACATGGTTTCCGTCATCGACCGGACCGTGCCGGTTCTGTTCCTGGACACCGAAATGCTGTTCCCCGAAACGCTGGATTACCAAAAGCAGGTTGCGGATAGTTTAGCATTAAACAATCTTCGCGTGATCACGCCCGACCGCGATCGGCTGTTCCTTCAGGACCCCGGAAACACACTGCATCAGACCGATACCGATGCCTGCTGCGCGCTGCGCAAGACCGGGCCGCTGACCGCCGCGCTGAAGCCGTTCGAGGCCTGGATCACAGGTCGGAAGCGGTATCAGGGCGGGAGGCGGGCGACGCTGGACCTGTTTGAAGCCGAGGGCGAAAATCGCATCAAGATCAACCCCCTGGCCCATTGGGGGCCGAACGAGATAAACGATTACATGACCAACAACCGCCTGCCGCGCCACCCGCTTGTGGCCAAGGGTTATCCGTCGATCGGCTGCGCGCCCTGCACCACGCGGGTCGCTCCGGGCGAAGAACCGCGCGCCGGCCGGTGGCGCGGCCAGGACAAGGACGAATGCGGCATCCATTTTGCCGACGGCAAGGTTGTGCGCACAGAGAAGGACAGGGCAGCATGAGCATCATTGTCAGCGACGCCGGCTTTGCGTCTGACGATTGGACGCACGAGTTCGTGCAACCCGGCCAGTTGGCGGCGAACGCGCCGGTGATCGCCATCGACCTCGCCTCGAATGCCGATCCCGAGGTGTTGGCGGGCCGGATCGACGCCATCGACATGATCCGTGTCGACTTTCCCAGCTTCGCCGACGGACGCGGGTTCACCATCGCGCGGCGCCTGCGGATGATGGGCTTCCAGGGTCGCCTTCGGGCGAAGGGCCATGTCATCGCGGACCAATATGCGATGGCGCGGCGCTCTGGTTTCGACGAAGTGGAGATCTCCGACGAACTGGCCCGGCGACAGCCCGAAGCGCAATGGCGGGCCCGTGCGGACTGGCGCGCCCATGACTATCAATCGCGTCTGCGCGCCTGAGCCGCCTTTATCTGACCTGCATCAACGTTTAAGACGAGGAACGGTCCTAACAGGGACCGGATGAACGACATGACCGAGCAAAGACCCGTGAACGAAGCCGCCGCCAAGCCCGTCACCCTGCCAGACGCGCAGACCGTCACCAGCGTTCGGCACTGGACCGACAAGCTGTTTTCGTTTCGGGTCACGCGGCCCGCTTCGCTCAGGTTCCGTTCCGGTGAATTCGTGATGATCGGGCTGCTGGACGAGCGCGGCAAACCGCTTCTCCGCGCCTATTCCATCGCCTCGCCCGCCTGGGACGACGAATTGGAGTTCTACTCGATCAAGGTGCAGAACGGCCCGCTGACGTCGAAGTTGCAGCATATTCAACCAGGTGACCAGATCATCCTGAGGCCGAAACCTGTCGGCACGCTGGTGCTTGATGCTTTGCTGCCGGGCAAGCGGCTTTGGTTCTTTGCCACCGGCACCGGGATCGCACCTTTCGCCTCCCTGATGCGCGATCCGGATACCTATGATCGCTATGAGCAGGTGATCATGATGCACACCTGCCGCGATGTGGCCGAGCTGGAGTATGGTCGGCAGTTGATCGAAAGCATTCGTACCGACGAGATGCTGGCCGAGCTGATGGGCGAAGGTTTTGCCGACAAGCTGATCTACTATCCCACCACGACGCGGGAAGAGAGCCCCCGGATGGGTCGCATCACCGACAACCTGACGTCAGGCAAGGCGTTCGAGGATCTGGGCATTCCCGGCATCGACCCCGAGCACGACCGCGGCATGGTCTGCGGCAGCCTGGCTTTCAACACCGACATGAAAGAGGTGCTGGAAGGGTTCGGGCTGGAGGAAGGCGCGAACAGCGATCCGAAGCAATACGTTGTCGAGAAGGCGTTCGTCGGCGACGGAATCTGACAAAAAAGGCCGCCTGGCAGCAGGCGGCCCCGTCGGATGCGTAATGCTGGCTTCTATTCGACCGCCAGCGCGACCCTGACCTCTTCCAGAACGTCGTCCAGATCCGCCCGGCCCGCCTCGGCGGCGGCAAGATCGGCGGCCAGCTCTTGCTTTTCGATCTCGTCCAGGTGCGACGCGTCGATGATCTCGAGGACCAGTTCGCCGTTGTAGGTGTCGGGCTGAAGAGCCGACAGCCCGAACGCGGCAGCCGCCAGGGCGCGTCCCGATGATCCGAATTGCGCGACCTCCTGTACTTCGGCCGTCACGGCATGTTCCGATTGGTCGGTCGCCTCGTAGCTGACCATATTCGGTTCCTGATTGCTCAACGCGGTCAGTCCGATGACACTGCCGACCGCAGCGGCCCCGGCCAGTATCCAAATGATTTGCCCCATTCAGTATCCTTACTCGCTCGATACGCTACCCCTCAGGTTTTCTTCTAATCCCTCACGCGGCGGATCCAATTGCTGCGCCGCCGCAAGCCGGAAATCGGCCAAACCCGGCTAAAGCGCGGCCGGACCGTCGGCGGATTTTGGTTTACGCAAAGGCAGCGGTCAGGATTTCTCGAAATACGTGCATTTCGGCAACAGTTTGTTTCAGTCCCCGCCTCCGGGAAAAGACGCGGGGACCGGTCACTGACGCCGGGCCTACAGGCCCAGCTCTTCCCTCAGCTGGGCCACAACCGTTTGAATCATATTGGGATTCAGCTCGGCCTGCTCCACCAGAACGTTCGCGGCCTGCTTCTGACCCTCGGTCAGGTCGGATGCGGCGATGGCCTCACGCAGCCGCTCGGCGTCGAATCCCTCGACGGTCAGGGCATCGGCGAGCGACTCGTCCTGCTCAGCCGACCCGACCGTGCTTTCGGCCGCCGCGTCTGCGGCGTCCTGTGCAGGCGCGGCATCGTCAGCCGTGCCTTCGGCGGCTTCGCCCGCCGTCTCGCCGGACGGCTCGGCGGTGCCTTCGGCCGCTTCGGTGGCGGGTTCTGCCGCCGGGTCAGCCGCTTCCGCGGCGGGTTCGGCCACCGGCTCGTCCGCTTCGGCGGCTGGCGCGGCGTCGTTGCTGACGGCGGTCGGAGTGTCGTCCGCCCCGACGAGGAACCAGCCGATCCCGGCGATAACGACCAGGGCAATCACGATCAGAAATACTCTCATCTTCAATCCTCCTGTTTGATGTCCTTGTCAGTTGCGGGTTCCAGTGCTCCGAATCCAGAGGGAAATTCCGAACATCCGTCGTATCGGCCAAAGCCAGCCGACCGGGTGCCGAACAAACTTCGGAACGCCCGTGGAAACCGGTTGAAACGCCTGCATTTAAGCCGTATTTTCCGACTTCGTTAGACATTTGAGGAAAGGAAACCTCCTATCGCTCGCAGACCCCACAACGCACCTCCGGTGCGTGACACCGGCCCCCGGATCAACGACCGTATCCGCGTGCCCGAAATCCGGCTCATCGGAGCCGAAGGAGAAAACATCGGCGTCGTCTCGCCCCAACGCGGGCTTGAGCTGGCCGAGGAAGCAGGGCTGGACCTTGTTGAAATCTCCCCGAACGCCTCGCCCCCTGTCTGCAAGATCATGGACTACGGGAAGTACAAGTACGAGCAGCAGAAGCGCGAAAGCGAGGCGCGCAAGAAACAGAAGATCATCGAAGTCAAGGAAGTGAAGTTCCGCCCAAACACGGACACGCACGACTACGACGTCAAGATGCGGAATGTGACCCGTTTTCTGGAAGCCGGTGACAAGGTGAAGGTCACGCTCAGGTTCCGCGGCCGCGAAATGGCGCACCAGAATCTGGGCCGCGACCTGCTGGAGCGTGTGGCAACCGATGTCGAGGGCCTTGGCAAGGTCGAGAACATGCCGAAGATGGAAGGCCGCCAGATGGTCATGATGATCGGGCCCGCCAAGTAGGCGCACATCACACGTTATCGAAAGGGCCCCCGCCATTCGGGGGCTTTTTTCGGAAGCACCTCAGCCCGGCCAGCGGAACCCCTGCGCGGCCCGCATCAGGGCAGCGGCGGCGGGTGAGTGCTGTCGTCCGGGCATACTTGCCGCGACGACGGCGCGCGAGACCTCGGGTTCGATCAATGGTCGCTGGACGAGACCCGGCAGCGTCACGGAGTATTCCGGCATGAAGGCGAACCCGATGCCCGCAAGAACCATCGCCTGGACCCAATCCTCGCGCTCGGATCGGAACCGCGCATAGAGTTCCACCCCCCGGTTCTGGCAAACGCCCATGACCATCTCGCGCATTTCGCAGGACAGCCGGTCGACGTAATTCTGACCCGACAATTGTCCCAGCGTGACGGCGTTCGATTGTCCCAGCCGGTGACCGGGCGGGAAGACGACGACGTATCGTTCGTCATACAAGGGGGTCAGACGAAACTGCTCGCCCGCATCGTCACGGGTCAGAATGGCCAGGTCGATCTCGCCGGCGTCGAGTTGCCTTTGAAGTACGTCGCGTGGTCCCTCGGACACCGCCAGTTCGATGCCGTCATGCCGCGACTCGAAGTCCGCCAGAAACCGCGCAAGGCGCACATGACCGATGGTACTCTGCACGCCCAGCTTGACGGGAACCTGCGCCAGCAGTCGGAAGTTCTCGGCCAACGCGCGCGTGGCATCGGCTTCCTCGGCAATGGACTGAAAGTGTGGCAGCATCGAGCGGCCAAACCCCGACAGACTGATCCTCCGGCCCTCGCGGTTGAAGAGAGGCGCGCCAAGATCCGCTTCGAGTGCCTTGATGCCCTTCGTCAGTGCCGGTTGCGAAACACCGCAATCCTCGGCGGCGCGGGTAAAATTCAGATGCCGCGCCGCGGACAGTACGTAGCGAATTTGTCCCATCTCCATGCTGCACCCCTCCATGAGCGATGGTTGTGGTTCGGACATTCTAGCATGTCGGGTCGAAACCCTGGGTTATCATCCCATAACCCTGCGTTTCGTCAAATTGGGCGATGATGCCGTCATCACAACCAAGGAGGATGTCATGTCGGTATTCATGGTGGAACGCGATCTCAAGGGGATCAGCATGGAGCAGCTTGGCGGCGCGCAGAAGGCCGCCATGGCCGAGGCCGAAAAGATGCGGGGAGAAGGTGAGAAGATCGGCTATATACGCTCGACCTTCGCGCCGGATGACGGGCGTTGCATGTGCCTGTTCGATGGCGAAAGCGCCGAGCAGGTGAAATCGCTGAACGATCGTGCGGGGCTGCCGTATACACAGGTTGTCGCGGCCATGGATCTGACACCCTGAACCAGAGGCGGCGGCCCCGGGAGAAGCCGGGGCCGCCTGATTTATCAATCAGTTATCGAGCGCGGCCTGACGCAGAAGCGGAGTGATCCGGCGCACAGCGGCGCGGCGGTTCAGCCTCTCGGCCTCTTGCGTCGGTACCTTCAGCGCGCTTTCGCCGTAGCCCTGAGTGATCATGTTCTCGGGCGGAACGTCGAAATACTCGGTCAGCGCAAGCGCCACGGTTTCCGCCCGACGGTCCGATAGCGCAAGGTTGTACGTCGCGTCGCCGACGGCATCGGTGTGGCCTTCGATCAGGAACACCTCGCCCGGACGCTCGTCGATGATCCGCCGCATGGCACGGCCCAGCGCGGCCAGTTCCTCGGCCTGGCTTGGCGCGATGGCGGCCGATCCAGTCGCGAAGGTGATCGCGTCAAGTTCGATTTCGGGCGCCAGTTCGCGCACTTCGCGAATCTGCCGGACCTGCCGAAGCGAGAAACGCCGGCTGAGCTCGTCCTGCTGCGCCTCTGCCAAGGCGCGGCGAAGGGCGTCCTCGTCGGTCACGTCCACGTCGATGGATTGGCGTGTAACCTCGGGCAGTTCCGAAACGACCACAGGTTCGGCCGTCTCGGTATCGTCGAACAACACGACGCGGCTGCCATCGGGAAACTCGCGCGAGCGGCGCAGCACGCGACCGTCCGCCGCGCGGATGGTGATGATGCGGGTGCCGTCGTCGCGGGTGACGATGGTGCGGGTCGAGCCGTCGTTGAAGGTCTCGGTCCGGACTTGCGAGCCTGGCTGACGCAACAGCGCGTCGTCGTCCTTGAGAACGCGCAGATCGCCCGATTCATCGCGCAGCACCACCCGGTCGCCCGAGTTCGACACGACTTCTTCGCCGTTTTGCAGGATTGAGCCGACCGCGACGGCGCCCAATCCAAGCAGCAGGGCCTTCTCGAAATTCGACAGACCCGAGTCGCCGTCGACTTCGGCGGACGCCGTGGCCGACACGTCGCCCGTCGCCGAGGTCTCGAAGTCCTCGGACGACGAGCGTGCGGTGTCCTCGGTCACCTCTTCGGTCGCGACGTCGGCGTCTTCGGACGCGGTTTCGGTGTCTTCGGTCATCGCAGCCGCGGCGGCGGCGGGGGCCTCTTCCTCAATCACGTCTTCGACCTCGGCCTCGGCCTCGGCGGTCGCATCCGCGTCGACGGTCGCATCGGCCTCGGCGGTTGCTTCGGCTTCCGCCGTTGCGTCAGCCTCGGTCGTCGCTTCCGCGTCAGCCGTGGCGTCCGTCTCCGTTGTGTCTTCGGCGAGAGCCTCGTCTGATTCTGCCGCCTGGTCGGCGGGCGCTTCCGTCGCGGCGTCTTCGCTGGGTGCAGCCTCGGCCCTCTCGGCCGGCGTCTCCTCGGCCTCAGCGGCCTCGTCGGTGGCGGTCTGAGTTTCTTCGTCCGCCGCCGTTTCTTCGTCAGAGGCCGCCTCTTCGGTCGTCACTTCGGCCTCCGCCTCCGCGGCGGTGTCAGTTTCGACTTCCGCTTCTGTCTCGGCGGTCTCAGCCGTCGCTTCGGCTTCGACATCAGTTTCGGATTCGGTCGCTGCCGCATCGGCTGTCGCTTCGGTTTCAGCCTCCGCTTCCGCCTCGGCGGATGCCGCCTCGGCCGGCGCATCTTCCGACGGTGTCTCGTCGGCGACGTCTTCATCCGCCGTGTCGGTGTCCTCGGTCTCGGCTTCTTCCGTCATTTCGGTGTCAGTATTCTCATCGGCCGCCTCGGCCAGGAAGCCCTCCGGTGTCACACAGGGGGTCGCGTCGGCGTTCAACGGATCGGGGCACTGGTCCACGCCTTCGGTTTCGCCCAGCGTTAGCTCGATGCCGTCGTCCAGAAGGCAGGGCGGCTCCGGCGTGTCGCCGCACTGGTTCATCCCGGCGTGCTCGGCGGCGATCACCGGATGGGGCATGCTCAGCGCGACGCAAAGCGCGATGGCGGTGGAGGATCTCAGGGTTTTCATCGGAAAGTCTCCGCTTTTGGATTTGCTCATCAGCTGACGGCTGTCGTTAAGATAAGCAATATCAAGGCGGTTCGGTTCCCATCCGCAGGCGTCTCGGGCGAAAGATTGCCGCTCGCCACGCGTCACTTCGACGGGAAAATGCCGATGGCGGACAGGCTGTGATTCTGTGCAGTTTGGCCGATTTTGGGGCGATCCACACGGAATACGTGCATCCGCGCGAAACAACATGCGATGTGTCGCGTACACTGTTTCGGATCGTTGAACAGAAGCAGGACGAGGCCTCAGGCATCTTGCCAGCCCGACATCCATCTCTAGAGTGGTCGGAGTAGGGTAAGGACGAGTGATATGGTAGCGGGGGCTGCTATGTCGGACGATCTTACCGACGCCGAATGGCTGGAGAAGCTGCGTGGCATCGGTGAGAAGGACGGCTATTTTGCATCACTGGGCACGGATCATGCGTCGATCTTCGTCGAACGCTCGCATGATGTGCTGTTCGTCGGGTTCGAGTCGCTGTTCGGCATCCGCGCCGCAAGCGATACCGGCCTGCCGGTGGCATTCGACGTCTGCGGGCGCCGGGGGTGGTCGCATCTCTCGCTGATCGCTCAGAAACAAAGCTGGTTTCGCGACAAGCTGGTCTGGAACTACTTCGACCGCCTGGTCGACTACGGCTTTTTCGAGGATTTCGACCGGGTCGTATTCTATGGCGCGGGCATGTGCGGATACGCGGCGGCCGCCTATTCGGTGGTGGCACCGGGCGCCCGCGTGATCGCGGTGTCGCCGCAGGCGACGCTGAAGCGCCCCCTGACCCAGTGGGACATGCGCTTTCCGACGACCCGGAGGATGGATTTCGAAAGCCGCTATGCCTATGCGCCGGCGATGCTCGAGGCCGCCGAGCAGGCCTTTGTCATCTTCGATCCCGACGAGCCCGAGGATGCGATGCACGCCGCATTGTTCCAGGGCACGAACATCCACCACCACCGCTACCGGCGGGGCGGCGCGGGCGCGATCGAGTCAGACTTGCGCGCCTTGGGTCTGGTCTCGGTCCTGTCCGAGAAGGCGGCCAATGGCACATTGACGCCCGCGAAGTTGGCAAAGGTGCTGCGGCTGCGAAAGCGCCACGTGCCCTATTTGCGTGCTCTTCTGGCAAGGGTGCTGGCCGAAGATCGTCCCGCGCTGACGGCGGCGCTCTGTCGTGCGGTCCTCAAGGATCGCCCGATTCCGCGCTTCAAACACCATCTCGAAAAAGCCGAACGCCGCCTTGCGGCGGCGCGTGGCGAAGCCGTCGAGGATGCGGACGAAGCTCAGGACACCGCCTGAACCGCGATCCGATCAGTATCCGACCAGTCCGGATATAAAGCTCTTTTGCAGGCCATTGCGGTCGTAGCCGCGCTTCTGCAAGTCACGGTCGCTCATCGAGAAAAGCGATTCGTACCGGGTACTTTGGCCGAACGCGGCCATGAAACCGGCAAACCATGCGGGGGATGCCATGGAACACTCCAAAGATAGACGTTTCTGATATCGCACGATAAATGTGCGAAATGAGGACGCGGGACAAGTCCCGGAAGCGCATAGCCGTCATGGCCGCGCTGCATGGCTTGCCGCCGGTGAAGGGTGGCTAGCTGTCGTAGTCCGGCGCCTTCGACGAGCGCCACTTGTCGATCAGCTTCGGACCGAACACACCCGCGACCGCGCCCAATGCCAACGGCGCGGCATGGGGCACCGCCACCAGCATCGACAGGACCGCCGCCAGGAGAAGGCAGACCGCGAAAGACAGGAGCGCCAGTTCCTTGGGCGCGATGGGGGTCTCGTCCAGCAGGACGCCGTCCAGCGCCGCCTTGATCCGGGGTTCCGCATAGGGCGCGGCCCAACCGGCAATCGCCCCGAGGATGAAGGTTCCGAACATCGCGACCTCCCGCGTCGTTTCAATTCTCAATCCCCTTTCTGTCCCGCCGCCGGCCCCTCTGGCAAGCCCCAGCGCGATCCGATAGGAGAACGGGCATGATCCAGCGCCTGACGATCCGCCGCCCCGACGATTGGCACCTGCACCTGCGCGACGGCGCGATGCTGGAAGGTGTCCTGCCTTGGTCGGCCCGGCATTTCGCCCGCGCCATCGTGATGCCGAACCTGGTGCCGCCCGTCGTGACCGGCGACCAGGCGGCGGCATATCGCGACCGTATCCTGGCCGCGCTTCCCGAGGGCATGGCGTTCGAGCCACTGATGACGCTTTACCTGACGGAAGAGACCGATCCCGACGACGTGGCCGCCGCCGCGGCCTCGGGCCTCGTCAAGGCGGTGAAGCTTTATCCGGCCGGGGCGACGACGAATTCGGCCTCGGGCGTGCGCGACTTCGACAAGGTGCGCCCGGTTCTGGAGCGCATGGCCGAGATCGACCTGCCGCTTTGCGTCCATGGCGAGGTGACGCGCGCCGACGTCGACATCTTCGACCGCGAGGCGGCCTTCATCGACGAGGTCCTCGACCCGATCCGCTGCGCCACGCCTGGTCTGCGCGTTGTCATGGAACATATAACGACGGCCGAGGCCGCCGCCTACGCCGCCGAGGGCGGCGACGACCTGGCGGCGACGATCACCGTGCAACACCTGATGCTGGATCGGAACGACATGCTGGTCGGCGGCATGCGGCCGCATCTATATTGCCTGCCGATCCTCAAACGCGGCACGCACCGCCCGAAACTGGTCGAAGCCGCGACCGGCGGCTCGCCCCGGTTTTTCCTTGGCACCGACAGCGCGCCGCACCCGACCGACCGGAAAGAGGCCGAATGCTGCGCCGCTGGATGTTTCACCGCGCCGGTCGCGCTGTCCTGCCTGGCGCAGGTTTTCGAGGAGGCGGGCGCGTTGGACCGGCTGGAAGGCTTCACCTCGCTTCACGGCCCCGCCTTCTACGGCCTGCCGGTCAACGACGACACCATCACGCTGGAACAAGGAGACGCGATCGAGATACCGAAAGCGATCGAGACCGGCGCAGGCCCGGTGACTGTCTTCGATCCCGGTCAGCCGCTTTGCTGGAGGGTGCTGTGAGGGTCGCCGCCTGGGGCGCCGACCCGCTGAGGCGCTGCCCCTCACCCCGCCGTGTTTGAACCAGAAAAAAGGACCACGCCGCATGATCCCCACCAGTTTTCCCGACAAGGATGAAATCTCTCGCCTGTCGGCGAACATGCTGCTGGAAATCGGGGCGGTGCATTTCAACGCCGCCGAGCCCTTCACGCTGGCCAGCGGATTGCCCTCGCCCACATACATCGATTGCCGCAAGCTGATCAGCTATCCGCGAATCCGCGCGACGCTGATGGATTTCATGGCCGTGACGGTGATGCGGGACGCGGGCTTCGAGGCTTTCGACAATATCGCGGGCGGCGAGACGGCGGGCATCCCCTTCGCCGCCATGGTGGCCGAGCGCCTGGCGCTGCCGATGACCTATGTCCGTAAGAAGCCAAAGGGCTACGGCCGGAACGCGCGGATCGAAGGCGTGATGACCGAGGGCCAGCGGGTTCTGCTGGTCGAGGATCTGACGACCGACGGCGGCTCGAAACTGTCGTTCGTCGATGCGATCCGAGAGACCGGCGCGAGTTGTGCCCATACCGCCGTCATCTTCTATTACGGCATCTTTCCCGAGACGATCGACACGCTGTCGAAGCATGGTGTCCGGCTGCATCACCTATGCACCTGGTGGGACGTGCTAGCCGCGGCACGGGACGGCGAACGCTTTGACGAGGCGACCCTACGTGAGGTCGAGGCGTTTTTGCACGAACCCCGAGAATGGCAGGCTGCACGAAAAAAGTAGGCCGCTTTGACTACCGGATATTGACCCGCGACGCCTTGAGGGCCCAAGATGATGCGGCGAACGGCTTGTCCACAGGCAGTCCACAGGATTTCCAGATGGACCGAATCTGACCGGAGGCGTAAAGAACCCGTCGCAGGGGACGGGAACAACAACGAGAGAGGCAGGGATGAGCGAAATCGCTCAGATCAAGCGCGCGGGCGACGACGCCGGCGAGCAGGAAACGGTACCCCACAATATCGAAGCGGAACAACAGCTTCTGGGTGCGATCCTCACCAATAACGACATCTACGACAGGGTCGCGGGCGTCATCAACGAAGCTCACTTCTACGATCCGGTCCACGCCCGAATCTACGAGGTCGCGGCCAGCCGGATCGCCAAGAACGCGCTGGCCTCGCCGGTGACGCTGAAGGCGTTCCTGGAGGACGATCCGGGTCTGAAGGAGCTTGGCGGTCCGCAATACCTGGTGCGGCTGGCCGGGGCGGCCATCAGTTCCTTCGCGGCGCGCGACTATGCGCAGATGATCTACGACCTGGCGATCCGCCGGAAGCTCATGGAGCTGGGGCGCGAGATCGTGTCCAAGGCCTCGAGGGTCGAGGTCGCGAACGAGCCCAAGGAACAGATCGTCGAGGCCGAGCAGGCGCTCTACAGGCTGGGCGAGGCCGGACAGTCGTCTTCCGGGTTCCAGTCGTTTCTGAAGGCGGTCACGGACGCGGTGAACGTGGCCAATGCCGCCTATCAGCGCGATGGCGGGCTGGCGGGCATCTCGACCGGCCTGATCGACATGGACAAGAAGCTGGGCGGCCTGCACAAGTCGGACCTGCTGATCCTGGCCGGGCGGCCCTCGATGGGCAAGACCTCGCTGGCCACCAACATCGCCTTCAACATCGCCAAGGCCTACAAGAAGGGCCGTCTGCCCGATGGCGGCGACGGCGCGGTAAACGGCGGCGTGGTCGGGTTCTATTCCCTTGAAATGTCGGCAGAACAATTGGCCGCGCGAATTCTGTCCGAGGCCGCCGAAGTGCCTTCGGAACAGATCCGGCGCGGCGACATGACCGAGGCCGAGTTCCGCCGCTTCGTGGAGGCGGCGAAGGCGCTGGAAGCTTGTCCGCTCTACATCGACGATACCCCTGCCCTGCCGATCAGTCAGTTGGCGGCGCGGGCGCGGCGGCTGAAGCGCGAGCATGGTCTTGATGTGCTGATCGTCGACTATTTGCAGCTGGTGCGGCCCGCCACGGCCAAGGACAGTCGGGTGAACGAGGTGTCCGAGATCACCCAGGGCCTGAAGGCCATCGCGAAAGAGCTGGATATCCCGGTCGTCGCGCTGTCGCAGTTGTCGCGGCAGGTGGAGAGTCGGGAGGATAAACGGCCGCAACTCAGTGACTTGCGTGAATCAGGCTCCATCGAGCAGGACGCCGATGTCGTGATGTTCGTGTTCCGCGAGGAATACTACAAGGAGCGGGAAAAACCCGGAGATCACGATCTGGAGGCCATGGCGAAGTGGCAGGAGGAGATGGAAAAGCTCCACGGCCGCGCCGAAGTTATCATTGGAAAACAACGCCATGGCCCCATCGGCACCGTCGAGTTGTCGTTCGAGGGGCGGTTCACCCGCTTCGGCAATCTGGTCAAGCCCTGGCAGCAGGGCGGCGAGCAGTTCTGAGCCGCAGAGCGACTTCGGAGCAGCGGCGCGGAAGGCTCGGTCAGGCGACGTTCGGGCCGTCTGATGCCGGTCGGCGCAATGTCGGCAATGTGTCGGCATTTTGTATGGCACCGGCGCACGGTGGCCCAACCTCTTGTTAGCTTCTGGCTTTGTTTGCGGGGGATCAGGCGGCTTTCGCCACCTTCTCGTCCTCCTCGCCGTTTGGCGGAGGCGGTTCGTCGCCGGTCAGGAAGATGGCCAACCGGTCCAGGCCATCGATCCGCTCGGCGATGACAACGACCAGGATCAGCATCGGCACCGCGACGATCATGCCGATGACCGACCAGGCCCAGCCCCAGAAGGCCACCGCGACAAAGACCACGACCGGATTGAGCGAGAGCCTTCGCCCGACCGCATAGGGCGTGATGAACTGTCCCTCGAGCGTCGTCAGGGCCAGGTAGATGAGAGCGGCCGAGGCGGCGTCGAAGACCGTGGGATAGGACACGATGCCGATGGCGAAGGTGACCGCGACGCCCATCAGCGCGCCGACATAGGGGATGAAATTCAGAATGAAGGCCATGACCCCGAACAGAAGCGGCGTCGGCATCTCGAAGAGCCACAGCGCCAGCCCGACCGCGACGCCAAGGCCCGCGTTGATCATCGTGACCGTCAGGAAGTAGCGGCTGATCTGACGCTCGACCCCGCGCACGATTTCGAGCGCGCGGCGCTTGTCGGTGAAGGTGGGGCTGGCCTGGACGAGCTTGGACGTCAGCATGTCGCCGGAAGCGGTGATGAAGAACAGAAGGACGAGGACGAAAATCGTCTGACCCACCACCCAGGGCGCATTGGCCGCGATCCGCGAAACAAGGCTGGGACCGGAGATCGTGACCTCGACGCTTTCGTCGTCGCCCTGGGTCGCCAGTTCCTCGACCTGGTCGCCGGCATCCGCGACCTTTTCGATGGTCTCGGAAATGCCGCGCAGCTTGCGTTCGACATCGGCGGCGATCTGGCGGCTGTCGGCGGCATAGTTCTGCACCGGCTCGGCCAGCAGGATCACCAGCGTTCCGAGCAAGGCGCAAAGCGCCACAACCAGAGCCATCGCGGTCAGAGCCGAGGGCACACCTGCCCGCGACAGACCGCGACGAATCGGCGAGAACGTGATGGACAGCAGGATCGCCAGCGCCAGCGGCATCAGGAAGCTGCGCGCTTCGACGATCACCGCGCCGACCAGAACGATGGCGATGATGACGAGAGGCCAGTTCAGACTGTCCCGGTCCGACGATTGCGGGGTTTCCGACATAGCTGGTCTCGTCCCTTGCGACTGCCGTCTAAACGCCGCAGCCGCCGAACGGTTCCACGGCTACCTTTTGCGGATCACGGCGATGGAGGGATGAACCTCGACCGAGGCGATGTCGCCCCGGCCGGTGGCGACCTGGTCGATCAGTTGTTTTGTCACACCGATCATGCCGGTGTCATAGCTTGGGAACCGGTCGCCGTCATCCGGCGGCGCCGTCATCGGGCGATAATCGGGCCAGTCAGGCAAGGTGGTCGACGCGGCGATGTCTTCCAGCACGTAAAGCCCGCCCGGTTTCAGGTGATCGCGGAACAGAAGCCCGAAGGTCGCCTTGGTCAGGCGGCCGATATGGCTGGCGTCGTCGATGATGATGTCGAACGGACCGTGATCCGCGGCCTTGGCGATGGCCGCCGGATCCTCCTGCCGGCCCCGGACATAGGCGACGCGGTCGGCGGGAATGTCCCCGGGACAAGGCCGCATGTCGAGACCGGTGATGCGGGCCTTCGGGAAGTACCGGTGCCAGAGATGCAGCGAGTGACCGCTGTGGACGCCGAGCTCCAGAAGCGACAGCGGCGCATCCCGCAGGGGATCGAACAGGCGTTCGTAAATGTCGAGATAGGTGGCGGGCTTCCGCGTGTGCTGTTCGGCCGGATAGATCGCGTCGGCAAGTGCGTGAAAGGTCATGCGAAGCCCGTTTTTTCCGTGCGCGGAGCGTCGGACAAAATGATGAACGGAACCTTAAAGACCGCCGCCGAGAGCCGGTGAATGAGGGCTTGACCTGGAGCGACTCCAATAGGCTAGGGAAGTCCGAGCCAAACGGGAGAACGCCCATGCAGATCGCCGAAGCCGCCCTGGCCAGCGGATTGAGCGCCGATACCATCCGGTTCTACGACCGCGCCAGGATGCTGCCGCGCCTGCCCCGCGACGGGCGCGGTTGGCGCCTGTTTCCGCCCTTTGCCGTCGAGTGGCTGACCATCCTGGCCCACCTGCGCAAGACCGGCATGCCATTGGACGAGGTGCGGGCCTTCGCCGCCAGCGCGCAGGGCGACGACGCCGAAAGCCCCGACGCGCAGCGCGCGCGCCTGGCCCTTCTGGAGCGTCACCGGACGCGGCTGGCCGAACGCCGCGCCGAACTCGAAGCTTGCGAGGCTTACCTGGACATGAAGATAAGCGTTTAT
>ERZ869936.309-NODE-309-length-50014-cov-5.063552_pt1 | contig 50014 bp, 49 predicted proteins | sample MGYA00520876_ERZ869936 | MGnify/ENA primary metagenome ERZ869936 (study PRJEB32218, sample SAMN09650985) | biofilter metagenome | isolation source: enrty point of leading RO module | place: Saudi Arabia: Thuwal, RO plant located on Red Sea | collected 2016-02-17 ... | reverse complement strand
ACCGGCGGGCCTACAAGCCGCTGGTGGACCAGGCCGAGGCGGAGGTCCGTCGATGAGCCGGCGCGGCCGTTCTCGCGTGGCCGGCCTGGCCCTGGCGTGGCTGGCGGTGGTGCCTGCACCTGGGCGCGTCGCGGCGACGGTCGCTGGTCGTGACCGGTCAGCTCGGCGTGTTGCCGGGGGGCGCGGAGGGGCTGTGGACGCATCCCCCGTGCCAGCCGGTGCTGCGCGGCGACCGGCTTTATGGGCGCGGCGCCGGCGACATGAAGGCAGGCATTGCCGCCTACGTCACCGCCTTCAAGGCGCTGGGCAAGCTGGGACTCAAGCCGGCAGCGCCCGTGTTCCTGCAATCGGTGGTCGAGGAGGAGTGCACCGGCAACGGCGCGCTCGCCTGCATTCACCGCGGCTATCGCGCCGACGCTGCCCTGATTCCGGAACCGTTCAACGAGACCATCCTGTCGGCACAGGTCGGCGTTCTGTGGCTGAAAATCGAGGTGTTCGGCCGCCCGGCGCACGTCCTCAATGCCACAGAGGGCGTCCATGCGATCGAAGCAGCCTTTGCCCTGTGGGAAGGCCTGAAGACGCTGGCTGCGGAATGGAACCGGCGCGAAAACAGGCATCCTGCGTTCGCCCATCTGGGTGCGCCGGTAAAGTTCAATCTCGGCGTCATCGAAGGCGGCGAGTGGGCCTCGTCGGTGCCGACCCGCTGCATGATGCAGATTCGCGCGGGTTTCTATCCCGGCGTGAGCGCGCTGGAGGCCCGACAGGCAATCGAACTACGGCTGGCGGAGACTGCGGCCCGCGAGCCCACGCTCAAGGGCGCGCAGTTCCGAGTGCATTACGCGGGCTTCCAGTCGGAAGGGTGCGTCGTCGACACCAGCGCGCCTTTTGTGGAACTGCTTGCCGACAGCCACCAGCGGGTGACCGGCGCACGCCCGGAGACGTTTGCCAGCGCGGCCACCACCGACGTACGCGTCTTCAACCTCTATGGCGACACCCCCGCCACCTGCTACGGCCCGGAAGCCCAGAACATCCACGGAATCGATGAATCAGTCTCCCTCGCGAGCCTGCGTCGGGTGACCGCGGTGCTGGCGCTGTTCATTGCGCGCTGGTGCGGCGTGCAGAAATGCTGAGGCGGCAGCGCCCGGGTGCGCGAGTGCTGCTCGCCTGCGCGCTGCTATGGCTTCCCTCGGCCCGGGGCGGGCCGCCCCAGGTCGATATCACCTGGATGTCGATCGCCAATCTGTACGTGGAAGCCGGCCCGGTTCGCCTGGTATTCGACGGCTACATCACACGCTTGCCGCGGGATGCCTTCTATGGCGGAGGCGGCGGATACGCTTTTACCCGGCAGCCGTTTCGCTCCGATGTCGAAGCCGTTTCACGGGTAGCGGGCGCGCTCGGCGGACCTGGCGCGGTGAATCTTCTGGCAACCGGGCACAACCACTGGGACCACACGTTCGATACTGCGACCTGGTCGAAGCTTACGGGCGCGCCGGTCATCGGCTCGCGCACCACCTGTTTTCAGGTGCGGGCGGAGAACATTCCTGCAGAGCGCTGTACGCCCGTGAACGGCGGCGAGCGGCTCGAGCTCGCACCGGGAATCACCATGCACGTCATCCGCTGGAACCATAGCGGCGATCCCGCAGTGAACTGGGAGCAGCACGACCCGGTGGAACTTTCTGCGGTGCCGCGCCCGGATCCCGCTTCCGGCGGGCTGCGCGCCGGCGTAGCCGAAGATTTCCCCAACGGCGGCGGCAACCGCGCATTGCTGTTCGTGTTCGACGGAACTGCCGGACGCTACAGCCTGTTTCTGCACGACTCCGCAAGCCCGGTAGACCTGCACCTGCCGATCGTGGTCGACGGCATCGACCACGGTGCGCCGCTCGAAAATCTGCGCAAGGCCATCGAACTGAGCGGTGTCGACCGGGTCGACCTGTGGATTGGCACCGGCGGCGCGGCGGTCGCGAGGCTGGTCGCGCCGATCATACGGCCGCGGGCTTACCTGCCTATCCACTGGGACGGCCTGTGGGAACCATTCGAACGCGGCCTGCCATGGCCGTTTTCAGACGAGGAACTGGAGACCTATCTGGCCGGGCGCGGCGCAACGCTGGTCCATCCGCGCCAGTACATGGACAAGTGGCGGCTCACAGCCGGCGGCGTCGAGGCCATCGACAACACCCGGGTCAAACGTGCGCTGGGCTTCGACCCCGTCCAAAGCTTTTCACATTGAACAACGGCAGGGCGCCCCCTGCAGCCAGGCGCGTGACACGACGCCGCCGACCACTCAACGACAGGAGAAGAAAATGAAGATCCTCGCGGAGTTCCAGGAGTTCGCGGTCAAGGGCAACATGCTCGATATGGCAGTCGGCATCATTGTCGGCGCGGCCTTCGGCAAGGTGGTGAATTCGCTGGTGAGCGACGTCATCATGCCGCCGATCGGCATGATGATCGGCGGCGTCGATTTTCGCCACCTCTACTTCAACCTGTCCGCCACGAGCTACGACTCGCTGGAAGCCGCGACGGCAGCCGGCGCGCCACTCATTCGGTATGGGGCTTTTGTTTCCACGCTGCTGGATTTCGTGATCGTCGCCTGGGCCGTTTTCCTGGTGGTGAAAGCGGTCAACCGCGCTCGCACGGCCGGGCGCGGCGGCCCGGCGTGAAAGGGCCGCCCAACCGCGGCAACCTGCTGTCAACCGGGCAGGCGCCGCCGCGTTAGCCCAGGGTTTTGCGGTGCAGTCGCCAGCCGGCGCCTGCCCGCCCCGGAGCCGGATGGCGAACTGTCCGCCTGCGCCTTTGTCACAAGCGCTGTCAGCATCAATTCTGATGCGCGGCGGGCACTGTGTCCGTCGCCGGCTTTAGTGGAGAGAGGCACGATGTCATCTAACATTACCTGGAAGAAGCTGCTTGGCGCCGTGCTGGCGACGGCGCTGATCGGCGGTTACTTCACAACGGTTCATGGCGCGCGCGATGCCGGCGCCGCAAACGAGTCGTCAAGCGCATCCGAGGCAGTGGTCGTCGGTCTGCCCGATTTCACCGCTCTGGTCGAGCAGTACGGCAACGCGGTCGTCAACGTGCGCATGGAGCGCACGACGCCGACCGCAGCGCCGGCCCCGGGCCCGCAGGTGCCCGACCCGTTCTCTGAGTTTTTCCGCCGCTACGGACCCGCGCCGCAGCCCGAACAGATGCCACAGCGTGGCCAAGGCTCGGGCTTCATCGTCAGCGCGGACGGCGTCATCCTGACCAACGCTCACGTCGTCGATGGTGCCACCAGCGTCATCGTCAAGCTCAGCGACCGACGGGAATTCGAGGCCACAGTAGTCGGCGTCGATCGGCAGACGGACGTGGCGGTACTCAAGATCGACGCGGAAAACCTGCCGGCCGTGAAGGTCGGCAACCCCGAGCGCCTGAAAGTGGGCGAATGGGTGATCGCAATCGGGTCACCGTTCGGGCTGGAGAACACCGTGACCTCCGGCATCGTCAGCGCCAAGGCGCGCGGCCTGCCCGATTCCAATTACGTGCCGTTCATCCAGACCGACGTAGCCGTCAACCCCGGCAACTCTGGAGGCCCGCTGTTCAACATGAAGGGCGAGGTGGTCGGCATCAACTCGCAGATCTTCAGCCGCACCGGCGGCTACATGGGTCTGTCTTTCGCGATACCGATCGACGTGGCGATGAACGTCAAGACACAGCTGGTCGAGAACGGCAAGGTCACGCGCGGGCGCATCGGGGTCAACATCCAGGAAGTCGACCAGGCGCTTGCCAACTCCTTTGGACTTTCGAAGCCGCGTGGCGCGCTGGTGAGCCGGGTGGAGCCCGGCGGACCGGCCGACAAAGCCGGGCTCAGGGGCGGGGACGTGATTCTCGGCGTCAACGGTCAGGAGATCACCCAGCTTTCGCAGCTGCCCAGCCGCATTGCGACCCTGGCGCCCGGCACGAACGCGACGTTGCAGATCTGGCGCGATGGCGCCCAGCGCGATGTCGAAGTCAGAATCGGCGCGCTTGAGGCAGACCAGGTCGCGGTTGCCAATGCCCCATCGGGCACTGCGGACGGCAAGCTCGGCCTCGCGGTGCGAGAGCTGACGGCGGAGGAGCGCAAGGCACTCAAGGCCGAGGCCGGACTGGTGGTGGAGAAAGTTCAGGGACCTGCGGCCCGGGCCGGCATCCAGGCCGGTGACGTGATCCTGGCGCTCAACAACACGCCGCTGAAGTCGCCCGAGGACCTGCGCAAGATGGTGGAGAAGGCCGAAGGCAAGACCGTGGCGCTGTTGATTCAGCGCCGCGATACCCGGACTTACGTACCGGTACAGATCGGCTGAGTCGGTATCAGAATCACGGCACAAGCCTGCCGCCCGCAAGGACGGCAGGCTTTTTTAATTGCCCCGCCGCGCCGTCGCTCAACGGCGACGAAAGGCGCCCGACGTCGGCAAACTGCCCTGAAGCGGCACCCGATCGGCGCGCGCCGCCCTCGGGATCAGGCTCGCGCCCGGCACAAGGCTTGCGACACCCCGCTCAAGGAGGGTTGACCATGCTGACGTTGGGCAAACGCCTGCTGCTGATCGCACTGCTGCTTCCGGGACTGGCTGCCTGCGCCGGCACTGCGCCCAGGGCGGCTCCGATCGAACGCACCGATGGGTCCGGCTACGTCGCTGCCGACCATGCTCTGGCCATGCTCGGGCGCCCCTATCGCTACGGCGGTTACACGCCCGCCGGCTTCGACTGCAGCGGCCTGGTGCATTACAGCTTCCGCCGGGCGGGCCTGAACCTGCCGCGCGACACCCGTTCGCTGCGCTCGGTCGGGTCGGACGTCGAATGGCACCGGCTGTCGCGCGGTGATCTGGTATTTTTCGACCAGGAGGGCAAGAAGTCCTCTCATGTGGGCATTTATCTCGGCGCCGGTGAATTCGTTCATGCCCCATCGAGCGGCGGCCGTGTAAGGGTCGACCGCATCGATGCGCCCTACTGGCCTCGTCACTTCAACGAGGCGCGACGCCTGTGATACCGCGGTACCGGCGTCGCTAGTCTGCGGGCGGCGCCCGGAAGCCGTCCAGCACCTCCGCCATCCGCCGCGCGTAATCGATGGTGGTCAGGTCGCCGTACTGTGGCCCGACGATCTGAATACCCACCGGCAACCCGTCCGAGGCGAGCCCCACCGGCGCCACCGTCGCTGGCAGGTAAGCGGCGGAGGCCGGCGCAATCCACGCAAGTTGTTCCCAGTACCAGCGCGCTTCGCCGTTGACCAATATCGTGCGGCCCATCAGGTCCTCGCCATGATCGTGCGGAAACGCCGTCACCGGCGCAACCGGCATTAGCAGCACATCGAACGCTTCGAACAGCTCGGCGAAGCGCGCCCGTAGCCGGGCACGCGCTTCATCCGCAGCCAGCCACTGATGGTGCGATGCCGTTGCATAGCGGGCCAGTTTCGCATGCCAGCTGTCGTCGGCGCGGGCGGCGCCGGCCTCCTGCACGCGACGCATCGCGCGCGCCGACAGATGCGCTGTCGTCACCGGCCACAGCAACCTCAGATAGCAGTCGAAGATCTCGCCCAAGACCGGCGCGGGGCGCACCGGTTCCAATCGCGCGCCCGCCGCCGCCAGACGGCGCATCGCCTCGTCGAGAGCCAGGCGCACCGGGCGGTCGAGCGGGAAGTCGGTGTCATCCATCCACACCCCTGCACGGCATTGACCAAGCGTCGCCGGCAGCCGTGAGCGTTGCGCACCGGCCAGCACGCGCAGCACCTGCTCGAGCGTATCGGCGCTGCGCGCCAGCGGACCGGCCACAGCCATGTCCGGCGCTGCCAGCTCGCCCGGCGGCGGAGGAATGTGTCCTCGAAACGGCACGCATGCGAAGCTCGGCTTATGGCCGTAGACGCCGCAAAAATGCGCCGGGATGCGAATCGACCCGCCGATGTCGCTGCCCAGTTCAAAAGGTGTCATGCCGCATGCGACTGCGGCTGCCGCCCCGCCGGAAGACCCGCCGCAGGTGCGTGTCGCGTCCCAGGGGTTCACGGTAACCCCGAACAGGCGGTTGTAGCTCTGCAAGTCCGCCGCGTAAATCGGAACGTTGGTCTTGCCGAACACCACCGCTCCCGCGTCTACCAGGCGCTGCACGGCATCGGCATTGCGCGCCGGCACATGCGAGGCCCATTGCGGCGCACCGCAGGTGGTGCGCATCCCCGCGGTTTCGAAGGCGTCCTTGACGGTGATAAAGCTGCCAGCCAGCGGCCGGCCACTGTCCGGGCCATGCCCGCGTGACTGCTGCGCGCATGCCTGTTCGCGGGCATGGTCGGCGTCAAGCGTCACCACGGCATTGACCCTCGGATTCAGGCGCTCGATGTGCGCCAGCTGCGTCTCGAGACTCTCGCGCCCGCCGGCGCCCGCCATCGGTGTTATGGGCATCGCTTTTTCGCTGCTGTGCCACGAAACACAGGACTATAAGCCATGGTCGAAGCAGTTGCGGGCCGCCGCGGGGTGCATCCACGGGCGCGCTTCGCATCCCGCCAGACCCGGACGGCCGGGGACGCTAGAATTACGCGTTCATCACAGGAGGTTGACCGTGAAACCATCGATACTCGCCCTGATCCTGCTTGTGCCACTCACAGTCTGGGCAGGCTACGAAGAAGGCATCGCCGCCTACAACAAGGGCGATTACAGCACCGCAATCGCCGAGATAGAGCCGCTGGCCATGAAGGGCAATGCCCGCGCACAGTATTTCATCGCGACGCTCTACCGCTATGGACATGGCAAACTCCGCGACCAGGCGCAGGCCGCGGAGTGGTTCCGCAAGGCCGCCGAACAGGGCCACCTAGAATCGCAGTACCACCTTGGCCTGCTCTACCGCAACGGCGAAGGCGTGAAGCGCGATCGTGTTGCCGCCCATATGTGGCTCAGCGTGTTTGCCGCCGCAACGGGCAGCTACCGTGACTCGCTGTATGCAAAGGACGCGGTGCGCAAGATGGAACGGGAGATGAGCGAAGAAGACATCGCCCGCGCAAAACGCATGGCCTCGGAGTGGACTCCGCGCAAGTAAGCGTGCGCCGCGCCCGCATCCAGGCCGCGGGCGTGCTCAGTCGAGCAGGTCGGGCTGTTCCTTGACGATGCGCTGATACAGCGGCTGAAACGCCACCCAGCCGGCATAGGGTGTGCCTACCTGTTCGCGGGTGAGCAGCGCGTTGCGATCATCGATCAGTCTGGGCGTGCCGGCCGCCTCGGCCAGCAACTGCGCCTGGCACGACCGCTCCATGGTGATGAACCACCATGCGGCTTCATCGACCGTCTGCCCTACGGTCAGGTGGCCGTGGTTGACCATGATGACTGCCTTGTTCCGGCCGAGCGCCCGGCCGATGCGATCACCTTCGGCGGTGTCGTACACGATACCGTTGTACTCATGGTAAAGGGCGTGGTCCCTGTAGAAGGCGCAGGCATCCTGCGTCAGAGGATCGAGCAGCCGCCCAAGAGCTGACCAGCTCTTGCCATACACCGAGTGCGCATGCGCAGCCGCCGCAACGTCCGGCCGGAGCATGTGCAGTCGTGAATGGATGGCAAACGCCGCAGCATTGCAGGGTTGGCCGACCAGCACCTCGCCAGTATGGCTCACCAGCGACAGGTCGCTCGCCCTGATGCGGCTGAAGTGAACCGCATAGGGATTGACCCAGAAGCAATCCTGGTGTTCGGGGTCGCGCGCAGTGATATGGCCGGCCACGCCTTCATCGAACCCGAACCGCGAAAACAGCCGGAACGCGGCGGCCAGCCGCTGCTTGATATGCAGCCGGTGCGCGTCGACAGTCTGAAAGACCGGCATTTCCGGCCTGAATATTTCCATCTTCATGGCATACACGCCTTCATCATGCATCGCCTGGCCCCTGGAATCCCGAAGCCGATTATAGATAAGCGCCGCTGCCTCACACCTTGGTACCAGTCGATTCGGCTCAGATAGTTACCGCGAGTTGCTCAAGTTCTTGCTGTAAAACGCCGAAGTGCGTAAGCGCAAACATGCACGGCCAACTGCTTTCAAGCACCTCCGGCCCGCTTTTCGCTTTGACCCCGCGCACAGATGCTTCGCCTGCGACCGCAACTGCACCCCCCTTCCTCGATCAGCTTCTACCCAATTGTTTTCGCATAGTAATTTGCGCGCAAGCCGGGCATTCCAGCGGCGTCGCGGTGCAGCGTGCAGCGGGTTGCGACTGGCGCTGAATCATGGCTCAATGACGCCCTTGCTCGTCAAGAACGGCTCATGGATTTAGCGTCCGAGCACCCGCTGGCAAGGGGGGCAGCGGTGACAAAAAAAGAATACGCATCCGATTTCTCGGACTTGAGTCCCGAGATCGTGGAAATCGTCCGCACCGTCCAGGCGGCGCTGATGGATCGTCGCGCGCGTATCCAGATCGCTGCGCCGGACCATGCGCCGTCGGCGCTCGAACTTGCCTACGCGCGTGAAAGCGCGAGGCGCCCCGCTGTTTCCGGAGCGATTGCCTCGCATCCGCAGCTCATCGCGGCACTGGTGGAGTCCGCCGATGCCGCCATCATCAGCGAAACAGTCGATGGCACCGTGCTCACGTGGAACAAGGGCGCGGAACAGATTTTCGGTTTTGCGCCAGACGAAGTCGTCGGCCAGAGCCACCTTTGCCTGTTTCCGGACTTTCTGAAGCACGAAGAAGCAAAGGTCTGGAAGCAGGTCACTCAGGGCGAATCCATCCACCATTACGAGACGGTGCGCCAGCACAAGAGCGGCCGGCTGGTGGATCTCGCCATGAGCGTGTCGCCGATCTTCGAGGAGGGCAAGGTCGTCCGCATGGTGGTGGTGGCGCATGACGTGACCGACCGCAAGCGCATGGAGCGCGCGCTGATGGAAAGCGAGCGCAAACAGCGTCAGCGCGCCGCAGAGTTCAAGGCGGTGCTGGACTCGGCGCCTGCCGCAGTGTGGATCGCCCACGATCCCGAGTGCCGCCTGATCACCGGCAACCGCGCAGCCTACGACCTGGTGCGGCTTCCTCAGGGCGCCAACGCCTCGCTGAGCGCGCCAGAGAAGGAGCGGCCCAAACATTACGCGATCTATCGCAACGGGCGCGCCTTGGCAGCCCATGAGCTCGCCCTGCAGATGGCCGCATCGCGCGGCATCGAGGTGAGGGATTTCGAGGAAGACATCGTCTTCGACGACGGGACGATCAAGCACCTGATCGGCAATGCAACGCCGCTGCGCGACTCGCAGGGCAACGTGTATGGTGCGGTCGCAGCCTTCATCGACATCACGCCGCGCAAGAATGCGGAGGAGCAGATACGCCGGATGGCGCATTTCGACGCGCTGACCAACCTGCCAAACCGCGTGCTGCTGATGGACCGTCTCGAGCAGGCCATCGCCATGTCGGAACGCAATCAGTCGCGCACTGGCGTGATCTTCGTAGACCTGGACAATTTCAAGACGATCAACGATGGTCTCGGACACCATGTCGGCGACCTGCTGCTGCAGCATGTCGCGGACCGCCTGCGCGAGAGCGTGCGGGAGGTTGATACCGTGTCCCGGCTTGGGGGTGACGAATTCCTGGTCATCCTGCCGGAACTTCGGCAGACCGACGACGCACGCAACATCGCCCGCAAGCTGCTCCAGGCGCTGTCGGCGGAATACATCGTTTCAGGACAGAAGTTGCAGGTCACGCCCAGCCTGGGCATCAGCGTGTTTCCCGACCACGCCAAGGAGCCGGCGGCACTCATTCGGCTGGCCGACCAGGCGATGTACCAGGCCAAGCAGGCGGGCCGGCGGACCTTCCGCTTTTACGGAACCTGAGGCAGTGCCGACGCCCGCGGCGCCGGTTCAGGGGTCGCGAATGTCGAGCCGCTCGTCTACCGGCACACAGAAAATCTGCACTGGCGCGGCGCGGCCGCGCAATACCAGCGAGGGCAATTCAACCGCGTCGACGTCGAAGCCGGCCTCGTCCAGCGACTGCTTCACCTCCTGGGAGAACAGCATCTCGCCCGCGCGCGCGCGTTGCCCAAGCCTGGAGGCGACATTCACCGCATCGCCGATGATGGTGTAGCTCATGTATTCGCTGGAGCCGATGTTGCCGGCGATGACCTCGCCTTCGTTGATGCCGATGCCGAGGCCGGTTTCGATGTCGTGACGGCGCTTCCACTGCTCCACCAGCCCGCGAAACCGGATCAGCATCTCGCGCGCGGTCTTGACCGCGCGAAGCGAGCGATCCGGCTGGTCGAGCGGAACGCCGAATCCCACCATCAGGCAATCGCCGGCCATGTTGAATACCGTGCCGTCGTACTTGAACGCAATTTCAGTGAGCAGCTCGAAGTATTCGTTGAGAAGCGGCACCACTTCGGTCGGCGCCAGCTGCTCCGAGATTCGGGTGAATCCACGCATGTCTGCGAACAGTACCGAGGCGCGCACCCGGGAGCCCTTGTTTGCCAGGGCCGATCGCCGCAGGGTCGGCTCCGCCAGTATCTGATCGACCAGCGCGGGCGACACGTAGCGCGCAAACGTTTCACGAATCTGCTCGCGCCGGCGGATTTCCTTTTCAAGCGCAACGGCCAGCGTGCGCCGGCCGTTGCTGACTCGCAGCAGGGTGTCGAGCCGGTCCATGAACTCCGTCTGCGTCACCGCACGCGTCAGGAACTCGTCGACCCCCGCCGACAGGCAGTCGGCACGGCAGTCCTCTGAATCCGCGATCAGCATCACCGGCAGTGCGGAGGTCTCTGGTTTGGCGCGCAGCTGGCGCACCAGCGGCAGGCCGACGGATTCGCGGGAATCGCTGTTTACGATGACCAGGTCCGGGGCGTTGCCGTTGACCCAGCCGCACATGTCATCCCCGCTGTCTGCCGTCTCGACGCGCACGCTCGAGCCTTTGAGATAGCGGCAAACCATGGATCGGGTATCGTCGCTGAGTCCAATGGCGAGCACCCTGTAGGGGTGGCTGCGGGAATCCAAAACCGGTCTCCGTGCGTGGGCCGTATCCGAACAGATACTGCTCTAACGGCGGTCACTGATATGAATTTAGCCCTCAAGTTGTGCAATTTCCGCACCAGGAACCGGGGCTGAAACGGGCTAATCGGAGGAGGCGGCCCGCAGGAAATCGAAGTCGCAGCCCGCATCGGCCTGCAGCACGTGCATGCGGTACAGCTGGGCATAGCCGCGTGCCGGCACTTCGGGCGGCTGCCAGCCCTTGCGGCGGTGCGCCATTTCTGCCGAATCGACCAGCAGATCCAGCCGGCGCTCGCGCACCGACAGCCGGATACGATCGCCGCTTCGAACCAGGGCCAGGTTGCCGCCCGAGGCCGCATCCGGAGAAACGTGCAAGACCACGGTGCCAAACGCGGTTCCGCTCATGCGCGCATCGGAGATGCGCACCATGTCCTTGACGCCGGCACGCGCAAGCTTGCGCGGAATGGGCAGGTAGCCGGCCTCCGGCATGCCGGACGGGCTCTTCGGCCCGGCATTTTTCAGCACCAGGAAATCGTCTGCCGCCACATCGAGATCTGGCGAGTCGATACGGGCAGCCAAGTCCTCGAGCGACTCGAAAACGACCGCCCGTCCCTCCCGCTCGAACAGGGCGGGGTCGGCGGCAGCGCGCTTGAGAATGGCCCCTTTCGGGGCAAGCGTGCCGAAAAGCGCCACCAGCCCCCCTTCGGTCTGGTAAGGCTCGCGCAGGGGCCGGATCACCCCGCGATCCACGAAGCCGGGCGGTACCGACAGCAGCTCGCCCAGCCTGCGGCCAGCAACGGTCATGCAGTCGAGCTCGAGCAGATCCTTCAACTCGTGCAGCACCGCGCGCAACCCGCCGGCCGCAAACAAGTCTTGCATGTAGTGACTGCCCGTCGGCTTGAGGTCGACCAGCACCGGGGTCTCGTCGGACAACCGGTTGAGCTCATCCAGCGACACCTCGATGCCGCGCCGCCCCGCAATCGCGGCCAGATGCACGATCGCATTGGTTGAGCCGCCAACTGCCAGCAGCACGCGAACGGCATTTCGCACCGAAGCCGGCGTGATGATCTGGGAGGGGCGTGGCGCGCGCGCCACCGCCATCTCCATTGCCCGCTCGCCGCTTGCCTCGGCAATGCGCAGACGATCGGCGTGCACCGCCGGTATCGCTGCCGAATCCGGCAGGCTCATGCCCAGCGCCTCGGCAATGCAGGCCATGGTGCTCGCCGTACCCATGACGGCGCAGGTGCCCGCGGTCGTCGCCAGATTCCCCTCGATTGCGTCTATGCCTGCGTCATCGACCTCGCCCGCGCGATACTTTGCCCAGAACCGGCGGCAGTCGGTGCAGGCGCCGAGACGCTCCCCACGGTAAGGCATGGCAAGCATCGGCCCGGTGACCAGCTGCACTGCCGGCAAGTCGGCGGCGGCGGCCCCCATCAGCTGTGCCGGCACCGTCTTGTCGCAGCCGCCGATCAGCACCACCGCATCCATGGGCTGCGCGCGGATCATCTCCTCGACGTCCATCGACATCAGGTTCCGGAACATCAGGCTGGTCGGCGACAGAAATACTTCGCCCAGCGAAATCGTCGGAAACTCGACCGGCAGCCCGCCGCGCTTGAGCACGCCGCGCTTGACCGCCTCGACCAGCTCCGGCATGGAGCGATGGCAGTTATTGAAACCGCTGGGCGAGCTGGCGATGCCCACGATCGGCCGGTCAAGCATGTCTTTCGAATAGCCCATCGAACGCGCGAACGAACGTCTCAGATAGGCGGCGAACCCGGCGTCGCCGTAATTGGTGAGATTGCGCCGGATTCCGTGCTGTTCGTCGTCCGCCATGAGTCGTTGCGATGGGTGGGCTTGATGGTGAGCGCGGCTATGATAGATTTCGCCGCCCGCCTTCACAACCGAGGATCGCGATGCGAACGTTCAGCCTGGTGGTGGTTGCCGTCCTGGTGTCCGCCTGCGCGCATGCGCAGTCCGCCGCGCCGCTGCCGCATACCCGGGTACAGATCGATGCACGCGCAGAAACCAAGGTCGACAACGATCGCCTGCGCGCGACGTTGTTCGCCGAGCTCGAAGACGGGACTGGAGCGGACGCCGCTGCCAGCGTAAACCGCGCGGCGGCCGACGTGCTCGGGCAGCTTCGGCAGAGCAACGGACTGGACGTTCGCACCGGCGGCTACAGCACGTATCCGGTCACCGAGGCAGGCCGCATCGTGCGCTGGCGGGCCCGCGCCGAGCTGGTCGTGGAAGGCGGAGACTTCGCCCTCGTTTCAGAGGCTGTCGGCCGAGCACAGGCAAGTATGCAACTTGCCCGGGTCGAGTTCTTCGTATCGGAGGCGAAGCGCGCGGCAATCGAATCGGAATTGACCGAGGCGGCAGTAGCTCTTTTTCTGGCCAAGGCACAGCGCGCTGCGCGGGCGTTCGGCGGGCGCGACTATCACGTCGCCGAGGCGGCCATCGGCAGCGATGGCGCGCGGCCGCCGCAGCCGATGATGACCATGCGCGCGCTGGGCGCGGACGAGGTGGCGCCCGCCTTCGAAGGCGGCACCACCCAGGTCGGTGTAACCGTCAGCGGAGCAATCCTGATCCTGCGCTAGCGGCAGCGCCGTCCCGCCCGGCGTCGGCCCGCTGCCCCTGCATCCAGGTACGGCCGCGCCACACATGCCACACCGCCAGCGCCGGCATGGCGAGCCCGACGGACCAGTGCAGCACCGAGATCAGGTCGCGCGCGCCCTCGCCGCCGGCGTAATACAGGCCCAGCCCGCTTGACGCGAGCAGAACCGTAACAGACAGGAATATCGTGCCGGATACGCGGTTGCGCCGGTTCCGCCAGGCGCTACGCACATGCAGGGGCAGCACGCTGCCAAACGCCACCAGGAAAGCAGCAGCGGACACCCCATGGACCTTGAGCCACCAGGGCTCGAGCGGATGGATCTGCGGGCCGAACTCGCCTGGCAGACGCACGAAATGGTGAAACCAAAGCCAAAGGACTCCGCTCAGCGTGAGCAGGCCGGTCAGCAGATAAATCGACCATTGCTGAGCCGCCGCGAGGCGTATCACCGGCAGGCTCACGACACCTTGCCGACCGGCCGGCCGCCCGAGGCATCGAGCAGGAAAGCCCGCGCGCCGAAGCTCGACAGCGCCGACGCAGCGGCATCCCCCAGCAGCAGGACCGCCTTGGCCAGCGCATCCGCGAGCGCGCAGCGTGCCGCACGCACGGTCGCAGAGCGGGCACCGGGCGCCGCAGCCCTGCCACGCGGGTCGATCACCCTGCCCGCCACGGACAGGCCCCCAGCGGTATAGGTCGCGCTGGTCGCCAACGCGAAGTCGCGTACGCTTACCACGGCGCCGGTCATGTCTGGCGATCTCGGGTCGCGCACTGCAACCGTCAGTGCGCAGCCTCCGAAGCCGCGCAGATCGCCGCCGGCGTTGACGCACCCGTTGAGGCCCTCCGCTTCCAGCAGCGTAACCGCGCGGTCCACGGCGTAACCCTTGGCAATGCCCCCCAGGTCGATGCGCAGCGGACGGGTGAACCTGACGCGCCCGTCCGCGGGCAGCGCAATGCTCGTGTACCCGGCGCCCGGCGCCTCGTGTCGCACCGGCACCGGAGAGGCAATGTCGAACGCGCCTCCCGTGGCCTCGGCCACCTGGCAGGCCAGCCGCAGCACCTGCCAGGTGTCCTTGCTGACGGCGGTATCCGCGCGGGCACCCTCCCGGTTAAGCCGCGACACCTCGCTGTCCGCCGCATGCACATTCATCAGCCGTTCGATGCGCCCGATCTCGCGAAACGCACGGTCGGCCGCACCATGCAGGCGCGCTTCATCGGCACCCGACAGCGAAATCTCGACGAAAGTGCCGAGCAGCGGGCGCGCCCGCCTAATCTGCGCGCAGCAATTGGTCATGCAGGGCGAGAATGCGACGGATGCCTTCGGTGACGTGCCGGCAGGACAGTGTCGCGCCGGAAATGTTCTTGATGTCCTGGTCGAGCTTGACCGAATCGGCGCGAGATTTGCCGACAAACTGGGCGCGCCACGCCGGATTGCGGATCTCGAAGCCATAGGCTTCGCGGTAAGCGAGGATCTCGACCTGGCGCACGCGGCCGTCCGCGCCCAATCCGACGGCATAGGTAATCAGCTCATGCTTGCCGATGACCTCGTCGACGAAGAAGAAGCCCTCCAGCGCGTCGTCCCGCAGCACCCGCCACATTGGCTGGCGCAGGCCTGCGACGCGGGCCGCGGCGGCGCGCTCGACCCGCGCCGCCACTTCCCGGTCGTACACCAGGTCGCTGCGCTTGAAGCGCATCTGCCGGCCGAACATCAGCTGCTGCGCCTGTTCGACCGTCAGGTACTGCACCGCGTGCGCCACCGCCGGCAGCGACAGCGCGGCCAGCGGCGCCGCAACGAATCTCACCCACTCGTCATGCATGAATCAGCACGTGGCCCGGATGTGCGCCGCGGGCCATGGCGGCCCCGGTCGACCTCAGACAGACCGCGGCATGCTACGGCCACCGCCGCCGGCACGCAATCGCACCGCGTGCAGATCAGCGCAGCCAGCGGATTTCCTGCGCCGTACGCGCGCCGACCAATACTGCTTCGAGATTCGCGGGCGCATCGGCGCGGCTCTCGGAGAGCGGGATGCGTCCGCCCATGATCTCGGCGTAACGCTGGGGATAAAGCGGATCCAGCTCCGGCTCGGCGTAGCCATGCGGAAACTGCGGCAGCGTGGAGGCCGGATCGTACTTGTCGGTTGCACCGAGCGTATGCAGCAGTTCATGCGCAATGATGACGTTGTTCTCCTCGGTCATGCGCTCGAAGGCAAACAGGTTGGCGACGCCGACCAGCCCTTTCTGCAGGCCGACCGAGTGCGCGACGCGTTTGGTGAGCTCCGGGTCGTAATACACCGCGAAGATCTTCACGTCCGGGCGCAGCACCGGATGCTCGCCGTGACGCCATGCCCACCATCGCATCTTCAGCGTCCAGACGATGGCGCCGAGCATCGTCGGCGTCGACGGCAGCGCTGGCGGCCTGTGCACCACCTCGGGACCCAGATGCACGTCGACCGGCGTCGTCACGCCGACGCCGTAATGGCCGGCCTCGCGGCGCATGAAGGTCTCGATCGATGCGAAGGAATCCTCGCCCAGGGTGCGAAGATAAGCCGCGGTTGCCGGGCGGCCATCGCCGCTGATCGGAAACACCACGACGTCGAGCGCGCGATCCCATGAGGTCGTGCGCGATCTGGCCTGCCAGGTTCCCACCGCCACCGTCAGCAGCACGAACAGCAGGAAGCCGATCCGCAGGCCCCGCGCCATCACGGGGCTCAGAGTCGCTCGACGATGGTCGCAGTCGCCTGGCCGTGGCCGATGCACATGACCTGCAGGCCGAGCGTGCCGCCGGTCGCCTCCAGACCGGCCAGCATCTTCGCCATCAGGCCGCCACCGGTCGCGCCCAGCGGATGGCCGTGCGCGATGGCGCCGCCCCAGGGGTTGACCTTGTCCATGTCCGGATCGAGCTCGCGCACCCACGCCAGCACCACCGCGGCAAACGCCTCGTTGATCTCGATCCAGTCGAGATCGCGGATACCAAGCCCCGCCCGCCCGAGCGCCAGCCGGGTGGCGGGAATGACCCCGGTCAACTGCATGGTGGGATCGTCGCCGACCACCACGCGAGCGCGAAAACCTGCCTTTGGCTTGAGTCCGTCCGCAGTAGCCGCGTCGCGATTCGCCACCAGCACGGCGGCGGCGCCATCGGAAATCTGGCTTGAATTCGCCGCGGTAATCACGCCCTGCCCCTCCGGACGAAACGCCGGCTTTAGCGAGCGCATCTTGGCGTCGTCGATTACCGCGCGCACGCCCTCGTCGCGATCGAGCATGATGGGCTGCGCTTCCGGCGACACCCCCGGCGTGGGCAGCAATTCACGATTCAGGTTCTTTGCCTGTGCCCGGGCCGCTCGCCGGTGGCTCTCGCGGGAAAAATCGTCGAGCGCCTCGCGCGAGAGCTTCCATTTCTGCGCGATGCGTTCCGCGCTTTCGCCCTGGTGGATGAGGTCGTGCCGCTCGAACAATGCCGGGTTCAGTGTTTCGAAACCGCTCACCGGCCTGCCCAGGCTGATGTCGAGAAACATCGGCGCCCTTGTCATGCTCTCGACGCCGCAGCCGATCGCATAGTCCATGTCGCCGGCGGCTACGGCCTGCGCGGCGAAATGCACCGCCTGCTGGCTCGAACCGCACATCCGGTTGAGCGAGACCCCCGGCACCGTGACCGGCAGCGTCGACAGCAGCACCGCAAGCCGGGCCGGATTGGCGCCCTGCTCGCCCGCGAGCGTCACGGTGCCGTCGACCACGTCGCCGACGCGCGCGGGATCGACGCCGGTTCGCGCAAGCAGGCCGTCGAGAGTATGGGCAAGCAGGCTGTCCGGCCGCTGCTCCCGCAAGGCTCCGCCGCGCCGGCCGAATGGCGTGCGCACTGCATCGATAATGACCGGACTCGTCATGATTGCCTCCTGTCGATCTGCGCCTCAGCCAGGCGTGCGGCTGAACCGGATGGAGCCGTTTGTCATGCCCTCCGTAACCACCTCGAGTCCGCCGGCGCTGATCATCCATTCCAGCCGATGATCCCGATACTGGCGCACCACTTCGCCCTTTCGCAACAACTCGCCGAGATCGGGCAAGGCGTCGAGCGCCGCCTGCATCTGCGCGCGCACCTGTGCCACCGAGCCGCGCGCGTTCGCGCGCTCGAACCAGGCCGCCAGCCGACCACCCTTTGGAGGCTGATAGCCGTAAGCCGCTGTCCGGTTGAGATACGGGATCACCGACGCATCACCCCAGCCGAAGGCGTCCCCGTTGAACCAGAGGCGATCGCCCAACTGCGCTTCCAGCCAGCCCTGAAGCTGCGCGATGTTGCGCCTGGCGAAGCCGATCAGCTTCTCCGCGAGCGCGCCCTCGGCGCGCCTGTAGCGCAGCACTTCGAACAGGCCCCAGTTGTTCGGTTCGTACTGGGTGTCCATCACGTCTTCGAGCATGCGTACGCGCGCCCGCTCGCGCGGCGCCGATGGCAGCAGCGCCGGCTTCGGCCACTTGTCTTCCAGGTACTCGAGCATCACGGTGGAATCGAATACCGCGAAATCCCCGTCGATCAGCGCGGGCACTTCGGCGCGCGGATTCGCCGCCACGAATTCGCCCCCGGCCTGCCCCTTGGCCATGCCCTGCGGAATAACGGGTCGGTATTCGACACCTTTCTCATTCAGCGCGATCTTCACCTTCATCGCGTAGGCCGACAGCGGGTGTTCGTACAGGGTGATCGTCATTTGCCCCTTACGCCCCCGTCACCAGAATAACCTTGCCGCTGACACGCTTGTACGCCACCTCGTTCAGCGCCTCTGCGGCCCGCTCCAGCGGATAGGTCCCGTGTATGTGCGGTTTCACCTTTCCTTCGGCGTACAGCCGCATCAGGTCCTCGTTGTTGCGGCGGTTGAGTTCCGGCTCGTTGCGGGTGAAAGCCCCCCAGAAGACGCCGACGATCGAGCAGCCCTTCAGCAGCGCCAGATTGAGCGGCACTTTCGGAATCTCTCCGGCGGCAAACCCCACCACCAGGTAACGGCCCTTCCAGGCCATGTCACGCAGTGCCGGCTCGGTGTACGGTCCGCCCACCGGGTCGTAGACGACATCCACGCCCTTGCCCGCGGTAATCGCCTTGATCCGCGCCCGCAGATCCTCCTGGCTGTAATCGATCAGCTCGTCCGCGCCGTTGTCCTTGCATACTTTCAATTTTGCGGGCGACGAGGCAGCGGCGATGACGCGCGCACCCATCGCCCTGCCGAGCTGGATAGCCGCGATACCGACGCCGCCCGAGGCACCGAGCACCAGCAGCGTCTCGCCGGCCTTGAGCTGGGCGCGGTCCTTGAGGCCATGGTAAGACGTGCCGTAGGTCAACACGAAGCCGGCCGCCGGCGCAAAATCCATCTTCGGCGGCATGATCACCGTGCGATCGGCTTCGACCGTCAGCTCTTCGGCGAATCCGCCCCAGGTGCTGAAAGCGATCACCCGGTCGCCAGGCTTGAGCGAAGTCACCCCCTCGCCCACCTCCTTCACCATGCCGGCCACTTCGCCGCCGGGCGAAAACGGCAGCTCCGGCTTGTACTGGTATTTGCCTTGAATGATCAGCGTGTCGGGAAAATTCACCCCGCAGGCCTTCACCGTCAGCACAACCTCGCCTTTTCCCGCCTTGGGCGATGGCACATTCTCCACCACCAGTTTCTCCGGCGGCCCCAGTTCCTTGCACAGCACAGCTTTCATCGCATCTCCCGAAACTCAGTTCTTAACGCTGAGGACGCGGGGAAAAAACCTGAAGCAACGGACACCCGCCTCAGCAGCGTAATCCACCGCCCCCTCTGCGCTCATTTGCAGCCTCTACGTTGAGTTTTGCTTTCTCCCTGCTTTCGCGCCCTGTTTGTTCATTGCGCGCGCCGCAGAATCTTCTCGACCTGGCGCCAGCCGGCTTCGGCCATCGGGCGGGCGCGCTTGCCCTGTTCCGCGGCATGCGCTCGGGCGGCGGTGCCGTCCTTCACCCGTCCCATGATGCCCTGCAGGATGCCGGCCAGCCGGAACATGTTGTACGCGAGGTAGAAGTCCCAGTGCTCGATGCCGCCGCGGCCGGTGCGGCGGCAGTACATCTCGACATACTCCTCCTCGGCAGGGATGCCTAGCGACTTCAGATCGACGCCGGCAATGCCTCGGAACTCGCCCGCCGTAAGCCGCCAGTACATGCAGTGATACGCAAAATCGGCCAGCGGATGGCCGAGCGTGGACAGTTCCCAGTCGAGCACGGCAAGCATTCTTGCCTCGGTTGGATGAAAGATCGTGTTGTCCAGCCGGTAGTCGCCATGCACGATCGTGGTTTCATCGCCCGCCGGAATGTTCTTCGGCAGCCATTCGATCAGGTTCTCCATCGCCTCGATGCGCTCGGTCTCGGAGGCGCGGTACTGCTTGATCCAGCGGTTAATCTGACGCTCGATGTAATTGCCGGGTTTGCCGTAATCGGCAAGGCCGACTCTCTCGTAGTCAACCCGGTGCAGCGCTGCGATCACCCGGTTCATCTCCTCGAAGATGGCGCGGCGCTGCTGCGGCGTCATGCCGGGCAGGGTCTGGTCCCACAGCACGCGGCCGTGAACGTAATCCATGATGTAGAAAATTGTGCCGATGACCGATTCGTCTTCGCACAGGCAATAGGTGCGGGCGACCGGCACTTCCGTGCCGTGCAGCGCGGTGATTACCCGGTACTCGCGGTCAACCGCATGCGCGGAGGGGAGCAGCTTGCCCGGCGGCTTGCGCCGAAGGACATAGGACTTGCCGCCGGCTTTCAGCATGAAGGTCGGATTCGACTGCCCTCCCTTGAACTGCTCGACCTCAAGCGCGCCGGAAAAACCTTCGACGTTGGCGCGCATGTAGCGCTCGAGGCTGGCCACGTCGAACCGATGTCGCTCCGCGACAGGCATGGTGCCGATGAACTGCTCGTGCATTCTTTCCTCCAGGAACGCGGCGGATTATCGCACGCGGGGCGCATGCTAGACTCGCCGCGCTCACGAGGGAAAAGCCTGATGAATCAGTTCAAAGATCGCGTGGCGGTCATCACCGGGGGCGCCAGCGGACTGGGCCGCGCAATGGCGCTGCGCTTTGCGCGGGAGGGCATGAAGGTCGTGCTCGCCGACATCGAACAGACGGCGCTGGACGCGACCCTGCGCGAGTTCCGCGATTCGGGATATGACGCCGTCGGCGTGCGCTGCGACGTCGCGCTCGGCGACGACGTCGAGCAGCTAGCCGAGAAAGCGCTCAGTACCTTCGGCAGCGTGCACGTCGTGTGCAATAACGCCGGGGTCGCGCCCGGCGGACGCGTCTGGGAGCATACCGTCAAGGAATGGGAATGGGCGCTCGGCGTCAATGTCTGGGGTGTGATCAACGGCGTTCGCGTTTTCACGCCGATCCTGCTCAAGCAGGGCACCGAGGGGCACATCGTCAACACCGCCTCGGTCGCCGGCTTGCTCTCGCTGCCGGGCATGGGCATCTACTACCTCACCAAGCATCGGGTGGTGACGCTGTCCTAGAGCCTGCATCACGACCTGGTCGAAACCGGGGAATTGGTGCGCTGCTCGCTGCTGTGCCCCGCCTATGTGCCAACGCGCATTTCCGATTCGGAGCGCAACCGCCCGGCGCACTTGCGCGACGCGCGACCCAAGTCCGAAGAGGACCTGGCGCGCGAGGCCCAGTTGCGCCACGCGGTGCAGTCCGGGCGCATTTCGGCCGAACAGGTCGCCGAGCGGGTGTTCGAAGCGGTGCGCGAGCGCCGCTTCTACATCCTGCCGCACCAGAAGATCAAGCCGGCGATCGAGACGCGCCTGCAGGACATCCTGCTGGAGCGCGACCCGACCAATACCCTCAGGCGCTAATGGTTCAGGTGGCAGCGCGCATGTCGACAGAGGCAGCGCCGACCTTGGCAATGTAATCGAGGCAATTCGACGGGTTCCTCGAAGCACATTCACAACTGCAGCAAATCATTGGGAGGAGAAGCCTTCGCTTCGGCTCAGCCCGATACGGGCGTCCATGGCAGCGCAATCGCCGCCCAGGTTCCTACGGCAATCGCCAGCGGCAACACCAGTTTCAGCAGTTCCTCTAGCATCAGAGCGCTGCCACCGTTCAGCGCGTTGACGGCGGACGCTCGCCGCGGGCGCAATCAACCACGGACGGCAGGCTGCTCTGCCGTGTTGGAAGACAGCCGATCGGCCCGCCGGATTCGGGGTGTGCGCAGAGGGCAAACATCACGCGCACCGACTGCGTGGGCGTCAGCAGGAAGCGATAGCACGACATGTCCGGATTCCTCCAGTGTCAGTCCAGTCAACGATCGGCTGGCTGGCCGGGAGGCGAAATCCGGCTGGCTGGCTGGCGGGGTCTCCGTGCCCGGGAGATCACGCGGGCATCGGATTGGCGATTACTTGGTCAGGATGAGCTTGCCGTTGCTTGTCTGCCTGAGCGAGTAGCAACTCCCGGCATGTTCGATCAGCACTTCGCGCGCACCGGCCAGAAGATCAGTGCTGCGAATCACCCGCGTCCTGGCGGTGGTCGCCTGGGCATACTCACCAGCGGTCTTGCGGTCTGCCGTTTGGTCGTTGGCGTCGGACATGCAGCACCCTCTTGATTGCCCGGACTCTTCCCGGGTCCCACTCAATCGGTATTGAGAATTATTCTTATTACTGCGCCTTCTGTCAATGCTCGCGAGGCAACCTGGCACGTCGGTGCGTAGATGCTTGCGCAGCCAAATCGCGCCAGCGAATTCAACAGATCAGGACCTTGACTTCAGTCCTCTCCCCCCCTCGCACCCAGGGCACAGACGCCGGATCAATGCCTTGTCGCACCCAAGGCAGGTCTTCCGGTGGACCCAGGTAGTTGCAGGGTCGTTGCCCCCGCGCCACACCTGAACCCGCCGCTTATCCGCGCTGACGCGCCAAATGATCCAACGAAGGCCGCCGACCGTAACGCGAAGATCACCCCCCGTCGCGACGCAACTCATTGGAAACTGCTCCGCACTGCCTGCAACAGTTAATGAGCCCTCGTTCAGGGGCCGACACAACAACAGAACACGAAGCGGAAGGTTGGCGATCGCGGCGCCGAGGCCGAGCCGGAGGATACCGGCGGTACCCTTGTGCATCTCTCGCCCGGCGTCGGCGTCGGGTGGTCCAACGCCACGCAGGCATGCGGGTTCATCCAGCTGCCGCTATACCAGCATGTCAATGGCGTGCAACTCACTGCCGATTGGGCGCTGGTTGCCGGCATAAGCCGGCGCTTCTGACCGGGGGCCGAGCCTCGGTTTTCAGACCGTCGCCGCGCGGCGGGCGGGTACGGTGCTATCCGCCGCGGTCACGCGGTTTCGCCCGTTCTGCTTGGATGCGTAGAGCGCCTGATCCGCCCGCTGGATGAAGCTTTCCACCGTTTCGCCCGGCAGGTACTCGGCAACGCCGACGGAGATGGTGATGTTGCCCACCTGCTCGCTGCTGTCATTGCGACGAATCCGTCCGTTCGCGACGCTCTCGCGTATCCGGTCGGCCAGCAGGCGCGCCCCCGCGAGGTCGGTCTGCGGCAGCAGCGCGGCGAATTCCTCGCCGCCAAAGCGCGCCACCGCGTCGCGTCCGCGCACCGATGCCTCAAGCACCTGCGCGATGCTGCGCAGCACCTTGTCGCCGAACAGATGGCCATAGGTGTCGTTCACGCGCTTGAAATGATCGACATCGAGCATCAGCAGCGAATAACCGCCCAGCCCGTCGGGCTTGAGCGCAATCGCCTCGGCGATCACCCGGTCGAAGCAGCGGCGGTTTTTCAGCCCGGTCAGCGGGTCGGTCAACGCCTCGCCCACTGCCGAAAGCAGCTGCCGGCGCAGCGATTCCACCTCTTCGCTGCTGGAGCGGAGCCTTCCCTGCAGGTCCGCAACAGAACCCTTCATTTCCTGAGTCTCCCGCAGCAGACCCTCGACCATGCGCGGCAGCGCCGTGCCGACTGTTGACAGCGCCAACTGTTCGCCGAATTCACCCAGGGAATCGCCATAGCGCTCAGCCCGCTGTCCAGCTGCGGACGCCTGGCGGCTGACCTCGTCGATAACCCGTCTTAGATTGGCCTGCAGTCTTTCCACCGCGGCATGCTCCGGATCGGCAATGTGCTTCCTATGCAAGGCGCGGATCTCGTCCTCGCTGAGCGGCGCCTCCCGCTCGAGACGGCGTTCGAGTTCCTGTTTCAGGGCAGGATTGATCCCTGCGACATACTCGTACCACACGCTGTAACTGATGGGATGAAATGCCGCGCCATGCCGCGACATCAGCGGCAGCAGGATACGCAGCAACTCACTGCTTTGTTCTTTTGATTCTGTATATTTCATTGCGAATCTCCGTCCTCACGGCATGGAGGCCGTCGTCCTGCAGCCCGCCAGGCACGATCGGGGCCGGCGGGTTCCCTTAGCAACTGCGTTAACGGCCTGCCGCCGCCGGAGTTTAGGCCCGGCCGCCTCGACATCGCCCTGCCCCTCGGGTTTGCCCGGCCGCCGGGCGAGGCATTAGAATCGCGCCCGACATGTAGCCCCTGCCATCGCCCGCGCACCGCGCATCGACGCCCCTCGGCGCCTTCTTCAGCCGATGGTGATTCCCGGCCTTCGCGGCCGGACCGACCGACTGCCCAGACCCTTGGAACGCTTCAGCCCGCCCACCTCACCCGAAGTTGCCCGCCGCCGGACCTTTGCGATCATTTCGCACCCGGACGCCGGCAAGACCACGCTCACCGAGAAGCTGCTGCTCTTCGGCGGCGCGATCCAGGCCGCCGGCACGGTCAAGGCCCGCAAGAGTGGCCGCTACGCCACCTCCGACTGGATGGCGATCGAAAAGGAGCGCGGCATCTCGGTGGCGAGCTCGGTGATGCAGTTCGAATACCGCGACTGCGTCATGAACCTGCTCGACACGCCGGGCCACCGCGATTTCTCCGAGGACACCTACCGGGTGCTGACGGCGGTGGACGCAGCGCTGATGGTGATCGACTGCACCAAGGGGGTGGAGCCGCAGACCATCAAGCTGCTGGAAGTCTGCCGCAGCCGCAACACGCCGATCATCACCTTCATCAACAAGCTCGACCGCGAAGGCCGGCACCCGCTGGAGCTGATCGACGAGATCGAGAACGTGCTGAAGGTCCATTGCGCGCCGGCCACCTGGCCGATCGGCATGGGCAAGCGCTTCGCCGGCGTGTTCGACCTGGCGGCGGACCGCACGCTGCTCTACCCAGGCGGCGAGGCGCCGGACCCGCTCGCGGTGCAGACGCTGCCCGGTCTCGGTCACGAAAAGCTGCAGGATCGTTTCTCCGCCGAGATCGCCGAGGCGAGGGAAGAGGTCGGGCTGCTGCGCTCGGACCTGCGCGAGTTCTCCCGCCAGGATTTTCTCGAAGGCGAGCTCACGCCGGTGTTCTTCGGCTCGGCAATGAACAATTTCGGCGTGAACAAGGTGCTCGATGCGCTGGTCGACGAGGCGCCACCGCCACTGCCGCGCCCGGCGCTGGAGCGGGTTGCGCAGCCGGACGAGTCGAAGTTCAGCGCCTTCGTCTTCAAGATCCAGGCCAACATGGATCCGCAGCACCGCGACCGCATCGCCTTCCTGCGGGTATGCACCGGGCGTTTCGAGCGCGGCATGCGCCTCTATCACGTGCGCACCGGCAAGGAACTGCGCGCGAGTCAGGTGGTGAGCTTTCTGTCGCAGCGGCGCGAGACCGTAGAGGACGCCTGGCCCGGCGACATCATCGGGCTCATCAATCATGGCAGCATCGACATCGGCGACACATTCACCGAGGGCGAGAAGCTCAATTTCACTGGCATTCCCTACTTCGCCCCGGAGCTGTTCCAGGGCGTCACGCTGCGCGACCCGCTGAAAGGCAAGCAGCTGCTCAAGGGCCTGCAGCAGCTCGGCGAGGAAGGCGCGATCCAGGTGTTCCGACCGCTGGTCGGCAACGAGATGATTCTCGGCGCAGTGGGCATGCTGCAATTCGAGGTGGTCGCGCACCGCCTTAAAGCTGAATACGGCGTCGATGCCTCGACCCGCCCGCTCGGTTTCTACGGCGCGCGCTGGGTCACCAGCAAGAATCCGCGCAAGCTTGCCGAGTTCAGGGAAAAGCTGGCCGGCAACCTGGCGCTGGACGCCTCCGGCAGTCTTGCCTACCTGGCGACGTCGAAGCCGAATCTCGATCTGACGATGGAGCGCTGGCCGGACATCGAATTCCACGCCCTGCGCGAGCACGCCCAGCAATTGTCTTCCTAGCGGGCAGCCTCTCTACCACAGAGGGCACAGAGAACACAGAGGAGATCCGGCGCGGGTTTCCGGCGCTGCTGGATGTCGGGCGAGTGTATCCGAGAGGGGCTTTTGCGGGATCCGGTTCCTGCAAATTCTTCGCTCTTCTCTGTGCCCTCTGTGTCCTCTGTGGTGAAACGGTTTTCTCCTCTGCAGCTTAAGCGTTTTCGGGTTTCAAGGTGCCCCGGCGCACCTGGTCGAGCTCGATCGATTCGAACAGGGCGCGGAAATTCCCCTCGCCGAAGCCTTCGTCGCCCTTGCGCTGGATGATCTCGAAGAAGATCGGCCCGATCACCGTGCGGGTAAAGATCTGCAGCAGCAGGCCCCCGCCCGGTCCGCCATCGACCAGCACGCGGCGCTGACGCAGCGCCTCCAGCGGCTCGCCGTGCCCCGGCAGCCGTTCGTCGAGCAGTTCGTAGTAAGCATCGGGTGTGTCCAGGAACTGCACTCCGCGCGCGGCCAGCGCGTCGACCGACGCGTAGATGTCGCGCGTGGCAAGCGCGATATGCTGGATGCCTTCGCCGCGATAAGCCTCGAGGTATTCCTGGATCTGGCTGTGGTCGTCGGCGCTTTCGTTGATCGGAATGCGAATCTTGCCGCACGGGCTCACCATGGCTTTCGAGCGCAGACCGGTGAGCTTGCCTTCGATGTCGAAGTGCCGAAGTTCGCGGAAGTTGAACAAGCGCTCGTAGAATGCCGCCCACTCCTGCATCCGGCCGCGATGCACGTTATGGGTGAGATGGTCGATGGTGCAGAGCCCGGCATCTTCCGGCGCCGGCGCGGTGCCGCTCCAGATCGCTTCGCAGCCCGGCAGCGGCACGAAGTCCACATCGTAGATGGTGCGCCCGTAGGCATTCTCCGGATAGCGGTCGACCAGGTAGATCAGCGAGTCGCCGATGCCCTTGATTGCCGGAATCGCCAGCTCCATCGGCCCGGGCTGCGCTTCCACGCCCCAGGCGCCCAGCTGCACCGCACGCCGGTAAGCCGCGGCGGCGTCGCGCACCCGGAGCGCGATGGCACACACCGAAGGGCCGTGCATGCGCGCGAACGCCTGGCCGAAGCTGTCGGGTTCGGCGTTGACGATGAAATTCACCCCGCCCTGGCGGTAGAGAAGAATGTCCTTGTGGCGGTGTCGGGCGATCGGGCGAAAGCCCATGCCCTCGAACAGCTGCCCGAGCGCGCGCGGGTCGGGTGCGGCGTATTCGACGAACTCGAAGCCGTCGGTTTGCATCGGATTTTCCCAGAGCGCCTGCATGCTTGCCTCCCGTTCTTGACCCGGAAAATTCTAGGCGCAAGCCGGGGGTGAAGGATTGCTTTTTAGTGCCCAAAACTGGCTTTGTGCGCAATAATATTTCTATCTTATGCCCAGAAGAGAGCAATTTCATGCCAGACATCTCGCTCGATCGCACCGACCGCCGCATTCTCGAGCTGCTGCAGGGCAACGGGCGGCTGAGCAACGTCGAACTCGCCGAGAAGGTCGCGCTCTCGCCCTCGCCGTGCCTGCGGCGGGTGCGGGCGCTGGAGGAAGCCGGGGTGCTCAGCCGCTATGTTGCGCTGCTGGATCCGGCCAAGGTGGGCCTGGGCCTGCTGGCCTACGTCAGCGTCACCCTGGAAAAGCGCGGGCGAATGCCGGCGGAAGCATTCCGCAGGACGGTGCTGGCGTGGCCGGAGGTGGTGGGCTGCTATTCGATGACCGGGGAGATGGACTACCTGCTGCGGGTGCAGGTGCAGGACCTCGAACACTTCACCCGCTTCATGATGGACCGCCTGCTGAAGGAGAAAAGCGTCACCGACGTGCGCTCGAATTTCGTGCTCGAACGCATCAAGGACACGACCGCGTTGCCGTTGTCGCACCTCGCCTGAGGCAGAGGCCGCCTGCGGCTAGATCGCCGACACCAGGAGCCCGGCGACGGCTGCCGCGCCGATCAGCGGCACCACCGGCATGTTGTAGCGGAACAGCGCGAGTGCCGCCGCGCCCGCGATCAGCGCGGAGCGCCAGTCAACGCCTGCGGCGGCGCCCTCCGGCCACAGCACATGCGCCGCGAAAAATACCGCGAGATTCACGATCACGCCCACCACCGCCGCGGTGATGCCGGTGAGCGGCGCGGTCAGCTTCGGCTGGCGATGGGTCGTCTCGATGACCGGTGCGCCGGCAAAGATGAACAGGAACGACGGCAAAAAGGTGAACCACGTGGTGACGCAGGCCGCCGCCACGCCACTGAGCAGCGGCGAGTCGGCGATCACCGCCTGCCCCCAGCCGCCCACGAACGCGACGAAAGCGACGACCATGATCAGCGGGCCGGGCGTCGTCTCGCCCAGCGCGAGCCCGTCGATCATCTGCGCCGGCGTAAGCCATCCATAGTGCTGCACCGCGCCCTGCACCACGTAGGGCAGCACCGCGTACGCGCCGCCGAAGGTGAGCAGCGCCGCCTTGGTGAAGAAGGTCGCCATCGCCGTCAGCATGCTGTCCCAGCCCGTCGCCAGCGCGATGGCGGCGAGCGTCGCCAGCCACAGCAGCGTGCCCGCCGCGATCGTGCGCAGCAGCCCGCGCCAGCGGAATCGCGCGTGCGGGGGCGGCGGCGTGTCGTCGTCGATCAGCGCCGGGCCGAGGGCGCGTTTCGCGCCACCATGCCCGCCGGCGGCGGCGAACCAGGCCGGGCGCAGCCGGCCGCCGGCAAAACCAAGCAGCGCGGCGGTCGCAATGATCGCGGGAAACGGCAGATTGAATGCGAAGATGGCGACGAACGCCGCCGCGGCGATCGCCCACAGCGCGACGTTGTGCAGCGTGCGCCGGCCGATGCGCCAGGCGGCATGCGCCACCACCGCGATGACCGCCGGCTTCACGCCGTACAGGATGCCGGCCACCAGCGCCGTCTCCCCCCACACCAGGTACACCCACGACAGCAGGATCAGGATCAGCAGCGAGGGCAGCACGAAGAGCCCGCCGGCCACGACGCCCCCCCAGCGCCCGTGCAGCAGCCAGCCGATATAGGTAGCGAGCTGCTGCGCCTCCGGGCCGGGCAGCACCATGCAGTAGTTCAGCGCATGCAGGAACCGCCGCTCCGAGATCCAGCGCCGCCGCTCCACCAGTTCCTGGTGCATGATCGAAATCTGCCCGGCGGGTCCGCCGAAGCTGATGAAACCCAGCTTCAGCCAGAAGGCAAGTGCCTGCGCCGGGGTTACCTCCGCCGGACGGTCGGCATTTCCTGGCGCAGCATTCATCTTGACCGGGAGCGATCAGACAATCGGGAATGCTCGTGAACGCGAGTTTGAGAACCCATTGCCGCCTGTCACTCCACGCGATGTTTCGTAGCCTCAGCCCGCCGGAAGGACACGGGCAGAGGCGGCCCGGCTCAGTATCCTGTTGACTGCCCCCCAGCGAAGATAAAGAACCGGGACAACAAACATGTTGAGAACGGTAGACGACAATAGTCCGAAAAGAATGACCACGGCCATTGGCGCCTGGATTTCACTGCCCGGCTGGCCCGCGGATAGGGCCAGAGGAACCAATGCAAGTCCGGCCGCAAGCGCGGTCATCAAAATCGGAACCAGCCGCTCCACCGCGCCCCGGCGCACTGCCTCGACCGGGTCGTCCACCCCTTCCTTCTCGACCAGATGACGTATGTGAGACACCATCATTACGCCATTCCGGGTCGCAATGCCAAACAGCGTAATGAACCCGATGATCGAGGCAACCGAAATCACTCCCCCGGAGACAAATACGCCGGCCACGCCGCCAATCAGCGCAAGCGGCAGGTTCAACATAACCAGTGCCGCATCGGGCGCCGACCGGAAGGCAATGTAGAGAAGCAGGAAAATACCGATCACCACGACCGTGCCCACCGCCACAAGAGTCCGGGTCGCTTCCTGCGCGCTCTCGAACTGTCCCCCGTACTCGACATAGTAGCCTTCCGGCAGAGCCACCGTCTCGGCCACGCGTCGCCGGATGTCGTCAACCACCCCCCCCAGGTCACGACCCGCGACATTGGCCATCACCACAATCTTGCGTTGCACATTCTCGCGACTCACCAGGTTGGGCCCGCGGTCCCGCCGAACCTCTGCGAGCGCTGACAGCGGGACCTGTGCGCCGGAAGGAGTCGCAACCGGGCTGGACGCAATCGTTTCCACCGACTCGAGCATTGACGGCGGATACCGCACGACCATGTCGAATGTAGCCTGCCCCTCGATCACGCTTGAGACAACGGTTCCGGCAAACGCCGCTTCCACGGCTTCGGCCACCGCGCCCACTGTCAACCCGTGACGCGCGATCGCATCCCGGTTGAATTGGATGCTGACCAGAGGAATGTCCGTCTGCTGCTCTGCCGCCACGTCGACCGCGCCGTCCACCGACTTCATGACCGCCTCGACACTCGCCGCGATGCGTCGCAACTCATGGAGATCCGGCCCGAAGATCTTCACCGCTATATTGGCGCGGGTGCCCGACAGAAGGTGATCGATCCGATGGGAAATCGGCTGCCCGATGACGATGTTGGCCCCTGCCACGGCGCCCAGTTCCTGGCGCAGTTCGTCGAGGAACACTTCCTTGGTCCGGTCTTTCATCCGCAGACTGACGTCGATCTCGGAGGCATGAATTCCCTGCGCATGAGGGTCCCGCTCGGCACGGCCCGTTCTGCGCGCCGTTGCAGCGACTTCCGGCTGGGCAAGCAAGATATTTTCGACCGCGGCGCCGAGCCTGTCCGATTCGGCGAGCGATGTCCCGGGCAGCGTAACCACGCTCAGGGTCAGGCTGCCCTCGTTGAACTCGGGCAGAAAGGCGCGGCCGGCGGCAGAGAATGCAGCCAGCGCGCCCCCCAGTACGACCGCACTTGCGAGCAGCACTGCTTTCCAGCGAGGCAACACTGCCGATAGCAGTCGTCCGTAACGGCTTTTCAGTGCCGTCAATCCCCGCGGCTCACGCGCGGCGCCGATCAGTCTCGACCGGGGCAAGGCGAGTGCACTGAGCACCGGCGTAACCGTGATCGCAACCAGCAGGGACGCCGCAAGGGACACGACGTACGCAATACCCAGCGGGATCATTAGCCGGCCCTCGACGCCCGCCAGGAAAAACAGCGGCAGAAACACCAGCATGATGACCAGCGTCGCAAACACGATCGACCCCTGAATTTCCTGCGTCGCATCCAGCACCACCGCCGCGGCTGGCCTTCTCGATTCGCCCGAAACAGCCTGGTTGAGCTTCAATCGGCGCACGATGTTCTCCACGACGATGATCGCGTCGTCCACCAATGCTCCAAGGGCGATGGCAATTCCACCGAGGGTCATCGTGTTTATGGTCGCGCCGAACGCCTTAAGCACGATCACGGCAACCACGAGCGACAGGGGGATCGCCAGCAAGGTGATTGCGGTCGCTCTCAGGCTAAGCAAGAACACGAACACGATGGCGATCACCAGCACGACGCCGTCGCGCAGCGCCAGCAACAGGTTGTCGATCGATGTCGAAATGAAATCCGCCTGGCGGAAGATGTGGGTCTCGATGCGCATGCCGCTTGGCAGGGATTGCTGTATTTCCGCCAGCACCGCATCGAGCGTGCGGGTCAATTCCAGGGTATTCGCGCCGGGCTGCTTCTGGATGCCCAGCACGACGGCGGCCTTGCCATTATGGGCTCCGGTGCCCCGCTTGGGCGCGGCGGCAATCGAAACTTCGGCGATCTGGCGCAAACGGACGGGCTCGGAACCGCGCACCGCGACCGCGGTCTCGCCAAGGTCTTCGGGGCTTCGAACCCGCCCCAGCCCCTGGATCAGGTATTCCTGGGCCCCTTCCACATAGAAGCCGGCGGAAACGTTCTGATTTGAACGCCGCAACGCATGGACCACCTGCTCCAGCGTGATCCCGTAGGCAGCAATCTGTTCAGGGTTGACGTATATCTGGTACTGCCGGACATCGCCACCAATCGGTACAACCTCGGCGATACCCGGCACTGCGAGCAGGCGTCTTCGCACCGTCCAGTCCCCGGCTGTGCGCAGATCCATGGCCGAGTGCCTGTCCGACGCAAGCGCGATGAACATGATCTCGCCCATCACCGACGCGATCGGCGCCAGTGCGGGAGATTCGATCTCCGCAGGCAATGTGGCGCGGGCCAGCGCAAGCTTCTCGGTAACCACCTGGCGCGCCTGGTAAATATCCGTGCCCCAGGCGAATTCGACGACGACGACAGAAATGCCGACGTCCGAGGTCGAACGCACCCGTCGCACGCCGGTTGCGCCATTCAGCGCGGTTTCGATCGGCAGCGTAATCAGTTGCTCGACTTCGGTTGGCGCCATTCCGTGCGCCTCGGTAACCACGGTTACCTGCGGCGCCGTCAAATCTGGAAACACATCGACCGGCATGCGCGCCGTTTCCCAAGCGCCCCAGCCAAGCAACAGCACCGCGGTCATCACCACGAACAGACGATTTCGCAGCGAGAAATCAATGATGAACCGGATCATCATGCCTCCTCAGTGCGCATGACCATGGCCAACAGCGGCCGGCGCGATCGACTGCAGGCGAACGTGATGGGCGCCCCGGCTGACGACTCGCTCGCCCGGCTGCACCCCGCGCACCACTTCCACGTACTCCGCATCCCGAATGCCGACTTCCACGACGCGTCGGACGAAGCTCTCGCCTCCCGTCTGCACGAAGACGACCGGCTGTCCGCCATCCTCGATCACCGCGGATGACGGCAACGCAGGCTTTTGCGGCCCCGCGCCGGTAAACAGGTTTGCGGTGGCCGACAATCCGGCGCGAAAACGCCTGTCCGGGTTGGGGAACTCGAACACCACTGCCACGGTTCGCGACGTCGGATCGACGACCGCGCCGAAACTCTCCAGGCGGGCGTTCGTGCCCACATGGAGCTCGACCGAATCCTCGAAACCGGACACGCGAAACCAGGCGCCGGAGGGTTTGGCCAGCTTGCCAATCTCCGATTCCGGAACGCGCGCCTCCAGCCAAAGCCGGTCCAAATTCACGACTCGAAGCAAAGGCTGCCCGGCATCGACGCCGCTGCCGCGACCAACGTGCAGTTCAGCCACCGTTCCGGAGATCGGTGCGCGCAGGGCAACCCCTCCATCGGCCCCGGATTGTTGCGCCAGCCTTCGCTGCGCCGTTTCCAGCTCCGCGCTCGTTCGCAACTCGGCTTGACGGGCTTCGATGAGGCGCCTTTCCGCGATTGCCCCGGTTTCGAAGAGCTTCTCCAGCCGCTCCCGCTCATGCGACGCGTGCTCGGCTTCGATGCGCGCCGTTCGAACAGCGAGTTCGAGGCTTGCAACATCCATGTCGCCGCCAAGGCGAGGGATTACCAGGGCGACGATCTGGCCTGCCTCGACGACCTGACCAACTCGCGGCAGCTCCTGCCGGGCGGCGAGCACCCCGGCCGTCGTCGCCGACACCACGACGTCGCGGTTGGCTGGCACGCGTATGGTTGCATTCGCTCGAACCGACGGCCGCAGCGTTCGCATTTGCACCGGCTCCACCATGAAATCCACCACCCACTGCTGTTCTTTCAGGAACGAGATCTCGCCTGGGTCTTCCGCATCGTCTGTCGCCGCTGCTTCCGCGTTCGCCACCGTCGGATGGACCACGGCCTGGCCGAGCTCGTGCAAGATCGAGTCGCCCCCTGACTCAAGCTTCAGGGACAGCAAACGCTCGCCCGCATGTCGCGGGCGCGCCACCGGTCGAAAGATCCCGGGCGAAGACGGCGCCGCGACCTCGAACGTCTCGTCCGGTTTGCCACCCCCGTGCAGGGTCACCGTCACCTTGCCTTCGGTCACCGGCTTGAAATCTTTCAACCAGGTGAAGTGCGCGGCAAATGCCGACTCGCCTCCCACGGCAAGGTGCGGATACTCGACGAACAGCTCGGTCTTCCCGGTGAAATGGGTAACCGAGACCGCACCGGGCGCATGCCCATGATCTTCGCCGCCTTCGTGTGCGTCGCTATGCCCGGCGGCGTGTCCGCGGGCATGATCCGCCGAAGGTGCGTGGGAATCGCCCTCCTGACATCCCGACAACACGGCGAGCGCCAGAATCGTTAGAGCAAGACAGCGCTTCATCAATTGCCACCTCCAGAAAGCCGTTCCAGTTCGACTCGCGACAGGGCGGCGCGCAGTTCGAGGTCCAGCACCTCGATCTCGGCAATCAGCAGCGCCCTGTGGGCATCGAGCACTTCAAGCATCGTCATCTCGCCGGCGCGATAGGCCAGTTCGGCGATCCGGACAAGATCGCGCGACACCGGCAACGCGCCCTCACGCAATCGCGCGGCCGCAATTCGCGCAGACTCGGTCCGGATTCTGGCCGCCCGCAGTTCGCCCAGCATCGATTCGATCGCCAAGCGGTAGTCGGCGTCGGTGGCCAGAACCTTTGCCCCCAGGCTTGCATGGGCAGCCTGACCCCGATCGGCCAATGGCAGTGGCAGCGACAACGAGAACACCAACCCGGTGTCGGAGTAGGCGGGATCGTTAAGATGCTTGACGCCAACCCCCAGGGTCACATCCGGGAGCACAAGCCGTCGCGCCGCCCGTTGCTCAAGGCGATAGGCGGACGCCTTGTTTCTAAGGCTCAGGAGATCGGGCCGGCTAGTCAGGCTTTCCTGCAACCGCTCTAACGGCGGCGCCGGCGGCGGGACAAGGCTGCCGCTTATTTCGGCGTACCTGCGCCCCTGCGGCCCGATCACTGCATAGAGGCGCTCTCGCGATGCCTCCAGCTCCGCGCCCGCCTCGGCAGCGCTTGCCTGGGCACTGAGATACTCTCTCTGCACCCGGCGAACGTCGTACACAGATGCCTCGCCGCCTGATTTGAGGATCTCGGCAATTTTCTGCAGCTCGCCCAGTCGCGTCAGCCAACGCTCATGGGCCGAGCTTTTCTCGACGAGCTGCAACACCGTAAAGAAGTGCCGTCGAACCTCGGATACGGTCTGTTCTCGAACGCTCGCCGAGTCCAGGTCCGCGGATTCGACCAACAGACGGGCCGCATCGGTTCTCAGTTTCCGGCGACCCGATATGTCTAGCGCCTGAGTGACCCGGACTGTGCGTTCCGTGGTTTCGCCGGCCGGGCTGCGGTTCGTTTCCTGCACGAACTCCAGGTTCGGGTTCGCGTGCAAACGCGCCTGCATCAGGTTGCTTTTCGCCTCTTCCGCGGCCGCGTCCAGCCGGTGCTGATACGCCTCTCGCGTCAGTGCAAGCTCTATCGCGACGGCCTCGGTCAGCGGCGAGACCCGCTCCGTTTCTTGAGCGCCCGGCTCGACTGCCGGAACCGCGGGCGCAAGTATGCATAGCAACAGGCCTGCCGCGCCGCGCGCGACTGCGCGCGCACGCGCCGCCTGCAGCGGCTGTGCGTTCACCATCACAACTCCTCAATATGCGCCGCTGCCATGGCAGCGACACGTCAACAAGATTCAGCAGACTTGAGGTTGCGACAGCGCGAGAATTGGCGGACGGTCTTCGGGTGGGAGGGAAACGCCGGACAGCGTTCCCGTATCCGTTTCCACGGTGCCGGACTCTCCTGAACGGGAGAAACGCGGCATATCGTGGCTGACGTAACCCTGGAGGTGGGACAGCACATGACCGGCGCGGTCGTGCCCGTCATGCTGAAGCGCCCCCTCATGAAAAGGATCAAATTTCGTGTGCTCGACCGGGTTCCCCGGCTGCGTATGAACCCTATCGGAATGGTCATGATCGAACTCGCCTGCGACCGCTTCCCAGCCGAACGACGGGGACATCACCGTGCAGCTGAAAAGCAGCACGCACCAAAGCGCAATGTGGCGTCCGAACCGTCGCATGGCGGCGAGTCTAGCAGAGTTTGTTACCGGGAAGCTCACGGACGAGGCACTGCGGCTCGAATGAGCGGCTTCCTAATGTTCGTGCCGGTGGTGCAGATCCGGGTAGTGCGGATGCGTATGCCGCAGCCGCCGATGACGGTGCGGATGCGTATGCGGCTCGGCCCCGTCCCAGGCGAAATCGTGCAGATGCCGATGATGCTCGTCGTGGGTGTGGGGATGCGTGTGCTCGAGCGGCAGGTGTTCGTGTTCGTGTTCGTGGCGCTCGGTCAGGTGCAGCCAGACGCCCGCCGCCATCAGCGCGCCCGCGCCGATCAGCGCCAACGAGATCGTCTCGCCCAGCGCCAGCACTGCCAGGGTGGCGCCGAAAAATGGCGCCAGCGAGAAATAGGCGCCGGTGCGTGCGGTACCAAGGTGTCGCAAGGCCACCACGAACAGCGCGAGGCTGACGCCGTAGCCGAGGAATCCGAGCCCGCCCGCCGCCGCCAGCCGGCTGGCATCGGGCAGCGCATGGCCGAGCGCGAGCGCGATCGAAACATTCACCACCGCCGCCGCAAGGCCCTTGACGCAGGCGATCGTCAGCGCATCGTTCGCCGACCCGCGGCCCGTCAGATTGTGGTCCAGCGCCCCGCAGGCCCAGTCCCCGCCGATCGCCAGCGCACCGACCGACCAGTCGCCCGCGCCCGGCTCGCGCGACAGTAGCACGCCGCCGGCCACGATCAATCCCATGCCGAGGGCGATCCTGCGGTCGAAGTTCTCCCGGAACAGGAACCAGGCGAGCAGTGCGGTGAACACGCCTTCCAGGTTCAGCAGCAGCGACGCGGAGGCGGCGCTGGTGGTGGTGAGACCGACCATCAACAGCACCGGCCCGAGCACGCCGCCCGCGGCAATGGCTGCGGCGAGCCAGGGCAGGTCACCGCGCGCGATCCAGCCCGCCGGCGTTGACGCGGCACCGGACAGCCGCCGTGCGGCAATCACCAGCGCCAGGCCCAGTCCCGCGCCAGCGTACAACAGGCCGGCGAGCATCACCGGCGCAATGTCGCCGACCAGCATTTTTGCTCCCGGCGTGCTCGCGCCGAACAGCAGCGCTGCGGCGAGCGCCGCCCACACGGCGGCCGGCAACGGGATGTGATTCATGTTCCGAGATCGCGAAGCGCTTCCCGACCGCCGCAGGCGATCAGCGCGCCGTCGCCGCGCCGCCGGCCCGCGGCTCGCGCCCGCCCAGCTTCATCACCAGCACCCGGTCGACGCGATTACCGTCCATGTCGACCACCTCGAACCGGTAGCCTTCCCAGTCGAAATGATCCGCCACCCGCGGAATGCGGCCCGATTGCGCCATCATCAGGCCGCCCACGGTGTGGTAGTCCGAGTCCTGTTCATTCGGCAGATCGTCAACCTGCAGCAGTTCCTTGAGGTCGCGCACGTCGAGCAGACCGTCGATCAGCCAGGACCCGTCGGCGCGCTGCACCACCATCGACGGTTCGCTGTCCTCCGCCGAGGAGATCGGCCCGACGATCGCGCCAAGCACGTCGTTGAGCGTCACGATGCCCTGGATCTCGCCGTACTCGTCGACCACCAGCGCGGCATGGATGCGCGACTGCCGGAACGTCTCCAGCACCTGCACGCCGGTCGCCGACTCCGGCACGAACAGCGGCTCCTGCACGGCACCGGCGATGTCAAAAGGCTGGCCGGACAGCTCGCGGCCGAGCATTTCCTTGGTATGGACCATTCCGATCAGATGATCGAGCCCGCCGCGGCACACCGGATAACGCGAGAAGCGATGCTCGGCGATCTTGCGCATATTTTCTTCGACCGGATCGCCGAGATCGAGGTAGACAATGTCGAGACGCGGCGTCATCAGCGACTCCACGACCCGGTCGTCGAGGCGCAGCACGTTCCTGACCAGCGTCTGCTCCGCCTGCTCGAAGATCCCGGCCTTGGTGCCCTGCTCCATCAGCAGGCGTATTTCCTCGACCGACACTACGGGTTCGGTCGACGGACGGGTTCCGAGCAGGCGCAGCACCAGTTCGGTGGACCCGCTGAGCAGCCGCACCACCGGATGCATCGCCCGCGACAGCCAGTTCATGGGCAGCGCCAGCGCGCTGGCGATCGCCTCGGGTCGCTGCAATGCAAGGCGCTTGGGCACCAGTTCGCCGATGATCAGCGATAAATAGGTGATCGCAACCACGACGATGCCGAACGCCAGCTCGTTGCTCATGTCGGAGACTGCAGCGTACTGCGAGAGGTAGACCGCCAGTTCCTCGGACAGGGTCGCGCCGCCGTAGGCGCCGGCCAGAATACCCACCAGCGTGATGCCGGCCTGGATCGTCGACAGAAAATTGGACGGCTCGTTGGCCAGCGCGAGCGCCGCCTGGGCGCTGCGGTGGCCGGCATCGGCGCGCTCCTGCAGCCGCGCTTTGCGCGCGGTGATGATCGCGATTTCCGACATCGCGAACACCCCGTTCAGGACGATCAGCGTGACGATGATCAGCACTTCCATGGCGGCTCACCCATCTTTACGATATTTCGCGCCGCATCGCCCGGCCTGCGGCGCGAGACGACGTCGCGCCCGCCTGTGCCCGCCGCAGCGGGCCGCCGGTGGGGGCGCAGGTCTCAGGCGGTCTTCTTGACCTTCGCGTTCTTTCTGATGAAGTCGGCCATCCGGGCGATGCCCTTCTCGATCGTCTCCCGGGAAGCTGCATAGCTGAAGCGGATGTGCTGCCCTTCGTTGGGCACGCGCGGACCGAAGTGAATATCGGCCAGCACCGCCACGCCGGCCTCATTGAGCAGCCGCTTGCGAAACGCCTCCGAATCGGCGGCGCCGATCATGCGGCAGGCTTCGGTCACGTTCGGCCAGGTGTAGAAGGCTCCGCCCGGCGTCTTGCAGGTTACGCCCGGCACCTCGTTGGTGAGCTTCACGATCAGGTCGCGCCGCTGCAGGAAGCTTTCGCGCATCTTGCGCGCGTCGTCCTGGGGGCCGTTCAGCGCCTCCACCGCCGCCCACTGGCTGATCTGCGAAGCGCAGGATTCGGTGTTGGTGACCCAGCGGGTGAACACCGGCGCCAATTCGGCGTTGGCGGCGAAGCCGAGGCGCCAGCCAGTCATCGCCCAGGTCTTCGACGCCCCGTCGCAGATGATGGTGCGCTCCTGCATGCCCGGGAAATGTGTGAGCGACACGAACTCGCCCTCGTAGCAAAGCTGGGAGTAGATCTCATCGGCGAACACCCACACCTGCGGATGACGCTGCAGGATTTCGGCGATCGCCATCATGTCGGCCTTGGGGATGATGCCGCCGGTCGGGTTCTGCGGCGAGTTCAGGATCAGGAGCCTGGTCTTCGGCGTGATCCTCGCCTCCAGCTCGTTGGGGTCGAAGCTGAAATTTCGCGACTCGCGCAGGTGAATCGGCACCGGCACCGCGCCCATGGCGCGAATCTGCGATTCGTAGATCGGGAAACCGGGGTTCGGGTAGATTACTTCGTCGCCCGCGCCGTGATCGGTGGTGGCGAGAATCGCGTACATGATGAACGGCTTGGCGCCCGCCCCCACCACCACGTCGTCCGGGTCGACCTGGATGCCCCGCGAGTGGCTGAGGTACTTGGCAGCCGCCTCGCGCAGCTCGAAAATGCCGGCCGAGGGCGTATACCCGTGCCGCCCCTCCCGAATCGCCTTGATCGCCGCTTCCTGAACATGATGCGGCGTATGGAAATCGGGCTGGCCGATGCAGAAGGACATGACGTCCTTGCCGGCGCGCAGCAGATCGCTGACCTCGGCCAGCACCACGAACGCGTTTTCGGTGCCCAGCTCGTTGGAGCGGCGCGAGATTGAAGGCATGATTCGGTTTTCTCCCCGGGGATAATGCGGGCGGCACCAACTTGAGCGCCGGCCGTCGAATGTTGCGGAAATTCTACCTCAGCGCACCTGCCGCTCCGGGTCGGGCAGGAATCACCTGCTACGGCCAGGGGGCGGGAACTCGCCAGCCCCGCGGCCGCTCTCAGGGCTGTTGCGCACGTGGTTTCCGCCCGACCCGGGGCCCGGCACCTGGCGCATGCCGCACCCGTCCGGCCGCAGCGGCGCTCCCGGCCGGTCCAGCAAAACAGCCTGTTACAGCCGAACCGATCATCAAACCGAAGAAGAGGGGATTGTCATGACCACGCTGAACGTAAACGGCCGCAAGGTCGATGTCGACGTCGAACCCGAAATGCCGCTGTTGTGGGTGCTCAGGGACGAATTGGGCCTGACCGGCACCAAATATGGCTGCGGCGTGGCCGCCTGCGGCGCCTGCACGGTGCACGTCGACGGCCAGCCGGTGCGCGCCTGTGTGATGCCGGCGTCGGCTGTGGCGGGCAAGACCGTCACGACCATCGAAGGACTGTCGAAAGACGGCAAGTCCCACCCGCTGCAAAAAGCCTGGGTGAAGCTGCAAGTGCCGCAGTGCGGCTACTGCCAGAGCGGCATGCTGATGGCCGCCGCCGCGCTGCTGAAGACGAACGCGAAGCCGACCGACGCCCAGATCAACGAAGCGATGACCAACATCTGCCGCTGCGGCACCTACGCGCGGGTCCGCGAGGCCATCCGCATGGCCGCCAGCGCCTGAGCCGGGAGGACACGAACATGGACAACACTCACAATACCCTTCAGAACATCGGCCGCCGGGAATTCATGGCGAAATCGGCGGCCACCACCGGCGCCCTGGTCGTGGGCTTTGCCCTGCCCGGCGCCGGCTTCGCGGCCGACAAGAGCACCGGCGGGCCGGAAGTCACTCACTGGATAGTGATACAGCCGGACGAGACCGTGGTGATCCGCATCGCCCGCTCCGAACTGGGGCAGGGCACCTTCACCGGGTTGGCGCAGCTCGTCGCAGAGGAGCTCGATTGCGACTGGAGCAAAGTCCGTCCGGAGTATGCCGACGTCAACATGCACATCCAGCGCAACCGCATCTTCCGCGACCTGGCAACCGGCGGCAGCCGAGGCATTCGCGATTCGCAGGACTACGTACGCAAGGCTGGCGCCGCCGCGCGCGAGATGCTGGTAACGGCGGCCGCCCGCGAGTGGGGGGTGCCCGCTTCGGAGTGCCGCGTCGCAAAAGGCGTGATTACCCATCCGTCGGGCAAGCGCACCACCTACGGCAAGATGGCCGCGGCAGCGAACAAGCTGGAGATTCCCGCCGAGCCCAGACTGAAGAGCCCGGCCGAGTGGACTCTGATCGGCACCTCGCCGGCCCGCTTCGACATTCCCGCCAAGACCAACGGCAGCCAGATCTACGCCGCCGACGTGCGCCTTCCCGGGCTGCTGCATGCCTCGATCGTGCAGGCGCCGGTGTTTGGCGGCAAGCTCAAGCGCTACGACGAGGCGAAGATCAAGGGCATGCGCGGCGTCAAGCGGGTGGTTGCGGGCGACGACTGGGTGGCGGTGGTCGCCGACAACTGGTGGCGGGCGAACCAGGCGCTGCAGGCGATGCCGGTGGAATGGGACGACGGCGAGCATGCCGGCGTCACCAGCGATTCGATCATGGCATTCCTGCGCACCGGCATCGACGCGCGGGACGTGCCGGTGGCGCGCAAGGACGGCGATGTCGACGCCGCTTTCTCCAAGGCGGCCAAGGTGATCGAGGCCGAGTACCACTCCGGCTTTCTCAACCACGCCACCATGGAGCCGCAGACGGCGACCGCGCTCTACACCGACGACAAACTCGAGGTGTGGTGCGGCACCCAGAACGGCGAGGCCACGGCAGCGGCGGCCTCCGAAACTGCGGGCGTTCCCCTGGAGAACGTTTATGTCTATCGGATGCATGCCGGCGGCGGTTTCGGCCGCCGCGGACCGCACCAGGAATATACGAAACAAGCGGTGCGCATCGCCATGCAGATGCCCGGCACCCCGGTCCGCCTGCAATGGTCGCGCGAGGAAGACATGCGCCAGGGCCGCTACCGGCCGGTGTCGCTGGTGAAGCTGCGCGCCGCGCTCGACAAGGACGGCAACTGGATCGGCTGGCAGGCACGCCAGGCCGACCAGTCGATCATCGTCACGGTGCGTCCGAGCATGATCGAGAACGGCGTCGATCCGATCAATACGCGCTGCTACCGTGACAATCCGTACAAGGTCGCGAATTTCCTGAACGAATATGCGATGCGCAACCCGCATGTGCCGCCCGGATTCTGGCGGGCGGTCGCGCACACCAACAACCCGTTCGGGCGCGAGTGCTTCATCGACGAGCTCGCCCACGCGGCCGGCAAGGATCCCTACCAGTTCCGCCGGCCGTATCTGCAGGGCACCAAGGATCTCGCCGTGCTCGACGCGGTGGCAAAGCAGATCGGCTGGGACAAACCGGCGCCCAAAGGCGTGCACCGCGGTATTGCGGTGGTCGATTCCTACGGCAGCTACACCGCCGCGGCCTGTGAACTATCGGTCGAAAACGGCACCGAGATCGACGTCAAGCGCGTGGTGGTCGCGGTCGACAGCGGCCACGTCGTTCACCCAGACGCGGTGACGGCGCAGATCGAGGGGGGCGTGATCTGGGGCCGGTCGGCGTTGATGCATGAGGAGATCACCATCGACAAAGGCCGCGTGGTGCAGAGCAACTTCACCGACTATCCGGTGCTGCGGCTCGCGCACACGCCGAAGATCGAGCCGATCATCATGCCGAGCGGCGGTTTCTGGGGCGGCATCGGCGAGCCTCCGATCGGCGCGGTGATCCCGGCGCTCGCGAATGCCCTGTTTGCCGCCACCGGCACGCGGGTGCGCTCGATGCCCCTGAAAAACCTGGGCTTCACTTACAAGGCCTAGCGACGAGGCGCGAGCAGATACCGTGCTCAAGCAGGTGGCCGATCGCGGCGCGAGGGGTTCATTATCGGGCCGGCGGCGTGCGCTCAAGGCGCTCGCCGCCGGCGCCTGTCTGGTTGCGGTGCGGCCGGCCCTGGCCACACCCGAAGCGCTGCAGGAAGCCTTGCGCGAGACCTTTGGCGACCGCGGCATCCGGCGCGGCCGTGTAAGCCTGGAACTCCCACGACTGGCCGAAAGCGGCAACGTGGTGCCGGTGACCGTCAAGGTCGACAGTCCGATGACCGCGCAGAACCATGTGCGCGCCATTCACCTGTTTGCCGAGAAGAACAACCTGCCGCGCATCCTCGCGGTAGAGCTCGGCCCCTGGAATGGGCGCCCGGAGGTTGCCTCGCGCATTCGCCTGGCCACTTCGCAGCAGGTGCTGGCAGTAGCCGAGATGAGCGACGGCAGCCTGTGGTCCGCGGCGGCCGAGGTCGAAGTCACCGTTTCGAGTTGCGGATGAAAAGCCGGCTGGGAAGCGCGCGCCTGCGCGTTCCGGAAAGTGCACGGCGCGGCGAGGTCATCGAGATCCGCTCCATGGTCGAGCATCCGATGGACTCCGGTTTTCGCCACGACAACATGGGCCGGCCGATCCCCCGACACATCGCGACGTCGTTTGCCTGCCGATACAACGACCGCGAGGTGTTTCGCGCCACACTGCACCCGGCGGTATCGACCAACCCCTACTTTCTCTTTTACCTGGTGGCCCAGGAATCCGGCATGCTGGAGTTTACTTGGACCGACGATCTCGGCGGCCAGGTCACCGAAACATTCGGGCTGCGCGTCACCGACGGCTGAGCCCGATGAACGCTGATGTTCTCGGGCAGCACGACTTCGAGCGGGTGCTCGCCTTCTGGTTCGGAGCGCAGCGCAGCGACCGGCTGATAGCCGAGGAAAAGTCCGCGCTCTGGTGGAAGAAGCAGCCCGAGGTCGACGCCCAGTGCAGACGCCTGTTCGAGCCGACGATAGAAGCCGCCGGCGCCGGCCGCCTGGACCGCTGGGCGCACAACGCGCGCGGCCGGCTCGCGCTGATCCTGCTCGCCGACCAGCTGCCGCGCAATGTCTATCGCGACACCGCGCGCGCCTTTGCATTCGATGACCTGGCGCGTCGTCACTGTCTTGAGGGGCTGGAGCGCAGCGATGACCTTGCGCTGCGGCCGATCGAGCGGGTGTTTTTCTACCTTCCGCTGGAACACGCCGAATCGCTGGAGCTTCAGCGGCGCTCGTTGCAACTCTACTCCACGCTTGCGCGCAGCGCACCCGCCGACGCTCGCGCGTTGTTCGATGGGTTCCTGAAGTACGCGCGCCGCCATGCCGAGATTATCGAGCGCTTTGGTCGCTTCCCTCATCGCAACGCCCTGCTGGGTCGTCTTTCGACCCCAGAAGAACCAGCCTTTCTCGGCACGCCGGGCTACGGGTTCTGAACTGCCGCTTTCACGTGCAATCCGCTTTCGTGTAATCTGATTGCAACTGGGCACAGCGTACCCGTGTGAGCTTCGTCGGGCGCTTCCCGGCCTTGCAGGAGTGGCCTAATATGAAGACAGTGCACCGGTTCCTGCCGGGGCGGGAACTGATCGTGCTCACCGCTTCCGGAACGCTCGACCTCGATGCCACCCGTGGCGCCATCATTATGATGACCCGGGATTCGGCCTTCGATCGCAGCTTCGAGATCGTGCTGGATTTCCGCGACGTGGAATGCGCACTGAGCGTGACCGATATCTACGAGATCGCCAGCTTCCTCGGCGGTCCCGTGTCCGGCCTGGATACCGGACGCAAGATCGCGGTGCTGATTCCGGACCAGATGCCGTTCGACAACGCGCGTTTTTTGGAACTGTGCTCCGCCAACCGTGGGCTTCGCCTTGGTGCGTTCTGGGATGTCGCGCGTGCGGAGCGCTGGCTCGATGCCGACCTGCCCGACGACATGCAGGGCGCAGCGCCCGGACCCGGTAACGACACGTCTGCATCAGCGCAAGGCGACAACGGGCCCGCCTAGTCCCGTGGTGGTGGCTGCAACTATCCGGCGACAGCCTCCGCAGCGGCCGGTAGACTCGCCGCAATCGAAGTAAGCCCTGCTTCGCTGCCTGCGACATGATCCAAATGCTTTTGCGCTGGTTGGCTGGTCCGGCCGTCCTTTTCACCAGCGCCGCCGCGCTCGAATCGCTTGCCCTCGCCGGCCTGCCCATCACGGAACCGGCGGCGCCACTGGCGGTGGCGGTGCTGCTGGCCACCTGGATCAGTGGGCTGGCCGCCGGACTGGTCTCGGCGGCATTGGCGTGGAGCTACATCGCCCTGCCGGCGTGGTCCAGCGCAATGAGCACGGCGAGCACCGGCGACCCGCACCACCTGACGGTCTGGGCGGCGGTTTACGCGACAATCGCAGCCCTTGTTTGGGCCCAGCGGCACGGCAAACTGCCGGCGTTCACCGCACCAGATGCGGATGAGCGCAACGATCCGCTCCGCGGGTCTTCGCTTCTCGCCGCGGTGGTGGAGGGCACCACCGACGCGGTCTTCGTCAAGGACCTGAACGGCCGCTATCTGATGGCCAACCACGCGGCAGCACGGGTGGTCGGCCGTGCCCCGGATGAAATCGTCGGGCTGACCGACCGCGATATCTTTCCCGACGCGGACAGCGCCGCAACGATCGAGGCGGTCGACCGCCAGGTTCTCTCCGGCGAGCGCACGATAACGGCCGAAGAAGCCATCGTCATCGACGGAGAGCGCCGCGTCTTTCTCGCCACCAAAGGCATCTATCGCGACCCGACGGGGAATGTCGTCGGCCTGTTCGGCATTTCCCGCGATATCACCGAACTGCGCCGCGCCGAGACCGCCGTCCGGGAGCGCGAGGCGCGGCTGAGCGCCATCCTCGACAATGCGCCGCAGGCGATCACCGTGGTCGACCCGGACGGCCATCTGCTGCAGATCAATCCTGCAGGCATCGCGATGCTGGAAGCCGCATCCGAGGAGGCAGTGCTGGGCGAGCCGATCGAGCGCTTCGTTGCACCGGAGAATCTGCCTGCGTTTCGCGCCCAGGCGCAATCCGTCGCCTTGGGACGCACAGCAGGCCTGGTGTTCGAGGTGATCGGGGCGCGAGGCGGACGTCGCTGGCTCAGCAACCAGTCGGTGCCGCTGCGCGACGAGGAGGGTCGCGTGCGTGCGGTGCTCGGCATCAGCGAGGACATCAGCGAGCGCCGCCGGGCGGAACTGGCCCTGCGCCAGAGCGACGCGCATTTTCGGGCGCTGCTCGACAGCGCCCGCGACTTCATGCTTTATCGCGCGCGGTTGAACCCGGACAACGCCTACCAGGCTCAGGTGGTGCTGGTGAGCCCGAGCATTTCCGAGGTCATGGGCGTTCGCGATCCGTACGACATGTCCACCTGGTTCGATAACGTGCACCCGGAAGACCTGCCGCGGGCCATCGAGGCGCAGCGTCGCAGCACTGAAGAGGGCCGGCCTTTCGACCAGGTGCTTCGCATGTTCCATCCCAAGCGCCAGGAATGGCGCTGGGTGCACGCCATCTCGCGACCGGTGTACAACCCGCTCGACCACCAGACTTACTTCGACGGTTATGCGGTTGACGTCACCGAGCGCGTACAGCGCGAACAGGACATGCGTCGGCTGAACGACATGCTCGAACTGCGAGTAAGCCGCCGCACAGCCGAACTCGAGACCGCCATCCGTGAGCTGGAGGCCTTTTCCTACTCGGTATCGCACGATCTGCGCACGCCGTTGCGCACTATCGCGGGGTTCGGCGAGGTGCTCGCCGAGGAATTTGGCAGCAGGCTTGACGACGAAGGCCGGCGCTACCTCGCGCGCATCCGAAACGCGGCCGCCGACATGGAGCAGACCATCGACGGATTGCTCCGCCTCGCGCGCGTCAGTCGCGTGGAACTGCGCCGCGAACGGATCGACCTCAGCGCCCAGGCGCTCGCGATCATGGAGGAACTGCGCCGCCAGCAGCCCGATCGCCGGGTCGAACTGCACGTCGAGCCCGACATGACCGTCGAAGGCGACCCGGCGCTGATGCAAGTGGTAATGCAGAACCTGCTGCAGAACGCCTGGAAGTTCACCGCAGGCCAGCCGCTGGCGCGCATCGAAGTGGCACGCGAGGCAGGTGACGGCAGCAGTGCGATTTGCGTCAGAGACAACGGCGCGGGCTTCGACATGGCGTACGCCGACAAGCTGTTCGGTGCCTTTCAGCGCCTTCACCAGGCCGGCGAATTTCCCGGTCAGGGCATCGGCCTGGCAACCGTCGACCGCATTGTGCGAAGGCGCGGCGGGCGCATCTGGGCGCGTGCCCGTGTCGGCGAGGGCGCGTGCTTCTGCTTCGAGCTGCCCGCTGGCGGCGCGGTCGCGCGGCCGGAACCGCCTGCCGAAATACCTGCACAGGGTCCGGCGCGCGGTTAGAATGCCGCGCACAGCGTTAGCGCTTCACACGTTTCCGGCAATGCCTCTCAAAAACGGTTCGGTCTTCTGCATCAACCATCCGGACAGGCTGATGGTCCGCAACAACCGGCCCACCGTGCTGCATCCGATCGATCTGGTCGACGGTCAGCCGGCGACGGTGCCCACGCGCGGCATGTTCCTCGCGCCGTTCATCTGCCGGGACTGCGGCTACGTCGAGCTTTATCTGGTGGACAAGAAGCAGCTCACCGAAACCTGGATCTGACGCCTCGGCGGCGTCGCCCGGATTTCAGGGATCGATCTTGAAGATGACTTCCTGGTCGGCAAAGTAGCGCGTGCCGTCCTTCTTGAACAGATACTGGCGCACCGCCTCGAAAACAGCGTCTTCGAACACCCCCGCCGGTTCCGAAACGAGCAGTTCTACGTTGCTGACGGTACCGTCCAGTTCTACCTGCAGCCGCACCCTGACGCGGCCCTCGATCTTCTTGTCCTCGGCTTCGCGCGGGTATTTGGGCTTCACCTTTTTAACCGGCTTGACGTCGCGAAACACCGACGGCAGCGGCGGAAGTTCCGGGGGCTGAAGCTCTTCCTCCACTTTCGGTTCCGGTTTGGGTTCCGGTTCCGGCTTGGGCAGGGCAATGTCGGTCGGCTGCTCGTTGGGCAGCGGCTTCGGCGGCTCCACCGCCACCTGTTTCGCCTGAAGCTTCTTCGGCTCGCGCGGCTTCTGCTCCCTCTTGCGCTCCTGTTCCGGCGGTGGCAGCAGTTGCGCCGGCGGCTGCTCCAGCCGCACTGACATCACCTCGGTGGGCGGCGGTTCGTCGAAGCTCGGCAGGAAGCTCCAGTCGACGCCGAACACCAGGAACGGGATGATGATCTCGAGGCCGAGCGCGATGATCATCGCCCGCCACAGCGGCAGGGTCTGCTCGCGCACATCTTCCGGCTGCGCCCACAGCGCGCCGCGCGCCGGCGCGGCGATCATTTCACCTCGGCTCTCGCCGCGATGGCCACCGAATTGATGCCGGCGCCGCGCACGGTATCCATTACGCCCATCAGTTGCTGCAGCGAAGTCTCCTTGTCGCCGGCAATGACGATGTCGAGCTTGTTCTGCTGCCTGAGTTCCACCAGCTTTGCGGTGAGCGCCTCTGGCGAAACCGGCTCGCCGTCGACCACGACCTGCCCGTCCTTCGAAACCCCGATGGTCAGCGTCGAGCTCTCGAGTTCCTGGGTGGTCTTCGAACCGGGAATCTCCATGGCGATGCCGGTGCCGGCGATCATCTTGAGCGTCACGATGACGAAGAACACCAGCAGGAACATCATGATGTCGATCATGGGAATGACTTCGACCCGCGGCTTGGCGGTGTCGCCGAAGTAGCCCGCCCGGCTGATTCGATTCATTTGCCGGCCCCCTTCTTGATCTGGGCAACGTTGCCGATGTGCGCTTCGCGTACCGGCATGCCATGGTGCGACGAACCGCCACCGTGCAGCCGATTGATGACCATGACCTTGAGCAGGTCCATCTGGTGCAGGGCCAGGCGCACCCGCTTGCTGAAGTTGTTCAGCGCCACCACTGCGATGATCGCGATGAAAAGTCCGGCCCCGGTCGCCACCAGCGCCTCGGCGATGCCGCCCGACACCATTTGCGTCGCCGAGCCGCCGGCCCCGGACACGCCGAGAATATCGAAGGCGTGCACCATCCCGATAATGGTGCCGAGCAGGCCCATCAGCGGCGCCAGCGTCACAGAGGTATCCAGCACCCAGATATAGCGGTCGATCTTCGGCAGCTGCCAGAGAATCGCCTCCTCGATGTGGCGATCCATGGTGTCGGCGTCGTCGCCCCGGGACGCCAGCGCCGAGGAGATGATGGAGCGCTGCAGCGTGCCCTCGTAGTGCCTGGCGAGCTGCTCCAGCTTGGCGATGTCCTGGTACTCGACGAGGTGCAGATCGTGCTCCATCGCAAGCCCGGACTTGAGTGCGCGGTGAAAGAAATAGACGCGCTCGACGATCACCGCCAGCGTCACCAGCAGCAGCAGGCCCATCAGCGGCAGCAGGCCGCCCGACAGGATGCTCAGTTCAATCAGCTTTTCGATCATGGTCGACTTCCTTCTCCTCCGCGCCCGCGGGGCGCTTCTCCATTATTCAACCGGCGGATAAAACGGCATCCCGTAACGCTCGACGATGCGCTTGATCTCGCCGTTCTTGAGCATCTCCTCGAAGGCGCTGTCGATGAACTGCTTGAGTTCGGCCTCCTCGGTCTTGACCACCCACGCGCTGTTCCAGCGCATCTCGGGCACCGGCACATAGCCCTTGGCAAGCTGGAACTCGGCCTCGGGATGGTCCAGCCGTGCCTGCGAGATGGCACCCGACCACAGCATCGCCGCGTTCACTTCCTTGCGCACCAGCGCGTCGATCACCTGGTAGTTCTGGAAGAACGTGCTGTAAGGAATGCCATTTGCCTCGGCGTACTCGCTCATCGGCGAATACGCCGGCACCCCCACTTTCATTCCCATCTTCTTCAGATCGCCAAGCGAGGTCGCCGGACGCGCCGGCCCTTGCGTCACCAGCACGAATCCGGTGCTCATGAACGGGCGCGTGAACGACAGATTGTTGGGCTCCATGTGATGGTCGTCGCCGGAGACGGTCAGTCCCATCACGATGTCGCACCGTCCCTTTTTGATCGAGCGGTCATAGGCCGCGCCGGGCGAGCCGGGGCCAAAGCGCGTGGCCATGTTCACCCAGCCCATGCTCACATCCCAGCCGTGCTTGCTGGCGATGGCCTGCAGCAGTTCGATCTCGATGCCAGCCGGTTCGTTCTTGCGCGCAGTGCGCGAAAACGGCCAGAACCAGCCGTCGGCGCAGGCGATGATGCGGCCCATCGCCTTGATCCGGGTCATCGCATCGACCTCGCGCAGTTCGACCGGAATGCCGACCGGCGGGTAATCGCGGTGGCCGGACTGGTACAGGCGATCCGACAGCGGATCGAATACCTCCGGCGGCGTGTAGCCGAGCTTCGGCCCGCGATTTTTCCCGTACACGAACTCCGGCTCAAGCTCGAACACCTCGAGATCCTGCGCCGCCGCGATCAGGGCGGCAGCCGCGCCGGCCAGCGCAGCCAGCAGCAGGCCGGCGCGGCGAATGGCACTCCGCATCGACTCCTCGACTCTCTTTTTTCACTCGTGACCGCGGCGGCGTCCCGGCCGCGGGTCCCCCGGCGCATGGCCAAGGCTGCAGGATGACCCATCGAGCGCCGCAGCTTCGATGCACAA
>ERZ869936.308-NODE-308-length-50016-cov-34.101639_pt1 | contig 50016 bp, 44 predicted proteins | sample MGYA00520876_ERZ869936 | MGnify/ENA primary metagenome ERZ869936 (study PRJEB32218, sample SAMN09650985) | biofilter metagenome | isolation source: enrty point of leading RO module | place: Saudi Arabia: Thuwal, RO plant located on Red Sea | collected 2016-02-17 ... | reverse complement strand
CTGGCCACGCTCATCATGTGGTATGCCCTGGCGAGCGTGCCGCAGAACGTGCTCGACGCAGCGGCGCTGGATGGGGCCGGCTGGCTGGCGCGTCTCTGGCGCGTGGCCCTGCCGATGCGAGGCGCCGCCGTGACGATGGCCGTACTCGTGGCGATGATTGTCAGTGTCGGCGACCTGTCGGCGAGTCAATTGGTGCAGGTGCCCGGCGCGGAAACCTTGGCGAATCGGATCTTCGATCGATTGCACAGCGGGGCGTATGACCAGGTCTGTGGCGTCTCGCTGGCCGTCGTAATGGGAACGATGATCGCTGCGATCCTCTTGTGGCGTCTCGTCAGCCTAATGCGTCCGCGCACCGATGCGCCACGCTCGGCCGAGCCTTGATGCTCTTCAGCCGGCGGCCGACCGTATACTATGATTATTGATGGCTGCGTTGTTAATGAGCCCTTCGCGGCGGCGGTGATGGCTGGAATGCCGGCCTCCCGCTGGTCGGCCTGGTTCATTGGCTGCGCAGGGCTCAATAGAAGTCGGGTTCGCCGGCGGACCTTGGAGAATTTCGGCAGACCTCGCATCCGAGCGGTCGGAACATTCTGCCGCAGCCCGAAAGAGCCGCAGCCCAAGAGAGCCGCAGCCCCAAAGAGCCGCAACTCCAAAGAGCCGCAGCCCAGAAGAGGTGTCTCGTGCGTCACTGCCTTCGAACGACGTTTCTGTCGGTCCTCGCCTGCGCCCTACTTGTGGGCGCACGGGCCGCGACGGCCGTCGATCATGTCGTCTACGAGCGCGACGGGGTGCGGCACCGCGTTCAGGGCCGAGTTGAGGTCGAGGCTCAGGACGGCGGGCTGCTGGTGATGGATCGCGCGGGCAAGCTGTGGACGATCACCGCGGAAGAGAAACAGCAGCACACGACCGACGAGATTCCCTTCGCCGCCCACACGCCTGAAGAAATCGGGCGTACGCTGCTGGAGGAGTTGCCCGACGGGTTTCAGGTCCACACCACCGCGCACTATGTCATCCTCTACGATACCTCGCGCAGCTACGCCCGCTGGTGCGGCACGCTGCTGGAGCGACTCTACGGCACGTTCAACAATTTTTGGAAGCGCAAGGGGTTCGAGTTGGTCGAGCCGGAGTTGCCGATGGTCGCGGTCGTGTTCGCCGAGCGGGAGAACTTTCGACGCTATATGCAGGCGGACATCGGCCGCAGTTCGTCGATCGTGGGCTACTACAACCTGATCAACAATCGCGTGGCGATGTACGATCTGACCGGCGTTCAGCGAGATCGGGTCGCCGGCCAACGCGAACGGTCGCGGGCCGAGATCAATAAGATTCTGGCCCGTCCGGAAGCGGGCATGACTGTGGCCACGATCGTCCACGAGGCGACCCACCAGATCGCCTTCAATTGCGGACTGCAGCGGCGGCTGGCCGACGTACCGTTCTGGCTATCTGAGGGCGTGGCGATGTACTTCGAAACGCCGAACCTGGCCAGTTCCGGCGGTTGGCGGGGCATCGGCAAGATCAATCCGTCGCGCCTCTCGCGTTTTCGCAGCTATCAGTCCGAGCGGGGCCCCGACTCGTTACGTGAACTCCTGCGGACCGACGAACGACTGCAGAATTCCGAGGGTGTCCTGGAGGCCTATGCCGAGTCGTGGGCCCTGGTCCACTTTCTGCTGAAGCGGTACCCCGACGAGTTCGTCGAGTATATGCAGATGCTCTCCCAGAAGACGCCGCTGGTGCGGAGTACGCCGGAGGAGCGTCTGGAAGAATTCGAACAGATCTTCGGCAATCTCGATCGGCTCGACCGGGAATTCGTGACGCAAATGCGGAAGCTGCGTTAGCCCTTGCCCTCGAGACGGGCCGACGTCACGTCGCCAAGAAGAGAGAGACTTCCCGCACGCGTTCTAGCTGGCCCGCAGCTTCGCCTCGACGCGGCGAATCGCTTCTTCGGCCGTCCAAGTCGGCTCGACACCGCCCAGAGCGGACCCTTCCGCCATCCAATGATGAACGCGTTTTTGCGCCGAGATCACCGTGGTGTGGCTGCGTCGCCCAAAAAAGTCGCCGATCTCCGAGAGGGCTCTTCTGGTGTGCTTGCGAGCCAACCACATGGCCAGCATCCGCGGCTGGCTGACCGCCCGCGACTTGCGGTCCGAGCGAAGGCTGTCAGGCCGCAGGCCGAAGACGTCGCAAACCGCCTTTTCGATTTCGGCCAACTGAATCACCTGGCCGTTGTGCATGGTCATGTCGGCCAACTCACGTTCGGCCATCGCCAGGGTGACCGACTCGCCGGTAGCGCGAGCGGCCGCGTGCAGGCGATGAATGGCTCCCGAGAGCTGACGAGCATGGTCCGTGAGTCGGCCCGCAATCATCTGTACGACGTCATCGGGAAGCTCCAGCCTGTGTCGGTCGGCGAGCTGCCGCACAATGCCCTGTCGAACTGAATGATCGGCCGGTTGGATCGGACAAACCATGCCGCCGGCCAGTCGTGAGGTGAGTTCCGGCCCTAGAGCCTGCAACTCCGCGGGCGCCGCATCGCCGGCCAGCACCACCTGGCGGCCATTGCGAAGCAACGTGTCGATGGTGTGCAACAACTCGACCGCGGTGGCCTGCTTGCCGCAAAAGAAGTGGATGTCGTCGATGATCAGCAGCTCGACCGAGCGATACTTGCGGCGAAAGCTGGGCAGTCCGCTGTGATGAAGCGCTTCGAGAAAGAAGCTGGTGAACTGTTCTGCCGAGAGAAACAGCGACCTGGTCCTTGGACGAGCGGCGCTGACCGCCGACCAAATGGACTCCAGCAGGTGGGTCTTTCCCACACCGGTGGGACCGTAGTAGTAGAGCGGCGTGAGGCTGCCCGGCTGCTCGGCGACCGTCAGCGCGGTCGAGTGAGCGATTCGATTGGTGGTGCCGACGAGGAATTCGTCGAAGGTGGCAAACTGTCGCCGCGGCGCGCCATCGTCGACCCGCTTGGACACGGCCGCCGGACTCGCCGTCGCCGGTTGGTCCTCGCGCGGCGAATTCGTGCTTGCGGAATGGCCTGTTCGAGAGACGCTCTCGGGCGTCGCCTCTACCGTGGGTCGCAGAGAAGCGGTCGTGGACGCGCTCCCCTCACCATCTTCGTCCGCGATCGCACCGACGACAAAGGTGACCGAAGGCGTCTGTCCGGTCAGTTCGCGGCAACAGGCGACAAGCTCGTCACGAAAATTGGCCGACAACCACTCGCGATAGAAGTCGTTGGGAACGCGGACCGACAACATTCCGTCCGTTAGCGAGAGGCTCGTCTGGTCTCCAAACCAGAGGCCACAGCGCTGGGCGCCGACGCGTTCGACAAGTGCACTGACGATTTGCTTGCCGCTGGTGGTCACTTCCTGCACCACTCCGTCCGCGCGCACCTTCATCGCCCTCTTCGCACACTCAAAAAAGTGTCGCCGGTCCGAAGCCCGCAGCTGCGAGCGTTCGTTTCAGACCGAAAAAGAAAGCGGCGTCCTCAGCGAAGGCGACGCCAGTTTGATTTCAACCCAGTTGGATTTCAACGCTGTCCGACCGAAACCGAAAATGTTCACGCTATTCATCAAATGAGAGAGCCATTTTGACGGCCGCTGTCAGTGCTGTCAAACCACCCAAGCGCTGCCGCCGAGAAAATTTTTGGCCGTGACAATTCCCGCGACATGACACGTCCAAAACGCCCGCTTCGCGCGATCGCAAGACGTTCGCGCGGGCAGCCATCTTGGTGCGACCTGTGGAAAAATTGTTGCCGTCGCCGCAAACGCGAAACACATGTTCACGAGTCGATGAAGACCCCTCACGTGGACGCGGGAAACTGCCGCAGCCAGACGAAACGATGCGCCCAGGGCGTGAATCCACACGCTTCGTACATCTTCCGCGCCGGCTCGTTGGCGGCATCGACCGCCAACACGAGTCGAGAACGTCCGGCCGCCTGCGTTTGCGACTGAGCAAAACGCGCGACCAGTTGGCCGAAGCGACGACCCCGCGCCGCGGGCACGATGCCCATATAGACCAACTCGTACTGATCGTTGTCCGCGTGATCGGCCAACAACAGGCAACCGACATCGCGGTCGTCCGCCACCACGAGAAACCAACGTTCGGGAGCGAAGGCCCCCGTCGCCCGGTATCCCGCCAGGACGTCTTCCAGATCGCGAACGCCGTTGAGTGCCGGACAATCGAGCGTGTCTCGATAGGTCGCCTCCAGCGTCGCCAGCAGGCGTGCGTGACTTGCCTCGTCGTAAACCTCGAAACGCAGGGGCACTGCGGCGGAATCGGGCTTTCCCGACAAATCGGCGGCGTCGGTCGGCGCGACAAGTTTGGCGACGTTGCAACCCAGATACTGCAGCTCCGCCAAATAGGCAAAGCCGTTCGCCTCGAACCACGCGGTCTCGGCCGAGATACGCTCGGGCCCGAGAACCTGGGCCACACGAACGTCTTGCGAACGAAGAAACTCGGTCGCGGACTGAACCAGCAGCCTGCCAAGATCGCTCGGCTGGCCATCGGCGAGCCGCGGCAACCAAACAACCGCCGTGCGACCAGCCTGAAGCTGGGCCCAGATGGCCCCCACCAGGCGGCCGTCCGCTTTCGCCACCAGTAACCCGGCCAAATCGACTTTGCGTTCGCGTGCCAGTTGCCAAAGCCGCTGGGCCTGGGCCAGCTGCTCCTGAGGGGCCCAGGAGGCGAGTAGCAGCTTCAGCGTGGCGATCTCTTCGCCCGCGGCAACGGGCCGAACCTGCACATTATCTAACTCGCCAGTGGCCATGCCCGGCAGGATACCGCAGCCCCGCGCGACAAGGCACCCCAGCCGGTGCGAAGCCCGCAGGAACGACTTTGGTATAATTCGCCCACCGCAAACGTGCTTCGGCAGACCCCAAGAATCCTCCAGGAGGCGACCCATGCGAGCTCACCGATCCATGTTCGTCATTCTTCTCGCCATCGGGGGTTCCTCGATCGCCTTGCCGGCCGCGGCTCAGCCCCGCCTCCTGCCGCCGCAGGCCCCGCCGGGCTACCTGGGGTTGATTGTCGACGCCAACGCCGATGGAGCCGGCTTGAAGATCGTCGAGCTCGCCCCGAACGGTCCTGCCGAACAAGCGGGATTGCAAGTCGACGACCGCATCATCATGGCCGACCAAATCGCCGTGAATACGCCCACCGATATCGCGCGGGCGATGTCGGGAAAACGTGCCGGCTCGGAGATTCGCCTGCGTTTCGCGCGGGGTGGCGTCGAGGGGGAGGCAGTCGTGTTGCTTGGCGTGCCGCCGGGTTTCGAAGAGGTGGAGGACGATCGGGCACGACCGGTGCCGCCGCAAGTGCCTCAGGATGAACCGCTGCCTGCGGACGTTACCGACGATGGGCTGTTGCTCGGCGTGCGGACGGTGCTTCCCCAGCTGCGGGACCTCTTGCGGATCAAGGCCCCGGGTCAATTCACGCGGGGGGCGCTCGTGCAGGAAGTCTACGCCGGCACGCCCGCGGCCGCGGCCGGACTTCCGGTCGACGCCTTGATCTTCGCCGTCGACGGCCGGAACATCGTCAGCCCGGCCGAGTTGATCAGCCGCATCAAACGGGCCGGGGCGGGGAATATCGTCGAGCTGACCTATTTCGCCAACGGCGCGCAGCAAAAGGTCCAAGTGCAACTCGCTACTCCGCGGATGGTCGGACGACCTCCGGCGGGCCAACCGCTGCCACCGGCGCCGGCGGATCCCGGCCTGGAAGCCCGTCTCGGCGCGCTCGAGCGTCGCATGACCGCGATGGAACAACGACTCGTCGATCTGCAACGGACGCTCGACGCCCTGCGACAACAGCGATAACGACGCGGGAGCAGTGCAAGTCGGCCGTTATCGATTGGTCATGACTTGCCGCTGGATCCAAGTCGGCTGGAAGCGGCTCACGTAGAACGACACGTCGAAGCGCCGGTGGGGCTGGTCGGCCCGGACGATCGCCGCGGGCCGAATTCGCAACTCGCTGACCGCCTGGCCGTTCCACGCGCTGCGAAAGACGTACACGGACGGACCTTCCGCCGGTGCTTGCCGCAGGTTGTGTTGGGACGCCAGTAGCCGGATCAGCTCGTCGGCGTTGCCCGTGGTGCCTTCGAACGCCAGCCGCTGGCAGACGTTGCCCGAGTCGAAGTAGTAGGTGAGCGAGCCAGCCAAGTCATGTTCGGCGATGCCGGTCACCAACGGCACGCGGTAGCCGAACAGCTCCAACTCCGACAAGCCGGTCGAGACACGCGGCCAACGACGCAGGATGTCGTCGATCGTCATGTCGAGCGTGAACACCTCTTCCGCCGCGTAGACCTGGACCGGCTCCAGACGCGGTTTGCCCAGGTCGGCCACGGGCGTGTCGCGGCGAGGTGCAAAACCGGTCGGGTCGAGCGCCGCCTGGGGCAGCGCATCGCGCTGTGCGTTGCCGCTGGGAAACAACTGCTTGACCGGTCGCCACGGATCCTTCGCTTTGAGGAAATAGGGCACCGACACCGCAGCGGCCACCAGCATCGGCACGGCGACCAGCCGGCGAAAAAGAAAACGAAATAGGAACATGAATGATGCCTCGCACCCGACGTGAGTCCGACCCTCCGTCTTCCTTCATCGGCGTCGGCAGCGGCCCTGCTTCGCTCGGAAGCGGGGCCGCTGGAAGAGCTTACGCACGAGAGCGAGCCGCGCAAACAGACACAGCCAGCAGGATCGGGACGAGGGGACGCCGAGCCCGGCGCGGGGCGTCCGGTTGGCGCGATTGGCGGCGAGTCGCGCGGTTGTAGGGTCGCCGGTGAAGGTGACCGCAGCCCGACTTCGGATCGCGAACCTGCCCAGACGTTTGTCAGAATTGACGAGCCGATTCGTGCCGACTCGCTTCCCACTGGCGGGCCACCCAGTCGGCGACGCGGTCCCTCGTGGGAAAGTGCGAGAGGATCAGCAGCAGCAAGATGCCGGCGACGACGACATTGGAGAGCGAACCTTCAACCAGGTAAGCCACCAGATTGAAGAGGGCCGCCCCTTCCAGTAAGGCACAGCCGACGATCAGGCGGGCCAGATAGGCCTTCAGCAACGGCGCGATGGCGGAGTCGCTCACCGTCGCTTCGCGCTCGAACGCGGTGCCGGCCGCCTGCTGCCCCGCCAACTCGTGGCGGACGTGACGAGTCAGCAAATTGGGCACGACGAGCCAGACGACGACCATCATCACGGCAAATCCCAGGGCAATGTAGCTGATCAGGGGATCGTCCGCGGGCTCGCCGTCGGCGATCGCCAAGAAGATAACCGTCGTCATCGCCACGCCCATGGCGAGCGCAAACACGATGATCCGCATCTGCAACAGAGGCGCGGCCAGGTCGGCGCGTTGTGTTTCGTTGAGCATGGAATTCGCGAACCGGCTCCGCTCCCCTGTCTTCAAGTCGATCCGCCACAAACGTTCGGCCGAGACGCAAACCGCACTCGGTCGACCGGCTAATCGCTCGCTTGTTCCAGCGCCTGCAGGGCCGCCGTCGCGTCCTGACCGATCGTCTCCCAGTCGCCGACCTCATACGCCTTCTGATAACAGGCCGCGGCCAATTCGGCGGCGTGCTCCTTTCCGGACCGCTCGTAGAATCGACCCAGCAGCAAATAGGTTGCCGCCTCGGAGGGGAACTGCTTGACGGTCTCTCGCAGGGCGTCGCCGAGCGGCGGCTCACCGGAGTCCTCTTCGCCCGAGAGCGCGACACGCGCGGCGAGGTGGAACTTCCGATCCAGATAGGCGGGCGAGTCGCCCGCATCAAACGCGGCCGCCAGCTCCTTCAACTCGCGCAGGCGGTTGTTCAGCGCCAACTCCTGATAGATCTGCCGGCGAATGTGTCGGTTCTGCTTGTGAGCTTCGAGGACTTCCTCGATCGTCGCCACATCGCCTTTTGGAAGTTTGTCGATCGCTGGCATCCCTTCCGCGACCTGTTCCACCTTTCTCGCGACGGCGGTTGGCGAATTGCCAATCAACAGGCGACGACCGCGTCCCCCGGAATGAAGACGCTTTAAGGGCTGATACCAGTCTTGGTAGCGCATCCCGCTGACGATTCTTCGGGCGGTCGTGCCATACGCCCAATCGTTCCTCTGGATGTCGCTCAGTTCCGGCCCGCCGACGTTGGGTTCGACACCTTCAACCCACTCGGCGCCCGCTTCCAAGAGCGCGTTGGCCACGATCACGGACAACAGCGCTTCTCCCGACGGCGAGAGACCGTGTCGCTCGTCTTCCACGGCCCTGGCGAGCAGCCGATCGATCGCTTCCGCTTGTCGTGGCCAGGAATGTCCGTGCCCTTGATTCGCCGCCTCTTCGGCTGCGGCGAAGATCCGTTCGACGGCCGCGCGTTCCGCAGGATACCAACGCGAGAGTCCTTCGCCAGCGATCGTGCTCTCGACCTTCAGGGCGATCTTATTGATGTCCTCGACGCGAAACGGCTCGATCGCGAGGCCTTCCTGGCGCACGACGTCTAGGTCCACAGAAAACAGCTCCGGGTAACCAGTGTAGTGCGGCAACGGTGCCACCGACGTCGTGAAAATCAGTTGACCTCGCTGAATTCCAATCGGGGTGATGAACGAGCCGGTAGCGAGTTGGTCGAGTTGGCCGCCGGGTCTCAGCATCGCGACCAGCGGCCCGTGGTCGATGTGACGACCCGAAAGCACCCAGCCTCGCGGCGCGGGCCCGACCGCCGTGACGCTGAGAAAATGCTCATGCTCTTCGACGATCCCGTCCTTCAAGTCAACGATACTCAAACGACTTTGCGTGGCTCCGTCGTCGTCGTTGGTGTGCGGGTCTTGGCTGACGACGAGTACTTGTCGGCCCTCGCCGTCGGCAGCGAGCATCAAGACGCGTCGACCCGCGAACGTGGCCAGTCGACGTTCCTCGCCGCCCACGACCCGTCGCACGTAAAGCTCCGAATCGACGGCCCGCGGCACGACTCCCAAGCCCGCCAGCGGCGACTCGCGCGCTTCGCGGACAATCAGAAACTGGTCTTGGTCGAGGGCCGCCAACCGATCGGCGCGGAAACCAAGAGGCTGTGGACTACCGCCCGACGATGGTATGAGCTGCACGTCTCCCTCGGTCGTCGTATAGAGCACGGCGTCGTCCACCAGAATCGCTTCGACCGACCAGTTGTTTTCGTCCCACGTCGCGACGGTCTGCGGTCGTTCCTCGCCGCGTGCGAGTATCGCCACGTCGGAACTTCGCACTCCCATCAATCTTCCGCCCGGCTGCAGCGAAAAGGATACATAGTGTTCCCCCAATCGCGGCCAGGGATCCGAAGTCGCCAATAACTGCGCAAGTGAGTCGGGTGTCCACGGCACTTCGCCCGAGAATCCGACGGCCGGAAACGCTTCGAGCTGAGCTCGACGTTCGATCTCAAAGGAATCGAGCCACTTCTGCAGCGAAGCAAATCGAACTTCCTTGGGCCCGTTGCAGTAGTAGTGCAAATCGAGAAAGACACCAGGTTCCAACTCCACCACAACATCGACGTGGTGTGCTTTCCCATCGTCGAGCCGATAGATACCCATCAACGCGTCGCGACCGTCCAACTGCATCTCGCGGTGCTCGAGCGTCTCGGTCGGCCGACCGTTCTGTTCGTAAAACGCCTTGGATGAGGCCCAGCTGTCGTTGAGGGCCTCGCTCAGCCGTTTGGCTCCATGGATGTAATACAGCATGATCGTGATACGCTCGTCGACGGTCGTCCGCGCGTAGAACGAATCGTGATCGTACGGAAAGGGCATGTACAATCCGCCATCGATTTGAAAGCGGAATTCGTAGTTGTCCTGCCGGACCGTTTCGACTACCGGCTCGTGAGACTGCTCCCACTCCGACTCGGGTCCCGGCAAGCGAATGTCGCCGAGGAATCGATCAACGTCACGGTGAAGACGATCGGCCTTCGAGGTGAGCGTCCAAAAGATGAAGAGATAACCCAGTCCGTCTCGACCGACGAGGTTGTAGTCGTACGTAATCCGAGTGCCATCGAGCGTTGTCTCACGCCGCGTTCGAAGATGCCCACCCTCGTCAAGCTGGCGAAACTCGTCACCGACGGTGACCGTGGAAGGTTCGAAAAACGTCAAGACGCCCGAATTGTTCATCAGCGTTTCGAAGTCTTCCCGACACTCGAGAACCGCCCGGTATTCGTTGACGACCAGATACTGAACGATTTGTTCTTTCGGCACCATCCGGACAAATTGATCGTCGCCAAGGTCCGCGTTGACCCGCTTGCGCTCCCAGCTGCGTTGTAAGGCAATGGTGGCCCCGTACGATCCGACGGGAATTCGCTGCCGGGCGGCCGGTCGCCCTGCGCGCGGAGGACGCCGCTTCGCTCGCAACGACTGCTGGACCTGGTCGCAGCCGAGTCCAGCGAGAACAACGAGACAGCCCACAAGTGTCAGCCGGCGTTTCCGAAACACGGCACCGTTCCCCCAATTTGCACCTGCCCTGATTTGCTAAGATGTGCGGATTCTAACGCGCCACCGATCAGCTAACCAGGAGCGCGGCGAAGACGACCCCATGCCGCAATCGCCGTGGCGAGACCGCTTGCCCGCGGCGTCCACAGACGAAAAACACGGCGACGAGAGGAGAGAAGATATCTCCCTGTGCCAACGCGCCTCCCTTTAGCGGGTCGCCGCCACTGGGGCGCGCCCACGGGCGGCCGCGGCCGCCGGCGTGACGTCGGCAAGAAACTCGTCAAGCGCCTGGTGGAACTCCGCGTTCCAAGGATCATTGTGGCCTGCGCCCGACATGGCCACGAACTGCTTCGGACCAGGCGCGGCTTCGTGCAGTTGCTTTCCTAACGCGAACGGTACAACCTGATCCGCTGTGCCGTGACTTTGCAGCAGCGGTCCGTGAAAGTCGCGTATCTTGGTCAAAGAATCGAGGCGACTGGCCATCAGCAGGCGGGCCGGCACCCACGGCACGTGGTGCGAGCCGACGTCGGGCAGCGACGTAAACGTGCTGGCCAACACGAGGCCACGTGTCCCGTCCTTGGCCGCCAGATCGACCGCGACACCGCCGCCCAGCGAACGACCGATCAAGATGACGTCGCGCTCGGCGACCCCGGTGCGTTGCGCGAGCCACGCGCGCGCCGCACGCGCGTCCTGCAGAATTCCCTGCTCGTGCGGCTTGCCTTCACTACGCCCGTAGCCACGGTGGTCGAACGTCATCACCGCCAGCTCGTGTCGCTGACTAAGTTGACGCAGCGTCGAGGCGCGATGCGTGATGTTGCCCGCATTGCCATGCAGGAGAATGGCGACGCCACGCGGTTGGGGATGGGGGACATACCACCCGTGCAGCTTGGTGCCGTCTTCCGACTCGAACCAGGCGTCCTCGACGTCGAGGTCCACCGGCCGCCAGTTCCCCTGCGGGTAAGTCATGGGCTGGTAGACGATCGAGCGTTCGAGCGGCGCCAGCGGCGAGAGAGTGCCCAGTTGGGCACATCCGCTCGGGATGCTCAAGAGCACCAGCTCGATCGAAAGACGCACGACGGTTACCCCAGCCCAGGCGTACTGGATCAGAATCGTGACGCGGCCACTGCCCGATGGCCGGTCGCTACTAGTTTGACGAGGTATCTTCGTCCGCCTTGGCGGCCGTTCGACCGTCGCCGGCGCCATTGTCCTTTTCGGCCGTCGACGCGGCATCCTCGTCGATCAACTCCTCGCTGAACCGCGTGCGGTAGTGCATGCTACTCTTCGGATTGGGATGCCCCACGACGTGGCGATCCAGGTCGATCACCTGACCGAGCATGCGACCCGCTTCCAGGTCGAAACGAATCGTGCCTTCGCTCTCGCGCTGGACGAGTTGCGCCTGCACCTCGGGGCTGTCGACCGGCGTGAGCACCTGGGTGGCCACTTCAATCGTCGCCACGCCGTGCTCGACGCTCTTGAGCTCGAAACGCTGACGGGTCTTGATCGGCTTGGTCGTGCCGTCCTGCAGCTGAATCACGAACTCGTACGGATTCGTCCACACCTCGCCCACGGCGATCGGTCGCGTCGGCAGCGGCAGCACCATCTGGCTGGGCTGTGACTTGTCCTCGGGCGCCAGCTCCTCGCGTTCGACGATCTCGCCGGTCTTGGTCATCTTGATCCGCGTGAGCGGCACCCCGACGCGCTTCGCCACGTGCTCGAAGCCAGGCGGTGGCTCCTCGGTGTCCCGAGTGTCGAACTCGACCGACTCGCGACCGGTGACCTCGTTCTTCATGTTTACGTGATCGACCGAATGAACGAAGGTAATCTGGCCGGTACCGTCGACCTCGACGACCTCCCAGACCTTGGTCGACGTGCTCACGGTGCTGGCCGTTTGGCTGGAGCCGTCGACGGTCGTGCGGACTTGTGCCTGGTGCACCACCTTGGTGCGGAGGGTCTCGCCGGGCGTGAAGCGATACTCAAACGAGTATTTCTCGGCGTCGGCCGCGACGGCGACTCCGGTTGCCGCCCCGAGCATGCCGAGGGCCAGCGAGAAATGGAGAACGACTGCCAGAGATCTTCCTGATCGGCGCATGGCTCGAATCCTTTCGTGCCAGAGACGTGGGATTGTGTTCGCAGCGGCGATTCGCTCGCCCGTTACTTCTTCTTGGCCCGGATGCGACCGCCCCAGCCGAGTTTCTCGCGGAGGGTGCTGTAGTACGAATGCCCCGCCAGTTCAATCATTTGAAACTGTGGTTTCGCGCGCTGTACGCGTACCCGGTCGCCCGGTTCCAGTTCGCAGACGCATTGCCCATCGACGATGACCGCGGAACCCAGCTTCGATTCGGCGACTCGCATCTCATACGTTCTACCCGCGGTGTCGACGATCGGTCGCACGGTGAGCGTATGGGCCGCGATAGGCGTGATCACGAAGGCTTGCACGTCCTTCCGCAGGATCGGTCCGCCCGCCGAAAGGCTGTGCGCAGTCGATCCGACAGGCGTACTGACGATCAAGCCGTCGCAACTATATGTGGTCACCCAACCTTCGTCAACGTAAAGATCGACCTCTTGCAGAGCAAACTGCCCGCCCGCCATCACGGCCGTTTCGTTCAGACCCAGCTGCTGGCAAACGACCTCGGGGCGATCGTGATCGGCACCGCGGACCACTTGGCATTCGAGCATCATGTGATTGACCAGCTTGTAGTCGCCATCGCAAATCGCTGGTAGCTGTGCCAGCAGTTCCTTGATGGAAAGGTCGGCGAGAAATCCGAGTCGACCCAGGTTCACGCCGAGCACCGGTATCTGGTCGTAGCCAAGCTGCCGGGCCGCGCGGAGAATCGACCCGTCGCCGCCGAGCACGATCGCCAGGTCGGCATGTAGCTTGGAGAGATCTTCGCAAGCCTCGAAGTCGCAATGTACCACGTCGGCGAACTCTTCGATCTGAGGGCGCAGACGGGCGGTCTCCTCCTGCACCTGCTCGTTGCCGCGGTAGCCGAGCATCAGGATTCGCAGACGCTTCTTCGTTTGCAAAGTCGATTCAGGGGCATCCATCGGTGGCGATTCCCAGACATCAGCTGGGAGCCGTGACGGCGGACATCGTCGGCGTCCAACGCGCGGCTCCAAGCATGCAAGGCGAACACCACCCCATTGTAACGTGCGCGCGGGACCTGGGAATGCAGGCAATGCCACGTGGCCGGGGAATCGCCTCCTAGCTCGCGAGGCCCGGAGATACGAGGCACCGGAGAAAAAGTAGAGAAGGCGAAACGTAGAGAGACCGCGCCTAGAGCATGTTTAGGATAGGTGTCGCGTCGTTGGCGCCGGCGAGGCAAGTTTGGCCACCAGACCGAAGCAGACGAATTGGTAGATTCGTCGATGCAGGTCGACGTAGCCAAACACAGCCGTAGCTAGCCAAGACGCTAGAGATAATCGAGACGCGCTCTAGCTGGCGTGTCGCGACGAGTCTTCGAGCGTCAACTCGAGACCCTCGGCCAGACGGCGGCAAGTCGCGGCAATGCCCGCCGCATCAAGCCCCAGATCGGCCAGTAGCTCACCACGATCGGCATGCTCGACGAAGCAATCGGGTACGCCGAGCCGATGGATCCTTGCCTTCGCCACGGGGCCGTCGATCTTGCTATCAACCTTCCCGTCGACTTCGGCGGCGACTTCGAGCACCGCGCTGCCAAAGCCTCCCATCAACGCCGCTTCCTCGACCGTGACGACGAAGGCACACTCGCGCACGGCCCGGGCGACCAGCTCGTGATCGATCGGCTTGGCAAAGCGGGCGTTCACCACGCCAACATCGAGACCCTCGTCGCGCAGGGTCTCCGCGGCCTCCTGGGCCTCGGCCAGCTGCGTGCCACATACGAAGATCACTCCATGTTGCCCCCAACGCAGCACCTCGGCCTTGCCCCACTCGATGCTCGTCCGCGGACGGGCAACGGTCAGGGCGGTCGCCTTGGGATACCGAATTGCGGTCGGTCCGTTGTGGGAAGCCGCGAACTCGATCATGGCAGCCAGGTCTTCGGCGTCGCCCGGCGCCATCACGGTCATGTTGGGAAAGACCCTCAGATAGCCGAGGTCGAACATGCCGTGATGCGTCGGACCATCGGGCCCGGTCAACCCGGCGCGATCCAACAGGAACATGACCGGAAGATTCTGCAGGGCGACTTCCTGAAAGATCTGGTCGTAGGCCCGCTGTAGGAAGGTGCTGTAGATGTCGACGATCGGCCGCAGTCCCACGCGCGCCTGGCCGGCGGCGAACGCCACGGTGTGGCCCTCGCAAATGCCGGTATCGAAGAAGCGATCGGGATAACGATCGCGGACCTTCTCCAGCTTCGTCCCCTGGCACATCGCGGCGGTCATCACCGTAACCCGCGGATCGACCGACATGAGTCGTTGTACACTCGCCGCGGCCACGTCCGTGTAGGCGGGCGACGACTTCTTCTTGCCCACCGGCACCACGACGCCCTGTTCGCGGGTAAAGGGTGCCGGGGTATGGAAGTAGACAGGGTCCTCCGCGGCGGGTCGAAAGCCGTGACCCTTTTCCGTCACGACGTGCAGCAAGACGGGGCCATCGAGCTGCTTCACCTTGTCGAAGTACTTACGCAGCTGGCCGATGTCGTGGCCGTCGATGGGACCCATGTAACGGAAGCCGAGTTCCTCGAACAGCATACCGCCGTGCAGACCGGCCTTCACGGCTTGCTTGACATTGCCCAGAAATCGCTCGACCGGTTCGCCCACGACGGGAACCTTGTCGAGCGTGTTCACGATTTCCGTCTTCATGCCGCCGTAGAGCTTGCTCGAACGGAGACGGTCGAACATCTCGGCAAGCCCGCCGGTGCGCGGGCAGATCGACATCTTGTTGTCGTTGAGCACGACGATCAGATTCTTGTTCAGACCGCCGGCATTGTTCATCGCTTCGTAGACAATTCCGGACGAGAACGCGCCGTCACCGATTATCGCCACCGCATGCCGACCGTCCGCCTCGTGCAGGAGATCGTCCGCCGTACGAATGCCGAGCATCGTCGAGACGCTGCAGCCCGCGTGGCCGGTCATGAACAGATCGAGGGGACTCTCCCCGGGATTGGGATAGCCCATCAATCCACCTTTGGTGCGGATCGTGCCAAATTCGTGATATCGGCCCGTGACCATTTTGTGCGGATAGATCTGGTGACCGGTATCCCAAATAAGCCGATCGCGCGAGAAGTCGAAGCACGTGTGCAAGGCCAGCGTGAGCTCGACCACGCCCAGGTTCGAGGCGAAATGGGCCGCTCGATGCGAGACGAGATTGCAGAGCACTTCGCGCATCTCTTCGGCGAGTTGGCTCAGCTGGCGTGTCGACAGCGGAGCCAGGTCGGCGGGCGATTCGATCTGCGAGAGAAGTTTGTCCATGGTCGGTTGGTTCTTTCCGCCTGTCTCTTGTCCGCCTTCTGCCTTGATTTCCCTCAAGGCATCGAGGTCTTGTCACCGAGGCTCCACCGACGTCAACGATCGCGTCGCTGCACGAATCGGGCGAGCGACTCGAGCAAGGCGGCCGCCGGTCCAAACGGCTGGATCGCCGCGCAAGCGTCCGCAATGAGTAGTTCGGCCCGTCGGCGGCTTTCTTCGATTCCCAGCAGCGACGGATAGGTCAATTTACCTCGCTCGCTGTCCTTGCCCAATCGCTTGCCGGTCGCCGCTTCGTCTCCCGCGACGTCCAGTAGATCGTCCACGATCTGAAAGGCCAGGCCGAGGTTCGTCCCGTATTGCAGCAGGGCTTCCGTCTGCTCGCTGCTAGCACGAGCCACCGCGGCACCCAGCTCGAGCGACGCACAGAACATGGCACCCGTCTTGCGACGATGAATCGACTCGAGCGTCGCCAGGCAGGCTTCGGTTTCTCCTCGTTCGAATTGTTCTCGCAGGGTTTCGGCTCTCGCCGCGTCAAGGTCGTCGGCCTGGCCGCCGACCATTCCCGCTGCGCCCGCCGCACGAGCCAGAATCTGCACGCACTCGGCCGCGATGGCGGGGTCCGGCAATCGAGTTGCCAAGGTCTCGAACGCCAGCGTCAGCAAGGCATCGCCCGCCAGGATCGCGGTCGCTTCATCAAACGCGCGGTGACACGTGGGACGACCGCGGCGCAAGTCGTCATCGTCCATCGCCGGCAGATCGTCGTGTACCAGCGAGTAGGCGTGAACCATCTCGACCGCGCACGCCCCCGGCATCGCGTCCTCAACATGGGAACCGCACGCCTCGGCCGCGAGCAACACGAGAATCGGCCGCAACCGCTTCCCGGGCGCCAGCAGGCTGTAGCGAATCGCCTCGGCAAGCGTGGCGGGGCACCCTGCACCGGGCTCGACGGCCGCGGCGAGGGCCTCGTTGATGCGGTCGGTGAGCCGCTCGGCCGTGTGCGAAAAGTCAGTCAGAACAGTCGATGCCATTGGGTCTTGCGCCGCAACTTCGTCCTCGGTCCTGGCTTCTCCGAGGCCCACCTCCGGAGCGCCACGAACGACCACGAGAGGTCGCTTCGGGGAAGCCTTGGCGCTAGCTCATCTCAAGCGACTAATTCTAAAAGAGCGACCCGGAAGTGTCTATGTCGCCCGCCTCGTCGGACGTGGGCCGGGCCGATTTCTTGGCCGTTCTGCGGCGACTTCGCGAAGCTGCCTTGTCGTCGAGCGAGTCGGTCGCCTCGTCCTCGAAAGGCTCGGTCACCGCTTTGCCCTCGGCGTCGACCCCGCTGAGCAACTCGATCTGGGCTTCGGCCCCCTCCAGCTGCTTGTAACAGGCCGCCAGCAACTTCACGCCTTCTTCATAGCGGGCCATCGCCTCGGCCAGGCCGATCTCGCCCTTTTCGAGTTCGCCGACGATCGCCTCGAGCTTCGTCAACGAGGCTTCGAACGTGAGCGCCTCGGTCGATGCGGACTTCGCTTTCTTCTTGGCCATGGTGCTTACTTGCTGCGTCGCCGGAGCGGAAACGAAAACGGCTGCTCCCGGACCCTCAATGCTCCTCTTTGTTGCCGAGGTCTTCAACCCGACTCGTGGCCTCGCCGTCCGCAAATCGAGTGACAATCTTGTCGCCTTCGGCCAGCTCGGACGCCGCCCTCACGACCTGACCGGTCGAGGCATGCGTCGTCAGACTGTATCCGCGACCCAATACGGCCAGGGGACTAAGCGACTCGAGTTGCGCGCCCGCAGTGGCCAGTCGTTGCTCGGAGGTCGTGACGCGACGCGTCATCGCCTCGCGACCACGGACGCCCAGCTCATCGAGCCGTCGCGCCAGATCGTGGACCCGCTCGTACGGCTGCCGAAAGACGCGTCGATCGGCGAGGCGTTCCAACCGCAATCGCGATTGCGTGGCCCGCGCTCGCAGCGCCGCCGCCAACCGCATCCGCACGCCGCCAAGCGCCGCGGCAACGTCGACGGCAGCCGGCACGATCAGTTCGGCCGCCTCGCTGGGCGTGAGCGCCCGCACGTCCGCGGCCAGATCGCCCAGCGTGACGTCAATCTCGTGGCCCACGCCGGAGATCACCGGAATCGGCGAAGCATGAATCGCCCTCACGACGACTTCCTCATTGAAAGCCCAAAGGTCCTCGAGACTGCCACCGCCCCGGGTAACGACGAGCGTGTCGACACGCGGTGTCAGCCGACCGGCCGCTTCAATCGCCGCCGCGATCTCCTCGGCCGCGCCGTCGCCCTGCACGCGTACGGGCAACACGATCACACGCACGTCGCGCCATCGACGTCGCAGCACCTGTAGGAAATCACGTATGGCGGCGCCCGTGGGACTGGTCACCACGGCGATCGTGCGGGGAAACGGCGGCAATTCCCGTTTCGTGTCGGGATCGAAGAGGCCCTCGGCCGCCAACTTCTCGCGAAGCCGTCGCAGCCGCTGCTCGAGGGCGCCGAGGCCCAGCGGCTGGACCTGGCGAATCACCAGCTGGTAGCTTCCCCGCGGCGCATAGACGTCGAGATTTCCGAAACAGACGACCTCCAATCCGTCCTGCAGCTCGAAGTCCACCTTGGCCGCCGCGCCGCGCCAGATGACCGCGCGGAGCTGGGCCCCTTCGTCCTTGAGTGTCAGGTAGCAGTGACCCGATTGCGGACGCGAGAAATTCGAGATCTCGCCGCAGACCCACAGCGAGGAAAACTCGCCTTCGAGCAAGTCCTTGATCTGCTCGGTCAGCTGCGAGACCGTCAGCGGCCCCGCCTTGTCACGCTCTTCCTGCAGCGGGTCACGTGACATCGGTTTCGATTCCCCAGCGGGCATGGCCGCATCGCTCAGGCTAATCGCTCAGGCTTGGGCCGCATCGTTCAGGCTTGGGCCGCCATTGCCTGCACTTCTTCGTAGGCCTCGACCAGGGCCGCGGCGAACTCGGGATCATTAACGTGCAGCGGGAGCCGCCGCAGTTGCCGTGTCGGGGTCTGCCGCAGCTCTCGCTCAAACTCCTCGAAGAGCGCCGCGTCCGCGGCCTCGTCGTGAAACACCTGGCCTTCGGCGTCGATCATCGAGACACCCTGTTCGGGAATCAGCACGATGACCGGTGCCGTCGAGCGATTCAGCTTGCCGACGATCCAGCGGGCAATCTCGCGACACTCGTCCGCCGTCGTCCGCATCAGGGTGACCTGCTCGTTATGCACGTGCAGCAGCCGATCGGCGAACTGGGGCGGCACCGTGTCGCGAGCTCCAAAATTGACCATGTCGAGCGCGCCGAGACTCACCACGTACGGCACCTGCTTCTCGAGAATGACGTCGATGCGGTCCGGGCCTGCCGTGAGCACGCCGCCAACGACCTCGTCGCACACCTCGGTCGTGGTGATGTCGAGCACCCCGCCGATCATGTCGCTCTCGACAAGCTTTTCCATGGCCTGGCCGCCGGTGCCGGTGGCGTGAAAGATCAGGCATTCGTAGCCCTTCGCTTCGAGAAGGCGGCTCACCTCGGTGACGCAGGGCGTCGTTACGCCGAACATCGTCATGCCGAGCGCAGGTCGCTCGCCGCTCGCGTCCTTTGCGTTTCGGGCCATCCCGGCAATCGCGTGGGCCGCGTTGCCCAGCACCGTCTTGGAAACGCGGTTGAGGCCCGCCACATCGACGACCGAGTACATCATGGTGATGTCGCAACACTCGACGTACGGTTTGGTGTTGCCGCTGGCGACGGTCGACACCAGCAACTTCGGCAGGCCAATCGGCAACGCCCGCATTGCGTACGACACCAGCGCGGTGCCGCCGCTGCCGCCGATGCCGATCACGCCACCCAGCTTGCCGGCTGCCAACTCCTGTTGGAGAAACGCCGCGAGGGCCCGGCTCATCGCCGTGACCGCTTCACCTCGATCGCTGAACCCCAACGCGGCGTCGGCGCCTTCGGGATGGCACGCAGCAATCGCCTCGCGGGCGATGTCGGGCTCGACCGTCGGCGGACCCTGGGTCCCCACATCACAAACGACAACGTCGACCCCTAGCTGGCGAGCACAGCCGGCGACGTAGGTGATTTCCTCGCCTTTGGTATCCATCGTGGCAACCGCGTAGACGGCACGCTCAGGCATATGGGCTTGCTCGCTTGGGATTCCAACATTCGACATTCGCCGCGTTCGATCGACAGCCTCTCGCGACGATCGAGCCATTATGACAACTCCTCAGGTGGCCGGGCAGCATGGCCGCCACGGTTCGAGAACCGGGAGGAAGTGGTCCTTCCGGCGAGTCCAACGACGCCGGAAATCGGCTCCGGGGCCTTCCCACGTCGACCAGGGCGAACCCCTCTGCGGACTGGATTCTCGCCACCTAGGAATTCAGGAAGTCGGTGCGCTCGCGGCGTGCGAAATAGCTCCGTTGGAGTCGTGCATCCCACTGGCTCGACCAGGTTTAGTGGCCGTTGGAAAACTTTGCTGATCTGGTTGTGTCGGCAGTTTAGGCGGGCTACAGTAGTGATAGCAGGGGATGGGCTAGCGTAGTCCGTCTGGCATGCGTGCGACTGCCAAAAATGAGTGCCGCGCGAGTCCCGCGAGCACTCCGGACCGTGCCGCCGGCCTGGCACATCAGACAGCTTGAGGGTTTGTTATGAACCGCACACTCGTATTCAGCATCTTCGCTTTTCTGTTCTTGGTGGGGGTCGCCCTGTATGGCGGAAGCCCCGAAGCCGTTGCCGGCCATGGTTGTCACGGCTGCTCCGGCTGCAGCTGCTATTGCTCCTGCAGTTGCTCGTGTTACTGCTCCTGTGGTTGCTTTGCCCGTTGCTACTGTGCCGGCTATCGACGCGGATTCTTCCGCCGTCACTGTCACGGTTGCCACGGCTGCTATGTGAGTTGCCACGGTTGCCACGGTTGTTCGGCCTACTGGGGCTGCTCGTGCTCCTGCTCTTGCAGCTGCTCGGGCACCGTGATCGAGAGCTACCGCGAAGTTCCGGCGGAAGAGGGTTCGGAAGCGACCGAAGCCACTCCGACCTCCGATCGCATGGCGCGTGCCAACACCGGCGCGATCAACGTCAGCGTTCCGGCCGAAGCGAAGGTCTACATCAACGATCGCCCGACGACCTCGACCGGCACCGAGCGTCGCTATGTCTCGCGTGGCCTGCGTCAGGGTGTCCGGTACGCTTACGAAGTGCGTGCCGAAGTGGAACGTGACGGCGAGAATGTCGTCGACACCCGAGTCGTCAGTCTCCAGGCCGGCCGTAGCGCCCGCCTGGCGTTTGATTTCGCTCCGGAGCGGCAAGCCGCTCGCACGAGCGACGAGTCGACCCCAATCTTGGCCGCGGCCAGCGTGATGCGTACGCGTCTGACCGTGAATCTTCCGAGCGACGCGCAGCTGACGCTGGCCGGTGTCGACACCGACTCGTCGGGCAAGACCCGCACGTTCAGCACCTCGCGTCTGAGCGAAGGACAGACTTGGGAGAATTACACGATCGTGGCGAGCGTCGTTCGCGATGGTCGCACGCTCACCAAGCAGATGACGATCGAGCTCGAAGCGGGCGAGGATCGCGAAGTCACGCTCGACTTCGAAGATCAACGCGTCGCCCAGCTGGCAGCCCGCTAGTCGTCTCCTTCCACGGATCTCTTCAGGCGGTTCGACGCGTGGCGTCGAACCGCCTTTTTTCGTGCGCACCTGGCCGGTCTGCGCACCTGGCCCGTCTGCATGCGGGGGCATCGCCGACGCACCAGGGGGTCGTCGTGCGACGCGGCACGCCAAGCACCGGCTTGCGGCGGCCGGGTGTGCGTTACAATGAGGCCTTCGTCCTCTGCGTTACAATGAGGCCTTCGTCCTCGACGACCGCGTGGCGTCTGTCTGTTTCGCGTGTCTGTTTGCGGTTACCAAGGAGCTTCTCCATGTCTGGCGAACCGGCATCGCCGGCGCTCGTGCGTCACGAGGGTGACGTGCCGCGAGAGCGCAGCAGCTGCGGCTGGCGGCATCGCCTGATCAGCCGTGAAGACAAGCCCCTGGGCGTGGCGGCCTGGGCGCACGCCGTCGACATCGACGGTGCGAAACTCCACTACCACCAACTCGCCACCGAGCTGTATTACGTGCTCGAGGGCGAGGGAGAGGTCACGCTCGACGGCGAAGTCCACCCGGTACGACCGGGGACCGTCGTGCACATCCCCCCTGGCGTTGTGCATGGTGCTTCGGGAAGGATGAGGGTGCTCGTCGTCGGCATCCCGGACATCGCCGAAGACGACATCTACTTTCCCGAATAGCTTCGGCCCCTTGAGTGAACGCGACGGACCCGTTGCGGCACGGTTCGGTCATGAAGAACTCCGCGTCCATCGCCAAGCCTCACGACAGCGCGACCGAGCGGCGACTTTCGCCAGACGAGGCGTTTGCCGCGGCGCGGACCGAACTGCAGGCCCTGGTGCGTTACGCGCCGCGCTCGATGTGGGAACAAGATACGGCGGCACTGCCACTGCCGCTCCAATACCTGCGACGGCACGCGCGTCACTTTGCGGCTCGCGAGCTCGCCCCACGGGCACTCGACACCGACCTCGCTCCTCACGACCGCGACGTCGAACGGCAAGTGTTGCGCAGCGCGCTACAGGCGGGATTGTTCTTCAACTCCGTGCCACATCCGGAAGAGGGTCGGCCGCTTCCGCTGGACGACTACCCCTTGGCCTGGACGGCGTCGCTCAAGAACGAAGAACTGGCGGCCGGCTGTGGCGGCTGGGCACTGATGCTCGCCGCGCACGCGCTCGGCGCCACGCCGCTGGTGCTGTGCGGCGATGCGGCAACGCTCGCGCGTGTCATGGAGAAGGCCAAAGCCAAGGGCAGGGCAGGGGAGCCATATCTGTTGGCCTATGCGATAACCGAGCCGGCGTCCGGATCCGATGTCGAGGAAACGCGCGGTGCCGCCGTCGCGCGGCCCGGCACAATCGCCCGACCGAGCGAGGGTGGCTGGCGATTGACCGGTCGCAAGCTCTACACCTCGGGCGGCGATATCGCCGATGCCGTGATGGTCTTCGCGGCTCTCGAGGGTGAGGGCCTGGAGTCGTGGACCTGCTTCCTGGTCGAACGCGATACGCCTGGCTTCACGCGGGTCCGCAACGAAGTGAAGATGGGCCAACGGGCATCCGCGGCCACCGAACTGCTTCTGGAAGATGTCTTCGTGCCGGACGAGCACGTGATCGGCGAATTGCGCGAGGGCTGGGCCCTGAATCGCGCTTCGCTGAATTTCTCCCGCATACCCGTTGCGGCGTTGGCCCTGGGCATTGCCCGGGGTGCCGTCGAGGCGGCAATCGAGTTTGTGGCCTGTTTCGAACTGGGGGGCCGTCCGCTCTTGGAATATCAGGAGGTGGAACTCCAAGTCGCCGAGATGATCGCACAGCTGAGCATGATGCGATCGACGATCTGGGAGTATGCCCGGCGACCGATTCCGACACAGGCGGCCGCCTCGCTGGCCAAGGTCAGCTGCAGCGACGCCGCGTTGCAGGTCTGCACTTCGGCAATGCAACTGCTGAGCAACCACGGCGTGCTGCACCGTGAGCGGGTCGAGAAGGCCTGGCGCGACGTGCGGCTCACGCAGATCTACGAAGGCACGAACGATATCAATCGGCTGGCGATCATCGAAGACCTGCGGCAGAGCCTCGCTGGCGACGGAGGCGTCTAGGTCGATGGGCACTTCGACGAATACGGCCGACGAGACCGATCCAGCGGCCGATAGGCACGCTTCCACGACCGCGACCACCTCGGCCGGTCCGGTCAGCTTACCGATTCAGTATCGCGACGGCTTGGCCGCCACGGCGCTCTACCAGGTCGAGATCGAGCAAGCCCGCCAGCTGCTCGGCGATCAACGCCTGAAGCCAGTCGAACGTGACGGGCAAGCGACCACTACGCTGACTTTCTACGACTATCGCGACACGAGTATCGGTCCCTATCGAGAGGTTTCGCTCGCGTTGCTCGTGGCGCTGGCCGACGGGACCGGCAACGAGTCGATGGGGTTTCGCATCCTCGACCTGCCGGTGACGACGGCGATCGCAGAAGCAGCCGGCAGGGAGATTTGGGGCTATCCCAAGTTCCAAGCCGAGATCCAAGTCGAATCGCGAATCAGCGGGTTCCTCGGCCTCTTGCAGGATCCCAGCGGCGAAACGATCTGCCAACTCTCCGGCCAACCGGGCGAGAGGATTCGGGAGGCGGTCGAAGGTCACGACGTGGTGACCTATTCGTCTGGATTGTCCGGCGACACGGTACGTCGTCACGTGAAACCGCCGGGCGAAGGTGGGCCGGAATCTCACGCCCGCTCGAGTCGGCCGCCGGGTGAACGCCTCCTGGCGACACAAATCGACGTGGACTGCTGTTATGACGTTTTCGCACCCGGCACACTCTCGCTCGAATTGGGCAGCTCCCCCCACCCGATGGCAGCGCGGCTACGGGAACTGGGGCTACACCAGCGAAAACCCGCGCGGTGGCAGGTGTCGGACAACTTCCGCGCTCAGCTGGGGGCCGGCCAGGTCGTGGTGGCTTGCTAAGTCGCGGCCGGCTGGCCGCTGTCCGAGTGGCGATCGGGCGCACTCTGCACAGTTCGTCGAGCGACCGACTTGACACCTGTCGCGACAACGCGATATTCGAGGGATCGCGCGGGCCGACGTCTCGTTCCGCCAAGTGGTGCGAACGGGACTTATTGATGGCTGCGTTGTTAATGAGCCCTTCGCCGCGGCGGTGATAGCTGGAATGCCGGCCTCCCGCTGGTCGGCCTGGTTCATTGGCTGCGCAGGGCTCAATAAGTAAGGATCCACAGGAAACGCGCGATCCACAACTCACTCAGGAGAATCGTATGCGAAGGGCCAAGATCACGGTCATCGGTGCTGGCAACGTCGGGGCAACGACTGCCCATTGGTGTGCGGCGGCGGAGTTAGGCGACATCGTGCTGCTGGACATCCCTCAGACCGAAGGCATGCCGGCGGGCAAGGCCCTCGATCTCATGCAGTCATCGCCCATCATGGGTTTCGATGCCACCGTGACCGGCACGACGGACTACGCCGACACGGCGAAGAGCGACGTCGTCGTGATCACCGCCGGCATCCCCCGCAAGCCTGGCATGAGTCGGGACGATCTGTTGAAGACGAATGCCGGCATCGTGGGCTCGGTGTCCGAGGAAGTGAAGAAGTCGAGCCCCGACGCAATCATCATCGTCGTAAGCAACCCGCTCGACGCCATGGTTCAACAAGCCCAGAAGGTCACCGGCTTCCCGACGGCCCGCGTCATGGGCCAGGCCGGGGTTCTCGATACGGCCCGCTACTGCACGTTCCTGGCGATGGAACTCGGGGTCAGCGTCGAGGACGTGCAGGCGATGCTGATGGGAGGACACGGCGACACGATGGTGCCGATCCGTAGCTGCACCAGTGTCGGAGGAATCCCCGTCACGCAGCTCATCGACTCCGCACGACTTGAAGAGATCATCGAGCGCACCCGCAAGGGCGGAGGGGAGATTGTGGGCCTCTTGAAGACCGGCAGTGCGTACTACGCTCCGGCCGCCGCCACCGCCCAGATGGTCGAAGCGATCGTCAAGGACAAGAAGCGCATCCTGCCGGCCGCTGCCTATTGCAAGAGCGAGTACGGCGTCGGTGGATACTACGTCGGAGTTCCGGTGATCCTGGGCGCCGCCGGCGTCGAGAAGATCGTCGAGCTGGAGCTCACCGAGGGCGAAAAGGCGGAGTTCCAGAAGAGCGTCGACGCCGTCAAGGAGCTGGTCGAAGTGATGGACGGGATGCCCGCCTAGACCGAGACTTCTCGATTCTTGCCACCCCAGTGCGGCGCGTGAGCCGACCGGAGAATCTCCAGTGGCGTCATTTGCTTTTGGCCTGCGGGACTGGGTAAACTACGCAGCGCCTTGGCCGGAATTCGGGAGGACAAGGAAGGCGGGACAATCTTCGCCCGCCTGCTAATCACCGCGCTGACGATCGGCAGCGTGCCGCACCGTGCCAGCCACGTTGGCACTGCTCGGTGGTCATGATGGCCAACATATTTCGCACCGGATGCCGTGTGCCCGAATGTTGAGCAAACCCGTTGCCGAGATCGGTTGATTGGCGTTGACGTAACACGATACCTGTTATAGATTTCCCGACTTTGATCGAGAGCCAGATTCGGGGAAACCCCGAGCCCAGGCCCTCAATTCACGCGTTCCCACCTCACGCGAGCCAACACAACTGCCTGGGCCGGACATTCGAGATTCCCCAGAGCAGCCCGCCGCGGTTCGCACGATCCTGCCAGAAACTCAGATCGAGAAAAGCCCTATGAATCGTCTTCAGATACGGTCCGCGGCCCCCGCAGCTTCGTTAAGCGGCGAACGGTTTACGTCCCGGTTGGCCACGGTCGATTCGGAAGTCGGATATCTACCCTGTTCCGTCTTCACGCCGCTGCACTACGAGTCGGGCTACGCCTATCCGTTGATTGTCTGGCTGCACGATGACAACGAAGACGAACAGTCGATCCGCCGCATGCTGCCGAAGATCAGCATGCGAAACTACTTGGGGGTCGGGGTCCGGGGAACGCGTCTGGTGACCGACGGTGACCCGTTCGCCGGTGACGAATTCGCCACTGACGAATTCGGAAGCGAAACGGACGGCTACAGCTGGTGCCAGACGTTGGACCACACCTTCTTGGCTGAGCACCGCGTGCTCGAGGCAGTGGAGTTGATGTCGGAGCGATTCAACGTCTGTCCGGATCGCGTGTTCCTGGCCGGCCGCGGCAGCGGCGGAACAATGGCGTTCCGCATTGCCATGCGACAGCCCGACCGGTTTGCGGGCGTCATTTCGCTCGGCGGTGGCTTTCCTCAAGACGACGCTCCATTGGCACGCCTGGTCGAAGCGCGACGTGTTCCGGTGTTCGTGGCGGCCGCGAGCGATGACGAGGCCTACCCTTCGAGCGATTGTTGCGACGACCTGCGCTTGCTCCATGCGGCTGGCATGTCGGTCACACTGCGTTACTATCCCCAGAAGCACCGCTATCTCGGCCAGATCTTGGGGGACGTCGATCGCTGGATCATGGAACTGATCGCCGCTTCGGGACAGATGTCGGTCGTCCCGTCGGAACAGTCGGGCTCGTAGACGGCCACGGCCGGGTCGCCGCCGCAGGTCGGCCACGTTTCTTATTGGCGTGGTCGCCTTCCAACTTCACGGTCGGACTGTTGCCGACCGACACGCGAGCGCTGCTAGCGCAAGCGGCAATCTTTTGCCGTCGATCGCGGGAAAGCACATTGACACCGCGCGGCGACGATAGGTAATCTCCCGCCACACTTCCTCCTCTTTTTCCAGCCCGCACTGGTTACGCCGCCGTTCTGGAGGCGCATGGAGCGGGAGGTTCGCACCACTTCGTACCACTTTTCCCGAGTAAGTCGGCGCATCGACTTCAAATCGCGCACGTGCGTGAGCGACCTTGTCGTTGCCACGTGCCGTCGATCAGCCACGGCGCTGTCGACCACGGCGCTGTCGACGCGCCGTCCGCGGTCCGTAACTGCCAAGTTCGTCGCTATGTCGCAGGAAGCGAAACAAAACGAATCGGGCAATGACGCACGCAGTGTCGCCATGCGACACGCCAGTGCGTGGATGCGCGAGCATCGTCTGAAGACGACGGCGGCGGTCACCACGGCATTGTTCGGCAGCCTGGCACTGATTCAATTCAGCACGGCCCCGCCGGCACCGGTGGTGGAGACCGAACAAGATATCCTGACCCTTCAAAGTGCCCTCGAAGCTTTGGACGCCGATGACTACCGCGAGGCTCGCAAGATCTCGGAAGAGCTGCGCTTCGCACGAGGTGCCGCTCAGCTGGGAGGTCCGGCCTTCGTCCTGGGTGCTTCGGCCGCTTATGAAGCCGACACGTTGTGGGGAAAAGAGCGGCTGACCTACTACGTCTTGGCCTCGACCTACCTGCGCGAAGCCTACGATCGTGGATTTCCCCCGTCCCGTGACGCCGAAGGGCTGTTCCTGCTCGGAAAGAGCCTCTACCTGAGCAACCGGCCCACCGCGAGTCGCCCCATCCTGGCAGAGGCGCTGCAGCTCGACCCGGCCTCGTTTCGCGAGAGCGACCGGCTCGAGGCATTGCTCTTGGCAACCGAAGCCAACCTGGGAGGAAGCGAGCCACGTCCTCGCGTCGCGCTGACTTACAACGCGGATTACCTGGAGTCCGATCGGCTCTCGCGACGCGAACGCGATGAAGGGCTCTTGCGTCACGCCCGAATCCTTTACGAACTGGGCGAAGCCGAGAACTGTCGCCAATACCTCAACAAGCTCTCCTCGGGTGCCCACAATCGGGCCGCCGAGAAGGTGCTTCGCGGACGGCTGCTGATCAGCGATGCGGAACAACTCGCCGCGAGCGGTCCGGTCGACCAGCAGCAACGCACCCAAATCGAACAGCTCTACGACAATGCTCTCGAAGTCCTGGAAGAGGTCCACGAGTTGGACGCCAGCGACGACCTGTCCCGCGGACAGGCGCACTACTTGATGGGCGTGTCCTACCGGGCACTGGGCAAGCAAAGCGATGCGATCAACGAGTTCCGCAAGGTGCGGAATCGGAACCTCGTTTCGGGCGAAGGGATCGTCGCGGCGCTGAACGAGGCCGAGCTACTCCGCGAACTGGGTCAGGATGACGAAGCGATTCAACGCTATCGCGATACCGTGCGCGCCATCACCAGCGCCGGCACGCCGCACAACGTCTGGATGGACGGCGACGAGCTGCGACAGCACCTTCTCGACTCGGTGGCAGGATACATAGGCGACGAGAAGTTCTCGCACGCCGTGCAGTTGGCCGAGGTCCTTGCCCCGCTGGTCCGCCCCACGCAGTCGGTATTGCTCACGGCGCAGTCCGAAGTGGCCTGGGCGAATACGCTGCAAGCCCGTGCCGAGACCCTCTCGGGAACGCCACGGCAAGAGACACTCAAGGAAGCCCGCCAGCATTATCGCCAGGCGGGTCGCACCTACGCTCGACTGGCACGGCTGCGCTTCGCCACCCGAGAGTATCCCGACGACCTGTGGGCCAGCGCGGACAACTTCCGCAAGGGCCACGACTTTTCCAACGCCATCGCGGCGTTTCAGGACTATCTGCGAAACGACACGCGCCGCCGTATTCCGGCGGCCTTGGTGGGTCTCGGCGAAGCCCACCTCGCTCAAGGCGACCTCGACAAGGCCATCGACGCGTTCATGACCTGCATCGAGGAGCACGCTACCGATCCGGCGAATTTCCGTGCTCGCTTTCTGGTCGCCGAAGCTCACATGGAGAACGGCGACCTGAAGACGGCGGAGAAGTTCCTGCGCGGCAACCTGACTGATCCGCAGCTCGGACCCAAGAGCCGCGAGTGGGAAAACTCGAAGTTCTCGCTGGGCCGACTCCTGCAGGCGGACGGCCGTTACGAAGAGGCGATTGCCGAACTCGACGAGGCGGTGGCCCGTTATCCCAATTCGCCGCATGCGATGGAAGCCCGCTACCTGATGGCCGAATCGTATCGCTACGCCGCGCGGCGACCGCTCGACCAGCTGCGGAGCACCAATATCGAAGCCCACAAGCAGCAACTCATCGAGGAAAGCAAGGCGCTCTTGGCCAAAGCGGAGGACCACTACCAAAAGGTCCGCCAGGAACTGAATCTCCGGCCCGAGTCGGCGGTGCTCACACCGCTCGAGAGTGCCAACCTCCGCAACTGCTACTTTGCCCTGGCGGCCGTCTACTTCGATCAGGGTGAGTTTGACAGCGCCTTCTACACGCAGGCTCGCGAGGCGTACGGAGACGTCGTCAACCTGTATCAGAACGAGCCCGCGGCCGTCGAAGCGCGAATCATGTTGGCCGCCTGCCAGCGGCGACTCGGGCAATCGATGAAGGCCTATCAGACGCTCAAACAGGCCCAATCGACCTTCGAGCGCCTCGACAAGAATCTCGACTTCGAACGCACCACCAGCCGCTCCCACGCGCAGTGGAAGCGGCACCTGGAGAACCTCCTGCAGCTAACCCAGTAACGTCCCACGTCGGGCGTCGAACAATTCTCGACGTTCCCCCATGTCGAACCTCACCACGAACCAACTCGCCGATCTGATCGATCAGAAGCACGCCTGCCTGATGCAGCTGCGCGAGGTGGGAATACGCCAGCTCGAAATCGCCCGCGGCGGAGAACTGGAAGTGCTGATGCAGTTGCTGGCCGGCAAGCAGCGTCTGATCGATCAGTTGACGCGGATCGAACAGCAGCTCAAGCCCTATCGCGGCCAGGATCCCGAGCAACGCGAATGGTCCTCGGCCGCTGCCCGCGAGCGTTGTGCCGCGGTGGCCACCGAGTGCGAAGGGCTGCTTCGCGCCATCGTTCAGCAGGAACAGCAGAGCACCAGCGAGCTTACGCGGCGACGCGACGACGCCGAGCACCGTCTGCAAGGCGCGCACATCGCCAGCACCGTTCATCAAGCTTATGTCCGCGACGACGCGCCCCAACGTACCCCGATGGACTATTCCTAGATCAAAGCGAAACCCCGTTAGACCGGAATCCACGTTCCAATCGACCGCCTCTCGTAACTTCCGTGAGAGAAACCATGAGCGAATCCAGACCCGAATCGACGTCGCCAGGTCTTAGTACGAACAGCGACTTGGAGACCGTGCTCGCCGCCTGGCACGAAGCCACGCTGCGACTGGAGCAGACGCACGAGATTCTCCAGTCCGAGGTCCGCCGGCTGTCCGACGAGCTCGAGATCAAGAACCGACAGCTCGAGCGGAAGAACCGCATGGCCGACCTGGGCGAAGTTGCCTCGTACGTCGCCCATGAGGTGCGGAATCACCTCGTGCCGGTCTCCCTATATGTCGACCTGCTGAAGCGACGTTGCGCGACCGACACCAAGAGTCTGGAGATTGCCGACAAGGTGGCGACCTGTGTGGAAGCCCTGGAGAACACGGTCTCCGACCTGTTGAACTTCGCGGCCGATCCGAATCCGACACCGCGTCCGGTCCAACTCGATTGCCTGGTCCGCGACGTCGTCGACTCGCTCGGCGAGCAACTCAACGCGCAAGGCATCGAAACCACCGTCGAAATGACCGGCGACACTACCGTCCATGTCGACGCCGACATGACCCGCAGCGTGCTCTTGAATCTCGTCTTCAACGCCATGGATGCCATGCCCGAGGGTGGCGAGATTGTCATCTCCGGAGAGGCGTGTGGAAGCGACGTCGAACTGGAAGTCGCCGACAGCGGACCGGGCCTGACCGACGACGTGCGAGCCCACCTCTTCGAGCCCTTCTACACCACGAAGCGCGACGGCACGGGACTCGGTCTGGCCCACGTCGAACGCATCGTGCGCGCCCACGGCGCTCGCATTCGGGTGCGCAACTGTCCCGAAGGGGGAGCCGCCTTCACGATCCAATTTCCCAAAACCATCGCCTTGGAGGCCGCCGCATGATTCTCTCATCGGTCCCCGAAGCCCCGATCCGCTCCGACCAGGCGGCGCACGCCCCGGGCGGACGCGTGCTGGTCGTGGACGACCACGAAGAAGCCCGCGAGTCGATTGCCGAGATTCTGCGGCACTCCGACCACGAGGTGCACTGCAGCCCCAGCGCGGCTGAGGCCCTGCGCCGGCTCGACGACGAGAGTTACGACGTCGTACTCACGGACCTCAACATGCCCGGCATGTCCGGGATCGAACTCATCCGTCACCTGGAGAAGCGAGAGCACGGCGCGCAGATTGTGATGGTGACGGCCTATGCCAGCGTCGCCACCGCCGTCGAGGCCATGCGACGCGGGGCCTTCGACTACATCGAAAAACCGTTCACCGCCGCCAAGATCGAACAGTTGGTGGCCCGGGCGATCGAACGGGGCCGCATGCTCGACCAGCGTTATGCCTGCGATCGGACGACGACCGCGACGGCAGGCGAGGCGAATTCCAAGGCCACCGAGAGCAGCGGTCCGGCCATGATCGGTGAGAGTCCCGTCATGGCCGCGCTGCGAGAGCGAATCGCGCAGATCGCCCCGACCCTGGAGACCGTGCTCATTTCCGGCGAGAGCGGAACCGGCAAGGAGTTGGTGGCCCGCGCGGTCCACGCGCAAAGTGAACGGGCCGAGTCGCCCTTGGTAAGTCTCAATTGCCCCGTTCTCTCTGCGCAGCTCATGGAAAGCGAACTCTTCGGTCACGAACGGGGTGCCTTCACCGGGGCAGACGCACCCCGCACCGGCCGCTTCGAGTTGGCCGACGGAGGCACGATCCTGCTCGACGAAATTACCGAGATCGAGCTGCCACTTCAGGCCAAGTTGCTCCGCGTGCTGCAGGAACGCTCGTTCGAACGCGTGGGAACGAGTCGCTCGATTTCGGTCGACGTCCGCGTCCTGGCCACCACCAACCGCGACCTGCAAGACGAGGTCGGCGAAGGCCGTTTTCGCGAAGACCTTTACTTCCGCCTGGCGGTTGTGCCGCTCGTCGTGCCGCCACTACGCCAGCGATGCGAGGACATTCCCCTGCTGGTGGCCCACTTTAAGGACCACGCCGCCGCGCGGTTGCAACGCGACCCGGTCGTCTTCGACTCGTCGGCGGAACAGTTGCTACAGGACTACCGCTGGCCCGGCAATGTACGCGAGTTGCAGAACATCGTAACCCGCGCCAGCGTGCTGGTGGGCCGGGATAAGGTCAGCGCCGAAGACCTGCGCCCCTGGCTGATCGACGCCGAAGGCAGCACGGAGGTGGCGGCCGCCGAAGTTCCGGCTGGGCTGAGCCTGCACGAAATGGAACGCAAGCTGATCCTCGCCACGCTCGACCACTTCGACGGGCACCGCGCCAAGACCGCCGAGGCGCTCGGCATCGGCATCCGCACCTTGAGCGGCAAGCTGAAGACCTACGGATATGCCCCCCGAACCAAGGACTTTTCCAAAGCGGCCTGACCGAACCGCGAGCCGAACAGCGGCAGAAACTGCCGGTTGATAGCGGAAAGAGCGGCAACGATCGCCAGGCAAAGACACCGAAGAACGACGCAACGCAAACGCCCGTAATGAAAACGGGCGACAACACAAGGCAGCTAAACGTTTGAGAATTGGGAAATTAGGTGGCACGATGCCCACGCTCCACAACACCAAGTCGCCGACCCCATCCAACGTTGGCACGGCGATTGCAATTCCGTCCGTTGCCTGCGGTGATGTCACCGCGGCGCCCGGACAGGAGGGCACGACTCGCCAGAAAGGCAGGTTGACCCGATGAGTCTGTCCATTTTGAACACCTCGACGATTCCCGCCCTGGAACAGGTGCTGAATTTCGCCGACCGGCGTCACAGCATCCTGGCCTCGAACATCGCCAACCTCGATGTGCCCGGCTATCGCAGCCGCGACATATCGCCCGAGTTGTTCGAGTCCCGCCTGAAAGAAGCCCTCGACGCCCGCCCCACGTCGGTCTCGCCCGGCGTGAGTGGGAGCTTCGCGCCCGAGGTCGATTTTTCTCAAGCCCGCGATTCCACCCGTGAAATCCTGTTTCACGATGGCAGCGACGTGGGACTCGAACATCAAGTCACCGAGATTTCCAAGAACCAAGGTCGCTTCAACATGGCCATCGCCATCATGACGAGCCAGTTTCGGCTCCTCCAGGCGGCCATTAGCGAGCGCGCGTAGCGTGAATTGAGAACAAGCAGGGTGGGCACCCAGTGAGTCGGCGAGGAAATGCAGCCATGCTTAATGCCCTCGACATCAGTACCAGCGGACTTGTCGCTCAGCGACAACGCCTCAATGCGATTACCAGCAACATCGCCAACCTTTCGACGGTGGTCAACGAGGACGGCGAAGTGAAAGCCTATCAGCCCAAGTATGTCGTCTTCCAAACCGACGAAGATGCCGCCTATCCGACCGGCTCGGCCGGGGTAAAGGTCGCTTCCGTCGAACAGGAAGCCGTCGATCCGCTCTACAAGTACCAGCCGAACCATCCCCTGGCCATTCAGGAAGGTCGCTGGGCCGGCTACGTTCCCTACCCGAACATCAACCTGCAGCGCGAAATGGTCGACGCCCTCGAGGCGACGCGGGCCTACGAAGCGAACATCGGCGTCATCGAGGCCACCAACGCCATGGGCGAGCAGACACTGAGAATCCTCGTGTAACCGTTTGACGGCAGGGGGATTTCAGGGCGGCGCCCATGCACCGTCCACCACGAAGAACAGCAAGCGAGTCAGTTGCCATGAGTGCGATCAACGGCATCTCGCCGGCGTCCATTTCACCGGGCATCGCCCCGCGTTTGGAGCCGGCGACCAGTTCCGACAATTCGTTCAAGAACCTGCTCGTCGGCTCGATCGAACAGGTCAACACGATGCAGCGGGACGCCGACAGCCTGGTCGAAGAGTTGATCACCGGCGGCGACGTTAGCCCGGCCGAGGTGCTGACCGCCGTGCAAAAAGCGGACCTCGGTTTTCGACTCATGATGCAGGTCCGCAACAAAGCCCTGCAAGCCTTTGAGGAAATACGAAGCATTCAAATTTGACCGACACGCTGACCCGGTAGTGTGAGCCGACCGCAACGATTGCTGGCCGTCACGGAGACCGCCCGGCCGACGCGTCCGAAACGCCTTACGGAGATCCATGGATGGACTTCCTGAATCAAGCCTACGCCCAGATCAGTCAACTCTTCAATTCAATGACCGTCGGCGCGCGGATTACCGCGGGCCTGTTGCTGGCGGTCGTCGTCGTGTCGCTGGGCTATCTGTTCAATCAACAGACGTCGGGACCCGACGACTATCTGCTCGGTGGCGAACCGATTCCGGCCAGCCAGATTCCGGCCATGGAGGCCGCCTTCGCCCAGGCCGGCCTGACCGACTACCGCGTCGACGGCACCCGCATTCGCGTGCCGCGGGGCCAGGCCAGCGCCTATATGGGAGCTTTGGCCGATGGCGACGCCCTGCCGCCGAACTTCGACACCTATCTGACCAAGGCCCTCAAGGGCAGCATGTTCGAGTCGAACGAGGTCTACCGCCAGCGGATCAAGAACGCCACGCAGCAGCAGCTCTCGGCAATCATCACGGCTATGAGCGGTATCCAAGCCGCCATGGTCATGTACGACGAAAAGGACCAGCCCGGAATCAAGCGCGGCAAGATCATCACCGCCTCGGTCAACGTGCAGCCGATGGGCAGCGCCCCGCTCGACGCCGACCGGGTGCCGGCGCTGAAGAACATCGTGGCGTCGGCCATTGCCGGCCTGGACGCCAAGCTGGTCTCGGTCACCGATCTGAACAGCGGCCGCAACTACGGCCCCGCCGCCGACGAGGACACCGAGGGCATCGGGCTCTATCAACGCACGAAGCGCGGCTACGAAGAAGAGTACCAAGGCAAGATCCGCGAACGACTGGCGATGATCCCCAATGCCCTGGTGGCGGTCAACGTCGAGCTCACGCCTGAGCTCTCGAGCGAGTCGGAGGAAAGAAAATTCGATCCCAAACCGGTCGCCGTGGAGCAGGAGTCGATCACCGAGACAGAGCAATCCGAATCGGGCGCCCCGGGCGGCCGTCCCGGCGCCGCGGCCCAGGCACCCACGGTCGGCGGCCCCGGAAGCGGGCCGGTCTCCCTCGCGGGAGGCAATTCGCAGACGACCAGCCGAGACGTCTCCAATGAAAAGTCGATCTCAAAAGTTGGCGAGAGAGTCGAGGTCACCAAGACTGCCGGCCTCGTTCCCCAAAAAGTGAAAGTCTCGGTGGGCATCCCCAACGACTACCTGCGCAAGGTTCATGAGCGCCTGAGTCCCGGCGAAGAAATTACGCCGGAGGTGCTATCGAGACTGCAGTCCGAAGAGAGGAAGCGAGTTGAAAGAATGATCGCGACACTGATTCCGCAAAGGATCGATAGTGACTCCAAAGATCTGCAACGTAAGGACATTACTATCACGTTCTACGAGGACATCGTCGAACGGGCCGTGATCGAAGTCCCCAGCACCTCGTCGCAGGCCCTGAGCTGGTTTGGCCAAAATCTCAGCACCCTGAGCCTGAGCCTGCTGGCGATCGTCGGCATGGTCATGCTCCGTTCCGTCGTCAAAGGTGGGGCCACGCCGCCGTCGGGCGCCGCGGCCACGGCCGTCGCCGACACCGAGACACCGATCTCGGAGCCGCCGGCCGTCCTGCCGTTCCCCACCGAGGAGGAACTCGACGAGGAAGAACAGGCCGAACACGTCAAACGACTCAAGCGTCGACTCTCCGCCGGACCGTCGGTGAAGGACGAACTGGCCGAACTGGTCAAGGAAGATCCCGACGCTGCCGCCACGATTCTCAAGACCTGGATTAGTAACGCAGGATAAACGGACTCATGCAGCAAGAAGCTCTTCGTAAAGCCGCCATTTTGATCGCCACCGCCGACCACAAGACGGCCGATGCCCTGCTGGATCGCCTCGACCCCGAGCAGGCGGCCGCCGTTCGGCGTTGTGCCATCGAGATCAGCAACATCGATCCCGCCGAGCGGGACAAGGTATTCAACGAATTCTCTCAGCGGAACGTCGGCTCGCCGCCGCATCGCGCCGCCCAAGCCTACGCCGCCTTCGAAGAGAAACCGACGGGCGTCAATCGCCTCGTCCCCCGCAACGACACCGGAGGCATCGATCTGGGCAGCGATTCGGTCGTGCAATTGCGCATCCCGGGCGTGGCCGTCGACCAGGGCAGCAAGAAGACGAGCGAGTCTACCCCCAAACGCCCCGCGGGTGAGGGCCGCACGCTCGACCTGCTCCGCAAGGCCGGACCGGATGAGTTGGCTCAGTTTCTGGCCACGGAGAGCCCGCAAACAATCGCCGTCGTGTTCTCGCACCTGCTGCCCGCGCAGGGTGCCGCCGTGTTGACGCAACTTCCCGACCAATTGCGCAGTGAAGTGCTCTCGCGGCTAACGCGTCTCGAGGCGGCCGATGAGCAAATCATGCAGGACGTCGAACAGGGGCTGCAGCAGTGGCTCGACGAGCAGGCTCGACGAGTGAAGCAGCGCCGCGCGGGCGTCTCGGCCGTCGTCCGCCTGCTCGACGAAACCGACGCGCCGCTGCGACGAAAACTGCTGGCGGAGCTGAATGAACGAGATCGAGAACTCGTCGACATGATCGAAAACGTGGGCGGCGTGCCGGTCGACGCGCCCGATATCGTGCCGTTTGCGACGCCGGCCCTGTCGCTCGAAGCCGTCGCGCGACTCGACACGGCCACCTTGACCCGACTGCTCGACGCCTGTGACCAGGAGGTTTTGGTGATCGCCCTGGCCGGGGCGGAGCCGGAAGTGGTCAGCGACATCGTCAGCGTCCTGGGGCTGGGCGAAGGTCGGCAGCTTCGCTCCGCAATTGCCAACGTCGGACCTGTGCGGCTGCGCGACGTCGACGCCTGCCAGCAGCGACTCGGAGAGCTGGCCGCCGAGCTTGTTCAGGCCAACCTAATTGATCGCCACATGCCGTCACTCGCCCAGGCCGCCTAGGCCCCGACAGGCTGCAACGACTCGTCGTAACAACGAATCAGAGCTTCGACAAACGAGACGCACCCAACACCAAATCGCGAACAAGAACGCATGGCCACGGTCATTAAATCGCCGAGCGGCCCGGGCAACACGCAGCGGGCGGCCTACAACTTGAACGACATTTCGCACCAGGTCGATCGCTACTTGGAGCAGGCCCGCGCGGAATCGGAGAAGATTCTGGCCAACGCCCGCCAGGAAGCGGAGAACATTCGCCAGCAGGCCGAAGCGGAGGGTCGCCAGGCGGCGATGGACGCCATGCAGGCCGCCATCGAAAAGAAGGTCGGTGAGGAAATGCAGTCGCTGATGCCGGCGCTCGATCGGGTCATTGAAGACCTCGGTCGGGCGAAGCAGGACTGGCTCGCCCATTGGGAACAACGCGCGGTTCACCTGGCGGCGGCCATGGCCGGGAAGATTCTGCGACGCAAGCTCGACCAGGAACCGGAGATTACGTTGCAGCTCGTCCGCGAGGCCTTGGAGTTGGTCGAAGGCAACCACCAGATCCAGCTGCGGCTCAGCGAGAAGGATCTGGAGACGCTCGGCCCCCAGGTCAAACAACTTACCGACAGCCTGACTCGACTCGGCAACGTGAAGATCGTCGCCGACGCCGAATTGAACCCGGGCGGTTGCCGCATCGAAACCCGTCGCGGCTCGGTCGACAACACGTTCGACGCGCAGCTGGCACGCATCGAGGAAGAACTGACCTAGACGATGATCGATTTTGCCCCACAACTCGACGAGGTCCTCTCGACGGAGATCTGCGGCAGTGTCGTGGAGACCGTGGGAATGACCGCCTCCGTCGCCGATCTTCCGGTGCCGCTGGGGGCGATTGTCGAAATCGACCGCGACAACGGGGGCCGCATCCCCGCGGAAGTCGTCGGTTTTCGCGACCAACTCACGCTCGTCTATCCGCTTCGATCGATGACCGGCGTGCGACGCGGACACCGCGTTCGCCTGCACCGCACCGCGAGCCGCATCCCGGTCGGCGAAGCCCTGCTCGGCCGCGTGATCAACGCGGAGGGCCGGGTCATCGACGGCTACGGACAACCGGCGGCCGAAGAAAGACTGGCCCGCGAGCGTCGCGCGCCCTCGCCGGTCGAACGTCCGCGCATCGATACCCCGCTGAGCACCGGCATTCGCGCCATCGACGGACTTTTGACCTGCGGACGTGGCCAGCGAATGGGCATCTTCTCCGGCTCCGGCGTGGGTAAGAGCGTCACACTGGGGATGATGGCCAAGTACACCTCGGCCGACGTGATCGTAATCGGGCTGGTCGGCGAGCGAGGTCGTGAAGTCAACGAGTTTCTGGAGCGGGATCTCGGTCCCCGAGGTCGTGCCCGCAGCGTGGTCGTCGTGGCCACCAGCGACGAGCCGGCTCTGGCGCGCGTCCACGCCGCATCGACCGCCACAAGCGTCGCCGAGTACTTCCGCGACCGCGGCAAAGATGTCCTGTTGCTGATGGACTCGCTCACGCGGGTGGCCATGGCCCAGCGCGAGATTGGTCTCGCCGCGGGCGAACCGCCCACGACGCGAGGCTATCCGCCCTCTGTCTTCGCCATGCTGCCAAAACTCGTGGAGCGGGCCGGTCGCACCGCGCGGGGCAGCATCACGGGCTTCTACTCCGTGTTGGTCGAAGGCGATGACGCCAACGAACCGATCAGCGACGCCGTGCGAGGTTTGCTCGACGGACACACCTGGCTCTCGCGAAAGCTCGCCTCTCAGGGTCACTACCCGGCGATCGACGTCCTCGACAGCATCAGTCGACTGATGCCGGAGGTCGCGTCGCCCGAGCAACGACAGGCGGCCACCATCGTGCGAGAGCTGCTGGCGGCCTATCGCGACCACGAAGACCTGATTTCGATCGGGGCCTATCGTGCCGGCAGCAATCCGACGGTGGACATCGCCCTGGCGATGCGGGACGACATCGCCCAGTTCTTGCGTCAGCAGGTCGACGAGGCCTGCCAAATGGAAACCACGCAACAGGCACTCATGGCTTTGGCCCACCGGACGGCGGCCGTTTCGCAGCAAGCGGCCCAGGTCGTCGCCCCCGCGGAGACCACGGCCACCTAAGCATGAAAGAGTTCCAATAGTCTCGGCGCGAGCCAGAACACGACCGCACGAGACAACGAGCGATCGACATGGGTGATTTCAAGTTTCGACTGGCGACGCTGCAGAAGCTCCGCGAGGGAATTCGCGACGAGCGACGTGCCGCGTTGGCCGAGGCTTACCACGCGGAGCAGCTGCTCGAGGGACGCCTGACCGAAATCGAGGCCGAACGCGCGGAGTTGCGGCGTCGGCAGACAGCCATGACCGGTTCGAGCGACTTCGATCCCGACCAGCTGCTCGAGATTCAGCGCTACGACGCCGTGCTCACCACCGAAACGAACGCGCTGGCGCGGCAGGGCAAGCTGCTCGAGATGGAAATCGCCCGACGCACCGAGGCCGTCGTCAAGGCCGATCGAGATGTGCGGGTCCTCGAGAATCTCGAGTCGCGTCAGAAGCAACGACACGAACTCGAGCAAGAACGACAGCTACAACGCGAACTCGATGAATTCGCCGCGCTGAGCCATGTGCGGAAGGAACGGGAGCCATGTCACGGATCGTAGGACTCGCCGGAACGCTATTCGCATACCTCTGCGTGGGCACGGTGCTGGCGCAAACGGTGCTGCTGGGTCTGGCCGTATCGCAGGGCACGATTAATCGCAACAAGTTCGTCGACATGCTGGCCGTGGCCTACGACATCGAGATTGACGAAGACGCCCTGGCGGCGGAACAGGACGAGGCGGCCCGCGATCGTGAAGAGATTTCCCTGGACCAGGTGCTGCGGGCGCGAGCCGAGCGAAGCCGCGATATCGAACTACGCGAGGGCTTCTTGCAGAAGAGCAAGACCGAACTCTCGCTGCTGGAAGACGACCTGATGAGCAAGCGGCAGTTTTTCGATCGCCACGTAAACACGCTCAAGGAAGAACTCGAGGCACGAAAGCAACAGGCGATCGACGAGGCCATGCTCGAGGTCGCCAATATCCTGCAGACCGCCAAGCCCAAACTCGCCAAGTCGCAGCTGCTCTTGATGTGGACCGACGGCGAAGAAGACCGCGTCGTGAACCTGATTACGGCCATGCCGGAGCGGGCCCGAAAGAAAATCGTGGCCGAGTTTCGCACCGAAGATGACGAGAAGACGCTGGCCCAGATTCTGGCCAGAATCGCCGAGGGTGGCACGATCGTCAACCTGATCGAAGAGAACGAAGACAAGCTCAAACTCCAAGACCGCAACTCCGAAGAACCGACGACGGCACCGACCGGACCGAGGGCGTAACGGACACGCCTATTGAGCCCTGCGCAGCCAATGAACCAGGCCGACCAGCGGGAGGCCGGCATTCCAGCGATCACCGCCGCGGCGTAGGGCTCATTAACAACGCAGCCATCAATAAACGCCTGACACGAGTCAGAAAGCGAGCCGATGACCAACATTCAACTTCCGATCAATACCGACCTACCCATCGCCGACCCCGTGCGTCGCGGTCCGCGTCCGGCGGACGACGGCCGCAGCGAACCGACGTTCGAAGACCACTTGGAACGCGCTTCGCACCGCGGGGATGACCGTGCCGAGTCGACGCCAGCGGACGACGATGACGGGGCCCATCGTGTCGAACAGGCTGAACCACGCGAGCGCGCGGAGCCTGCGGAAACGTCCGAGACGAAGGACTCCGCCGACGACGACAGCTCGACGTCGGAACCCGATGCGGAAGACTCCGCCGCGGGTGACACGACGGACGAGGACGAGATCTCGGAAGATGACGCCGAGACCGCCGAGGCGGCCGCGACGGCCACCTTCGAGATCGTGGTTGCCGATCAGGCCCCGGTGGCGGAAGAGACCATCGCCGCGGCGAACGTCCCGACCACTACCGCGACGAGCGAGGACGGCGAAGAACGGACGGCTTCGCCCGCTACGAAGGCTGCCCTTCTGGACGATCGCGAGGACGGGGCGGCCAATCGCGATGGTCAGATTCCGCTGGTGTCCGAGGGTGACGACGCAGCCTCGACGTCGGCCACGGACGGCGAAGCGGAACTCGCTGCGGCCGGCAGCGCGACCGCCAAGTCACCCGGACAGTCGAACGGCTCCGGCACGTCCGGAGAAGCGGCCCTTCAGCAAGGGGACGGCGACGAACAGGCGGCTGCGTCCAGTAAACACGACGACTCTGGGCGGCACGATCGCAGAAATTCTGGTGAGAACGGCGCGTCGTTCGGACAGTCGCAGAACAGCGGCAATCGTCTCGCGGAAGCCAATGCCGCGGCGGCGGGTCAGGGAATCGGCGGCGACGATGGCAACGGTCTGCGGGACGGTGCAGGTGCGGCGTCCAACTTCGCGGCTTCCCCTCAGAACACCGCACCGGCAGCCGCGCCAACGGCTGACAAAGGCACAGAGGCACCGAGCGAGCCGTCAAGCTCCTCGAGCGCGCCCTCGACGCCGGAAAATGGAACCAGTGAGGCTTCGCCGCTATCCCGACTCGGCACGCGCGGCGTCGCACGTACCGACGGCAGCGCGACGCGTCCCGACGCCCTTAGCGAAGGACAACGGGCTCGCTTCGTCCAACGTGTGGCGGGCGCTTTTCAGGCGGCCCAACAGCGCGACGGCACGGTCCGCGTGCGACTCAGCCCGCCGGAGCTTGGTTCGCTGCGCTTGCAGATGACGGTCCGTGACGGCGCGCTCTTCGCCCAACTGGAAACGGAAACCCCCGAGGCGCGACGACTGATCCTGGAACACCTGCCGGAGTTGCGGGATCGGCTCGTGCAGCAGGAAGTCAAGGTCGAGCGGTTCGATGTCAACGTCCGTGACGAAGGACGTGGACAGCTGCCCGAGCAAGCCGACGACGACAGCGCCGCTCAGAACGGCAGTCGCCGCGACACGGCCAAGCAGAACGGCGACCCCCAGGAAGGTGACGACGCCGGCGATGCAGCCGCCGCGGCGCCGGCCGATGCGGGTTCCGACCAACTCAACATCGTGGTTTAAGAGATCACTCCAACGCCTGCCGCCGCGGGCGCGGCCAGGACGAAACACTTGCGAGGAAAAGAAGATGAGCCAGATTTCCGAAGGCGTGACGAGCGCCAATGTGTTTGACCCCAACGCCTCGAGCGACGACGCGCTGCGCGGACTCGATATCGAAGCGTTTCTCGATCTGTTCATCGCAGAACTTCAGAATCAGGATCCGCTCAACCCGCTCGACAACGCGCAAATCCTGGAACAGATCAGCCAGATTCGCGAAGTCGGCGCGACCGACAAACTGACCGAGACGCTCGACGCCGTTCTGCTCGGCCAGAATCTCTCGAGCGCCACGAGCCTGATCGGCAAGCAGGTCGTCGCCCTCGATAGCGCCGGCAACGAGATTTCCGGTCGGGTCGACAAAATCACCGTGGTCAATGGAACGCCGCGGCTACACATCGGAGACAACGAAGTCGAATTGAACAACGTGCGCGAAGTTCTCCCGTCTGACGACAGCGAGGAAGAGCTCACGGCCTAGAGGAACCACGAGACCGGCGCTCCCAGCGTGCCCTAACGTCGAGTCAGGGGGGGCGGGTGTGCGAGGTCAAACGGAGCGTCTTGTTTACGAACGGATTCCCCCAGCGCATTAGGAAGGAACGAAATGGGTCTCGCATCAGCACTTAGTACCGCCCTCACGGGACTGACGGCGGCCGAAACGACGATCGACGTCGTGGGCAACAACGTGGCCAACTCGAACACGGTCGGCTTCAAGGCCTCCGAGGCGGTGTTTGCCACCCAGTTCCTGCAAACCCAGGGTCTCGGCTCGTCGCCCACGGCGACGCGTGGTGGTGTCAATCCGCGACAAATCGGCTTGGGTACCAAGGTTGCCGAAATCTCACCCGACTTCCAACAGGGTACGATCGAGATTAGCTCGAATCCGTCCGACCTCGCGATTCAGGGCGACGGCTTTTTCATCGTGCAGGGCCTCCAGGGAGAGCAGCTCTACACCCGCAACGGGCTGTTCAAGACCAACTCGCAAAACGAGCTGGTCACGATCAACGGCCAGCGACTGCTGGGGCAGGGGATCGACGAGAATTTCGAAATCCAGACCACGGAAGAACTGGTCCCGCTGACCATCCCGTTGGGTGCCTCGGCCGTTGCCCAGGCAACCGAGAACGTCTTCCTGGAAGGCACCTTTACGCCGACCGGCGACGTTGCCACGCTGGAAGAGATCATTCAGTCGCAGGTGCTCAGCGACGGCACCGTCGAGGTGCCGGCCGACCTGTCCGACAGCGACGTCGCGGGCATCGGTGCGCCGGATGTCTCGACCTCGACCACAAGCATTTTCGGAGCTGGCAGCGTTCCGGCCGGCACTTACAATTACAAAGTCGCCTGGGTCGACGCCGATGGCAATGAAGGCCCGCCCTCCGCGGCGTTTGGTGCGATCACGATCGGCGGCGCTAGTGAGATTCAGCTGTCTGGCGTGCCGACTGCGACCGGCGACTTTACTTCGTACAACCTCTACCGCTCGGACGCCACCGGTGGCGGCACGTATACGCTGGTGGCCGCGGGACAAACGACGGCGTCGCCCACCGACAACGCGGCTGCCGGCACGACGGCGCTCGATGAGTCGACGCTGGCCCAGGCCAACTACTCGTATTACGTCACGTTCTACGACAGCACGGCGACCGGACTGGAAAGCCGACCGACCCAGCTGATTGGACCCGAGTCGATCACGATCACCGGCTCGCGAATTCGTATCGAGAACCTTCCCCAGCCGACCAGCGGCGGCGACTTCGATTCGATTCGAATCTATCGCAATCTCTCGAGCGACGACGATTCGTTCCATCTGCTGACGACGCTCTCGGCCGGCCAAACGTCGTACATCGACGGCGCCGCCGATTCCGCCATTTCCGGCAACGCCCAAATCGATCTCGACGGTCCGGGTATTTCCTCGGGCCTCGCCCTGGTCGACGTCGTGCAACGCGATGGCTCGACCTACTCGAACCCCTTTGTCGAGGGCACGCTCTCCTTTACGCCGCGCAAAGGCGGACGGTCGCTCGACACCAAGGAGCTGACGATCACGACCACGACCACCGTGACCGATCTGATCGAGTTCATGGAGGAAGCCTTCGGCATTCAGGAAACGAGCCCCGACCCGAGCAACCCGATTCTCGGCAGCCCGGGCGGAACCGTGTCGAACGGGCGCCTCCTGTTCAACAGCAATCGAGGCGAGGACGCCGCGGTGGGAGTCAGCCTGTCGGCGTTCCAAATGGATGACGGCACGGGGCCCTCGTCGATCAATCTCGGCTTCAACTCGACGCAGACCGCCGACGGCGAGAGTGCCGTGGCCGACTTCGTCGTATTCGACTCGCTCGGTGTGCCGCTCACGGTGCGGGTAACTTCGGTGCTGGAGGCCCGCGACGGCAACTCGACCACGTACCGCTGGTACGCCGACTCCCGCGACAACGATCCCTCCAGCGGGGTCGGCATTGCGGTGGGAACGGGCACGGTGGTCTTCGACGGCGAAGGCAACATCCGCGAGGTGACCAACGCCACGGTGTCGGTCGACCGCGATAACGTCTCGTCGTCGTCGCCGTTGGAGTTCGAGCTCGACTTCAGTCAGATCTCCGGCCTCGCAGCGGACAACGCCTCGCTGTCGGCCTCGCGTCAGGACGGCTCGGGGGCCGGTACGCTGTCGAGTTTCATCATCGGCGAGAACGGCCGGATCAGCGGTATCTTCACGAACGGCGTGACCCGCGACCTCGGCCAGGTTCGCCTGGCACGATTTGCCAACAACGCCGGTTTGGAACAACGCGGCGAAAACCTGTTCTCCACGGGCGTGAACTCGGGTCTGCCGATCGTCACCGACCCGGGCAGCCAGGGCTCCGGTTCGATCGTCGCCGGTGCCGTGGAACTGTCGAATACCGACATCGGCCAGAACCTGATCGAACTGATCCTGGCGTCCACCCAGTATCGTGGCAACACACGGGTCATCACGGCGGTTCAGGAGCTCTTCGACGAGCTGTTGGCGCTGCGTCGTTAGAGTTTCCCCACGGAAAGGACGCGGACGAAGCCATGATTACCTTGACCCGTTTCGGCGGCGAGCGATTCGTCCTCAACGCCGACCTGATTCGCTACATCGAAGAGCGGCCCGACACGTTCATCACGCTCGTTTCCGGCGACCGCATCGTGGTCAGCGAGCCGATGGAAGAGGTCGTTCGTCGCGCGGTGGCCTATCAGCAGTCGAAACAATTGATCCCCAACGTCCCCTCCGCGGCGACCCCCTAGCGGTGGCCGCGGCGGAGGCGTCCGAACTGTAAGACATGCAGACCTAGCGACACGGAGTCTCGCGAATGGACATTGCCAGCGTGGTTGGCTTGTTATTGGCCATCGGCCTGATCATCGGGGCGATCGCGATCGCCGAAGGTTCGTCCTTCGCCGCGTTCATCGACTATCCCTCGTTGATGGTCGTGGTCGGTGGGGCCATGGCGGCCGCGCTCCTCTGCTTTCCGCTGAGGAACTTTCTCGGCGTGTTCATGGTCGTCAAGAAGGTCTTTCTGAACAAGCAGGACAACATCCCCGAGCTGATCGAAACGCTCGTGAGTCTGGCCGAGACGGCGCGTCGCGACGGGCTGTTGGCGCTGGAAGGCCGACTCGGCGAGGTCGAGGACCCCTTTGTCGTATTGGGCGTCGGCATGGCCGTCGACGGCACGCGTCCCGAGGTCATCGAAGACATCATGCGGACCGAGATCGACGCCGTCGCCACACGTCACCGAGACGGCAAAGCCGTGCTGGACCAAATGGGCCGCTTTGCCCCTGCATTCGGCATGATCGGAACCCTCATGGGCCTCATTATCATGCTCGGCAACATGGACGACCCCTCCAGCATCGGGGGCGGCATGGCGGTGGCCCTGATTACCACCCTCTACGGGGCCATCTTCTCCAATGTTTTCTTTCTTCCCATGGCAGAAAAGCTAGGTTTTATCAGCAAACAGGAGCTGCTGGCCAAGGAAATCGCGGTCCGCGGCATCATGGCGATTCAGTCGGGTGAAAACCCGCGCGTCATCGAGCAGAAGCTGAATACGTTCGTCCCGCCGAAGTATCGGGCGGGCTCGCAGGAGGCGGCATAGACGCATGATGGAAGAAGAAGATTCTGGCGGTGGCATACCCGAGTGGGTCGTGACCTTCGGCGACATGATGTCGCTGCTGTTGACGTTTTTCATCATGTTGGTCTCGCTCAGCGAGATCAAACAGGAAGAGCTGTTTCAGGCCATGGTCGAGTCGATGCGCCAACAATTCGGACACGACACGTCGTCAGCGTCGCTGTCGCCGGGCAAGATCCGTCCGCGCACCGCCAAGCTCATGCAGTTGGCAAGCATGGGTCGCGCCATGCGGGCCAACATCATGCAGGGCGGCAACAAGGTGAAGGCGCCCGTCGGCGACGAGTACAAAGTGGAGAACCCGCGCCCGGGACAGCGCAGCACCGTGGGGACCGTGGTCTACTTCGATCACGGACGAAACGAACTAACCAACAAGCACAAACAGCAACTGCTGAGTGCCCGTCCGCAGCTGGGCGACAAGCCGCAGCGCATCGAAGTCCGCGGACACACCTCGCGGCGGCCCCTGGCCGATAGCAGCGGGGAACTTTGGGATCGCGATCTCGCCTACGCCCGGGCCCGCGCCGTGGCCGATTACCTCGACGAAATCGGTATCAAGCGAAGCCGCATCCGCATCGCCGTGTCCGGTCAGCACGAACCGATCACCGACGCGGTGCAGCCGCAGGCCCTCGACAAGAACGACCGCGTCGAGGTCTTCTTGCTCGACGAGATCGCCGAGAGTCATCGGAAGGGAGACGCCAACTAAGCGGAACAAGGACGAAGGATCGAGACGCACACGAATCCGTTAGCTAGCGATTGAGCAAAAGACCATGGCCGAAAACGAACCGAATCAAACCGCCACCGATTCCGCCGAGGAAACTGCCAGCGGTGCTGGCAAGTCGCGCAAGCTGATCGCGATTGTTGTCGTACTGCTGGCCGTCGCCTTGAACTTGGGGCTGGCCTACGCCTTCATTCCTTCGCGCGACGACACCGAGGCTCAGAAACGCGCCATCGCCGGCCTGGAACACGACCTGATCGCCGAAGAAGGTGCGGAAAACGCCGAAGAAGAAGCGCTGGCCGCCGACGTCACCTTGGTCGAGGAGATGCTTGGCGAGTTCAACATCAGCGCCTTTCAGCCGCTCTCCAGTACCACAATCCGCATCGACTTCAAACTGTGGGGGCTCGTGGCGGACGGGGAAATCCAGGAATTTCGGGCACAATACGCCAAGAACGAGAATCGGATAAGGGAACAGATTCTCATCACCATGCGAAGCGCCGATATCGACGATCTCAGCGAAGCCGGGTTGGGCTTGATCAAGAGGAAGATTCTTGACAAAAGTAACCGCCTTTTGGACAAGCCGTATGTGCGGTCGGTCCACTTCAGCGAGTTCTCCTTTGTCGAACAGTAGGCCGTCGAACCATCAGGCCGTCGATCAGGAGCTCGCGAAGACAAGTCGAAACGGTTGGCACGGCGTCGACCCGTGCCGAAGACAGCCAAGGAAGGCAGTCACGTGGCAGACGATGCCCAAAACCTGAGTCAGGATGAGATCGAAAGTCTGCTCGGCGGTGGTGGTCCTTCCACGCCTGCCGCGAGCGAAGCCGGGCCCGAGGCTGCCAGCGGTCCTGCCCCGGCGGTCGGTAGTTCGGCTGCGGACAAGCCGGAGGTCGACGGCATCGCCGGCGGCGACATGGAGCTGCTGCTCAATCAGGCCGAAGAGGCGTTGGCCTCGGTCGACGAAACTTCTTCGGCGCCCCCGGCGAAGCCGTTCGAGCTAAAGGATCTCGGCGGAGCTCCCGCCTCGACGGAAGCCGCGACCATCGAACTTGTGCGCGACGTCGAGCTCGATGTTTCCATCGAGTTGGGTCGCACGCACATGTACCTCGAAGAGGTGCTCAAGCTTCGCAAAGGCTCGGTGGTACCGCTCGACAAATTGGCGGGCGATCACGTCGACGTCTATGTCAACGGGCGACTGGTTGCCCGTGGCGAAGTCCTTGTCCTCAACGATAACTTTTGCGTGCGCGTCGCCGAGCTCTTGGCCGGCGAAGCAGCGCCCGTTTAGCCAACCGGTCGTCCACCGCCTCACGACGGCCACCCCCCACACAACCTCGCCAGCGACCCGAGTTCCCCCGCGACCCGACCCACCCCCCCTAGGAAGTGCACGGATGCCTTCTCTGGCCCGCGTCTTGCTGTTGACCGCAGCGATCGCGCTCGTCCCGCTGTCTGCCGCCGAAGCGCAGCGAACCGCCGCTGCGCTGCCGCCTCTGGAAGCTCAGCTAACCGAGCAAGTGCCACCGCCCGCCACAGCGCCCTTGGCGGGTGAAGCGGCCGTTTCCCCAGCGCCGTCGGGCATTCCGATTCGCCGACCCGCGAGCGCCGAAGGCGATTCCGCAGCGACCGCCAGCCGCTTGCCCTCGCTGGCCACGATCTTCGGCAGCCTGGGCTTGGTGTTGGCGGCGTTCTTCGTGCTCGCGTGGCTAACCAAGCGCGGCATGCCTCAGAACCTGGGCCTCTTGCCGAAGGAGGTTCTCGAGGTGATGGGACGCGCCCCGCTCGCTCAGCGGCAGTACGTTCATCTGCTGCGCTGCGGCAACCGGTTGTTGCTGGTGTCGGTTTCACCCGCGGGAGCGGAAACGCTCAGCGAAATCACCGACCCTGTGGAAGTCGACCGGTTGACGGGCCTTTGCCAGCAGCAGCGCAGCGACAGCGTGTCGGCTAGCTTCCGCAACGTGCTGCAACAGTTCGGCCGCGACAAGAAACTCGACGCGGCGTCTGCGATCGACGACACCGGTGGCCGAGCGGCGAACGACCCTCACGCACCCGGTCGGACGCGGGAGGAAGCCCATGCGGCCTGAGCGACGAACCCAATGCTCGCGGCCCAAGTCGCGCGACGCGACGCGTAACGCCGACGCGCGCGCCCGCTGGCGCGAACATCCCGCGCGACGCGGCCTGGTCTGGCTGACTTTGCTGCTGGCCTGCCTGGCCATGTACCAACCGGCCGTCGGTCAACAGGCCCCCCTGGGCGAGCTGCTCGACCCCGAGACGCCCGGCGGTCTGTTCAGCACCGGACCCGACGACTGGACCAGTCCCGACGGGCTGAGTTCCACGTTGCAGGTCATGATCCTGCTGACGGTCATCAGCATGGCTCCCGCCGTGATGCTGATGACGACCTGTTTCGTGCGCATCGTGGTCGTGCTCGGACTGATGCGACAGGCGATCGGCACACAGCAGCTTCCCCCGGCACAAGTCATCACGTCGCTGGCGATGTTCATGTCGCTGGTGATCATGACGCCCGTCTGGCAGCAGGTCTATGACGAAGCGATCGGTCCCTACACCAATCGGGAGAAGACGGTCTCGCAGGCCTGGGAAGACGGCATCCGCCCGGTGCGTCAGTTCATGATCATGCAGATCGAGGCTACCGGAAATCGAGAGGAGGTCTGGCTGTTTCTCGACTACCTGCAGCCCGAAGGCGAAACCGACCCGGAAACCTACGACGACGTGCCGCTCCAGGCGTTACTGCCGGCCTTCATGCTGAGCGAGCTGGAGACAGCCTTTTTGATCGGCTTTCAGATCTACATCCCCTTCGTGATCCTCGACCTGGTGATCGCCAGCGTGACGATCTCGATGGGCATGCTGATGCTGCCGCCGGTGATCATTTCGCTGCCCTTCAAGCTGTTGCTCTTTGTGTTGGTCGACGGCTGGCACCTGGTCGTCGGCATGCTGATGCAGAGCTTTCA
>ERZ869936.307-NODE-307-length-50063-cov-5.926452_pt1 | contig 50063 bp, 45 predicted proteins | sample MGYA00520876_ERZ869936 | MGnify/ENA primary metagenome ERZ869936 (study PRJEB32218, sample SAMN09650985) | biofilter metagenome | isolation source: enrty point of leading RO module | place: Saudi Arabia: Thuwal, RO plant located on Red Sea | collected 2016-02-17 ... | reverse complement strand
AGCCGCTGCCTCCCGCCTTCTTCGGGTCGGTGCGCCATTCGGCCTGCATCTGGCCGGTGTCCTCCAGCTTGTCGGCGAGCCAGCCCTGGATGTAGTAGGAATCGACCCAGCGCACGTCACCGATCAGCCCGCTCTGCACGATGAAGCGCATGAACCAGCTCGTCCAGTGGCCGAGGTAGGTGTGCGCGACCGCGAACGGCACGTTCTTCTCCTTCGCCTTGGCCACCAACTGGTCGGCCAGTTCGAGATTGATCGTCAGCGGCTTCTCGCAAAGCACCGGGATGCCCAACTCGAGTGCCTTCATGGCGGGATCGAAGTGGACGAAGTTCGGCGTCACGATCAGCACGTAGTCGAGCTTCTCGTCGTCCGGCAGGTTCGCCTGGTCGGCGAACATCTCGTCGTAGGACGTGTAGCCCTTCACCGGGTAGGGCCAGTTGTTGGCCTCGTTCATCGCGATCTCCGGGTCCGGGTGCAGCGCGACGGAGGTCACGCGCCGGGTGCCGTCGAAGTGGATCGCCTTCTGGTGCGGGTTCGCGATGAAGGCACCGCCTCCCCCGCCGATCATTCCAACTCTCAATGGTGCGTTTGACATATCTTCTCTAGTTTCAGCTTCTCAGCATTTCAGCGTTGCCAACTCACTGGTTGGACTTGTCGAAGGCCGCATCGAAGGCCGCCTTGTTGACCGGAAAGTCGATGCTCCTGGTGTAGGCGCAGCTTTCGGTGGCGCCATGGAAGCGGTCCATGCGACCGTCTTCCCACTCGATGGAAAGCGGACCGGCATAGCCGACGTCGTTGAGCGCGACGATCACTTCCTCAAAGTTGATGTCGCCGCGACCGACGCTGCGGAAATCCCAGTAGCGGCGCTGGTCGCCGAAATCGGTGTGGCCGCCGAACACGCCGACGTCGCCGTTCCCGTGACCCCACCAGGCGTCCTTCATGTGGGCGTGGTGGATCCTGTCGCCGAACTCTCGGATGAATTTCACGTAGTCCACGCCCTGGTAGCCGAGGTGGCTGGGATCGTAGTTGAAACCGAAGCGCTTGTGGCCGCCGAGCGCCTCCACCGCGCGCTGCGCGCTGGCGATGTCGAAGGCGATCTCGGTCGGGTGGACCTCGAGACCGAAGTAGACATCCTCGGCGTCAAAGGCGTCCATGATCGGACCGAAGCGCTTGGCGAAGTCGTCGTAGCCGGCCTGCAGGTATTCCTGGTTGGTTGGCGGGAAGGCGTAGAGCGCGTGCCAGATCGACGATCCGGTGAAGCCGTTGACCACCGCCTTGCCGCTCCCGGGCGCGCGGCCCGCCATGTAGTCCTTGCCGGCGTCGAGGAATTTCCGAAGTGCCTTGGCGGTGTCGGCCATTTCCTGCGCGGCGCGCTGGCGGACACCCTCGGGGTCGCCGTCGCCCCACACGTGGTCGGGCAGGATCGCCTTGTGGCGAGCGTCGATCGGATCGCAGATCGCCTGACCGACGAGGTGCGAGGAAATCGAGTAGCAGCCGAGGTCGTTTTTCTTCAGCAGCTCCCAGCGCGCCGGGATGTAGTCGGCGTCGTTGAGCGCGGCCTGGACGTCGAAGTGGTCGCCCCAGCAGGCGAGTTCGACACCGTCGAAGCCCATTTCCTTGACCTTCGGCAGCAGTTCCTCAGCGGGCAAATCGGCCCACTGACCGGTGAATAGGGTAACTGGACGTGGCATAACGTGTTCTGGATTCCTTCGGAAGCCTAACGACGACCCCTTCCGGGAATCCACGGGAAAATCCCGAATTTCTCGCGAAATGGAGATCGGGCCCATGGAGATCGGAAGAATCAGCCTCCCGACCGCCCCTGGAGGTCCAACCCCAGAGAATCCTCGAAGGCCTGCCGCAGCCGCGCCGTCACACGCCGGTCGGCATAGGCGCGGTCGTCCCAGCGCGAAACCCACACCACCCCGCGCGTCGCGGAGGTCAGGAAGAGTTCGTCCGCCTCCCTCGCCTCGTCCATGGAGACGGGGCGCTCCTCCGACGAGATCCCGAGCGAGCCCGCCCACTCGAGAATCCGCCCGCGGGTCGTCCCCGACAGGCAGCCGGACGAAACCGGGGGCGTCACCACGCTTCCGCCGGTCACGACGAAAACATTCGCCGTCGCCGCCTCGCAGAGCATGCCTCGGGTATTGGGAAAAATCAGCTCGTCCACGCCGGCCCGGCGGGCGTGGTCGAGCGCAATCAGGCTTTCCGCGTAGCTGCTGCACTTCACGCCGGCGACCGGCGACCCTTCGTTTCGCGGCCACGGCGACGTGGCGACCTCGATCGAATCCGGCACCGCCCCGAGCGCCTCGACGGAAAGAATGGTGCGCCCCGTTCGTCCGGCAAGCTCCCTCAGCCCCCCCGCGCCGGCGGTCTGCATCACCCGCACCCGGGCGCGCGGCGCCGCGATGCCTTCAAGCGCGGAACCCAGCTCCCTTTCCACCGCCCCTGCATCCGGCGCGTCGATACCGAGCCGATGGCACCCGGATTCCAGCCGCCTGAAATGCAGGTCCCATCGGATCAGCCGTCCGTTCACCACCAGCATCGTTTCAAAAACCCCCAGCCCGTGCGTCAACGCCCGGTCCCCGAGGAGTCCGGACTCGTCGCCGCCACCGAGCAACCAGGTCTTCATGATCCGCCGAGGTTCTGGATGAACACCCGCGAGTCCCGCCCGCTGGCCTCCAACTGAAGGCGCCGGCTCTCCGGCAGGTCCCCGAGTCCTCCTTCGGCATAGCCAAGGTGGTCACGGAAAAAATCGGCCGAACGATTGGTCAGGGCGAAGACCCGATCGATACCCTCCTCGCGGGCCAGCGACTCGGCGTGGCGGACCAGATCGACCCCGTAGCCGCGCCGCCCGCCTGACATCGTCCCGTAGAGACACGCGCCCTCGCCCAGATTGCCCGGCGGATAGCGGTGCAGCGCCACGCACCCGACCACGTTGCCGTCGATCGTCATCACGCGGTAATCGCCGATCCGGTCGAGAATGTCCTCGTAATTGCGCGGCACCAGCTTCGTGCGCCGCACCACCCGCCCGATCATGCCGAGCAGTTCCGGGATGTCCTCCTCGCGCAGCGGCCGGATCTCGCGGTAGGCGTCCGCGTGGACCATCGTCCCCACCCCCTCGTTCGAGAAAAGCTCGTCCACCAGCACCCCCTGCCGCCGCCCGCCGAGCACGTGAACCCGCGGCACGCCGCGTCGGCACGCCTCGGCCGCCGCGCGGAGCAGTTCGCCGTTGCTCACGCTCGACTTCGCCAGCCACGCCTCGGTCTCCGACGCCGCCACCGCCGGCACCGGCTCGCCATCGACCAGGATCGCCTCGCCCAATAGCGCGATCAGCTTCACCGCGCCGATCCCCAGCGTGAAATCGACCACCTGCGGGTCGAGCGGATCGTTCGATGACGCATCGGCCACGACCGTCTGCCCCCGCCCCAGGATCGCCCGGGCCTCCTCCAGCGAAGCCGGGTCGCCGAGCGGTTTCGACAGCCGCGCGGCCTTGATCTCGCACTCCAGCGTCCAGTCGTAGAGATCCCCGAGGTCGCCCCCCAGCACGCCAAGCACCAGCTTCACGCCCACCGACTCGAGCGCGGCGAGGTCGAGCAGTGTTTCCGCGACCGCCGGCTCCGGCAGAAGCCCGGCCTCGATGAGCACGACGAACACCTTCCCGCGGAACTGCGGAACATACTGAAGAACGGCTCTGACATCACCCTGCGCGGCCACGGCGTGTGACTAGCAAGCGGAGTGGCGCTTTCCAAGCGCCATGACGGGGCTGGTCGGCTTCCAGCCGACTCGCAAGGGCGTGCTGCCAGTGTGGCGTTCGCCCATCCCACTAATGGCCGTCCCTTTCCCGCGACGTGGACGTCGCCACTCCCCGTCATGGCGCTTGGAAAGCGCCACTCCCCTTCTCCCGCCTCCGAACGAACAGCACTCCACAAAAATGCACCGGTGGCGTCATGAGAAGCGCCCACCAGCCCGGGCCAATGCCTTCGAAGGGCTCCCCCCAGCCGGACATTTCAAAGAAGAGCAAGCCTCCCCCGATCGCGATCATGGTCAGCGCGGAACTCACGCAGGCGAGCCACCAAACCAGCCGATTCGAGGCGAGGGCCTTGACCATGAATGGTGATGCAAACACGAGGAGGACCGCGAGATGGATTCCCGCCCAGACGAGGGCCTCCATCCCGAACCACTCGAGCCGATCGATATTCATCACTCCCTTCCACCAATGTTTCCAAACAACCCAACCGCGGACCTCCAGCCATTCCCCGGTCCAGCGATGAGCTTCAAAGACCAGAAAGTTGAACGCAACAAAGGCCAACAAAGAGCCGACGAAGCACCCCAGCGCCACCCGGTCCGTCCAGCGCCACTTCACCGCCGCCTCCCCAGCTTCCATCCGACTCCCCAACCTAACAGCCCCAGCCCGATCACCCCCCAGTCGCGGATCACGGCATACAGCGAAACTCCCGGTCGGTCCGGAATCGCCACCTCCGCCAGCAGCCAGCCGCGCGTGATGTGGTTGCCCTGCCCGTCGCGCAGCTCCTGCGGCTCGCCCGTGTCCGGATGAGCCGTCGAGCCGATCGCATTCACCGCCGCGCTCACGCCGGTGTTCGCGCAGCGCACCATCGGCCGCCGCAGCTCGATCGAACGGAACCGCGCGTTGGCGAAATGCTGCGCCGCCGCCGCACTGTCCTTGAACCAGCCGTCGTTGGTCACGTTCACCATCAACTGCGGTCCGCCGCGCACGAACTTCCGCATCAGCCGCGGCACGGTGTCCTCGAAGCACACCGAGGGAATCAGACCGACCTCCCGTCCGTCGATCTCCGTCTCCAGCGGCTCGAAGCGGTCCCCTTTCGAGAACGCCCCGCCATACTGCGCCCCGGACTGCTGCTCGTAGATCTTCCGCAGGATCGGCAACTCGTCCGCCAGCGGAATGTATTCGCCGAAGATCACCAGGTGCGCCTTGCGGTAGGTCAGCAGCTCACCATCGGGATCGAACATCACCAGCGAGTTCCAGATCCGTCCGTCCTCCTTCTCGACCAGCGCATCGTCGAAGCGCTCGCCCTCGACCTCGTTGAGACCCATCACCAGCGTGAACTCGCCGTCCGCCCGGATCCGGTCCATGGTTTCGAAATTCTGCTCCCACGTGCCCCACCCGCCGTCATCCGTCCGCAGCACCCGTCCGACCAGCGCCGACTCCGGCCACATGATCCAATCGGGCGGCGAAAGCTCGATCCGCCCGCCCTCGACCAGCTTCTCGTCGATCCGGGCCGCATCCCGCGCCTCGATCGCCCGCAGCGCCTCGAGCGTTTCCTCCTCGTAGGCGAAATGGATCGCCTCCGGTTCCCACAGCCGCCGCGCCGCTTCCTGCGGAATGTTCAACTGCACCAGTAGTACTTTGAGCCGCGCGCCGTCCCGACCTCCGAGGTCGTGAATCCGCCACACGCCGTAGCAGAAGGCCAGCGCCACCAGCACCGCCGCCACGCCGAAATCGACACGCAGACCCTTTCGCCCGCCCCGCGCCTGACGGAAACGGCGAACACCCACCTGCAGCACGACCGCCTGCAGGAACACCGGCACGAACGACAGGCCGCAGATCCCGAGCAGGTCGGCCGACTGCGCCATGACCGGCGTCCGGTGAAACGCCACGCCGAGCGTGTTCCAGCCGAAGCCGGTGAAGACCCACCCCCGCAGCCATTCGCAGCCGCACCAGAAGCCCGCGACCGCGAAGGCGAAACCCATCGAGCGCAGCGACTCGCGCAATCGCCCCGGAGCCTCGTTCGTCTTCTCACGGATCCTCCGCTCGATGCGCCCTTCCTCCGTACCGACGCTCTCGCGCCACGGATTCCCCCAGGTCGCCGCGAACATCCCCCACAGCGCCGGATAGAGCGCCAGGTAGAGCGACACCACCAGCCAGCCGACCCATGACACCTCGGTGAGCCACGACAGGCTGATCAGGAAGCACGCGGCACCCGCCAGCCAGCCGAAACCGAAGCCCTTCCAGCCCGCGCGCCTTCCGCGCACGGTCCACATGACCGCCAGCAACGGAATCACGACCAGCCACACCAGCCCCCCAAGATCGAAGGGCGGGAACAGCAGCGCCATGCCTGCTCCCGACGCCGACACCGCCGCCCACCTGGAAACCGTCGCCTTCATCCCTTTGGAGTGCGGTGGCTTGCCACCGCTTTCGAGCGACCGGGGCGATCAGGGAATCCAATCCGTCGCGACACATCAAGACCGCAAGCCTTCAGTCCGACTCGCAAGCCCGCCATCCAAAGCGGTGGCAAGCCACCGCACTCCAAACTCCGGCTCATCCCATCCGCGTTTGGGCATCCGCCTCGATCGCGCTCCACAGCGCGTCGAGTCCTCCTGAAACCTTTGCCTTGGAAGCCGCAAGATCGTCCGACGGAGCATCCTTGCCGAACAGGTAGAACTTGATCTTCGGCTCCGTCCCCGACGGACGCACGGCGAACGAACGCCCGTCGGCCAGGTCAACGAAGATCATCTTCTCCTTCGGAAGTTCGTCGCCCTCCTCGTCGAAAAGGTCCTGGTTCGCGAAGTCCCGCACCCGCTCGACCGCCGCACCGTCGAGCTCGGCCGGGGGATTCTCCGAATACGAAGTCGCCAGCGCTTGGATCTTCGCCGCGCCGTCCGCCCCCTCCATCACCATCGCCTGGCCCCTTTCCTCGTGGTAGCCGAACTCCCGGTAGATCCGGTCCAGCAAGTCCGGCAGCGTCGTCCCCTCGGACTTCGCGTAGGCCGCCACCTCGGCGAACATCACCGCCGCGCCATTCGCATCCTTGTCGCGCACGAAGTCGCAGCCGAGATACCCGTAACTCTCCTCGCCGCCGAAAAGGAAGAACCTCGAATACTCCAACCTCAGCTTGCGCGTCGTCTCCTCGTCGAGGTCGCGGTAGTCGCCGCCCTTCTTGTCGGCCGGTATCGCCTGCTCGTACTTCCCGAGCTTCGAGGCGATGTACTTGAATCCCGTGAGCGTGTTCACGACGCCGAGTCCGAACTTCGCCGCGATCGCGCTCTGTAGCTCGGTCGTGACGAAGGTCTTCACGATCACCGCCCGCGCCCGGGTCGTGTCGTTGAGCCAGCCAATGTCGAAGGCCGTCTTCGCGCGATACCAGCACATCAGCGAACCGATCTGGTTGCCGGTGAGCAGCCGCATCTCGCCCTTGCCGTCCCGCGCGACCACCCCCATCCGGTCGCTGTCGGGATCGGTGCCGATCACGATCTCCGCACTGTCCTTCTCTGCCAGTTCCACGCCCATTTCGAGCGCCGCGGCGTTTTCGGGGTTCGGGGATTTCACCGTCGGAAAGCGGCCGTCACGCACGTCCTGCTCGGGCACGGTCAGCACTTCGAAACCGAGCTCCTCGAGCATCGGCACCGTGATCTGACCGCCGGTACCATGAATGTTGGTGAAGACCACTTTCGCCGACTTTCCCTCGAGCAACGCCGGCTGCATCAGCAGCGACTTGAGCTTGTCCATGTAACGACGGTCCATCTCCTCGCCGAGCACCGTCACGCTGCCACGCCGGCCCCCCGGGAGCGGCTCGTAGATCTCGCTCTCGATCGCGTTCACCGCGTCGACGATCCCCGAAGCATGCGGCTCGACGATCTGCGCGCCGTCGTTGAAATACGCCTTGAAGCCATTGTCGTGCGGCGGGTTGTGGCTGGCCGTCAGCACCACGCCGGCATCCGCCCGCAGTTCGCGGATCGCGAAGGACAACTGCGGCGTCGACCGCGCGTCCTCGAAAAGGTAGGCGTCACAGCCAAGCTCGGAGGCCACCCGCGCGCAGAACTCGGCGAAGTCGCGCGAGAAATGCCGGGTGTCGTGGGCGAACACCAGCTTCGGCTTCCGTCCGCCGCCCACGGCAGACTTCGTGTAGGAAATCATCCCCCGCACGGCTCGCGAGACGTTGAAGAAATTCATCGTCGCCGTCCCCACACAGGGATGCTCGGGACGCTCGTTCGGACCACCCTCACCCTGCTCCACCTCCGTCACCACCCGCCCGATCGTCCGGCCACGCAGCCCGCCGGTGCCGAAGGCCAGCGTCTTGAAAAACCGGTCGTTCAGCTCCTGCCACTCCCCGGCCTCGGCGAGCTGGCGCACCGCCGTCCCGGCCAGCGGCCCCGCCGCCCCGGCCAACAGCAGGTCGATGTTCCTGCGGGAACTCTCCAGCAGATGACCGGCGGACTTGGCTTGATCGAGTAGGGCTGTCAGGTCGCTCATTTCGGGCTGGATGCTAACGACCATCTCCGTCATGGCAATGCCCGCCCGTCAGGATATCAGGACCATCCGGTGGCATGACCGTCCCGGTCATGAACGGTAGCTGCCGGACGGGATCTCACCCCTCCATGACCGGGACGGTCATGCCACAGAAGCACCTCCGATTGACCGACCTCCTCCAGCAGGCGCTACAAAGGCGCCGCGACCTGCCCACCGCCGCCACCGACGCCTTCCGCGTCTTCGACGGCGCCGGCGACGGGCTCGACGGCGTGGAGGTCGACGCCTTCGCCGGCCGCTGGCTGGTCTCGACCCGCGACGCGCGCATCCCACTCGAAATGCTCGACGCCCTCCGCGCCACCGGCCGCACGATCTATCACAAGCGCCTCGACCAGCATCAGAAGGAATCGCCCGTCCACCTCTTCGGCGAACCCTGCGACGCGCCCTTCGTCATCCGCGAAAACGGCCTGCGCTTCGAGATCTCCTTCACCTCCGGCTACTCCCAGGGCATCTTCCTCGACCAACGCGACAACCGACGCCGGTTGATCGAAACCACCTCCCCCGGCACCACCGTCCTCAACACCTTCGCCTACACCGGCGCCTTTTCGGTCGCGGCGGCCAGCGCCGGCGCCGTCACCACCACCCTCGACCTTTCCCAGCCCTACCTCGACTGGGCCCGCCGCAACATGGAGCTGAACGCCATCGACCCGGTCGCCCACCACTTCTGCAAGGGCGACACCTTCCACTGGCTGCGCCGCTTCGCGAAACAGGGCCGTACCTTCGACATCGTCATCCTCGATCCCCCGACCTTCTCCCGCGACAAGGACGGCAAGGTCTTCCGCGTCGAGCGCGACTACGGCCAACTCGCCGCCCTCGCCGAACGTTGCCTGTCACCCCACGGAACACTGCTCGCCTGCACCAACTGCCGTCAGCTCGACGAAGCCACATTCCGCCGCCAGCTCCAGGCTTCACTGACGTCCCACTTCGCCATCGAGTCGTTCCCCATGCCCCCCGACTTCACCGGCGAGCCCTACCTCAAGTCGGTCTGGCTCCGCCGCTGAGCCCACGGCAAACCTTCATCCACACCGGTTCCATCATCTCGATACCGCCGAACCGCCCGCGTTCCGCCCGCCAAGAAAGCCCTCGTCTTCCCCGGATCGACCCGCTAGCGTCTCCCTTGACCGTCTTCCCAACGCCCATGGAAATCTCAGATCCCATCTCCGCCATCCTCGACGTGAAGCCGAACGACCTGTGGACCATCCAGGCGAATGCCACCGTCTATGAGGCCATCACCCTGATGGCCGAAAAGAACATCGGAGCCCTCCCGGTGATGGACGACAAGCGGTTGGCGGGCATCGTCTCGGAACGCGACTACACCCGCCAGATCATCCTTCAGGGCAAGTCCTCCAAGAACACCTTCGTCCGCGACATCATGACGGCCGACCTGATCTGCGTCTCCCCCGCCGATACGGTCGAACACGGCATGAAGCTCATGACCCAGCGCAAGGTGCGGCATCTTCCGGTGCTGGTGGACGACGGACTCGTCGGCATCATTTCCATCGGCGACCTGGTGCGCTGGACCATCTCGGCGCAGGGCGCGCTGATCAGCCAGCTCGAAAGCTACATCAGCAATTCCTATCCGGCCTGAAGGCTCCGGCTACGCCCCCACCACGCTGACCACCACCCGGCGCTCGTGCGGCGCGCGGCGGTGCTCGAAAAGGAAGATCCCCTGCCACGTTCCGACCGCCATGTGGCCGTCGACCACCGGGATCACCTCGCTGGTGCGGGTGAGCGCCATCCGGACGTGGCTCGGCATGTCGTCCGGCCCCTCGAGCGTGTGAACGAAATACGGCGTGTCCTCCGGGACCAGCCGCTCGAAGAAGGCCTCGAGGTCGGTGCGGGCCGTCGGATCCGCGTTCTCCATGATCACGAGGCTCGCCGAGGTGTGCTGGACGAAAACCGTGACCGTGCCCGTGCGGATCCCGCTGTCGGCGACGATGGAGGCAACCTCCGAAGTGATCTCGTAGGTCCCCTTGCCCCGCGTGCGCAGGGAGAACTTCCCCGAATGTGCGATCATAATTTATGCGGAGTCTGGAGAAGCTCGGCAATCCGCGCAAGCAACATCCCCGCCCCCCCGCCATCGACGACGCGGTGGTCGAAGGTGACCGCGATCTCCGCGACGGTGGCCGGCACGAACGCCTCGACCTCGTCGCTCCACACCGGCTTCTTCTCGCCGGCGGCGAGTCCGAGGATCAGCGTTTCGTTCGGCAGCGGGATCGGCGTGCCGTGGGTCAGGCCGAAGGTGCCGAAATTCGTCACGGTCGCGATGCCCGCCCGGGTATCCTCGTCGCTCAGGCGACGACGACGGGCGCGATCGACCATCTCGGCGTAGGCATTGGTGAGCTGCGGAAGGGTCATCGTGTCGACATTCCGCAGCACGGGCACCATCACGCCGTCCTCGACCTGAACCGCCACGCCGATGTCGAACGCCCGCGGATGCACGACCCGCTCGCCGATCAGGAAACCGGCGCTGTGGGGATCCTCCGAAAGCGCGATGGCGAAGGCGCGCAGAACATAGAGCGTGAGCCCGGGCTTCGGATCCTGCTGCCCCCGGTGGTCGAGCACCCGGTCGAGCATGACCGGACGGCTCACGGTCGCCAGCGGTCGCGTCCAGCTCCGGCGCATCGCATCGGCCACCGCCAGGCGCATCGGCGAGGCATGGCTGCTCGGCCAGGTGTCGATGTAGTCGAGGAACTTCTCCAGGTCCTCGACCGTCACCCTTCCCCCGGCACCGGTGCCGACGATGGCCGAGATGTCGGCCTCGCGCAGGCCCATCTCGTCCATCCGGGCCTTCAGCCGCGGGGGGATGTAGTGGGCACCCTTGACGCCGGCGGGCACCGGACGGCCGCGTACGCTCGGCTCCACCGCCGGCGCCCTTTCCTCGTAGCTGTCGTCATCGACCGCAAAGTGAAGGTTCTTCTCCTCGTGCTTGCTCTCGGCGGAGGGCGTCCGCTTCTCCGCGGCCGATTCCAGTGTTTCGACACCGGTCTTCGCCACCTCCTCCTCGGTCACCTCCAGCAGGCCGAGCATCGTGCCCACGGCATAGGTTTCCCCTTCGGTGGCGTTGATCTCCTTCACGATGCCGTGGCAGAGCGTCGTCACACCCATGGTCGCCTTCTGGGTCTCGACCTCGATGACTTCCTGGTCCGCCTCGACTTGCTGGCCGGGCTGGATGTCGATCCGGACGATGGTCGCCTCGGCGATCGACTCGCCGAGCTGGGGCATGAGAATCGGAACGGTGGGCATGGGGAAAATGTCGAATGACGACGTTCGAATGACGAAAATCCCGAGGCGGACTTAGTAGGACAATAGCTCCCTCATGGCGAGGCAGATGGTTTCGGGCGTAGGCCGACTTGCCGGGCCGGAGCTTGGCTGGAAAAATCGAAGGCTCATCGATCAGTAGGAAAGGAGTTCCCTCATCGCGAGGCAGATGGTTTCGGGCGTAGGCCGGTGAGCCGCCCACAGGTCGGGGTGATAGGGCACGGGCGTGTCGCGGGAGTTGAAACGCTTCGGCGGCGCGTCGAGCAGGTGGAAGCCCTCGTCCGACACCCGCGAGACGACCTCCGCGGTCACGCCGCCCCACGGAAAAGCCTCACCAAGCGCCAGCATGCGTCCGGTGCGGGCGACGCTCGCCAGCACGGTATCCATGTCGAGCGGCTTCACGCAGCGCAGGTCGACGACCTCGATCTCCCAGCCGCTCTCCTCCTGCAGCCGGTCGGCGGCCCTCACCGCCTCATGGACCATGGCGCTGTAGGTCACGATCGTGGCATGCTTGCCGGGCCGGGTGATGCGCGCCGCACCGAGCGGCAAACCGTCGCCATTGATCCCCGAGGCCTTGAGCCAGCGATAGAGGAACTTGTGCTCGCAGTAGATCACCGGATCGTCGACCGACACCGCCTGGACGAGCATGTGGTAGGCATCGGACACCGTCGCCGGCGTCACCACCACCAGCCCCGGATAGTGGGAGTAGATCGCCTCCATGCTCTGGCTGTGGAAGGGACCGGAGCCCGGCGTCCCGCCGGAGGGCAGGCGCACCGTGATCGGGATCGGGATTCCCGTGCGGTAGAAATGCGTGCCGGCCTGGTTGACGATCTGGTTGAAGCCGACCGCCGAAAAATCCGCGAACTGCATCTCGATGATCGGCCGCATTCCCTCGATCGCGGCGCCCACCGCCATGCCGATCATCGCGTCTTCGCTGATCGGCGAGTCGAGCACCCGGCCCGGATAGGCTTCGGAAAGTCCCTTGGTCGCCTTGAACGCACCACCGAAATGGCTGATGTCCTGGCCGTAAAGAAACACCCGCGGATCCTCGCGCAAGAGGTGGTCCTGCGCCTCGCGAATCGCATCGACGTAGGTCATGCTCATCAGTCGACAACGGTGAGAAGATTGGTCGAGCGGGCCTCCCATCGCTCGTCCCACGGATTCGGACCGTGTTCCCGGGTGGCGGTCGCCACCGCCTGCTGCACTTCATCGACGATCTCGCTACGCCAACCATCGATCTCCGACTGATCGGCGTAGCCGCTCTCGATCATCTGCCGCTCCGCGACGTCCATGCAGTCACGACCGAAACGACCGGCACGGACTTCGTCGGGCACGTAGCTGGCGTCGTCGTGCTCGCCGTGACCGCTCAGGCGCAGCAGCCTGGCGACCACCATCTGGGTGCCTCCGCCCTGCCGGGCGCGATCGACCGCCTCGGCCATCGTCCGCAGGCAGGCGAGGAAATCGGTGCCGTCGACCTCATGTCCCTCCACCCCGTAGCCGGCCGCCCGGTCCAGCAGGCTGGCGCAGGCGAACTGACGCTCGGTCGGCGTCGAGTAGGCGAACTGGTTGTCGGCCACCACCACCACCAGCGGCAGCCGCTCGACGGCGGCGGCGTTGAGGCCCTCGTGAAACGATCCGGTGGAGGTGCCCCCGTCTCCGATCGACGTCGCCCCGACCACGCCCTCGAGTTCGCCGCGCAGCCGACGAGCCAGCAGCATTCCGGCCACCACCGACACCTCCGTTCCGAGGTGGGAAATCATCGCCGGCAGCCCCTGCTTCGGCCGACCCCGGTGGATGTTGCCGTCACGCCCGCGCATCGGCCCCTCGGCCGATCCCAGATAGGTCCGGGTCGCGTCGAGCATCGGTTCGCCGAAGGCCGAGCGCCCGCCCTGGTCACGGATCAGCGGGGCGAAAATGTCGCGCCCCCACTCGAGGCATCCGCCGAGCGACGCGCTGACCGCCTCCTGGCCCTTGCCCAGATAGACCCCGCCGACGATTTTCCCGGCCTTGTAGAGGCTCGCAAGCTTCGCTTCGAGCTGCCGCGCTTCCAGCATCGCACGGTAGACCTTGCGGGCGTGATCCCTCTCGGAGCGGATGGTCGGAGCGGTCTCGGGCACGCCGGAGGCTAAGGCGCGAGCCGACCCACCCGCAAGGGGTTTGACGGGTCGTACTGGACATGTGTCCGAAGCCCGTCCCATAACGCCCCGGCACCCTAACGATCACCTGATTTTCCGCATGAAACCGACCCTTCTCGTCCTCGCCGCCGGCATGGGCTCCCGCTACGGAGGTCTCAAACAAATGGACCCGATGGGGCCGAATGGCGAGACCGTCCTCGACTACTCGGTTTTCGACGCCATCCGGGCCGGCTTCGGGAAGGTCGTGTTCGTCATCCGCGAGGACTTCGCCGAGGCCTTCCGCGAGGGCGTCGGCGCGCGCTTCGCCGACCGGATCACGGTCGACTACGCCTTCCAGAAGCTCGACGACCTGCCCGACGGCTTCAGCGTGCCCGACGGCCGCGAAAAGCCCTGGGGCACCGCCCACGCCGTGCGCGCCGCCCGGCACGTGATCGACGGGCCCTTCGCGGTGGTGAATGCCGACGATTTTTACGGCGCCGACGCCTATCAGGTCATCGCGCGCTGGTTCTCCGGCCTCAACCAATCGGACGGCAAGAGCCACTACTCGATGGTCGGCTACCCGCTTAAGAACACCCTTTCCGACCACGGCGCGGTGAACCGCGGCATCTGCCGCACCGGCGAGGGCCACCTGCTCGCCGACGTCGAGGAAGTCGTCGAGATCACCCGCGGCGATGACGGCGTGGTGCGCGGCACCCGCCTCGACGGCTCCCCCGCCGACATTCCCAACGACCGTCCGGTGTCCATGAACCTCTCGGCTTTCACCCGCGAGTCCTTCGACCAGATCGAAACCCACTTCGCCGACTTCCTTCAGGCGAAGGGCGGCGAGATGAAATCCGAGTGTTACATCCCGACCGTGGTCGATGATCTCATCAACAAGGGCGTGGCCGACTGCACGGTGCTGGAAACCAGCGCCAACTGGTTCGGCGTCACCTACCCCGACGACAAACCCCACGTCGTCGAGTCGATCGCCAGGCTCGTGGAAGACGGCACCTATCCCTCGCCGCTGGCCTGAGCGCAGAGCAGACGGACCGCGGACCTCAGTCCGCATCCCGGCCTGCTATCCGATCTCCCCTTCCTCGGATCGCAGCCGCTGGATTTCCCACAGCAGCACCGCGCTCGCCGCGGCGGCGTTGAGCGAGTCCATCCCCGAGGCCATGGGCACCGTCACGTGAGCGTCGCAGGCCGCCTCCCAGAATGGGCTTAGTCCCTTCGCCTCCGAGCCGATCACCAGCGCCAGGCGGTCGGCCGGCGGCTCATAGGTCGCGACATCGGGAATCCCGTCGCCACAGCAGGCGCCGACCATGGAGAAACCGCCGGCCTTGAGGCAGCGGAGGATCTGCCCGCCATCGGCGACCCGCACCGGGATACGGAAAAGCGCCCCGGCCGAGGCACGCACCGCCTTGCGTTCGAAGGGCGAGACGCCCTCGCGGCCGAAGATCACCGCCTCGGCTCCGAGCGCCGCGGCGTTGCGCAGGATCGCCCCGGCATTGGCGGCATCCGAGAGATTCGGGCAGACCACGATCAGCGCCTCGTCCGACAGTTCCCCGAGCAATGACGGCAGGTCCCCCGTTTCCTCCGGCTGCCGCGCCAGGCCGATCACTCCGCGGTGAAACGCATAGCCCGCCAAAGCCTCGATCTCCCTCCTCGGCCAGCGCAGCAGGTCGAGGCCGCTCCAAGCCGGCGGTTCCCAGACGCTTTCCTCACCTGCAAGCACTCCCGCGACGTCCCACCAGCCGCCGAGCGCAGCCTCGACGGCATGGCGGCCCTCAAGCACAACCCAGGGGTCCTCCCGGCGGCGGATCTGCGCCCGCAACTGCTCGATCCATTCGATCTGCACGCGGATTCGATAGCAATCCGACCCGCCCCGCGCGATGGCGGAATTGCCTCTGAATTTCTTTGCCAAAACCGCTCTCCCGGGCGAATACTCCCCACAACTGCTGTGTGCGTCCGATACGGCAAAGTGCCCGGACCGACTCTAATGAAACAGGGGCATTCAGCTGCATTCGGTGAAAGGTCATGCCTCTCCAGGAAGACCGGCAGCCGGTCAGCCGCCCCACCTATTGAGACACCTGGAACGTGGCTCACGACGCCGGGGACGGCACAGCGGTTTCTCCCCCCTTTCTTCGGGAAGTTCCTCGTAGCTCACTTCAGGCCCGGGGTGCTCATCCTCTTCTCGATGAGTTCCGCCAGCGTTCCAGGATCCGCCTTGTAGTTGAGGTCGAATTCGCGGCCGAGCTTCGCGATGAGTGAATTCCTGAGGCCCTCGCTGGCTTCGGGATGCTGGGAAATGGCCAGCCACATCGGCAGCTTCACCACATCGACCCGCCCGGACACATCCCTCGCGAGTTCGGCGAGAAGTTCCCTCTTCGAATCAACGTCCTCGATGCGGTTGATCTGCTCGAGGGCCAGGTCCACGTCCTCGTCGGCCACGGACATCAGTTGCAGCCGCAGTTCGTGGACTCTCCGGTCTCGGGGGGTCGCAAAAACACTCGAAAGCGCCGTAGCTCCCTCGCTGCGGCCTTCGGCGGGGCCCGGTGCCGTGGCTCGCTCGGCAACACGAGGGGGTGGCTTGGAGGACCCGGTTTCATCGGCGGACCGGTCGCAGGATGGAAGGCTGACGACAAGGGCCAACCACAGGCAACGAGGAAGGAAGTGCTTCATGGCAACACAAGAGGCGGGCCGGTGTCGCCGACCCGCCCCCGGGAGTGACTTCGGGAAGTCCCACATGACTCGACCCGCCTAACCGGCCGGCGGCAGAAGCACTCCGTCGATGATATGGATCGTTCCGTTGTCCGCCTCGATGTCGCGGGAAATCACCCGGACTCCGTTCACTTCGAGAATGGAGAAACGGAAGAAGAAGAATCGGATCTGACGGTTCTCAACCGTGACCGATGGCCCGAGCAGCGTCGATATCCATCCGCGATTGATCAGCTCCTCGGCACTGAGTTTCTCCGTCACCACGTGATAGCTGAGGATGTCCGTCAGATCCCCTTGCGGATCCTGGAGCAACTGGTCGAGAAGACCGGGCGGGAGGTTGCCGAAGGCAGCGTTGCTGGGCGCGAACACCGTGAAGGAGCCCCATGGGTCCGCCAGCGCCTTGTCCAGGCCCGACAGCTCGAGAGCGGTGTTGAGCGTCGAAAGCTGCGGGTTCTCCGCGATCAGGTCGGCCACCGTGGTGGGCAGCGGTTGCAGGATGCCGCCGAGGATGTGAATCACCCCGTTCGCCGCACGAAGGTCGGCCTCGATCACCGGGACCCCATTCACCTGCACACCCTTCCCAAGAGTCACGCGGAGGGTCTCGCCGCTCAGGCTGGTGAGGAGTTGGCCATCGAAGAGATCCTCCGCGAGAAACGTCCCTTCCACCACGTGGAGCCGCAGAATGTCGGCCAAGGGCCCGGTCGGGTTGGCCAGAAGCTGGTCAAGGGTTTCGGAATCCAGCGCGGCGAACGCGTCGTTGTCTGGCGCGAAGATCGTGTAGCTCGGGTCGGGCTTGATCGAGTCGAAGGTCGGGGCCAGCCCTGAGGCGGTGAGGGCGGTCACAAAGGTGCTGAGATCCTCGCGATCGGAGGCGACATGCACCAACGACTGCGGCACCTTGGGCACCAGCACTCCGTCAATGACGTGGACGATCCCATTGGATGCCGGGACATTGGCACCGATGATGTCGATCCCGCCCACCATGAGCGGATGCCCGTCCTCGATTGGAAGCAGGCTGGTGAAGGTCTGGACCTCACCCGCCAGGGCGAGCGCCGAACTGTCGAGCGTTCCGGCCGCGATGTGATTCCACAAAACCAGCCGCAAGAGAATTGGATCACCGGCGATGGTCGCAAGCACTTCCGACGGCACCGTCTCGAAGGCGGCGTTGGTTGGAGCAAAGACGGTGTAGTCGCGGGGACCGTCCAGGGCGGACGACAGTCCCGCCTGATCGATGAGCGACGCGAGTGTCGAGAAATCCGGGTTCGTGTTCACCAGTTCCAGCAGCGTCGGCTGGTTGGCGACCGAGGGATCCAGCACCCGGTTGATGGCGTGAATCACCCCGTTGGATGCCTCGATGTCGGCACGCACCACCCTCGCATCATCCACGAAGATGAAGTTGAACGCGAAGAAGCGGAAGAAATCGATGTCCACTCCGAATCCCGAAAGAAGCGTTGGCGCAAACCCTTCCGTCAGCGCGGACGAAGGCGCCTCGACCGGCAGCACGTGGTAGGCGAGGATGTCTCCGAGTTCGCCATCCGGAACGCTCGCGGCGAAGGCGGCATTGGTCGGTGCGAAGACGGTGATCCCGTCCGCATTGCGGAGCGTGTTCTCAAGGCCCGCCTGCTGGACGAGACTGACGAGGGTCGAGAACTCCGGTCGACCGGCGAGTTCATCGACGACGTCGCCACCCTGCGAGAAAGCGGGTAGGACCAGGCTCAAGGATGCGAACATGGCGCTGAGGCCCTGCTTCAGCCGGACCCACAAGGGAGGAAGTGCATATTTCATCGGTCGGTTTGTTGGTTGCTACATCGCCTGACTGCGACCTCGGACCTTTTTCGGGGGCCGTGAACGCGCAAACGGTTTTTCCGACTTTTCAATACGGGCCCGCAAAATCCTCCCCGGCTGTGGCACGGATACTGATCGCCGCGGGAAGCATGACGCGGAAGTTCGGCGGCCGGTGACGGGGACAACACCCGGTTCCGGTGCGCCGCCATGGGTTGTCAGCCGCGCAGGAGGGCGAAGAAGAGATTGATCAGGAACGACAGCCCGAAGAACCACGCACAGATCTTGATGGTCGTCTTTCGATTCGTCCGGCAGACCTTGTCAACGAGCAGATACAACGCCGCGATGTCGATGATCACCGTGAAGGGCCCGAGAATCCCTGCGAGAAACCACTTCGACAGGATGCCCACGATCAGCATCCCGATGACCACGATCCAGGTCTCGGTGAGGCTTTGCGAAGAACTGGTCGAGCGGGTGAAAAGCGTGATCAGGAACCAGAGGATCCCGACCGAGAGGAAGGTGTCGATGATGGGCATCTTGTGAGCGGACGTGTCATGCGAATCCTGGAAGCGATCTCTGAAGGCCTATCCGCCGCAATCCAAAGGAAAGTGATGAACCGCCGCTGGTTCAGCTCCCGGACAAAACGGTCATCTCTCCAGGACACACCGGTTCTCCGCTGTCCGCGCTCGCCACGGCGGCGAAGCAGAGCTGGAGGCTGGCCAGGTTGGCGCGGGCGGAGTTGACCGGTTCGCGGTCCTCCTCGATCGCGCACAGGAGCTCGCCCATGGCGCCCGCGAAGCCGTCGTTGAACCACTTCCCTTCGAGTTCCACGCGGGCCTCACCCGCCTCGGTCGTGAGGGTGATGTCGTCGTTGCCACAGACCGGTCCGCTGCTGCGATACGTTCCCTTGGTGCCCGTGACCACGATGCTTTCGGCCGGAGAGTGGGCGGTGTGCCCGCGGAACACCAGCGACGCCAGCCCCTTCTCGAAACGGATCACCGACTGGGCCGACAAGGGCGGCGCGATGGATTGCCCGGGCGATGGCTGGATCTGCGAAAACACCTCGACGGCCGGCTCGTCGCCGAAGACGCAGCGGGTGATGTCGAACCAGTGGATGGCGAAGTCGTAGAGGATGATGTGGTGGATTTCCTCGAAACGCGTGCCCTCGATCCAACTGTGGTCCCAGGCGATGTGGATGTCGCAGCTCGCGATGTCGCCCAGAAACCCCTGCCCCACCGCCTGCCGCAGATAGCTGACGTAAGGTGCCCAGCGTCCATTCTGGTTCACCGCCAGCTTCAGGCCGCGTGCGTCCGCCAGTTCGATCAACCGGCGACCCGCGTCAAGATCGGTGACGAAAGGCTTCTGGCTGAGGACATGCTTGCCGGCTTCCAGCGCCTCCTCGATGAGCTTGGCCCGGAGGTCGGGATGCGTGGCGAGATCCACCACCCGAATATCCTCGCGACCGAGCAACTCGCCCGCGTCGGTGGTGATCTCGGCGTCCGGAAAATACTCGTCACGCAGCGTCGTGGCGGCATCGAGGTTGATGTCGCACAGCGCCACCACCGGGTAGCCCTGGTCACGGTATGCCTCGAGGTGGTTCCGCGCGATCCCACCGCAGCCGATGAGCGCAATCGGAGGTGCGGGTCGCTCCGGCACCGGCGGCCGGTAGTCGAGCACCGGAGCCTCGACCTGCTTCGCGGCCTCGGCCTTCAGTTCGCGGGCGTCATCCTTGCCGCTCATGCCGTGCCTCCTTCCAATTTCACGGTCCGGCCGGTCTCCACGCTGCGGATCGCCGCATCGACCATCTCCTGCCCGATCCGGGCGACGGCGGGGCTCAGCGGACCTTCGATCGGCAGGCCGGCCTCGATGCGCGAGATCGTGTAGGCGATGCCGTCGGCTTCCTCGGTCGGCAGTTCGTCGGCCGGCACCTCGTAGCCCCCGGGCCGCTCGCGGGTCTGCACCCGGATGCTCGGCTCGTAGTCGTAGCTGCTGATCGTGCCGTCGGTGCCGCGCAGGACGAATCCGCACTTCGGCTGGGGCTGGCTCACCCATGGATCGCTGAAGGTCCCCCAGCGCGTCTCGAACTTGGAAAGGTGCGAACCGTAGCGGGCGATGGTGATGCTGTGCTCATCCACCTCCAGCCCCTCGGCACCGGTCGCCATCGCGGTGATCTCATCCGGGCGCCGGCCGCCATTGAACCAGGTGCCGAGGGTGACGCCGTAGCCGAGGTAGTCGCGCATGGATCCGCCCCCGGCGTCCTTCGAGTACCACCACGCGGCCTTCTTTTCCGCGGCGGTCGGCTCCTTCTCGATCTTGTCGGCGCCGTGGTAGAGCGGGCCGCGATTGCCGTCGTAGTAGTGGACCTCGATCAGTTCGCCGATCACGCCTTCGCGAATCAGGCGGTGCGCGGTCACGTGGCTCGCCACCCAGCGCAGCGGCCAGTTGATGATGAGTTCGCGTCCCGTCTTCTCCATCGCCGCGATCATCCGGTCGGCATCCTCCAACGATCCCGCGAAGGGCTTTTCGACGAAAACGTGCGCGCCGGACGGGGCCACCTTTTCGACCCAGTCGGCGTGCCCGGCGGTCGGCGGGCAGAGGATGACGAGGTCGGGCTTGGTCGCATCGAGGCATGCCCGGTGGTCAGTGAAGAGCTTGTCTTCACCGAGTCCGAAGGCTTCGCGCGCTTCCTGCATGCGGGATGGATCGGGATCGCAGATGCCGGCGATCTCCGCCCGCGGGTGGTTGTGTACGCACCGCAGCAGGTCGCCCATGTGCATGTGGGAGAATTCGATGCCGACGATTTTCCATTTCTCTTTCATGATCTCGCGGGGATTCGGTCGTAGGCCCTGGCCGGGTTGGCGAGGAAGATGCGCCGCCATGCCTCGTCGCCGAGGCCGCGCTCGCGCATCATCCGGGTGAAGGTCGTGAGAAGAAAATCGAGTCCAGGCCCGCCGCCGTAGCTGACCCAGTAGGCAGGTCGCGCCGCGTCCATGCCGAGCATGATCTGGTCGGGAAAATCGCCGAACAGTTGTTCGAGCAGGTCCAGCGTCGGGTTGCCGTCCCCCTTCCACCGGAAGCCGCTGTCGTATTCGACGCACGCCCCGGTCGAGAGGATCTCGCGGTGGTAGCCGGGGTCCGGCTTGCGGTCGGTGTGGGAAAGCACGATCCGGTCGGCACGGACCCCGTGTCCGGTGAGACACTCGACCTGCTCCAGCGCCCCTTCCCCTCCCTCGGTGTGGGTGAGGACCGCCACGCCGGTCGCCAACTGCGCGCGGGCCGCCGCCTCGAAGATCCGCTGGGCACGCGGCGTCAGCTTCACCCCTTCCGTGGCCACCTTGATCAAGCCCGCGCGGTGCTCGGTCCGCTCGACGACCGGACCCGAGTAGTCGAAACGATCGATCCCTTCTTCGATGTCGGCCAAAAAGAGCGCGGTCAGTTGATCGACCCCGTAGCGGTGACTCCAGTGGCCGGGGTCGTAGTATTTCGAGAGATGCAGCCCGGTCGGACACAGAATGTGCACCCCCGAGCCGCGCGAAACCTCGGAAAGCTTCACGACGTTGCGCCCCGCGTCGCAGGGCATCGAGTCCACCATGGCCCGCCCGCCGGCGGCGTGGAAACGGCGCAGTTCCTCGATCCCGTTCTCGACCGAGGGAAGCTCGATGCCCGGGCAACGGAGCGTGGCCACGCTGTCGTCGATGATGATGTGCTCGTGCGCGTAGCAGACGCCGAGGTCCGCCGCTTCGATGTCGCCGAGCAAGGTGCGGATCATGTCCGTCAGATCGTCAGTCGTTCCCCGGCCCGAAGCACCCGGCACGGCTGGCCGAGTTCGCGGCAGGTGCTTTCAAAGAGTTCCGGCGACGCCGTGTTGAACTCGAACATCTCGTAGTGGCAGGGCACCACGACGCCGGCGCCGATCCGGTGCGCGAGTTCCGCCGCCTCGCGTCCGTCGAGGTTGCCGGAGACGCGACGCTCGGGTTTGTTGCCGTTGATCGGCAGCAGGGCGACGTCCACCGGTCCTCCGATCCATTCCTCGATGCCCGGATACAACAGGGTGTCGCCGCTGTGGTAGATCCGCTTCCCGCCGATGGTCACCACATAGCCGAGATAAAGGTGGTTTCCCGCCTCGTCGCGGTCGAGCTCGTTGTGCGCCGCCGGGATCGCCTCGACCTTCAGTCCCTCGACCGGCTCGAGACTCTCCCCGGCATTCATCCAAAGATAGTCGTCGGCCCAGTCGCCGAGCCGATCCCGGGCCATCGCCGCGATCGCACGTGGCAGGACGAGTTGCAGACCCGGATTCGCCTCCCGCATCGGCAGCAGGGTTCCGTGGTCGAGGTGATCGGTGTGCGCGTGGGTCGAGGTCGCGAAGGAAGCGAAGTCGAGCCGCGCGGGATCGATCACCCGCTCGGTCATGCGCACGTGAGGCTTGTCGGTGGCGGCGTACTTCTCGGTGAGCGTGTCGGACAGGTAAGGATCGAACACGAAGCTGGTGGCGCCGGACTTCACAAGGAACCCGCTTTGGCCCAGCCACCAGATGTGCAGTTGATCGACGGAAGCGCCGGCGATGTCGGCCAGCAAAGCCTCGTCCTGGAGAATCGGTTGGATCATGGCATCACAGTTCCTTGCGGACCGCCTTCACGCCTTCCACCATGTTGACCAGCTTGCGCTTCGCGGCCCAGCGGGCCGTCTGACTCAGACCGCAGTCGGGCGCGAAGACCAGCTTGTCGGCCGGCGCGTGCTGAAGGCACAGCTTCACCCGGTCGCGAATGTCGTCGGCCGTCTCGATGTAGTAACTCTTCACGTCGACGATCCCGACGGCGACGTCCATCCGCTCCGCGATCTGCGAGATCAGCTCGATCTCGGCGAACTCGCGGCTCGCCATCTCGACATGCATCTCGTCCGCCTTGAAGTCGAGGAAGGCCGGGAACATCGGCGCGATGTGGCGCAGACCGACCGCGTGGCCCTTGAAGTTGCCGAAGCACAGGTGCGTGCAGAGGCGGGTCTTGCCATACACCGACTCGACCGTGCGGTTGAAGATGTCCACGAAGCGCGCGGTGTCCTCCTTGTAGGCGTAGCAGCTCATCGACGGTTCATCGACGCTGATCTCCTCGCAACCGGCGGCCACGAGGCCCTCGAGTTCCTTGCGCACCATCGGCAGCAGCGCCTCGGTGATCGCATAGCGGTCCGGGTATTGATCGTTGGGAAGCAGACGACCGCTCAGGGTGTAGGGACCGGGCACCGAGGCCTTCAACGTGACTCCGCTGTCGGGCGCCAGACGCTTGAGGCGCTCGTATTCCTCGACCGCGCCGAGACCGTTGGGCGCGGTGAGTTCACCGGAAATCGTGTGCTTGCCGCGCTGGTCGTGGGCCGGCGGACCGTGGAGCCGCGGACTCTTGGATTCGAGTTCGATGCCCGACAGGTAACCGTAGAACGAAAGGTTGAAGTCGAAGCGCGTCTGCTCGCCGTCGGTGATGACGTCGAGCCCGGCGGTCAGTTGATCGTGAATCGCGGCGACGACGGCGTCGTCCTGCATCTCGCTCACGTCGGCCGTGCCGAAGCTGGGGAGATGGGCGGAGGCGAATTCGAGCCAGGAGGGAAACGGATAGCTTCCGATGACGGAGGTGCGGAGCGGATTGTCTTTCATGTCAGTTCTGGGTTGATCGGTTGCGGGCCCACCCGTCCTCGCGGGTGTCGGCCACGGTGTCGGGCATTTCGAGCACGGCGCCCTGACGGCGGAGCAGGTCCTGGAGCCGGGGCATGGAAAGTTCCGGGAGCGTCACGTCCTCTGCCAGCGACAACGCGGCGGCGGCGCCACACGCGTGGCCCATCGCCATCGTCTGCGCCATTGAACGACACGATGCGTGGGCGTCATGGGTGGCGCTGAAGCAGCGACCGCAGACCAGAGTGTGGTTGTTCTCCCGGGGCAGGAAACAACGGAACGGCACGTCGTAAACGCCTCCCTCGGGGACGTAGGCCCAATGGGTTTCCTCCCCTCCTCCTCCGGCAGCGCGGTGATCCTCGATCGGCGCACCGCAGATGAGCACCTTGTCGTCGAAGCCTGCACGACCGAGGCAGTCTTCGCGGGTGAGCCGGTAGCGCCCCTCGAGGCGACGGCTTTCGCGAACGCCGATTCCGGTGGAAAGACCGATGATGCGCGAGTCGGTGAAGCTCGCCACGCAGTCACGTATAAAGTCTTCGTAAACGAACGCCTGACGACGCCCCTCCTTCTCCGCGGCGGTGAGATCTTCGGGATCGAGTCCGGAAAAGCCGGCCACGCGCACCGCCACCGTCGAGATGCAGCCGGGGGCGTTCATGCGGTGAATGCTGCCGGCCTTGCGCGGCAGCGGATGCGTCCCGGCCTCCACCGCCCGCGCCATTTCCTCCATCAGCATCCGCTTGCCACCGGCTCGCTCGTAGGCTTCGAGATCGACGTTCGCCATGCGGAAAGTCGTGGTCATCGTCTGGGCGGGTTCATTCTCGCCCGCGATCTCGCAGGCGATGCCGCTGCGGTGGCAGAAATCCGCATCGCCCGTCGCATCGATGAAAACCCGCGCCCGGATCCGCGAGAAACCCGCCTTGCTCCAGACCACGACACCCTCCGGCGCATCGGCCGAACCTTCGACATCGACGAGATGGGTGTGAAGCAGGGTGCGCACGCCGGCCTCATCGAGAAGCTGATCCCACACCAGTTTCAGGCGCTCGGGGTTGTAGTTCACCCCCGTGCCCGCGCCGTAAGTGTTGGGCCGGAGGAAGATCGCACCGGCGGCATCGAGCGCATCGACCACCTGGTCGCCAATCCCTCCCGCCACCTTGCGCGGTTCCTCACCCGGCGTGAAGAAGCCGTAGAAGGTGTCGAGCGCCTGGGTCGAGATTCCGCCGGGAAAACCGGCGCGCTCGATGAGCGTGACCGACCGCGCGCCCGACTGACGCGCCGCCAGCGCCGCGCTGCAACCCGCCGAACCGCCACCCATCACGAGCACGTCGGTCTCGTGATGCAGCGGGATGCGATCGTGGCGGAGAATCGACTTTGGAGTGCGGAGGCTTGCCTCCGCTTTCGAACAATTCTCGGGTGAACGTGCGGGCGGGACATCCGCATCGCCTGCCGGAGCGCTTCCAGAAACCGGATCTCCGGTAGCACCAAAAGCGGAGGCAAGCCTCCGCACTCCAAAAGGCGCTGCAACGAAATCGGTCATCCTCAAGCCCGCTTGCCGACGTTCTCGTAGTAGCGGGCGATGCGGTGCGCATGTTCGTCATACGCACCCTCGAAAAGCTCGACCGCCCGCTCGGCGCCGACCACCGCACCGGCGCTCAGCACCTTGGGCGGCTTGCCCGCCTCGGTCAGCCGCTTGGCGACCTCGGCCTTGATCGTGTTGACCACCAGGCAGCCACCCACGGTCGAACCCGGCGCGACCGGCGTGTCGAGGCCTTCGACCGTCACCATCGCATCGCCAACCGGCGCACCGGTATCGAGCACGATGTCGGCGAAATCCTGCAGCTTCCTACCGTCGTCCCGCTTGCTCGTGCTGGCATCGGAATGCCGACGGCTGATCAGCGCCACCACCTTCACCCCGCGCCGCTGGAAACCCTCGGCCATTTCGATCGGGACGACGTTGCAGCCGCTCGACGAGATCACGAGGGCCGATTCGTTTTCGCCGAAGTCGTAGTTCCGCAGGATGCGGTCGGCGAGACCGCTGACATTTTCGAGGAACATCGCCTGCCGCTGGCCGTTCGCCCCGACCACCAGGTTGTGGAAGGACAGCGACAGTTCGACGATCGGATTGAACCCGGGAAACGATCCGTAGCGCGGCCACATCTCCTCGGTCATGATCCGGCTGTGCCCGGAACCGAAAAGATGGACCATGCGACCCGCGAGGATCGTTTCGCTGAAAAGGTCGGCCGTTTGCTGGATCAGCGACTGCTGCGCCTCGACGGCGTCGATGAGACCGCGGCACTTCTGCAGGTAGTCAAGGGATGGTGTCATGGTTTGGTGGAGAGTGATCGGAGGAAGCCGGGGTTCCAGCTCCGATGACGACGTTTCACCGCCATCACCCCTGCCCCTCGGAAACGGTCCAGCCTCCATCGACGGCGATGACCTGCCCCGTCACGAACCGACTCCGGGGCGACAGCAGATAGACCGCCAGATCGTCGAGATCCTCCGGACAGCCGATCCGCCCGCCGTCGAGCGGCTGCTTGGTCTTGATGAAGGCCTGGATGAGCTCGTCACCCGCCGCCCGCTGCGCCATCGGCGTCTCGACCAGAGCCGGGGCGATCACGTTGACCCGGATGTCATCGGCCGCATAGCGGGCCGCCACCGACTTGCTGAAGCCGGTGATCGCCGACTTGGCCGCCGCGTAGATGTGGGTCGTGAAATATTTCGGCGACGGCGACCAGCCGAGCACCGAGCCCATGTTGAGCACGCTTCCGGGCGTGCCCAGCTCCAGAAACTTCGAGACCGCCGCCCGGTTGCTGCGGATGAGCGACTTCAGGTTGAGGTCGAGCGTCGCGTCGATGCCTTCGTCGGTGACCTCGTGCAGTGGACCATCACCAAACCGCCGGCCGCTGCCACCAGCGACATGATAGAGCGCGTCGAAGCGACCGAACTTCTCAAGACAACGCGTAATCGCCGCCGCCGCCGTCTCCGAGGCCACCGCATCACCGGCGAATCCATCGGCCTTTCCCGGAGCCAGTTCCTCCAGTTCCGCGACCGCCTTGGTCACGCTGTCCGGATTGCGTCCGACCACCACCACGCCGGCACCCGCGCGCACGCAGGCGCGGGCGGCCGAAAGGCCCAGACCGGTGGTGCCACCGATGATCACCACGCCCATTCCTTCCAAAGCCTTGGCTTCCATCGCGTTTCGAGTCTTTCACGCCGCCAGCCACCCGTCTTGTAAGCCTTGCGCTTTCCTGTGTAAAAAATCGGCATGACGGAAGCCTTCGATGCCGAATCCAAGCTCGCCCGCGTGAACTGGCGGGAGGTCGCCCACCAACTCAGTTCGCTGCTCCCGGACGACGCCTTTTTCATGAAGGACGCGCAGGGTCGCTTCATCATGCAGAACCGCCGCGCCTACGAGTACTGCAATGCCCGCGACGAGGCCGCGACGCTTGGCAGGCGCGACGCCGATTTTTTCTCAAGCGAGCGCGCCGCCGTCTATGAGGAGGGTGACCGCCAGGTCATGCGCAGCGGCCGACCCATCGTCAACGAGATCGCGCCGGCGCCCGAAGAGGCTGGCTCTAACAACCTCGTGATCTACAGCAAGTTCCCGGTCCGTGACACCGCGGGCCGGGTGGTTGGCGTGGCGGGCATCCACCGACTCGTGGAGGAATCCGCCACCGGCTCCACCCAGCTCGGCCCCCTCTTCCCCGCCGTGAGACGGATCCACACCAACTTCGCCCAAGACCTCCGCATCGTCGATCTCGCCCGCATCAGCGGTCTGTCGCACAGCCAGTTCTCGCGCCGCTTCAAGAACGCACTCGGCGTCTCTCCAAAGGACTACCTGCTGCGGGTCCGCGTGCGCCACGCACGGCGCTTGCTGGAGACGACCGACCGCACGGTTTCCGACGTTGCGCTGGCCAGCGGGTTCTACGATCACAGCCACTTCTCCCACACGTTCCGACGACTCACCGGCCTCGGGCCCGCCGCCTACCGCGAAAGCCACCGCCGCTTCTAACACACGCTCCAGAAGTCCTCGCCCTCCACGCGACCCGCCTCGACGGCGATCCGCCTGACCCTTTCCCGAGCGCCCGGCACTCCGACCGCTCCGAGCAGGACGCTTTCCCGCCACCGCGTTCCGACCTCGTCGGACCCGACCACCGGCACGCCGTGGATCCGCTCGCCGATCCGCCGCGGGTTGACCTCGAAGAATCCACGCACCGTCCCTCCGAGTTGCATCAACCCGCGGGCCAGGCGTTTGCCGATCGGCCCGGCCCCGGCGATCGACACGCCGCGTTCCGCGACGGCGGGCTGGCGCATCAGGAACTGGCAGCGCATCGCCATCCTCGCCTCGTCGCCGTAGCGCGGGTCCCGACGGGTCAGCCGATGGGATGAATCGCGCCAGTCCAGCAGGACCTCCGGAACCTTCTCGAAGCGACAGCCGGCCTCCAGCATCCGCAGCCAGAGATCGTGATCCTCCGCCCACGGAACGTCACGATATCCCCCGACGCCGTCCAGGGCATCCGCCCGGATCAGGGCGCTCGGATGGATGAGCGGACATTCGACGAACCGCGAACGGGAGATGTCCGCCGCATCCGTCAGCGAGTTCGCCCACTCGACATAGCGGGTCATCCCCTCGCCGCAGGAATCGACCAGGCACACCCCGCAGCCGACCACGTCGGGCCTGCCCGGGCCCCGTGCCTGGTCAAGCTGCCGGGCGAGGCGCCGGGGATGCGCGAGGTCGTCGGCATCCATGCGGGCGATCCAGGGCGACGAAACCAGCGCACGCGCCGTTTCCAGCGCGCCCACGATCCCGGAAGGGCCGCGGTTCTCCACGACGGTAAGGCGCGGGTCGTCGAAGGAATCAAGCCGCTCGCGGGAATCATCCGAGGAGCCGTCGTCCACCGCGACCAGCACAAGGTCGACATCGACCTGACGGAGAATGCTTTCGGCCGCGGCCGCGATGGTCGCCGCGGCGTCGCGAAAGGGCATGAGCACCGTGACCATCATCCCTCACCGAGTCCGCGGGCCCGGGCACCTTCGGCATCGAACGCGATCACCATCGGCCGACAGCAGACCTCGCAGTCGTAGTCGACCTCACAGGGCCGCTCTCCGGGCGGCGGCGCGGGCACCTCGAACCACTCGAAGCAGGTCGGACACTGAACCGGACACGTCTCCATCCGCGCGACGCTACCCTCTTCCGGTCGCCTCCGCGAGGATCAAGCGCGGGTTTGACCTCTCCCCAAAACCTGCCTTAGCTTGGCTCGAACGTCGCTGGTCAGTGACTGACAACCAACATTCCAACCAACTGATATCATGAAAATGCGCCATTACGCCCTGCTTGCCTCGCTTCCGTTCCTCTTCGCCGCCTGCGGCAAGACCGAGACCACGGAGGTGAAGATGGAAGACGCCGAGAAGGCGGTGAAGGAGGCTGCCGAAGAGGCTTCCGCCGCTGCGGAGGAAACCGCCGAGGCCGCCGGTGCCGCCGCGGAAGAAGCAGCCGCCGAAACCGAGAACGCCGCGGAAGAGGCGGTCGAGCGGGCCGAAGACGCGGTCGAGGAAGCCGGTGCCGCCGTGGAGGAAGCCGCCTCCGATGCGGAAGCCGCCGCGGCCGATGCGCTCGAAAACGCCGCCGACGCCCTGCGTGACGAGGCCGAGGAGACCGAAGAGCCATAAGATCTCCGAGGAGACGACGAGGCCCCCGGCTCCCCTGGCGGATGCCGGGGGCTGTTCGTTTGCGACTCCCCGCTTGCAATCGCCCCATCGCCGAAGGACCATCGCGCCAGTTCGTTCCCATGAAGTTCCTCAGGCTTTTCCCCCTTCTCACGATCGGAGCCCTCGGCAGCCTCGCCGCCCAGGAAAACAGCGGCGGCGGGCTGGTCGAGGTCAACCGCATCGCGGCGACCGTCAACGCCCGCCCGATCACCGCCAAGGAGGTCGGCGTGATGCTCGGGCCCGAGATCGCGCGGCTGATGGCGGAGTTTCCACGCCGTGGACCGGAGTTCGAGCGGCAGGTGAAGGAATCGCGGGACCAGATCCTGCAGGAACTCATCGACCGGGAACTCATCATGAGCGAGTTCCGCAAGCGCCAGTTGAAGGGAGCCAAGCTCCCGGACCAGGTCGCCGCCAAGGAGATCAAGCGGCAGATCCAGGAGATGTACAACGGCGACAACGCCAAGTTCCGTGAAGAGCTCGCCAAGGCCCGCATGGGCATGGCGCGCTACCGCGAGATGACCCGCGAGAAGATGATCGTCCAGGCGATGCGGCAGGAGAAATTCAAGGACGCCCCGCCGCCCCTGCCCGGCGAGGTCCGCGCCGAGTATGAAGAGGCCAAGGACAGCCTTCGCGACACCAGCAAGGACGAACTCGACTACCGGAAGATCTTCCTGCCGCGCGTCGACGCTTCCAACCCCCTCGCCACGCCGGAAACCCAGCTCGCCCTCGCCGAGTCGCTGGCCGAGCAGTTGAAGGAAGGCGCGGACTTCGCCGAGCTCGCCAAGCAGCACTCCGCCGATGCCTTCGCCGAGGACGGGGGATTGCAGAAGGATGTCTCGCGGCCCGACCTTTCACCCGAATTCGCCGCCATCCTTTTCGAGTCGGAACCGGGCACGATCATCGGTCCGCTCGAAGACCCCGCCGGTTTCACGATCGCCCGCGTCGAATCGATCAAGAAGGGCCCGGCGCCTCCGCTTTCCGAAGTGCGCGACCTGATCGAGCAGCGCGTCCGGGTGAAAAAGACCTCCACCCGCTACGAGGAATGGATCGAGGGGCTCCGCAAGAAGGCGCTCATTGATATCAAGATCAAGTGAGCCGCCCCCGCGTCCTCGTCACGCTCGGTGATCCGGCGGGGATCGGACCCGAGGTGATCGCCGCCGCGCTTTCCAGCGGAGACCTGCCCGGGGAGGTCGAGTTCGAGGTCATCGGAGATCCGTCGTGTGGAACTCCGGGCAATCCCGACGAAGCTTCGGCCCGCGAAGCCCTGCGATCACTCGAAGCCGCCGCCCGCAGGCTCCGGGAGGATCCGGACGCGCTGGCGGTGGCCACGGGCCCGGTATCGAAGTCGCAACTGGAGCGCGTCGGATTCCGCTTTCCCGGGCAGACCGAGTTCTTCGCCGAAGCCCTCGGGTGCCGGGAATACGCGATGTGCCTGAGCGGCAAGTCCCTGACCGTGGGGCTGGCAACGATTCACCTGCCACTGGCCGGGGTGCCGGGGGCGCTGACCATCGATGGCATCGTCGAAAGCGGACGCCTGCTCGCCGGATTCGCCCGGCGGCGGAAGGGCGGACGACCGAGCATCGCCGTCGCCGGGCTGAACCCCCACGCCGGAGAGAGCGGTCGTTTCGGCGACGAGGAGTCGCGGGTCATCGCCCCCGCCATCGAGCGGCTTGCCGGGCTCGACATCGCGGATTTCACCGGGCCGGCCGTGCCGGACGCGGTCTTCCGCGATGCGGCGCAGGGTCGGTTCGACGCCGTGCTGGCGATGTATCACGACCAGGGCTTGATCCCCCTGAAGCTTCTCGATTTCGACCACGCCGTGAACGTCACCCTCGGGCTTCCGAAACCGCGGACCAGCCCCGACCACGGCACCGCCTTCGACATCGCCGGCAAGGGCGTCGCAAGCCACGCATCGATGCTCCGTGCGATGCAGCTCGCCGCCGAACTCGCGGTCACGCCATGAAGGGGCTCTACGACACCGCGGCGGACGTGGTCGCCAAGGCCCTCCGGGGCCTCGAGCACGCACCGGGCGAGGTCGCCCGGGCCGCCGGGGTTTCCATCGATGCGATGGGCTCGTTCCTTGGCGGTCGATTCGACGCGGAGACAGCCGCCCGGATTGCCGAACCGCTCGGTCTTGATGAAGACGCGCTCGCGAATTTCCCCGAGCCCCGCCTGCCGCTCGATCTTCCGGCCGGCATCCGCCGGGTCGAACTGCCTTTCGAGGACGAGACGGTCAACGCCTGGACCATCGGGAATGGCGACATGCTCATGGTGATCGACGCCGGCCTCGGTCGCCGCGACCTGGCCGACCAGCTCCCGGACGGAACGATCATCGACCTGCTCGTCACCCATCCGCATCGCGACCACATCGGTGGCGTGGCGGCCGTGGCGGACCGGCTCCGCGGGCTTCACGCTCCGGTTGGATTGGAAGGCGCCACCGTCGTTCGTCCGGGTGGGGTTTTCGAGGCGGCCGGCCTGGGCGTCTCGGTGATCGATCTGGCCGGACACCACCCCGAAGCCGTCGGCTACCGGATCGATGGATTTGAAATGCCCGTCCTCGCGGTCGGCGACGCGGTCTTCGCCAACTCCATCGGAGGCTGCCCGGGACCGCGGGCCTATGCGCAGGCGCGGGCCACCATCGTGAGCGCACTGCGGGATCTTCCCGGGGAGACCTTGATCCTCACCGGCCACGGTCCCGCGACCACCCTCGGCATCGAGTTGTTTCGAAACCCCTTCCTGGCCTCTTGGCTCAGCGCCGCGGGCGGCGCCCCATGAGGCCGCGGACCGCGACCATCGGCAGCAGCGAAAGCACCAGCGCCGCCCCCGCGATCTTCCACCCTGGATAGACGCGTGGACGATTCCGCCGCAGTCCGGCCAGCCCCTCGGCCACCACCAGCCGACAATCGACGTAGAAGGCCTCGTTGAGCGGGCCTCCACCGCCATCCGGACGACGCGCCGTCTCCCCGAACTCGGTGTGGACGGGACCCGGGCACAGCGCGGTGACGTGAATCCCGTGGTCGCGGACTTCGAGTCGGAGGGCTTCGGAAAAACTGGTCACGTAGGCCTTGCTCGCCGCATACACCGCGAAGTCCGGAATGGGCAGCACCGAGGCGAGCGAACTGACATTGAGGATGGCGCCGCCTCCCGCCCGGATCATCGCCGGCACCACCGCGTGGGTCAGCCAGGTCAGCGCCTCGACGTTCAGGCGGATCATCTTCTCCAGCTTCGGCCAATCGGCGGTGGTGACCTCGCCGTAGTCGCCCATCCCGGCGTTGTTGACCAGCAGGTCGGGGATCAGCCGCTCCTTGGCGAGCCAGGCGATCAACCGCTCGCGATCGCGGGAATCGACGAGGTCCGCCGCGAAGGTCCGCACCTCCAGCGCCGGATGCTCCCGCCCGAGACGGCCAGCGAGTTCCTCCAAGCGGCCGGCGCGACGCGCCACCAGGACCAGTTGACCGCAGTCCGGACCGAGCTGGCGGGCGAACTCGGCACCGATGCCGGAGGACGCCCCGGTCACCAGTGCGCAGCGGTGGAGAATGGCCGACAAATCGATCAGTTCTGTTGCTCCACCTTCACGATGCGCAGCGGAAGGCGCATCACCAGTTCGCCGTCACATCCGATGTCGATCGAGTAGATGCCGGCCTCGGGAAAACGCAGCCCCTGAAGGTTCATGATCAGGTTGCGGGTCAGGAAGGGGGCGTCCGGTGGGAGATTCACGTCGAACTCCGGCTCGATCGGCATGTTCTTCGCGTCGAGCGACTCGCCGTCCTCGTTGATGATGTTGATCGAGAGCTTGTGCCGGCCCGCGTCCTCCTGGGTGAAGCAGAAACGCAGGGCGAGCGCGCACATCGGATGCACGACGGGGAGCGCCCGTGCAGCGAGGGTGTCGAAGGTGCCGGTGATCACCAGCTTGCCATTGTAGTCGGCGGCGTGGTCACAGAGGGAAGCGATCTGGATGTCCATGGATCAGGAATGTTTTGGTGGTCCGCACCGAATCCGATACCGCGGACGGCGCTGGCCGTGTTTGGGCTTTCCCCGCGGACAGGTCCAGCGCCGAAACCGTCAGGGCTGTTCTTCCAGTCCTTCAAGGTCGGCTGGATCCACCGGAATCGCCCTCGGGGCATCGGATTCCTCCTCCAGCTCGAGATTCTCCAGCTCCAGGGGATCCACCGGAATCGCGCGCATCACGCCCTCGGACGACTCCTGCGCCTCGACCTCGTCCACCACCAACACCGCCTTCGGAGCCGGCTGGATCATTTCCTTGATCTCGTCCTTGAAGCTGTTGAAGAACGCGGGAACCATCACCCCGGCGTTGCGACCACCACTGACGCTCTGGCCCGGGCGGCCCTCGTAGAGTGCGGCGAAGGCCAGCCGCGGCTCGTCGGCCGGAAGGAATCCGGCGAACCAGGCGACGCCCTGCTTCTTGTGCTCGGGACCCCACTGACCGGTGCCGGTCTTGCCGCAGACTTCGGTCCAGCTCAGTCCTGCGCGACCTCCGGTGCCGCCGGCGACCACCTGCCGCATGCCTTCGCGGACGATCTCGACCGCCTCGGCGTCGATCCCGAGCCAGTGCCGCCGCTCCGGCTGAGCGGTGCGGATGACCTGCCCGTAGGAATCCTGGATCTGCATCATCAGGTGCAGTTTCGGCAGGGCCCCGCCATTCGCGATGCCCGCCATGCCCTGCGCCACCTGCAGCGGCGTCGCCAACACCGCACCCTGCCCGATCGACCAGTTGGCGGCGTCACCCTCGGTGATCGGTCGGCCATAGCGTTCCCGCACCCACGCCGCGGTCGGAATCAATCCGGGCTCCTCGCCGATCAGCGGCAGCCCGGTCGTCGTGCCGAAGCCGAGCCGCCGGGCGAGGCCGAGGAAGGAACCCGATCCCACCTTGTTGCCGACCTGCGCGAACCACGGGTTGTTCGACCACTTGATCGCCGGGATGACCGACAGGCTGCCATACGGCGAACGGGACCAGTTCCACAACTTGTGGTTTCCGTACTGGACGTAGGCGGGGCAGTTGATCGCGGTGTCCTTGCGGATCGTGCCATCGTGAAGCGCCGCCAGCGCGACGATCGGTTTGAAGCTCGACGCCGGCGGATAGATGCCCTGGAAAGCCCTCGAATAGAGCGGCTTGTCCTGGTCCTCCCGCAGGGCGGCATACTCCTTCTGGCTGATGCCCGGGATCCACAGATTGAGGTCGAAGCTCGGCTTGGAGGCCATCACCAGGACCTCGCCGGTCGCCACGTCGATCACCACGAAGGCTCCCCGGTTGCTGTATTCATCGAGCACCTTCTCGGCGCGCTTCTGCCAGCGGAGGTTGAGGGTCGTCACCACCGCGCCACCGGCCCGGGGCTGGCCCTTCTGCTCGCGCTCCAGCTCGCGCCCCTCCTCGTTGAAGAGCAGGTGCAGGGTCGCCGGCTTCCCGCTCAGCTCCTTGTCGTAGATCTTTTCGAAGCCGGCGCGACCCTCGCTCAGCTCCCACAGCGGCTCGTCGGGAAAAATCGGCCCGGTCGGAAGTTTCCCCACGCTGCCCGTGTAGCCGATGATGTGGGCGGCCACCGATTTCTCGGGATAGTACCGCTCGTAGACCGGCATCAGCTCGAGTCCTCGGGTCAGCTTCGGCTTGAGCTTCTCCGCCTCCTCGGCGGGCATCGGTTCGGTGATGTAGTACGGCAGCCAACGGCGGTGCCGGTAGTGCTCGAACAGGGCCTCGTCATCGGGCTCGCGCACCCCTTCATGCAGCGCCTTGGCCATCTCGATGCGCTGCCGGCCCCACGCCACCACCGATTCCCGATCCTCGACCTCGAACTGCTCGTACTGCAGCACCAGTTGGTAAACGACCCGGTTCTGGGCGAAGGGCGCCCCCTCGCGATCGATGATCGGACCGCGGGGTGCCGGAATCTGGAGGCGGATCGTCCGCGCGTTCTTGCGGTTGAAGATCGAGGCGTCATCGGCCGACGGCGCTCCGCCGTCCTTTTCGGCGGATATCGGCACACCTTGTCCGGCGGCCATGGAAATGACCGCGAAAGCAACCATGGGCAGTCGCCGAAGCATGGGTGACGCTACTGGCTCTCCCCGCCCCCGGCAACGCTCAATCCCACATCGGATCCTCCCAGTCCGCGGGGTCGGTGGTCACCCCGCGGGCGATCTCGGTCGGGATGAAAATCACCTCGCTCGCGTCCTTCTCGGCCGCCTCCATCCTGAACTTCAACAGCCGCCGCGTCCTGCCTGCCGGGCCGGAAACCGAGGCATCGACCCATACCTCGAGACCGCCGTCCTCCTCGGGCTTCACCCTCAGCAAGCCGGGAATCGGATACCGGGCCCGGACCACCCCCGGTTTGTCCTCCAAGGGACGGAAGTCGGCCCGTTTTCCCAACTCCGACTCCGGAAACCACTCGTCGCGCCCGGTGGTCAGGGTGCGCGTGCGGATTCGGTGGACGCTGAGCGACTCATGCTCGCCCGCCCTGCCGAGCGCCTCCACCCGCCAGCGGAACGGACCGTCCAGCGTGGCCACCCCGCCGCCGACCACCATCGCACTGAGCATCACGGACCCGGGCCGTGTCCCCTCCGGCCGGAACGCCACCCGCACCTCCGCTCCTCCGAGCTCCGCGCCCCTCGGCGGGCCGACATAGGTGTGCTTGGTCGCCTTCAGGCCCATGCACGATGCCAGAAGGAGGCCGGTCGGGATCAACAGGACAATTCGCACCGCGCCAGCATCGGCCAGGCCCCGCACGGTGACCAGCCCGCACTTGCCCTGCCGCCCCACCGGTGCATCCTCATCCCCCGCCCATGGAATTCAACGCCCTCGGCATCATCATCCTCGTCGCGCTGCTCGCGCTCTGGAATCTCGATTTCATCGCCACCCTGCTGAACCTCGGATCGCTCAGGTCCGAGCCCCCGGCAGAACTCGCCGACGTCTTCGACCCGGGCAAATACGCCGAGTCGCAGGAGTACACCCGCGCCAACGCCCGCTTCGGGATCATCGAATCGGTCGTGTCCCTCTTCGTGCTCCTCGCCTTCTGGGCAGCCGGCGGCTTCGGCTGGCTCGACGACCTCACCCGCACCTGGCTCGGCAACGGCCTCCCCGCCGGTCTCGCCTTTCTCGGTCTCATCTTCCTCGGCCACTACCTCGTCCACCTGCCGCTCTCGATCTACGCCACATTCGTCATCGAGGAGCGCTTCGGTTTCAACCGCACCACGCCGAAGACCTTCGTCGTCGACCAGATCAAGAACCTGCTGCTCTCGGCCGTCCTCGGCCTGCCGCTGGCGGCCGGCATCATCTGGATCTTCGACCACGTCGAACTCGCCTGGCTGTGGGCCTGGCTGCTCTTCACCGTCGTGCAGATCCTCCTCATGTGGCTCGCGCCGAGCCTGATCCTCCCGCTCTTCAACAAGTTCGAGCCGATGCCGGACGGCCCGCTGCGCTCGAAGATCGAGTCGATGGCCGAGAACTGCGGCTTTCCCATCGGGGAAATCTCGGTGATGGACGGCTCCAAGCGCTCGACCAAGGCCAACGCCTACTTCACCGGCTTCGGCAAGACCAAGCGCATCGCCCTCTACGACACGCTCGTCGAGGAGCAGACGGATGACGAACTGGTCGCCGTGCTCGCGCACGAGATCGGCCATTTCAAGTGTCGCCACATCCTCCAGCGGCTCGTCGTTTCCATCGTCCAGAGTGCCGCCCTCTTCTTCCTCCTCGGCCTCGCCGTCGATCGGGACGGCGCCTTCGCCCGCGAGCTCTTCGACGCCTTCGGCGTGGCGAAGATCACCCCCGCCGTCGGATTGGTGCTCTTCGGCATCCTCTTCAGCCCCGCCAGCCGCCTGCTCGGCATCCTGTCGAATGCGTGGTCGCGCAAGCACGAGTTCGAGGCCGACGCCTTCGCCTCCAAGGCCGTCGGCGGCCCCGCCTCCCTCATCAGCGCCCTGAAGAAACTCTCCGCCAAGAACCTCTCCAACCTCACCCCCCACAAGCTCCGGGTCGTCCTCGACTACTCCCACCCGCCGCTTCCCGAGCGGCTACGGGCCCTCCGGACCTGAGACAGAAGACTGGAAGACGGAAGACCGAAGAGTTAGACTCCCGCGATCCCGGCTCCATTCCAGTCCTCTTTCTTCTGTCTTCCAGTCTTCCGTCTTCCATGCACTCCGCCGACCCCGACCGCTACGACGGCCGCATGCCCTACCGGCGCTGCGGCGACTCCGGACTCCTGCTGCCGGAAATCTCCCTAGGCTGCTGGCATAATTTCGGCCACGTCGACGACCAGCACGAGGCCCGCGCCATCCTGCGCCGCGCCTTCGACCGGGGAGTCACGCACTTCGACCTCGCCAACAACTACGGCCCGCCCCCCGGCAGCGCCGAGGAGAACGTCGGCCGATTCCTCGCCGAGGACTTCGCGTGCCACCGCGACGAGCTGATCATTTCGTCGAAGGCCGGACACCTCATGTGGAGCGGGCCCTACGGCGAGTTCGGCTCGCGCAAACACCTGCTCTCATCCCTCGACCAGTCGCTTCGCCGGCTGCGCCTCGACTACGTCGACATCTTCTATTCCCACTGCCCCGATCCCGGGACGCCGCTGGAGGAAACCATGGCCGCGCTCGCCACCGCGGTCCGGCAGGGCAAGGCGCTCTACGTCGGTCTTTCGAAGTACCCGCTCAAGCGCTTGAAGAGGGCGGTCCGGCTGCTCGCCGAACTCGGCACGCCCTGCCTCATCTATCAGCCACCCTATTCCATCCTCGACCGCTGGCCCGAATCGAAGGGCATCCACGAGTGGCTCGACGAAAAGGGCATCGGCTCGATCGTCTTCAGCCCGCTCGCCCAGGGCATGCTCACCGGCAAGTACCTCGATGGCATCCCCGGCGGTTCCCGCGCCGGGCGGCCCGAAGGTTTTCTGCAGACCGCACAGGTCGAGGAACAGCAGGAACGCCTCCGCCAGCTCGGCGATCTCGCCGCAGACGCCGGTATGCCGCTCCATCACCTCGCCCTGCGCTGGGTCCTGCAGAAGAAGGGCGTCACTTCCGCCCTGATCGGTGCCCGCACCGTCGCGCAGCTCGACGACTCCCTCGACGCCCTCCACCGTCCGCTGCTGGAAAAGGACCTCCTCGCCCGCATCGACGAGATCGCCCCCGCGTGAGCTTCCCCGCCAGCTACTACGAGACCCGTTTCACGCTCGAGGGTCCGCCGGACCCGCTCCCGGCGTGCTTCGCGATCATCACCGCGCACAACCCGATGGACCGCGGCTGGTCGCCGCGGATGAACGCCGCCGCCGACCACCGCCTCCGCCGGTTGCTGGAACGCAGGCTGCTGCCCCATTTCCGCGCGACCGGCCACGCCCCGGACCACTCACACGCCGAGCCCGGCTGGGCCATCACCACCGACCTCGACACCGCGCTCGCCATCGCCCGCCGTTTCCACCAACGCGCGCTCTGGTGGATCGAGGACGACCAACTTCACCTCATCGCCTCCACCGGTCAGCCTCGTGAAGGCATGAACGCTTTCAGTGAACGGGTCACCTGATCCGGACCGCGAGCTTCAGCTCGCTGCGATGGAACACGAAGATGCGAGCTGAAGCTCGCGGTCCACCGAAACACCGGCCGGAAATCTCACGCCTGGCACTTGGCACTTCTCACTTGGCCCTTCGAGGCACAGCCTCGCCCCGTGAGCCAGCCCCACCAACTTCTCCTCATCGGCGTCCCCGGCACGGAACTCGACAGCGCCACCGCCGCCCGCCTGCGCAAGCTTCGGCCCGGCGGCTTCATCCTCTTCGGCCGCAACATCGAGTCGGCCACCCAGCTCCGGAAACTCATCGACGACCTCCGCGACCTCTCCCCGATCGAGCCGGTCATCACCATCGACCAGGAAGGCGGACGGGTCTCACGCCTGCGCCTCATCGGCCACGAACCTCCCAGCGCGCAGCAGCTCCGCGAAAAGGACGACCCCGACCTGATCCGCCGCCACGGCGACCTCACCGGGCGCCTCCTCCGACTCTTCGGCTTCAATCTCGACCTCTGTCCGGTCCTCGACATCTCCTTCGACGACGAAGCCGACAACTCGCTCAAGGGACGCTGCTGGGGCAGGTCCGTCGGGGAAACCATCGACAAGGCCGAACTCTTCCGCGCCGCCATGGGCGAACACGGCATCCTTTCCTGCGGCAAGCACTTCCCCGGCTACACCTTCGCCGGCCTCGACCCCCACCACGACCTGCCACGCATCGACCGCGCCCGAGCGGAACTCGACGCGACCGAACTCGCCGTCTTCCGCCACTTCGCCGACAAGGTCGACAGCATGATGATCGGCCACGCCCACTATCCCTGCTTCGATTCGGAGAAGAATCCGGCCTCCCTCTCCACCGCCGTCATCCGCGACTGCCTGCGCGGCGAACTCGGCTTCGAGGGACTCGTCATGACCGATGACCTCGACATGGGCGCCATCCTCAACACCTTTTCCTGGGACGAGACCATTCGCCGCGCCGTCCATGCTGGCAACGACTTCGTCATGATCTGCCACCGCCTGGAGGCCGCCGAGGACGCGCTCAAGACGCTCGAGTCGATGAAGGCTTCCGAACTCGATCCCGCCCTTGAGAATCTCGACCGCTTCAAGCACCGCCTCGCTCCCCCGGAGGCGTTCAGCATCGAAGCGCACCGGTCCCTCGACCAGCAAGTCCGTCAACTCCGCATCGACACCCTCGGCGAGCAGGCCGCCGACGAGCAAAGCCCGGAGAACGCCGCCCGCTCGCCGGTGGAGGATTACTGACCGTGGCTGCCCCGGCCCGGGGCAGGCCGTGGAGGCGGCGGCCCGCCGCCCCGGATCACCCCGCCTGCTCGCGGATCGTCGCGAAAGCCTTCGGTAACTGCTCCATCTTCCACCGACCCTCGATGCTGATCGCACCGTGGTAGCCGTGCGTCCTGAGCACCTCGAAGAACGGCCGGAAATCCACGCCGTTCACCCCGGGCACGCTGCGCCCTTCCTTCTCGGCGATCTCGACGTGCACCACCACGTCCATCGCCTTGTCGAGATCTTCGGGCGTGTCGCCCATCATCGCCATGTGATAGAGGTCGGCGAGAAGCCGGACGTTCGGGTCGTCGACCTTCCTGACGATCTCCGCGCCCTCGCCGATGGTGGTGATGTAGTTGCACTCCCGCTCGTTGAGCTGCTCGACCACCACCGTGATCCCCTGCTCCCGCGCGAGCGGCCCCATCTTCTTGAGCAGCGCCACGAACTGCTCGTCCGCCTTCGCCTTCGGCCAGCCGTCCCGAAGATGGCGCGACCCGCCGCTCCCGAAGACGATGAATTTCGCACCGACGCGCTTCGCCCTCCTGAAGGTCGTGTCGGCCCACTTGAGCACCTCCGCATGATTCGCTTCCTCTCCGACACAGCGCAGGTGCTTCGGCCGGATGAACCCGTTGCACGCCATCACCGGCAGCGGGCAGGCCCCGGCCTTCGCCGCCAGCTTCTCGAATTCCTCGTCGGACTTGTCCGGCACCAGCAGGTCTCCCACACCAACCGTGAGGAACTCCGCTCCCGCTTCCTTCAATTCCCCGGCCTTTCCCATGGGTCCTGCCATGCCGACGGCGGAAAAGAGCGGTTCCTTTTCCGCACCAAGCGCCACGGAGGCCGTGACGGACAGCAAAACGACGGCGATTCTCATGTCGAGCCTACGCGCCCTTCCAGCGATCCTTTCCCTCAACCGGTGAAGCGTTGCACGATCGGCATCCGGCGACCCATGCCGAAGGCCTTGGAGGTCACCCGGATCCCAGGCGCAGCCTGCTGGCGCTTCCACTCGTTGAGATCGACCCGGCGCTGCACCCAGCGCACGAGTTCCTTCTCGTAGCCCAGCGCCACGATCTCGTCGGTCGAACGGTGCCGCTCGACGTAGGCCTCGAGGATACCGTCGAGGACATCGTATTCCGGCAGGCTGTCCTGATCCTTCTGGTCGGGCCGGAGTTCGGCGCTCGGCGGCTTCTCGATGGTGTTCCAGGGTATGACCTCCTTCTCCCGGTTGAGCCAGCGGCAGACCTCGTAGACCCGGGTCTTGGGAAGATCGGAAATCACCGCCAGCCCGCCGCACATGTCGCCGTAGATCGTGCAGTATCCGACCGCCAGCTCGCTCTTGTTGCCGGTGGTCAACAGCAGGTGGTTGAACTTGTTGGAGAGCGCCATCAGCAGCAACCCGCGGATCCGCGCCTGCATGTTCTCCTCGGTCACGTCCTCCTTCTCGCCCTCGAACAACGGCGCCATGGTCGTCTTCACCTCGGTGAAGATATCGGAGATCCTCACCTCGTCGCAGCGGATGCCGAGATTCGCGGCCAGCTCGAAGGAATCGCTCACGCTGCCACCCGACGAATACGCACTCGCCATCGTCAGTCCATGGACCGTGTCGCCCCCGATCGCCGCCGCCGCCACCGCCGCCGTCAATGCCGAGTCGATCCCGCCGCTCAGGCCGAGGCACACTGTTTCAAAGCCGGTCTTCTGCACGTAGTCCCGCAGACCCAGCACCAAGGCCCGCCACAACTGCTCGCAGGATGACAACCGTGGCTGCCCCGGGCCGGGGCAGGCCGTGCTTGCGGCGGCCCGCCGCAAGTCCACCACCTCACACTCCTCCTCGAACCCCGCCAACCTCGCAACCACGTCCCCGTCCCCGCCGACCACCACCGAATGCCCGTCGAACACCAGTTGATCCTGCGCCGCGATCGCGTTGCAGTAGACCAACGGCAGCTCCGCCCGCCGGGCCACCGACGCCAGCATCTCCTCGCGTTGCTCCGGCTTTCCGAGATGAAACGGTGACGCGGAGAGGTTGATGATCATCTCCGCACCCGCGTCCTTCAACTCCCGCGCCGGATCGCGCCGATAGAATGGCCGGTCCAGGTAGTCATCGGTCCAGATATCCTCGCAGATCGTCACGCCGAACTTCATCCCGCGCCACTCGACCGGCTCGCACTTTGCCGCCGGCTCGAAGTAGCGCCGCTCGTCGAACACGTCGTAGGTCGGCAGCAGGGTCTTCCAGCGCTTCGCCCGCACCTCGCCCTTCTCCAGCCAGGCCGCCGCGTTGCGGAACGGCTTCCCGGGCTGATCCGACTCGTGGTGATCCACGTAGCCGACCAGGAACGGCACCTCGCCAACCTCACCGGCGAGGTAATCCAGCGCCTGCAGGCATTTCGGCACGAACTGGCTCTTGAAGACGAGGTCGCGCGGCGGATAGCCGACCAGTCCCATCTCCGGGCTCACCACCAGTTCCGCACCCTTCTCGAGGCACTCCCGGTAGGCCTGGAGCAGGCGCTTCGCGTTTCCCGGGAAATCCCCGACCACCGCATTGATCTGCGCGATTCCGACTCTCACGCGCAGCAGTATGGTCGATGCCCATCGGTCGTCACCTGTCTTTTGCCTCCGGCTGCCGGGGGGCCGCCCGAGCCGAGATCTAGTGTCCCGCGCTCAAAGTTCGTCACCTTTCGAGATGATAAGAGTTATTTTGAAGTCAGCTCGCTGCGCTCGACCGTTGAATGGCTCGCGGATCTTTTTCCCAACTGCTGCGTTGTTCCTCGGTCGCAAATCTCGATTCACTCCCTCGTCACGCCTTGCATTTGGAAAAAATCTCTCGCGCGAAAGTCAACGCTCTTGGCGCGCAGGACACTAGGGAGATTGACAGCATGAGTCCTGCCGTATTCTGCTTTGGTCGTGAATCACGCGGGAGGCCCTTCCTGGCTAGCATCCACCGAGCAGCTCGGCGCCATCACCCGTTGGAGCCTCGTGCGGCGCGCCTCGACCAATGCGCTCGCGCTCGACGAGTGGATCCGCAATTACTGGTTCTGCTTTTACGGCTGGGCGCGCCGCAGCGGGTGGTCGCCGGAAGACGCCGCCGACGCCGTCCAGGATTTCCTCAGCGATCTCGTCAAAAGGGACCTGCTCGCACGAGCCGACCCCTCGCTTGGACGCCTCCGCGGATGGTTACTGGCCTGCTTCTCGAACCACCTCGCCAACCGCCGAGCCGGACGCGACCGGCTCAAGCGCGGAGGCGCTGCCCGGCACATCTCCCTCCACCGACCCGAGGCCGAGGCCTTCTACGAATCGCTCCTCGCCGACTGCATGTGTCCACAGCGTGCCTTTGACCGGGCGTGGGCGCTCAGCCTGCTCGAAGAAGCCGTGGCCAAACTCGCCTCAGTCTACCGCGAACGCGGCCAAGAGCGTCTCTTCGAACTGCTCCTGCCAAGTTTGGAGTCGCGCCCGGAAGACACCCACTCGACGGTGGCCCAGCTCCTCGAAATGACCCCTTCCGCCGTCCGCCAGGCGACCGTCCGCCTTCGCCAGCGCTTCCGGCAGATTCTCATCCAACTCGCCGCCGAGCGCCTCGGCACCACCACCGAGAGCCAGCTGCGCGAGGAACTCGACGGACTTCTCGGCCCATGACCTGTCACACCCGCGCTCCGTTGCGTTAGCTGGTCGCGACGATGAATGATGCCGACGACGCCTATCCCGGCCCGCCCAGGCTTCAGGGCCTCACGCCCGGCAAGCTTCTCGGTCTCCTGGCGGCCACCCCTCATCCCAGGCCTCTTGTTCCCGACTGGGAGCTGCTCCGCATCGCCGGACAGGGAGGATCGGGCACGGTCTGGGAAGCCGTCCGCGCAGCCGACGGCCGCCGGGCCGCCATCAAGATCGCCGGCGGCGACGATCCGGACACTCTCGACCGGATCGAGGAGGAGATCCGCATCCTGGCACAACTCGACCACCCCCACATCGTCAGGCTCCTCGACAGCGGGCCCCTTCCCGCCCCCTCCGGAGCCGAAGGCGTCTTTTTCGCCATGGAATTCATCGACGGGCCGATCCTTTCCCAGGTGATCCCGGTCGGTGGTATCGACCCCCATCACGCCATCGATCTTTTCCTCCAGATCGCCTCGGGTGTCGCTCATGCCCACGAGGCCGGAATCCTCCACCGCGACCTCAAGCCGGGAAACGTGCTGCTCGACACCGACGGTCGGGCGCGGGTGGCCGACTTCGGACTCGCGCTCCCGGTTCACCAGCGCATCCACCACCTCGCGCTCACCCGCACCGGCCTCGTGGCGGGCACGGCCGAATACCTGCCCCCCGAGGCCTACTTCCGCGGCCACCGGCCCGGAACGGCGAACGACGTCTTCGCCCTGGGTGTGATGTTCCATGAAATGCTCGCCGGCACCCCTCCGCGCGGCGCTTGGCCGCCGCTCTCATCATTCAAAGAAGTGGACATCCGCATCGACGATTGGCTCGCGCGCGCACTCGATCCGGATCCCACCCGCCGCTGGCGCTCGGTCCGGGCGATGACCGGAGAACTCAAGCGGATCCTCGCCGGACCGCCTCGCTATTCGGGCACGCCACGGGTCACCCGGGCCGTGCGCATGGCGGATTTCTCATGGACCCTGCTCGGGCTGGGTCTCGCCCTGGCACTTGCCTCCAGCCACGCTCGACTCACCGGCTCCCGGCTCGACCTGCCGCTCGACCTGATCGGTTCTCACTCGAAGCTCACCGGCGGCTTCCAGGCCTTGTTCATCGGGCTCATGATGTCTCTCCCTCTGTCCTGTTGGCAGATCGCCCGGCTTTGGCGCTTCCGGAAAGTGGATCTCCGCGAAGCCCTCCCCTCTCCCTTCGGACTGCCGCCCGGCTCCTCGCGCACCGCCGCTGCTCTCGTCGCTACCGCTCAGCTCCTGTGCCTCATCTTCCCTGCCGTCGGACTCGCCACCCTTCATCTCGCCGTCAATTCCACCTGGCTGAGACCCGACGATCCGCCCTGGACCCTCGGCCTGGCGGTGACGCAATGGGATAGCACGACGCTCGTCTCTCCATGGAGCTTCCCTACGACCGGCAAGTCGCACTGGTTGCTCGAATCCTTCGGGGTTCCCGGACACCCCCTCAGCCGCCAAGTCGAGCATGTCTCCTTCTACCCCGGCATCCTCCCCGGGCTCATGGCTCTTGCCGGCTTCTGCCTCGCTGCCGCATTGCTGATCACCGCGATCACCGCCACCCTCCGCTGGCACCACAACGGCCACCGCATCCGCTGCCTCGCCACCCTCGCCGCACTCGGGCTTCTGATCGCCTTCGTCGCCTCCGCCTCCGCCCGCGCCTCCGCCGAGGCCGTGCGGGCGCGCGATCCAGGACGACGGGACCCGTGGGCCTCGGAGGCCCACACCGCACCGCTCCTCGCCTACCTCGAACAGCGCATGGAACGCGATCCCGAATCCGAAATCGCTCCGCTCGATGCAGGCCAGATCGCGCTCTACGACAACGTCGTAGATTTCCGCAAGGCCGGAACCGTGCCGCGCGACCGGATCCCGGACTTGCTCAATCGCGACGCGGCCGAGCGCTGCCGCGGCCCCCGCGACCGCATAGTCCAGGAAACCTCATACAACGCGGACACCCGACGCTTCAAGGTCGCGCACCGCGTCGTCGAATGGATTGACCATGAGTCCGGCTCGCGGGCCGACTGCGTCACCCTCGAACTTCGGGGCAGCATCGATCCCTTCGGCCACATCCGCATCCTCCACGAGCGCCATTCCCGCGAAGCCCTCTACAAGGCGCGAAAACGGCATCTTTCCGTCGAAGAAGCACGTTCATGGCTTTCCGCCCTGCGGGGCTCGGTTGCCACCCGCCCGGACGATCTCGAAGGGCTCTTTCTCGCCAATCAACCCCGATACCTCGCTTACGCACCGGAAAGGCGCTCCCGACAATTGGCCTCCGACCTCGCCACCCTGCAGGAACAGCCTCCTCCCTCATCCGGAGAGGTCCGCATCCTCGAATCGCTCCCGGGTGGTCGCTGGAGGATCGCCGTCCCCATCGCTGATCGGAATCGCGACCGATTCTGGACAGCCGACCTGGTCTTCTCCGACGACTGCTGGCGCTGCGTCGGGATCGACTGGTCCGGCCAAACACTCCGGAACCCGGACTCCTGACCTTCCCCGGTCGGGAAAGCCCGGAAAAATTTCCGGTCACACCCGTCACACCTGCGGAGGAAAGCGTTAGGAGGGGACGTGAGAACCAATTCCGCCTTCCGCCGCGCACTCCACTTCGCCGCCTGCCTCGCAAGCTTGACCCTCGTTCCAGTCAACGCCGCCGTCGTCCTCGCCGAGGTTGACCTCTACCACAGCGCCTTCGTCGCCGGTGGCACGCTGGACGTCGAAAACCCCGCCCCGACCCCGGCCACCGGCAACCAGAACTGGCTGGGCAGCGCGAGCAGCCTCGGCACCGGAACCGTCGCCTCATTCGGAAACTACAACAGCAGCGTCGGCTCCGATACCTTCGAGTTCAGCGGAAACGCCGAGGTCGCGATGACCGAAGCGGCGGCCGGCGGCAACGGCGTCGCCGCCGGAGCCCTCCGGGTTGACTTCACCGTTCCAGTGGCCAGCACCGCCTTCCTTTACGCCGTGGCCAACATCTCAACCTCCGACGGCTACGCCTTCTCCAACCCGCTGACCCGCCTGATCCTCACCGAGGACGGCTCGGAGATCGCCCTTCTGGAACTCTTCGCCAGCGGCTCCCTCGACGACACCGTCGCCCTCACCCCCGGCAAGCTTTACAGCTTCACCGCCAGCATCGAGACCTCCATCTCACCCGGAGCCACCGGCAATCTGCTGACCAGCGCCTTCAGCGGTGGCAGCGGCCTCGCCGTCACGCCCGTTCCCGAACCGACCGGCGCGGTACTGGCCCTGATTTCCGGAGTCGCCCTGACCCTTCGTCGGCGGCGGGAGCGGCCTTCATGCGAGCAACCTTCACTCCGCGCCCAAGTTGCTTTCCCAGCCCGGCGTAGACACGCTCCGAAACCCTCTCTCGCCTGCTTCATCGGTGCCGTCACCCTCCTTGTGAGCTTGCCACTTTCTGCAAGTCCTACCCACTCTCTTCTGAAGGACATCAACTTAAATCCCTACGAGGAATCCAGCTCGCCGACCAGCTTCCTAACCATCGGAAACACCACCTACTTCGTTGCGTCTTCGAACATCCACGGAAAGGAGCTCTGGAAGACCGATGCGACGACCGGAGGGACGATGCTGGTCAAGGACACCTACCCGGGCACTGGCAACGGCACGGTCTCCACCCTGGCCAATCTGGGTGGCAACCTCATCTTCATCGCTGATGACGGCGTTCATGGCCGGGAAATCTGGCGCAGTAACGGGACCGAGGCGGGAACCTACATGATCAAGGAGATCACACCGGGTGACGGTCCGGGAAGTTTCTCAAAGGGTGCGGTCCTCAATGGCTTCTTCTATTTCCCCGCCGATGATGGTGCCCATGGCACCGAACTCTGGAAGACCGATGGAACCAGCGCAGGGACGGTGATGGTGGCCGATGTGAACGCCGGTTCCGAATCCGGGAGCCCATCAGAGATTGTCGCGATGGGTTCCAACATCTACTTCACCGCCTACCATCCGAGCTACGGAACCGAGCTGTGGAAATCCAACGGGACCGCCGCGGGAACCACCCTGTTGAAGGACATACGCCCCGGGACCGGAAACTCATCCATTGATGAGATGACTGTCGTCGGATCGACCCTCTACTTCAGTGCCGTATCATCGAGCAGCACGGGACGGAACCTGTGGAAAAGCGACGGGACCACGACGGGAACCGTGCTCGTCAAGGATCTCGATCCAGCATCCTCCACCGACCGTCTGTATCAGATCACCCCGGTCGGTAGCATGATCTACTTTAACGGGAGAACCTCAGCCAACGGCGATGAACTCTGGAAGAGCAGCGGGACGGCGGCCGGAACCGTTCTGGTGAAGGACCTCAGGACCGGCTCGCCAGGCGGACTCTACCAACAGCCCCTTCATGTGCTCGGATCCACGGTGTTCTTCTATGGCACCGATGGTTCCCAGTATGGCCTGTGGAAAAGTGACGGAACATCCTCAGGGACGACGTTTCTGGCATCGACCGGGACAATACCCGCCACCAGCACGGTGATTGGAAGCACCCTCTACCTCCAGATGGGAGTCGAATTGTGGAAAACCAATGGCACTCCCGCTTCCACAGTCGAGGTGCTCGACGGCCTGATCGAACTGCAATCCGGGGTAGTCTCCATCGGTTCAACGATCCTCTTCGCCGCCAGCCAACCCTTTGGCACGCCCGGATCGGTCATGACCGAACTCTGGAAGAGCGACGGAAGCATCGGAAATCATGAGTTGGTAAAGAACATCCGGACCCGCACCAGCGACTCGAATCCCAACGGCCTGGTCGTTGCGGACGGGCGCGTCTTCTTCGAGGCAAGCGACGGGATCCATGGCCAGGAACTGTGGAGCAGCGATGGCACGGAAGAAGGAACCACGCTGACGAGGGACATCCGGCCGGGGAGCAGTGGGATCGGCCTGCTCTCCAAGTTCGCCGTTGGCGGAGAGGTGTATTTTCCCGCCGATGACGGAAGTCATGGGGTTGAATTATGGCGAAGTGATGGGACCGAGACCGGAACCACCATGGTTGCCGACATCCAATCCGGCCCGCCATCCTCCATGGATGCCAGCCGTGCGCCAATCGGTGCCTTGGGAAACCTCGTCCTGTTCGGGGCGGACGACGGAGTTCACGGAACGGAGCTTTGGATCACGGATGGCACGGCAGCAAACACGCTCCTCTTGAAAGACATCAATCCAGGAAGTGGTGGTTCGAATGTCGGGCTCAGACCAGGGGTGCATATGAATGGCATCCTCTATTTTCACGCCTCCACCGACGCATCGGGAATGGAACTCTGGCGCACCGACGGCACGAGCGCCGGAACATACATGGTCGTCGAGATCGGGGCGGGTACCCAGTCCGGCATAAACGGATCGTATTCATCATATCCGAATGGCATCGCCTTGGATGGGCAAATGTATTTCTCGGCAAATGACGGCGGGAGCGGCTTCGAACTCTGGAAAACCGACGGCACGGCGTCAGGAACATCCCTCGTCAGAGACATCCACCCATCGGGTTCGAGCTTCGACACCAGCTTTCGGATGTACGCGCATGATGGCATCGTCTATTTTCACGCCAATAACGGCAGCAGCGGAAGGGAGCTCTGGCGCAGCGATGGAACAAACGGAGGAACCTACATGCTCAAGGACATCGAACCGGGAGCCATGGGTTCCGCGACGAATATTCTCACGGCTGGTTCATTCAATGGAAAACTTCTTTTTCTCGCTTCTGATTCCGCCCATGGGACCGAAATATGGCAAACCGACGGCACGGTGACCGGCACGACCGTCATCGACATCAAGTCTGGTCCGGAATCAGCTGTTGCAATATAGAACATCTCCGGCGCGCCGATCGCGATTCGTCCCGATGAAGTGTATTTCACGGGATCTGATGGTGAGCTGTGGAGAACTGATGGCACGGTATCCGGAAGTCAGGCGATCATTGACGAGCATCTTTACGCGGTATCTTCGCCTCTTTACCTGTCAACCATCAATGACAGGATGATCTTTTCGGCTGCCTATCCTCATTTGGGACGTGAATCCGCCGTTTACGTTTTCCCAACCCCCGAGATGGGGGTCGAGGCGCTCTTTCGAACCTTGCTCGTTGCCGAAGGTTGCGCGGTCGATTTCGAAAGCGTCCCCGCGGGCGTCACCGCGG
>ERZ869936.306-NODE-306-length-50070-cov-9.229531_pt1 | contig 50070 bp, 37 predicted proteins | sample MGYA00520876_ERZ869936 | MGnify/ENA primary metagenome ERZ869936 (study PRJEB32218, sample SAMN09650985) | biofilter metagenome | isolation source: enrty point of leading RO module | place: Saudi Arabia: Thuwal, RO plant located on Red Sea | collected 2016-02-17 ... | reverse complement strand
TCAACCGCTTCCCCGACGGCCTCGGCATCGGCGCCGCCGGCTTCTAGGGTAGGGGTGCGTTTCGGCACTTACGAGCAATTCGAGCAACCCGGGAGACGAAACCCATGCGATACACCATGCTGATCGGGGCGGTAGCTTCCGTGGCTGCGCTGTTTGCGACGCCTGCCCGCGGGCAGGTGCCACGCGGCGAGCCATCGCGCGCGTCGGTGGCTACGGATCGATTTGCCGCCGTGAACACGTCGCCAGTGAGCCCCTATTTGAACCTGGGAACGACCAGCAGCGGACTGTCGAACTATCAGACGCTGGTGCGCCCTTTGATCGAGGAGCGCGAAGTGCTGCGGCAGCAATGGGCGGCGCTCGAGCAGCTCAATCAGCGGCTGCACGGCAAGGGAGCACCGCCGCTACAGCCAAAGTCGAACGTGCGATTCATGCACTATTCGCACTACTTCAACACCAACCCGTAGAGCGCCCGCCGAGCTAGGCGACATCCGCGCGAAAAGCGCGCCACTGGCTCCAGAATGCGGCGCCACAAGCGACCACCAGCGCCAGCAGGCCGATGAAGCTGGGAGTAAGCAGCAACCACCAAGCGAGACCCGCGACGACGGCGACGATCCAGGGCGCAAAGGTCGGCAGGGTCGCGTCGCCGAACCACCAGGCAAACGCTCCGCCGGCAACGATGACGGCCAACGCGGCCAGCCAGCGCGCCACCACGGAGTCGCTCCCCGGCGAGGCGTACCGCAGTTCGAGCGCGGGCGTCGATTGATCGACGGCGAAGCGCAGCGGCAACATTTCGGCCCGAGCGATCGATACCAACTCGGTGGATGGGTCGACGACCGCCGGCTCGCGCAGCGCTGTGCGAGCGGCCCCCAGCCGTCGATCGACGGTCTCGATCCGCTCGTCGAGGCCGCGGGCCTCGGCCAGTTCGGCGAGCTGTGTGGCCGAGTTGCCGGCGGCCAGCTCGCCACGCAACGTCTCGCGCCCCGCCAGGTACCGCTGCCGCCAAGCGCCATACCAGCGAGCAATTTCCTCGGGCAGGTGCTCGCCGATCACCTCGGCCGGCAGCTCCACGAGCGAAGCCGCACTGTTGAGCCGGGCCAGTTGCTGTTCGGCGGGGCTGGTGCGCCACGATGCCTGCTGCGGAGCCGCCAGTCCATGTCGTGGCGGGCTGTAGACGGTCCACAACGTTTCGGCGACTTCCAACTCCGCCTCGCTGCCGCCCGCCTCGAACAGTCGCGGCGCGATGAATCGCTGGTGAGCCGGTGAATCGACGCCGGTGCCGGTATAGATAATCTCAATTCGCTGCGGCAACTGTTCGGGACCCAGCCCGAGCCGCCAGCGATTGGCCTCGCGCGCCGCGACCAACGCGGGGAGCCGCTCAACCGCAGCATGGATCAGACGACTACCGGCGGGGAGCTGCAACTCGCACTGGCTGGCTCCGCCCGGCTCGACGTCGAACGCCGCCACGGCCTGGTAGCTTCCATCGTCGTGCCAGGCCAGATGGATGTCGGCCAATCGCACACGAGGCACGGCATCTTCGCGCTGCACGGCCTTGAGCGACGCTTGAAAGTGCTCGCCGGTCACCTGGTACTTGAACATCGGCTCGATGTTCAACCCTTTCGGCACGAGCGTCGGGGGAAGCGTGACCGGAGACAGGCGGAGCGTATCCCAAGTCACCTGCTGGTAGTCGAGAAACCGCGGCACGAGTACGTAGCGCTCGACCTGTTGCGTTTGCAGGGGCACGACATCCGGAACGCTTAGGCGGTCGCCCGGCGACGAGGCCACGCGGCCGCGCACGGTCACGACGTGCTCGCCGGCCAACGGCTCAGGCGGAAACAAGAGCAGTCGCCTCCGCTGCTCGCCCGGGATCGAGACGACTTCGGTGCGCATCGCCGGCTCGACGCGGAAGGGTTCGGACCACTGCCGCGGAATCTCGAACTGCAGCGAGTCGACCAGGCCGTCGCGCACGTTCAGGTGGAAGTTCAATTCAGCCATCCACCGATCGCGTTGGTGTTCCAGGTGGGTCACCGCCACGGCCTGGGTTGTCGGATTGTTGGGCGAGATCTCGGCGGCGACGACGGCCGCGGGGTCTTCGATCATGAAGCAGCGGCTCAGCGCGCCGAGCCCTTCCTCCGGCGCCTGGTCGGGAGCTTCGACCGGACGGACCCCGGGCCGCGGATCCAGCACGGCCAGCACCGACGGCTGGCGGAAAACGCACAAAAGGTTCTTCTTGATGTCGGCCGAAAGCAGGCGCAGCGTGGGGAGATCGAACGCGTCGGGACGGTCGGCAGCCCAACGTCCGCGCAGCGAAAGCGTCTGCTCGCCGTCGATGGGCGTGGTCAGAAAAACGCTAACCAGCCCGGCGTCGTCGATGCTCCAACGGGACACGCGCTGCACGTCTTCGTCGACAATCGACACGTCTTCGATCTCGATTCCCGATGGTCCCTCAAGGGCGAGTTGGATCAGCACGCCTCCGGAGATCGTCAACTTGGCCTCATATTGGATGCCGACCGAGCTGCTGGCGAGGCTCAAATCGAGCTGCTGTTCAGCCGTCGTTTGGGGTTCGCTGGGCTGGGTGGAGAGGACCCAAATCGGCTCGCCGCGGGGAATGCTGTAGGCGGCGTGCGGCTTGCCGTCGGTGCTGCCCCAGGCCCCCACGAACTCGGCGATGTCCAGCGCGCGGGAATCTTCGCCCGCCTGAATACGCGGCTGCAGCGCCGGATCGACCGACACGCCCAACCATCGGCGGGCCGCCCGGGCGTCGCTTGATTCGAGCCGGGGCAAGCGGAGATTTCCCACGCCCGAAGTGCCGGTAACGAGAAACGAGAGGTCAATCGTCACTTCGTCGTTGACCTCGTCGGCCAATTCCAGCTCAATGCGCTGCGGGTCGCCGGGAATCGTATGCACCGCCCGGATGGGCGAATCGGGGTCGGGCGACGACAGCAAGCGGAAACGGGGATCGGTGATCAGACGCAACCGCCGCACACGGCCCGAAAGCACGCGGTAGGTAAAACGCGCGTCGAGCACCGTCGTGCCGGGACGGACCTTGATCCAGATCAACTCTTCCGCCTCGAGGTTCGGCGTCATCGATTGGGTCGCGTTGCCCGCGGGCCAGCGCAGCGAAAGGCGGTCAGTCGCCCCCAACCGAGCCAGGAGTTGTCCGCGTTTGGCATCCATCGAGACTTCGCCCCGCGCCCCGGGCACGTCGACTGTGGTCACGTCGGTCGGCAGATCGAGTTCGAGCGTCGACTGAGCGATCCGCGGGATCGGTAGATCGAACGCGGTGGAGGGACGTTCGGCCGCAAACTCCGGATCGAGTTCCAAATCGAGACGATATTCGCCGGCGGCTAGCTGGCCAAGGTCGAGCGCCTCGCCGGCCGAAGTGAAGCGAACGCCGATCGTGCGGCCGTCGAGACGGGCCGAGGCGATCGCGGCCTCCCAGGGCTCGCGCGAAAGTGGCAACCTGACCGCCGCTGGATTCTGGAACACGTGCAAATCGAACTGAGCGCGGTGGCGCGCGACATGGAGGTCGCCGCTGGCAGGATCGCGCGCCAACGCGCCGCGGTACACTGCACGGCGCACGAGCCATTGCTTCGGGCGACCACTGCCGGCATCGTCGAGCCGCAGCAGTTCCTCGTAGAGCTTTTCGGGCACGTAGTACTTGTCGTCCACGGGCTGCTGGTCCTCGTCGACCGGTACCACGACGACGTATTGCGGAGCGTCGGCCGCGCCGGCCTCGGCCGGCTGCTGCTCGACCTGGGCCGCGTCGATCGAAGCGGCCAGGTGCACAAGGGCCGCGGCCAGGAGTGCCGTGGCCGCCCCTTGCACGATGCTGCTGCGCGAGCGACGCGTCGTGGAGCGCGTGGCGTCTTCGGTCGTCATCGGCCGTGGGGGAACGTGGGTCATGCGGATGGCCAGGGCGATCAGCCCGCCGACGAAAGCGGCGCTGGCCAGCGGCGTGTAGGCCGGCGGCACGACCAGGGCCAGCGAAGCCGCAATCGCCACAAACAGCACCAGGGCCGAGGCGCGCACCAGCGGCTTCCAAAGCCCCAACCCAACGACGGCCAACAGCACGGCCCAGGCCAGCGACTGCATCCGAGCGGTGCTGACGATGCGTACGCGGGGCGTTGCGTCGGCCGCGCACGAAAGCGAGTAGCGATGCCAGCCGCGGCCGACGCTCGCGGCCGGGCGGGCTGATTGCGAAAACGACCATTCGGGCGCTTGCGTAAGCCACCAGGTGGCCGTCTCGTAGCGCGACCAACCGGTATCCCGAGCCGCCAGTTGCAGTTCGTCGGCCAGCCGGCCCGGCCGAGCGACGTAGACCACGTCCGAGTCTCGAGCCAGGAGTTGATCGGCAAACGAAGCAGTGTTCGCGGCGGTCGTGATCAGCACGACCCGCCCGCTGACGACGATCGCCAGGCCGGCCCCGCGCAGCAAGTTCGCCCCGCGCTCGAGCGGCGAGTCGGCGTCCCGCCGAACCAGGGGGGTTTGCGGCATGATTCCGGCCTGGGCGAAGCTATCGGCATCGACCAGCAAGGCCCCGCCGGCCTGCGCTTCCCCGTCGCTGGCGGCGGAGATCAATTGACCCCAGGTGAGGGCCTCGTCATCGATGTACTGGCCGGCCAGAACCCCCAGGTCGCGAACGAACTGCACGCCGGCTTCGTGCGTGCGATCGGTCCGTCCGCGGGCGGCGAACGTCTCGCGCCAATCGGACGAGAGCAGCGGGTTAAAGATGTGGCCCCGTGCGTCGCGTCCCAGCGGTCCGAACAGGCGTTGCGACCAGGTGGGCGGCCGCAGGCGGTCCAGCGGAGTCTCGCGGTCGGAATCGGCCACCTCGAAGCCCGGCGGCATCCATACGGACCACTCCCGCAACAGAACCGGGATATCGAGCGTGGGAAACGGCGCGGCGTGCCGCACGACCAGGCCGGGCAACTCGGCCGGAGTCGAGTAGTAGAGGGTAAGCAGCGCCCGGCTCTTCCCGGGCGGCAACTCCACGCGATGGCCCTCGGGCTTCGGGCCGCTGGTGTCGAGCTGCTGGCCGTCGACCCAAGCGCCGAGCAATCGGGTTTTCTCGGGCAGGCGGAACCGCAGGCTGCTGCGCCCCGCCGTTTGAATGCGAACGGCAACGCGGTGCGAACACGTGCCCTCGGCGGCAAACCGCGAAGCCAATTGGCAACTCCAGGCCCAGGCGCCGGTTTCGGGCTGCTGGGACTCAGCGGGCGAGATGCTGATCATCGGCTCGGCTTCCAGGTCGTCGCCCGACGGCTGATAGTGGTAGGTCGCCCGGGCCGTCTGGTAGCGATTCGGATCGAGCAACTCGGCGGGTACCGACATCAAGCCGCGATTGCGGATCGAGAGTCCCGCGTCGCCGACGGCGCGAATCGCCAGGGTGCCGCGCTGCGTTGTGGCGTCCTCGACCGAGGCCAGGGCCAGCGGGGTCTCCTGCTCAAACGGCAGGCTGCGATCGGCCCGCAACTCGAACGGCCCGGGCCGGGCGATTTCCAGCAGCAGCTCCCACACCTCGCCGCTGGGCGGCAGGCCCAATCCGGCTTGCTCGCCGGACGTGAGTTTGCGCGCCGAGAACTGGCCCGAGTTGTTTCCTCCCGCCAGGTTCCACTGCAACGGTATCTCGCGCGGCTGCGAAAAGTGCACAAGCAGCCGCTCGACGCGGGCCGCGTCGGGAACGCAGTGGATGGTGTATGTCTCCGCCAGCTTGCCTTCGCGCACCGCCGCGTCAATGTGGATATCGACCGAGTAGTTCGGCCGCCGCCGTTCGCGGGCCACGCTCGCGCGGCCGAACACGTCGTTCTCGACGAACACGGGTCCGTCGGGCAGTTGCACGAAAAGCTGTAGCTGCTCGGCCGTGAGGTTGTCGGGCTCGAGCCGCTCGAGCTGTTCGTCGCCGCTCCAACGCAGCTCGGAGCCATCGGCGGCGCGAACGCTGATTAGTTGGGCTTGCGCATCGAACTGCGAGAAGTCGAGCATCTGAAGCTGCGCCGCGTCGAATGAGGCGGTCACCGGCAGCGGACGGCTGCCGCGCACCACGAGCCGTCCCGGGCCGGCCATGGCAATCTCGAGTTCGGCCGGCTCGCCGCGGCGTTCGACCACATCCCACTTCACGATTCGGCTGGCGGCAATGCTCTCGACCGATTCGACCGTCCAGGGGGCGTGAATCGGTATGCGAACTTTGCGGCGCGCGTCGGCATCGAGCGGAATCGCAAACGAGCAGCGGCTCACGATCTCCTGCCCACCGACCTGCACCAGCGTGCCGGTCTCGACGGCAAGTTGCTTGCGCGGCACGGTCAGCCGCAGCTCGATTTTCGCACCAGGACGATAGTACTGAATCTCGATCGATTCCCCCAGCGGCGCCGGCAGCGGCGTGACCTGCGATTGACGACAGCCGTCGGTCAGCAACTGCTCCAACAGCAAGCCCTCGGGGAGAATCAATTCGGCGGTGCCTTCCTGCCAGGCCATGCCCCGCACCTGCAACCCCGGCAAGGACCACCGCTCGTCGGTGGTCAACGGCGTCACGGCCGAGAGTTGCAGCACCCGGCCGGCTCCTGACACCGGCTCGGGAAACTCGAGCAGCACGTGCGACTGGCCGGATTGCAGGTCGGTCGTGGCCGACCACGGCAGGTCCTGCTCGCCGTACCGCGCGCTTACCAGGTGCAACGATGGATCGAGATCGACCAGGATGCGCTCGAGCGGCTCGCCGTGCACGTCCAGCCGCAACTGCGCCGCAAGGTTGATCCCGCGCGTCGAAAATTTGTAGGTCATGGCTTGCCGCACCAGCGTCAACGCGCGGCGCTCGCCGGCCGTGTTCTTCGGCACGACGCGCAAGCCGATGCGGCGGTAGCCGCCTAGTTCCACGCTCCACAGGGTCGCCTCGCCCGCGGGTTGCGGCTTGGCCGTGGCGATGCCATGGTCGACGACGATGTCGACGTCGTCGGGCGCTTCGATTTCCAAGCGCGAGAGCGGAGAACCCGGCAACTCGAGCGCGAACTGTACGGCGCCCGAGGCGGTGCGTTCGCCGCGCTGCGACCAGGCGAGCTGCAACTGCTCGCCTTCGACCAGGGCCCGCAATCCGCCGTCGGGCGCGACGCCCACCAGCGCCGGCCGTGCTTCGGGGTTGTTCCAGGCGGCCGATTCGAGCGCGCCGCTAAAGGGCACAAGCGCGAGCAACGTGGGCTCATCCACCGCGCTTAGCTCAAGCTCCGCGGTCCCCACCAGCAGGTCTTCCGCCTCGAGCCGGGCCCGATACGTGGCACGCTCGATCCGCGGAGCATGCGTCGCCGGAGCACCGCGTGCACGATCGTACACGTCGCGCAGCCGCTGCTCGAACTCCTTCGCATCGACCGGCAGATAGCCGTCCTTCCAGGTCCGGCGATCGAGCGCTTCGGCCGGCAGAAACTCGCGGCGAAACGACGGCACCTGCTCGGGCTCGTCGCCTCTGGCGGCGGGCGCGCCCAGCGCTGCCAGCGCCAGCGCGCCGCAGATTGCCAGCCTCCACGAATCGCGCATCATTCTGCTTCCGGCGAGATGGAGACAAGCGGGTCGGTGGCGGTCGAAGGCGGATGGCTGCCGCCCGAGGGGGCACGTTGATATAGTTCCGTCACGCTCCGCTCGATCACGGCCCGAGAACTACCGTGGGACGGCATCGGCGCCGGACGCGCCGTCGGCATCAATCGGGCCAGCAGAGCGGCCAGACCCAGCAAGACCAGGCCCAGGACCGAAGCCTGGGCCAGCAGCAACGCTGGCTGCGGCGCCACGATGCTGGCTCCGCAGACGAGGACCGCCAAGACGAAAAGCGACGCAGGATGCCGCACGGCCGGGAAGTAGATCAACAGCAAACCGGCGGCCAACAGCGGCAGCGAGCCGTAGAGCACCAACCACGCGCGGCTGGTGGTGCGCAATGCGAGCGGTTCGGCGTCGCCCACGGTGCTGAACAAGTAGTGATTCGTCGTGCCGCTGTCCCATGCGGGCCGGGCCTCGAGCTGCGCGACCAGCGCCGGATTGCCGCCGCTCATCCAACTTTCCAGTTCGGCACGCGACAGGGTCGGTTGCCGCTGCCACAGCCAACCGGTCCAGGCCCAATCCAATTCCTCGGTGTACGGCACACGCGTGTACAGCACGTGCTCGTCCTCGGGCACGGTGAGTTGCCAGTACAGAAGTTGTACCCAGGAGGCCGACTTGAGCCGCGGTGCCGCCAACTGCAAGGCCCCGCGCGGCGGGCGCTCGGAAAACGAATACCACAACTCGAGCAGGTGTTCGCCGGTGCCGCCGCCTGGCAAGTCGATTACGACTTCGCGTTGCTTGATCGAATCGGGAACCACGCGCGTGCCGTCGACCTTGACGACGAAGGTCCGTGGATCGACGCCAGCGGGCAGGGTCAGCTCCAACTGTCGCGCCCGGCTGCCCAGTTGGAACACGGCCCGGTCCTGGCGATTCGCGTGCGAGAGGTACGTCTCGATCCAGCCCCGCTCGACCGTCGTGGCTTCGGCGGCGGGCGTCTGCTTGGAGCTCACTGCCAAGGTCACGCCGGGGATCGGGGCGGTGGCGGTCAGCGCCAGATGATCCGACTGCGGCGGCCGCTCGGGCTGACGATCGCGCGACCAGGGACCTTTGGGATACTTGACCTCGATGCCCGCGCCCGAATCGACGGCCAATTGGTTGTCGGTCAGTTTTCCTTCGCCGGGCACGACCAGCGGCACTTCCACCAGCGTGCTGGTTTGGGCCGTGGGCTTCTCGTGCAGCAAGGCGTAGCGAATTTCCAACTCCTGGCGGCCGATCACCGGTTCCGGCAGGTCGATGGTAACCGGCGTCGCCTCGTCGTCACGTTCCGCCGGAGGTCCCGGTGAGGCGGTAATCCGCTCGCCTTTGTAGAAGATCGACATGCCCTCGGGGCGAATACCCTGCGGCACGATCACCGTGAAGCGATCCGTCGGCTGGTAGGCCACGTGGTACGTCAACCGCTGCTCGACCTGCGTGTCTCCTTCCCCCACCGAGAGTTTCGTCGCCAAGGCAGCCGAGATGGACTGTTCGTGCAATTGGATGTCGGCCACGAACGTCGCATTTTCACCCGTCGTGCGAAAGAACAGCGGCTCATGTTGCCGCTCGGGCAGGTTGATGGCGGGGCGCACCGAATGCGCCGCCAGCGACGTCATCCGGTCGGGATGCGGGATCAACTCGATATCGTCGTCGCTCACCACGGCCACGTCGGCCGAGGCCACTTCGCCCAGCGGACGCGGCATTTCGAGCGTGACGCTCTGGGCACCGGGCTCGATCGAGCGATGCGCTTCGAGCGTCAATTCAATCGGGCCAGTCGTGGCCTGCAGCAGCCGCAGCAGGGCCACGGTTTTTGAATCGCCGTTGCCGGTGATCGCCGCGTCGCCGGAAACCAGGTTCGGCGGCCCCACCGAGTCCAGCTCCCAACCGGGAATCTCGACTCGCAACGAATTGACGTCGGCGCCATGGATCGTGTAGTTCAAGCGGGCCTGCAGGCGGGCTTCGTCGGCTCCGACCAGCAGCACGTACTCCGGCTCGACGCGCGTGCGGGTTTCCTGGGCCACGACGCGTGCCATCAGCGAGTAGGGCTGCACGAAGTATTCGAAGCCGGCGGCCAACTCGTCGCGGCGGATGTCCGCTCCCACGTCATCGACCCGCCGCACGTGGTTGGTTTCCCCCCAGACGATCTGCCAGTTGCCCTCGACCTGCACGGCGATCGTGCCCCATTGCCGCACGGCTCCCACCACCTCGAAGCCGGCCAGTTGCAGCATCTCGTCCGCTTGGGCCGCGTCGTGCGCGCGCTCGGTGACCAGTTGCACCTCGACCGGGCCGACCGTTTTCTCGTCCAGCCGCGCTTCGTACAGCTTGCCCTCGGCGGCCGCCACGTCCACGGCCACCAGCTTGACGTCCGACTGCGTGGCGCCCACGTAGTCGGCCCCGGGCGGCAGCCGGATGCGGAAATGATCGAATGGGCTGCCGAGGCTGCGCACGCTGAGCGTGGCCTTGGTGCTCACGCTGCGGCCGTTGACGCGAATCGTCTGCACGCCGCTGGCTTCCAAAATCGAAGGCACGCTGGCCACGTTGCTGTCGGCAGCGTGCCAGGTCATTTCAAATTCTCCCCCCATTCCGATGACCTTCAGCTCCGTCTTGCCGCCGGCCAGCGGGCGCACCGAGTCGAGGGTGCTGCCCTCGGAAACTTCAGCCTGGGCGTTCTCCAGCGGTACTTGCAGTTGCAACTGCGAGACGGCCGAACGCGGCACGGTCAACTGCAGCCGCGACTGCGGTCCGACCTGCTCGACCCGCGCCGCCAGCTTGAGCGTCACGCGGTGCGGCTGCTCCTCGTCGCCTCGAATCCACAGCACGTGGCCGTCGCCGTCGGGGTCGACGTGCATCTCGTACTTGCCGGGACCGTCGTAGCTGGGCGTCTCGCGCAGCACGGCGCCGCCCAATCGCAGGGGCACGCCCACCCAATCGTCGCGATGCACGGCAATCTCGAAGCGGGCCACGAGTTCGGCTCGGTCGCCGGTGGCCGTGCCCGAGATTTCGAGTTTCTCGATCCCGTATGCCGGCCGCTCGTTGGCGCGCACGACCTGCCGCTCCTGCTTCCACAACTGCATCACGCGCTCGTACGACATCCCCAGCAATGGCTGGAGTTTGCCGTCGGCATCCGGCACGTAGTACACCTGGGGCAGATCTTCGCCAGGAAGGACGTCCTGGGCGGCGGACTCGAACTTCGTCGGATCCTTCTCGTCGGACTCCGGCTCCTGGGCGCGCAGGATCCCCGTGGTCAGCGCTGCGAGCGTCAGGCTCAGCAAGAAGAGCAAGCCGGATGCGCAGAATCGGGGTCGCATGACAAGACGCCTCTGAACTGCCGGCCCGCCGCGAAGCACGTCAGAACCGGTTACCTAAAGCGAAAGGTGAAGGGAGATTCCATCGTTCAGTTTAATCCGATTGGGCGGATTGCTCAAAACAATTGGCCCCGCCTGAGGGCGAAACTTTTCCACACTCCACGGCAGGATCGGGGCCCACCCGACGTTTTTCGAACCTCCTCCAGAACCGCGACTTAGACCAACGACTTTGCGCCTCTCAGCAACTGGCAAAACTCCTCGTGCAGCTCGGGCGAGGCGCTGGTGACCGGATGCGGCTCGGTCAATTGCAGAGGCTCGCCGTCGAGACCTGTGACGACACCGCCCGCTTCCTCGACCAGCAGCACGCCGGCGGCCACGTCCCAGGCCTTGGTCGAGAGGGCCCAAAAGGCGTCAAATCGTCCCATCGCCACGTAACACAAGTTCAGCGCCGCCGAGCCCGTGCGTCGCACGGCCTGGCATTTCTGCACCAGCGCCACGAATTGATCGATCTCGGCTGAAGGAAACGGCACCCGCGAAGCGAAGCTGGCCGCGATCAGCGCTTGATCCAATTCGGTGACGCCGCTGGTGCGAATCGGCTGCCCGTTGAGCGTGGCCCCTTGGGCTCGCTCGGCGGAAAAACATTCGTCGGAGACCGGGTCGTAGATCACGCCCACCAGCGGGCGGCCGCGCTCGAGCAGCGCCACCGAGACGCAGTAGTGCGGCACCTGATGGACGTAGTTGGTCGTTCCGTCCAGGGGATCGACGACCCAGCAGTACTCGGCCCCAAGATGAGCTTGCGTGTCCTCGCCCTCCTCACCGATCAGGTCATGTCCGGGGCAGGCCGCGAGAATCACCTTGCGGATGGCCTCTTGCGAGGCCAGGTCGGCTTCGGTCACCAGGTCGAAGGGGCCTTTTTCTCGCACCGTGAAACGCCCGACCCAGTCGAGCAGCTCGCCGGCTCCGGCCCTGGCCGCCTGTTCGCAAAGCTTTAAATAGTCAGGCACTAACGGCATCCTGCTTGGACCACGGCGGGGCGACTTGTCCGGCGATTATAGAGGGCATCGACCCCTGGGCAACCAGGGCGCGAGGAGAGGCCCGAGAGCAACGTTTAATTCCTGTTAAAAAATTTCCCGCAGACTATTGCTTGCCGAAACCATTATGGTAAGATCGAGGGCGAACAGGGGAAAAGCCAAGAGCTGGTATGCGGGCCTTCGAAGGTGCCCGCCGGCATCTCGGCCTTATCCATTATTCAAAGTCCGATACCAACGGCCTCTTCTCTGTTCCGGCCCCGCCGTTTCGCCTCGCGCGAGCGGCGGGGTTTTTTTGTTGGTTTTCACGACGCCCGCCCCGGAACGTCCGCGATGCAGCCGTGGCAACAGAGCGACGACGTCGCGCAACTGCACTTGAGTCGGTTCCGCGCTGAGATCGCGCCCCGGCATCCCTCCCACGGCCTGCAGCACGTCGTCGTCGATGGCACCTCGCTCACGGGCTTTCATCCCCTGGGTCTCGAGCTGGCCGAAGCCGCCACCGAACCGTCGGAAAACTATCTGCGCGCGGGCGATTTGATCGTGGCCTATGCCGATCAACCGGCAACGGCCATGCGTGCCGAAGCCTATTGGCGCGCCGGAACCCACGCGCACCGCAGCGCCATCGCCGCGATCGAGTTGGTGCCCTCGGTGCAAACCAACCTGTTGGACAGCAGTCCACTGTTGGCGACGCGCACCGACCTGGTGGCCTGCGAGGCACTCCAATTGACCGACCCGGCCAGCGCCTCGTTTACGGACCTGGTGCCCGGCTCCGACGAAGCGCAAGGCGAAGACGCTTCCCCAGGCGTGCACTGCTACTTGTTCCGCCTGGCCGGCGGCAAGTACAGCTACGCCGAAATGGTCTATCCCCGCGACACGCACCGCTCGCGCTTGCAGAGTACGCCGCAGGGCGACGAGTACACGATCCGTTTGCGGCACGAGCTGTTTTCGCAAAGGCTCGAAAAAGGCGTCATTCTGCGGGCCCGCGTGCTGGGTGTTCTGTTGGACCGCCAGGACGACATGGCCGCCACCGTGCAGCACTGGAACGCGTTTCTCGCCGAAGCGCTGCCGCTGACGGCCTAGCGACCGGCGGCGGCTTGCGTTGCGGCGGCCGTGCTGGCAGATTGGGGAGCGTCATTCGTTAGGAATCGCACCCCCCTGAGAGTTCTCATGTCCGAGCAACTTCGCGCGCGCCTGTTCGAGGCGCTCGACCAGATCGTGCTGGTCGATCCCCACACGCACATCAACGCCCACGCCCCGGCCTCGACTACCCTGGCCGACATCATGGGCTATCACTACTACACCGAGTTGGCCCATTCGGCCGGCATGCCGATAGCGCGCATCGAGCAGGAAGGTCTCGATCCGAAAGAAAAAGTCGGCCGGCTGGTCGAGTTCTTGGGCACGATCGAGAACACCATCCAATCGAGCTGGCTCATCGAGATGGTGCAAACGTTCTTCGACTTTCCCGACGAGGCGATCACCCCCGACAACTGGGAAGCCCTCTACGATCGCTCGCGGCAGTCGATGGCTCAGCCCGACTGGGCCGAAACCGTGCTCAAGCGCAGCAAGCTCTCGGCCGTATTTCTCACCAACGAGTTCGACGACGCCTTGGAGGGCTTCGACACGTCGGTCTACGTGCCGTGCCTGCGCACCGACGACCTCGTGTTTCACCTGGCCAAGCCCGAAGTGCGTACGCGGCTGGAAAAGGCCGGCGGCATTGCGCTGGGAGACCTCGCCTCGCTGCGCTCGGCGATCGGCAAGCTGTTCGAGCACTTCGTCGAGCGGGGAGCCAAGGCCTGCGCGATCTCGTTGCCGCCGGACTTTGCGCCGGCCAAGATCGACAAGGGAGCAGCCGAGTCGGCGCTGACGGAAGTGCTGCGGCGTGGTCCCGACGCAAGCGGCGAGCAACTGGGCACGCTCTCGCAAGCGGTGTTCTGGATGCTTGCCGAACACTGCTCCGAGCACAAGCTGCCTTTCGACCTGATGATCGGCGTCAACCGCGGCGTGTACGCCGAGGGCGTGTTTCAGGGGCGCGACCTGTACGACAGCCGGGTATCGCTGATCCAGTACCGCGAGTTGTTCAACGCCTTCCCGCAGGTGATGTTCCCGATCTCCGTCTTGGCCAGCGTTACCAACCAGGAGCTCGTCAGCTATAGCTGGATCTTTCCCAACGTGCTGACCAACGGCCACTGGTGGTACTCGAACACGCCCACCTACATCGCCCACGACGCGGCCGCGCGGCTCGAGGCGGTGCCCCGCACCAAGCAGATCGGCTACTACAGCGACATGTACAAGCTGGAGTTCGCGCTGCCGAAGTTTGCCATGTACAAGCGCATCCTGGCCAAGATCCTGGCCGAACGGTTCGTCGTCGACCGCGGCTGGAGCGAAGAGCGGGCCATCGCTCTGGGCACCCAGGTGCTGCGCGGCAACGTCGACGCCGTGTTCGGGCCGTTCTAGCTCGCGGGCGTGCAGATTCATGGCACGAGAAGAGCAAGACCGCGAAGATCTGCTGGCCGAGGCCACGGCGCTGGTCGAGCGCGTGAGCTTCCGCCTGCAGGGCGCCAGCGAGGAGACGGTCGCCGGATTTCGCCGCGACGGCAGCCCGAGCTTATATCTACGTCCCACGCTCGTCTATCAGTTCAATGCCGCCGGCGAATTGCGGCGGGCCCACGTCGGCGAAGCGCTCATCAAGGCCAGGCAGGCGACGCTGGTGACGATGCGCCGACGCCGCACCCAGGATGCCGTCGAGTTAGTCAGCCGTGAGCTCGATGCGCGGGAGACGGACGAATTCGTTGCCGCCGCACGCCGGCATCTGCACGATCTCCACGAGGCCCTTGAATCAAGCGCGTTCGAACTCGTGGGACAGGTTCCCGCCGAGGCGGACGTGCTGGCCCGCGTGCGTGCCTGGCTGGCCGAGCATGCCGAAACGTTCGTAGTCGCCAAAACGCCGCGTGCCGGTTAGTCGAGCGGCAGGGCCACGATTTCCACTTCGCCCAGGTCGGAAGTGAGCCGCCCGCCGACGTCGTTGTGCCCACGCCGCACGTAGCCCAGGGCCAGCGGAGCCGAAAGCGCCGGCGAATAGCTCGCCGAAGTCACGCTGCCGACCGTCGCATCGCCGGAGGTGAGTGCGGTGCCCGGGGGAGGTACGTCGCTCCCAGAAAACCGCAGCCCCACGAGCATCTTGTTGACGTGCCCCAAGGCGTCGATGCGGGCCACGGTTTCCTGGCCCAGGTAGCATCCCTTGACGAAGTTGATCGCCAGCGCATCGCGTCCGACCTCCTGCGGCAGGTTGGCGTCGGTGATGTCCTTGCCGAACCAGGGAACGCCGGCCTCGATGCGGGCGGCTTCAAATGCGGCTAGACCGCAAGCGACGGCGCCGGATTCGACGAGTGTCGCGGTGAAGGCATCGGCGGCCGCGACGGGAACGCTCAACAGGAACCCACCGGGCCTGGTCAGGTCGACGCGCCGCACCCACACGGCCTGGCCGGCCACTTCCGCAAGACTGTGCGACAGTCTTGGCTCTCCGACTTCGACGTCGCATGCCTTCGACAGCACGGCTTCGGCCTCGGGACCGGCCAGCAGCAGTTCGCGCCGTTCGTTGCTGCGGTCGGTGAGCGTGACGTCCTCGGTGATCAAGTAGTGATCCAGGTGCTTGAGCAGCGTTTCGCCCTGATCGGCCACCGTGTCGAGCACCAGCGTGTCGGGCGTGGCAAAGACAAACACGTGGGCCAGCGTCTTGCCTTGCACGCTGGTGACGAACGCCTCGGTCCCCGCACCCAGGGGCAGGCGCTTGATGTCGGCCGTGCACAGGTTGTGCAGAAACGTCGTTCGGTCGCCGCCGGCCAGCTCGATCTGCGTGCGATGCCCCAGGTCGACCAGGCCTGCGCGCCGGGTGAGCGCCTCGTATTGGGCGATGGCTTCCTGGTCGGATTTCAAGGGCAAGCTCATCGGTGCGACGATCCTCCGCTTCCCGAGCCCAGGGCCGCCTCCGACTCCGGATGCGCTACCGCATACTGCGCGCTGCTGAGCACGATGCACGACGTTGCCCGGCCGGCCAACCGCGCCGCGCCGGCCGCATCGACCGGCAACATGCCCAGCCGCTCGACGAGGTCGTCGTCCAGACGGCTCAACAAGTAGACCTTGGCCCGATTCAGCGCCAGCACCAATTCGCGGGCGGCCAGCGCGTCGGAGCTGCGCTCGCGCACGATACGCCGTTCGGCCGCGTGCAGGTCATCGGCGTCCATCAACCGCGCCATGGCCGGACCGATCGGTCGATCCAACTGGGTGCAGACGATCACCGAACCGTCGTCCTCGAGCACGCGGGCCGCGGACGCCAGCGCCCGGCCGACGTTTTCCCACGTTTGCTGCGCGGCGTCGCCGACCACGGTGGCCACGACCAGAGCAGCCCGCTCGGGCACGCCGAAGCTCCACGCCTGTTCGCACCGCCGGCTGCCCTCGCGCAGCACGGCCTCGGGCAATCCGGCCAACACGTGCAGCACACCGCCGGCAGCGGCCGGCACGACCTGGATCGTGAACTGCGTGCCCAGCAGCCAGCCAACCTCGTCGGCCTGTTTGCGCAGCCGCCCCTGCTCGCCCTCGCGGGCCGCCTTCGGAGCGCGAAACCGCTCGAGGCTCTCGGCGTCGGAGAAAGCGGGAAACACGCTCGAGTGAATGCCGGCGTAGGCCAACGCGTCGGTCAACCGCAACACGCCGATGGGAATCACCACCTCGGCGTCGTACAGCGTGCGGTTGATGTAAATCGGGCGCGCTTCGGCGTCGGCCGCCAGGTAGCTCAAACCCTCGCGCAGCTCGGGATCGTGGGCCTGCACGCTAACGGCTTGTCGAACCTCGGGGGCAAGCTCCGCTAGCAGTGCGTCTTCGTCCACTTCGCTCGATTCGCACACGACCGCGATATTGCCGGCTTCGGTTCCCCCTGCCAGCAACGCCTCGATCGTTTGGGCGACGATCAGGCTCGCTTGCGGCACCTCGCGGGCCAGTGCCAGCACGACGCGATCGCCCGGCAGCGCCACCTGGGCCAGCGGAGGATATTCCAGTGGCTCGGCCAGCACCTGTTGGACGCTCTGCCGCAGGACGTCGTCGGATTTTCCCCGCGGGGCCGCGCAGTGCTCCAGGCGTGTCGACTCGGGCAAGTCGAGCGACAAGGTCGAATCGATTCCATAGGGCAGCACGGGCATCAAAAAAAGTACCTTCCTGGCGGGGGCGCCTCGGTGGCGGCTTGGCGAACGGGACGCGCGCTATCATAGGGGCCCTGCGCAAGCGGTCAAGAAGTCGAGCTTTACGCCGACGGCGAAGTTCAATACTCTTCCCGCCGGCGCCTCGGATCGCCCGGGCCGCCGCCGAATGCGAACTCTCGTCGATGCTCGATCAAGGAAGAAAAGGCATGAAAACCCTCGCCCTCCTGCGCTGGCAAGTAGCCCTCGGGCTTTCGGTCGTGGCACTCGTGGCCTCCGGCTGCACGGGCGGCGCATCTTCCGTAGGCGATCAAGCCTCCGAGCCAACGCCACGGCAACACCTGGCCGCGCTGGCCAAGCGCTATTCCCAGGCCAACACCTACCAGGACGCCGGCGAGTTGCGGTTTCTCGTCGACGGCGCCCCGGAAGACGAGTACCGCACGCTGCCGTTTTCGGTGGCGCTTGAGCGTCCGAACAAAGTCCGCTTGCACGCGCTCGATACGATGAGCGTGGCCGACGGCGAGAAGTTTCGCGCCATTGTCCAGTCGCTCCCCGGCCAGGTGCTCTCACTGCCCTGCCCCCAGGCGCTGAAGCTCTCGGCGCTGGACCAGGACGAAATGCTCCGCCAGGCCATGCGGGGCCAACTCGACGTGGACATGCCGCAGTTGGTGTTGCTGCTGGCCGAGGATCCGATGGATACGATCTCGCGCGATTGCACGCCGCTGCAACTTCCCGATTCGGAGTTCCAGGGTAAGAAGTGCGGCCGCATCGCACTGCAGGGCCCCTCTGGCAAGGCCGTCCTGTGGATCGAAAAGGACAGCGGGCTGTTGGTCAAATACGAGTTTCCCCTCGATGAGATTCGCAAGCAGTTTCCCCTGGCTCGACTGTGGGCCGAATTCCGCGGGGCCAAGGTCGACGAGGCCGTCGACGCGGTGGCTTTCCAGGTCGAGTTGCCTGGCGAGGTGAAGCTGGTCAACCAGTTCGTCATGCCACCGCCGGATGAGCCGCCGGCGATCCTCTCCCAGCCGGTCGACGAATTCACTTTTGTCACGCTCGACGGCACTGCACTGGGCAATCAGTCGCTGGCCGGCAAGGTGGTCGTGATCGACCTCTGGGCCACCTGGTGCGGCTGGTGCTTCGAAGGGCTGCCGCTCTTGGAGCAGGTCTATCAGCAATACAAGGACAACGATCAGGTGGAATTCCTGGCCGTCAGCAAGGACGACCCGGCCGTCACCAATGCCAAGGTCCAGGAGGCATTTGCCAAGCACAACCTCACGGTGCCGATCGCCCGCGATCTCGAACAGGTCGCCGACCGCGTGTTTCAGCTCAAGGGCCTGCCGACCACGATCGTGCTGGGACGCGACGGCACGGTGCAGGACTATCACATCGGCTACGACGCCCATCTGGCCGAGACGCTGCCGGCGAAGATCGACCGCCTGCTGGACGGCGAGAACCTGGCGCAACAACATCTCGACCAGTACCACGAAGCGAAACGTCTCTACGAGCAACGCCTCTCGGAAGTGCTCGTCGGCGGCGGCCAAAGCACCGACCGCGTGCCCGAAACCGCGCGCATCCCCGGGCTCACCGAGTAAAGACTGCGCGAGCGCGTGGTCAATCCGCTCGGGCTTCTGTACATTGAGTGGCGCGCTTGCTCGTGCGCCACGTTGCACGTCAGCGCACGGACCCGCAATAGGCGATTTCCCGCTTGAGGTGCTGCGATGAGCGTAACTCCCGCCTTCATGCTCGATTGGTGTCAGAAGCTGTTGGACGTGGACGGCAAACGTCCGCAACACACGCTCAGCGAGTATTTGGAAGCGATTCCGAAGCTGGACTCGCTGTCCGACGTGGCCAGCGGCACGCCGGTGCTGGTGCGGGGCGACGTCGATGCCAAGCCGGGAGCCAAGATCGGCGAAGGCGACATCCGCCTGCGTTCGATGACCGAGACGCTCAGCTACGGCCGCGAGCGCGGCTGGAAGCAGGTCATTTTCGGTCACCGCGGACGCAAGCCTGAGGAGACGCTGGCCAAGGTCGCCGCGCGGCTGGGCGAATTGATGGAGTGCGACGTCCCGCTGTTGTCCGATTGGCTCGACGAATCGACGCTCACCGTCAGCGACAAGACCGCCGAGGCCATCGCCAGCAGCCCGCCGGGCAGCATCCTGGCGCTCGAGAACACCCGGCGGTACGACATCGAACGCGTGTTGTGGAAGGCCACGGGCGACGATTTGCCGAAGCTCTCCGAACCGCTGGCCAAATTCGCCGGCGAAGTGGCCGCGAAAATCGCCACCACCTACGTTAACGAAGCCCTCTCGGCCGGCAGCCTCGACACGTCGAGCACGGTCGTGCCGGCCGCGATGCAGCGCGTGGCCCTGGGCGCTTACGTGGCCAAGGAGTTCACCGGGCCGATGCTCCGCTGCCTCGACACGGAACTGGTGATCTTCAGCGGGCTGAAGGCCGACAAGCTCGACGACCTCGAGGCGATGATCGCCCGCGGCAAGGTGAAGATGGTGTTCACGGCCGGCTCGCTGGCCATGGCACTGAAGAAGGCCGCCGCGCTATTGGACGGACAGCCTTTCTCGCTGGGCGTGGCCGAAGACCCCGGTCACTCGGACAAGCCGTACTTCATTCCGGAGAAGCGCATCGAGCAGGCCAAGCGGATGGTGGCCGAAGGGCGCGAGAAGGGGATCGAGTTCGTGCTGCCGGTCGACTTCATCCTGCAGGACGGTAGCGCCAGCGAAACGATCGGGCCCGGCCAGCAACAACTCGACATCGGCCCGAAGACCAGCGAGCTGTTCGAGAAGAAGGTCGGCGAGTTCATCGCCAGCCATCAGGGCCAGCGGGCCGCGGCGTTTCACAACGGCGTGTTCGGCAAGTTCGAGGAGGAAGCGTTCGCCGGGGGCACGAAGCGCTTCGTGGGCCAGCTCAAGCGGCTCAAGGAGGCGGGCATCGAGGTCTTCGTCGGCGGCGGCGAAGGCGGGGCGGCGCTCGAGAAGTACGGCCAGCCCGACGATGTCACTCACGTGTTCACGGCCGGCGGCACGGTGCTCAACGCCTTGGGCGGCGAGCCGGTGCCGTATCTGGTGGCCCTGAGCATGGCCGCTGCGAACGAGAAGGGCGGCTAAAGTGGAGACACGATGCGCGCGGTCGTGCGCGAAAGTTTCTTCTGCGAGTCCTTGTTGCAGCATGCTCACGCGAGCGTGAGCATGGCACTCGGCCCGGCTTGCTCGCGGGTTCGCACTTCAGGCGAAAGCCACGCTATCGCGGTGTTGCCGTGATGCGGCGGCAGTATGCGACTAATTCGCTCACGGCCGCGGCTACCTCGTCGGGCGGGGCTTCGGCGGCCAGCAGCGACTCGAGCCGCAGGGCGTGGGGCGTCAACTCGTCAAAGCCGTAGCTGCCCAAGGCACCCTTGAGTTGATGCGCGGAGCGGCGTAGTTCGTCCCGGTCTCCGGCATCCCACTGCCGTTCGATGCGTGCCACGCGGTTGGGCATCTCCTCGACGAACATGGCGACGATCTGTTGCAACTCCGGATCGGTCGACAACACCGAATGGATGGCGTGACGGCCGACGCGAGTCTCCGGCATCTCCAACTCCCCTCTAAATCGGCAACGAAAGGGCGGTACGCGCGCGAACAAGCGCAATCGCGCCCTTTGCAACTCTAGGCCAAGGTCGCCCGCGCAACTGAAACAAATGCCCCCCAACTCGCGGCACCTGAAGGCATGCTGTCAGCCGCTGGTGACGACTGTGCGGGTTGCGCCGCCGCGGTGAGCCCGGCGCGGGGCGTCGCGCGACGATCGACGTGCGGCAAAACCGGCAGATTCGATTTGCTCGCACGCGGCGCCGCGGAAGTTTAGGCGAAACGGGGGGAGAAACTAAGCCGTTCCACGTGGGTCGACGATAACCAACAGCGAGGCTTTCCTGCGGGAAAGCGTCAGACAATCGCCGCATCGCCCTGCCTGAGAACTCGCAGACCGAATGCGCCAGAGGCACCCGGGCTTTGCCGGCGATAGGAGAGTGGAATCCCCCGAAGTTTCTGTTTAGGAGTTCCGTCCATGAAATCCCGCATCGTGCTGCCGGCGCTATTGTTCGTCGGTCTGTTCGTGCTCTCCGCCGGTCAGGCGGAAGCCCGCCTGTTCGGCGGCTGCTGTGAGCCTTCGTGTTGTGCGCCGGAGCCGTCGTGTTGCGCTCCGGAGCCGAGCTGCTGTGCTCCCGAGCCGTCGTGCTGCGCCGCGCCCTGCTGCGCTCCCAAGTGCTGCCGCAAGCGTTGTGGCCTGTTCCATCGTCACTGCTGCAAGAAGCGCTGCTGCGCCCCGAGCTGCTGTGAGCCGACCTGCTGTGCCCCGGAGCCGACCTGCTGCGCTCCTGAGCCCTCGTGCTGTGCCCCCGAGCCTTGCTGCTGTGCGCCCAAGTGCTGCCGCAAGCGCTGCTGTGGCCTGTTCCATCGTCACCGCTGCAAGAAGCACTGCTGCGCCCCCAGCTGCTGTGCCCCGAGCTGCTGTGAGCCGAGCTGTTGTGCCCCGGTTTGTGAGCCGAGCTGCGGCTGCGGTGGTTGATTGACCACAGCGGAGCACTGGCGAGACTTCGAGCGGTCTCCTTGACAGTGAATCTGGCGGCCCTCCCGGGCGCATCCGGGAGGGCCGTTTTTTTTGCTTTCAGGCGCGGAGCATTTTCTTGACAGCCCTGACCGATTGTGGGAGTTTGACGGTGCGCGACACCGAATTCACTTCCTTCGGAACAGGGAGATCCTGTGATGGTAGCGCTGTGCGGTCCTGCACCGCTTAAGTTCCCACAGCAGGCATGGCTTCTGCTGCTTGTCATCGCCACGCTTGCTGGCAGCCCCCGACTCGTGGCCGCCGCCGCGCCGGTTTCGCCCGGCGCGTTCGATGCCCAACTCGCGGCCGGCGAATTCTCCGCGGCACTGGCCGCGGCCCAACAGGTACCTGCCGGAGCACGCCGCGATGCCTACCTGGCACGCCTGGCCGAAGCGCAGGCGCGTGCCGGTGCGGCCGACGCAGCCTTTCATACGTTGGCCCACGTGTCGGAGGATCGCTCGCGCAGCGAGGCCATTACCGCTACCCGGCGCGCGCTGCCCGCAAGCGCAGGCGGTGGGGCGCAGGCCGACTTCGACTCGCTCATCGATCTGATCACGACCACGGTCCGCCCGCAGTCGTGGGACGAAGTGGGAGGACCAGGCAGCGTCTCGCCGTTTCAGAACGGCGTGTACGTCGATGCCCACGGCGTGCTGCGCCGCGTCGTGGCCCCGCAGCAAGCCAAGGGGCTGGCCGTGGCGCGGCTGACGGCCATCCGCGCGCAAGAGCGCGGCAACCCGGGCGGTGCCGATCCGCGGCTCTATTCGCCGCTCCGCAAGATCTCGCTGACGCGGCTCGAGAAGCACGTGCAGTTGACGCTCGCCGCCGGCCGCATGCCCGACGAAGAGATGCAGAACCTGGCCGGGCTCGAAAAGATCGAGTACGTGCTGGTCTACCCCGACTCGGGCGACCTGGTGTTGGCCGGGCCCGCGGGCTCGTGGCACACCGACGAAGAAGGGCGCCAGGTCAGCCGCCACACGGGACGCCCGGTCGTGCAGCTCGACGACCTGGTCGTGCTGCTTCGCTACCTGCACGGCACGCCGGGCGCGGCGTTCGCTTGTTCGATCAATCCCACCCAGGAGGGACTGGCCCGCACGCGCAAGTTTGCCAAGGAGTCGAGCGCCACGCCCCTGCGGCGCGGGGAGCGTTCCGGCTTCCTCAAGCAACTCGAGCGGTGCATGGGCCGGCAGAACATCACGGTCGAAGGCATCGATCCACGCACGCGCGTGGCCCGCGTGATGGTCGAGGCCGACTACCGCATGAAGCTGGTGGGCATGGGGCTGGAAGACGGAACCGTCGACGTGCCGAGCTACCTGGATCTGGTGCGCGTGAAGCCCGGCGAAGCCCCGCCGCCTTTAGACGTGCTGCGGTGGTGGTTCACGCTCAAGTACTCGGCCGTCGTGGCCACGCCCCAGGGCCATGCCTTCGAGATTCGCGGCCCCGGCGTGCAAGTGCTCAGCGAGAACGAGCTGCTCACCAAGCTGGGCCGCCGCGTTCACACGGGCAAGTCGCAGCCGACCAACCAGGAATTCGCCAACCGCTTCACCCGGCACTTTGCCGACCTGGCCGAAAAGTATCCCGTGTATGCCGACTTGCAGAACATCTTCGACCTGGCGCTGGTGTGCGCTCTGATCCAGAGCGAAGGGCTGGCCGAGCAGGTCGGCTGGCACTTGACCTGCTTCGGCGATCCCGACCAGTACCAGGTCGACCTTGGCCCGGCACCCCAAAGCGTCGATACGGTCATCAACCACCGGTTGATCGGCGGCAAGCATCTGATCGTCGGCGTCAGCGGCGGCGTGCGCGTCGAACCCTGGGAGCTGGTGCAGCCGACGGCGATGACGCGCGAAGGCAACGGAGAGCTGACCACCATGCACGACAGCTCCGGCGCCGACCGCGAGCTACCGATCGGCGCGTGGTGGTGGGACTGAGTCTTTCGGCGCGGCTGGGCTTTTCGGCGCGGCTGGCTCGGGCTCGGCGTAGCGGGCACGCAGTTTCTCGAGCTGCGCTTCTCGCGCCTGGGCATCGGCGTCGGGATCGAAATCGATCTCGCTGCCGGTCAAACGCTCGAGCCGGCGCACGGCGATGCGGCGCTTGATCGGCTCGTCGCGGTCGAGCAGCGCGAGCCACGCGTCGCGATCGGCGGCCAACCACGTGGCCACGCGGTCGGTCGTATCCTCGTACTGCGCTGACAAGCGATCGACCAGCGCCGCCACGCGGTCGCTTTGCTCGGCATCCAACTGGTCGCTCCGCAGTCCTTCGAGAAACGGCAGGATCACCTGCCCCAACTCGAGCAAATCGTGCTCGGCGGTTTCGCGCTCCGAGAACTTCGCGCTGCCCAACTGATCGACCAGTTGCTGCCAGTGCTCGGTGTCGAGCGGCTCGGGATGCTGGGCCCGCTGCACCATCGCGTCTTCGATCGCCCGGCCGGTGGCGGCCAGTTGCCAGCCGGGCCGCAACAATTCGAGATAGGGCACCAGGTGCCGCTCGACGGTTTTCGGTTCGGCCAGGTACAGGTGCCAGAAGCTGCGCGAGCGGAGCGACCGCTGCCGCTCGCCTTCGACGATGGTAAACAACAGCGCTCCGCCGGGCTGCTGGACGAACTCCATCTCGTAGGCCGGCTCGGCCGAGACGCGCCGCACGGCGAACTCGCCGCTCTCGTCCAGCGCGATGCTGAGCTTGTCGCCCTCGCCGGACAGGTCGTAGTGGATGCTGGCCCGAGTCTTGAGGATCAGCAGCCGCAGGTGCTCGCGCCGCCGCCCGTTGGCCGAGGGGCCGAACGAGATGTTCATGCCGGGCGGATAGTTGCTGTCGGCCGCGACCCGGCCGGCCACCATGCGGTACTGCAGCCAGCGGAGCCGGGCGGCGTTTTCCTTGCTGGGCACGACCTGCCGCAGGGGAGCCTGCGCCGCGGCGACGCCGCCCAACACCAGGGCGCAAGCAAGGCAGGCTGAGAGCAAACGTTGCATTCCAGGCCGCACGCCGGGCCAAGCCGCGCTTGCGGGGGCAAACGTCGGGCCCGCCGGGCAATCGGGTACCTCGACGAGGCGGCTACAGGTCGCGCGACGCGTCCGCGCCCACTCCCACAGCCTCAGGCGGCGCCTCGTCCGTTTCGGCACCGGTCTGCTGCTTGCGCCGCCGTTTCCGCCAAAAGTAAACGGCCAGCACCGCAGCCACGACCAGCGCCACGATCACGGTAAACCATATTTCAGACTCGCGGATCAGCCGGGTCAAGCGTTCACCATAAGCGTAGCTCAGCCCGAAGAACAACCCGATGACCGTGGTAGCGCAGATCGCGTCGATGAACAGGAACCGCAGATAGGGCATCCGCAGAATCCCCGCGGCCAAGTAGACCGGGCCGCGCAGGCCGACCATGAACCGCGAAAGGAACATCACCTTGAACTCGTGCCGGCGGATCATTTGCTCTATTTTTTCCTCGCGGTCGGCGCGCAGCAGATGCGCCACGCGCGGATGCCGGTACACGAGCGAATGACCGAAGTGGTAGCCGATGGCGTACATCACCGAGTCGCCCCCCAGCGCTCCGACCAGGCACGCCAGAAACGCCCACCAGGGGTTGAGCGTTCCCACCGAACTGGCGATGCCGGCGGCCACGACGGGAACCTCTTCCGGCAAAGGCAGCCCGAAGCCGCTGAGGACCAGGATGAGAATGATCCCCGCGTACGAAACGTTCTCAAACGCGAAGTCAAACAAAATGCTTGCCTGGCCGATTCACTGCGGAGATCAAATGTGTTGTGCATTCTAGCGACGCAGGTGCCGCGTCGGAAACGCCAAACTCAGTAAACCGCCCCGATGGCGCCCCTTCCTTCCGCGAAGTGTTCCTGCCGCCAAGCGGCCATCTTGCCCCGTTTCCCGTCGTTAGTGTTCCGTTGAAGAGCTCGCTTCATCAAGCCGGGTCCATTCACGTTCGTCGAGGTTGTACGTGTGGGTTTCGACCGCCCCGGCACGCTCCGCCGGACAGAGCAGCACCGCGGCCACGTCGGTGCGTTGCTTGCAGTACGCTGCGACCGCCTCGCGTCCCATCACGTAGAACGCCGTGGCCAGCGCGTCGGCTTCGGCTGCCGTGGGCGCCACGGCTGTGGACGACAACACGCCTTCGGCCGGCCAGCCCGTGCGCGGGTCGAGGATGTGCCCCAACCGCCGCCCTTGGTGAAGAAAGAATTGCGTTCCTGAGCCCGAAGTGCCCAGCGCGCGATCCTCGAGCCGTATCCATCCGAGCCGCCGCGCGGGATAGAGCGGATTGCGAATGCCGACCAGCCAGCCCCCTTCGCTATTCGGTCCGCGCGATCCGCGCGCCAGCACGCTGCTGCTGCCGCCGTGCAGCAGATAGTCGCCCAGGCCTTGGCCGGCCAGTTCCTCGCTGCAACGGTCCAGCGCGTACCCCTTGCCGATGCTGCCGAGATTGATTTCCAGCCCGGGCCGCGCGAATCGCACGCGATGTTCGTTGGCGTCGAGTTCGAGATATTGCGAGCCGACGCAGGCCATCGCCGTTTCGAGCTCCTCGGCCGTCGGCACTTTGCTGCGTCGCCGGGTGAAGCCCCACACGCTGGACAGGCGTCCGGCCGTGACGTCGAAGGCGCCGCCGGTCTGACGGTGCAGGTCGACGGCCAACTCGAGCAGCGCGAACAGCCGGGCTTCGACCTCGACCGGCAAGATCGCGGCCGTGCGATTGATTTCGCTGACTTCGCTGTCTTCGCGGTAGATCGAAAGCTGATCTTCCAGCCGGTCGACCAGGTCGAGCGCGGCCATGGCGGCCGCCGAGCCGGCTGGGTACTGCCCGGCGTTCTGAAAGACCTCGAACGTGCACGCCATGGCCCGCCGCAAGAGCCGCACCAGGTAGCTTTCGGTGCCCGGCTCCAGCAGCGATGCCGTCTCGGCTGCACCGGCATCGATGGCCGCCAGGGCGTCGACGGCGGCCTGGCCCTGCAAGAACTCGCGGCGCGTGGAGCGCGGTGTATTCGCCATGTAATGCAGTATACCTTGATTGAGCGCTCGAGCGTGCGTGTTGTCAGCGATCGAGGGCGCAAGGATAATCGAGTCATGAGCCACTCCCGTCGAGAGTTACGCGTCTTTGCCAGTTGCCTGGCCGCGGGTCTGCTGATCGCGGCGGCAAGCGCCTCGTTCGTGCTACGCGCCGCGTGGGCGGCCGACCCCGCCAAACGGGCCGCGCCGCCGACGTTCGACAAGAGCGTGCGCGACGCGTTCTTTCCCGACGCGCGCGAGAAGCTCATCGGGCCACGGCCCCAAGCCCGCGCCGGCGGCGAGACCCCAAACGCGGCCCCGACCACGTCGGTCGCCGGTGCTCCGAGCGGCGCGGACGCCGGTTCCTGGTCGCGCTTGATTGCCGCTGACGCCGTCGAAGACGAAATCAAAGCGCAGCAGATTCGCTTGCTGGGGCTCGTGCAAAATCCCACCCGATTCAAGGGGGGTGAGTTTCAAGCGGCGCGGCAGAGCCTCAGCGTGCTGGCCGCCATGCTGGGTGTGGTCACCAACTACGACGGCCGCATCCGCTGGCAGGACGAGGCCGCCGCGATCCGCAATCGCGTCGCTCGCGCGGGCCAGGGCTGCAAAGTGGGCACCGATGAATCGTATCGCGAAGCCAAAGCGGCTGCCGACGACTTGCAACTACTGGTGCGCGGCGGTTCGCCGCCGGCGGGCGAGGCGTCCGACCTGTCGTGGCCCGAGATCGCCGCTCGAGGGCCGCTGATGCAGCGTCTTGAGCAGGCACAGCAGCAGGGCATCGCACCGCTGACGGCCAATGCCGATCAGTTTCAAAGCGACGCCGCCCGCCTGGCCCACGAAGCCCAGGTCGTCGCCGCCCTGGCCGAAGTCATCACGCGCGAAGGCTACGAGTTCGCCGACGACGAAACCTACCTCGAGTACGCCCGGGACATGCAGAACGCAGCCCTCGAGGTGCGCGACGCCACGCGTCGCTCGAGCTACGAAGACGCCCGCCGGGCCGCGGGCAGGTTGGGCCAATCGTGCACCACGTGCCACGAAGGCTACCGCAGCTAGCCGCTTTAGCGGCGCTGGGCGGCCGGCCGCGAAGCTTCCGACGTGCTCGTTGCGGCAACCCGCTTGCGCCGCTTGGGAGCGGCGGTGGGGCTATTGGCCGGCACCGTGCGAAACTTCCGCAGGTCGATCAACTCGGCCAGGCCTGCGTCGGCCATCTCCGGGCCCGAGACGTAACGCCCGGGACGGATCCAACCCTCGAGGTCGCCCTCGGGAAGTCCGAACAGCTCGGACAGCAGCGCGTCCATGTCGTTTTCGAGGCTGCCGAAGTGGCGAGCCCATTCGGCGGCTTCGGCCAGTCCGACGTGCTCTTCGCTTTGCCACTTCATCGGATGAAACAGCAGCACGCTGTAAGGCGTCACCAGGCGCCGGGTGCAGGCGGCAAACGGCCACAGCGCGGCCGAAGAACACTCGCCCGTGACGATGCCCGTCACACGCAAGCCGCGCAACAGGATCAGCGACATCAGCGAGACGGCACAGTACGGGCTGCCCCCCGGCGAGTCGATGAACATGGTGCATCGCCCGCCCGGCTCGACCGAGAGCAACCGATCGGTCAGCTCGGCTTCGTGGTCGGTCAGGTCGCCGACCAACGCAATCTCCAGGGGACCTTCCTCGTCACGATGCGGCATCATTGCGCCCCTCAACACTCAACAAAAACGACATGCTGCTCATCAAGTTAGAGCCACTGTCTGTAGTTTGACTGGGTCGTGCGAACAATCAAGTTCCGATCAGAAAATACTGGATTTTTCTGTCGTGTCGAGGCCCACCCCGGGGCGGTTGCGAGAATCTAATGGACGTGCGCGCCGAGGCGCGCGAAACCAATCGCGGTGGCGGTGCCGCACGGCGTGCTAGCTGCACGGTGGGGCGATCGATTCGCCAGCGCCACGGCGTGCCGCAAACCTTCTGCGCGTCAGAACTACCGGCTACGGGCCCGAACTTCCAAACTTTCACGCGGCCAGTATAATGGAGGTAGTCGGCAAACGGCTTCGCGCGCCGGCCACCTCGCCGACCGAGGCGCACGCGACGAGGCCGCAGGAACCCTTGCGCGCCGTTCTGGCTCGCCTAAGGTGGCATCGGAATCATCGATGGGCATCAAGTTTCTATGTCCCAACGGGCATAAACTCAACGTCAAGACTTTCCTGGCGGGCAAGAAAGCCATCTGCCCGAAGTGTGGTGCGCGCGTCGTGGTGCCCGAGGAGTCTCAGGCCGGTCTCGAATCGACGATCGTAACGAATAGGCCGGAAGTAGCGCCCGCCGGTTCGAGTGCCGCATCGACGCAACCCTCGGCCGAACTCGAGGCGCCCGACGTGGCTGCCAGCGGCGTCACGGCGATGCCGGCGCCGGCGGCTCCCCCTCCGGCGATGAGCGATCCGATTTCCGATGCGCCCGACGCGGTGTGGTACGTGCGCCCCGCCACCGGTGGCCAGTACGGTCCGGCCTCGGGCCCGATCATGCGCGAGTGGCTCAAGCAGGGCCGCATCGGAGCCAGCTCCTTGGTGTGGCGCGCCGGCTGGGACGATTGGCGTACCGCCGAATCGACCTTTGCCGAGTTGGCCCACCTGGCGCCCGGTGGCACGACACCTCACCCGGGCAAGAGTCCCCCGGGCAATGGCACGGCGGCCGATCTGCCGTTGGGCCACGTGGTCGAGGGAATCCCCTCGGATAGCGTTCCGGCACCGGCCAAAGACAGCACGCCAAGTTCTCCGGCGCTGAGTCAGGCGGCACAGCGGCGTCGTCGAAAGAACGACAAGAATCTGATCGCTTCAGCGATTCTAGCCGTTGTGACGCTCATTCTGATCATCGTGTTGATACTGGTTTGGCGCTCTCAAAACGCCCCGGTCGGGCCCGAGTCGGAAGAATCGCCCGTCGACGGCGAAGTAACGTTGATTTGACGTCGATTTCGTCGTCGAGCTAAGTTGGGGCACCCGCGGTCCGTCGAGACCTTTCATTCCGTGCCCCCAGAGCGAACGAGGAGCTTGCGATGTTTGCTACCAGAACCGTGCTGTGCGCCAGCCTGATTGCCGCGTGCGCCGCCCCCGCGATGGCCCAGAAGAATCCCGGCACGATGTCGCTGGCCGGCGGCAAGCTCGAGCTCGAGGCTCCGGCCGATTGGGTCCGCAAGCAGCCCCGCACGCGCATCGTCGAGTACGAGTTCGAAATCCCCGCCGCCGAGGGCGACCAGAACGACGGCCGGCTCACGGTGATGAGTGCCGGCGGCGGAGTGGAAGCCAACATCGAGCGCTGGTACGGCCAGTTCAAGCAGCCCGACGGCGGCAGCACCAAGGAACAGGCCAAGGTCGAAAAGATCGCCGTGGCCGACCAGGAGGTGTACCTGGTCGATATTTCCGGCACCTTCAGCGACCGCCGCGGTCCGTTTGCGCCCGCGGTCGAGCGGCCCGACTATCGCATGCTGGCGGCCATCATCCCGACTGCCGGCGGCGGCGACCAGTTCATCAAGTTTTACGGCCCCGCGAAAACGGTCGCCGAGAACCAACAGGCGTTTCGAAAGATGATCGACGGGCTCAAGACCAAATAAGAGACGCCGCATGAAGACCCAGCAGTTTCTCGAACACCACGGCATCGCGTCCAATCCGTTTGCCGAGGAAGACGCTCAAACCGATCCGGTCTTCAAGGATCATTGCATCTTAAGCGCCCACCATCCGACTTGGGACAAGATCTACGGCGATCCGTCCGAACCGGCCACGTCGATCGTCTTCGGCGAGAAAGGCGCAGGCAAAACCGCTATGCGCCTTCAGATCGTTCGCCACCTGGCCGACCACAATCGCTCGCATCCGAATTCGCGCGTGTGGGTCATCGAGTACGACGACTTCAACCCGTTTCTCGATCGGTTCCGCGACCGCTTCGGCGCGCGGCACCGCCGCGCCGGGCGCTTGTTGGCCGACTGGAAGCTGTGGGACCACATGGACGCCATCCTGTCGCTGGGCGTCACGGACCTGGTAAACCGCGTGCTGGAGTCGACGCCCGCGGTCGACTTGCCGACCAACGAAATCAACCCGGCCGACGTGCGCACGCTCGACAAGCACCAGGCCCGCGACCTGCTGCTCTTGGCCGCTTGCTACGACCAGTCGTCGGCCGAGACGCCGCGTGGGCGCTGGAACCGGTTGCGCCGCAAGGTCCGGTATCACGCGTGGCTGGCCCACTGGGACGTGGCCGTGGGCCTCGTGGGTACGCTGGTCGCCGCCGGGCTCACCGCTTACCTGCAGAATTGGCACTGGCTCGAAAGGCCGTGGATCTACCTGGCCGTGGCCGCCACGTGGTTGCCGTTTCTGTTCCGCTTCCTTCAGCGGTTCTGGCTCGCCTCGGGCGTGGCGCGTCACGTCCGCGTGGGCAAGCACGCCTCGAACCAGTTGCGGCGCATCCTGACCAAGATCAAAAGTGCCGACCTGGCCGGCCAGCCGCTGCCGAGAAAACAGCGCACCGACGACCGCTACGAGCTGCTGGCCAAGTTTCAGGGCATTCTCAAGACCCTCGGCTACGGCGGCATCATCGTGCTGGTCGACCGCGTGGACGAGCCGCACCTGATCAACGGCTCGGTCGATCAGATGCGAGCGCTGCTGTGGCCCATGCTCGACAACAAGTTTTTGAAGCACCCCGGCATCGGCTTCAAGCTGCTGCTGCCGATCGAGCTGTCGCAGTTTATCGAGCGCGAGGACCGCGACTTCTACCAGCGGGCCCGGCTCGACAAACAGAACATGGTGCCGTCGCTGGAATGGACCGGCGAGGCGCTATACGACGTCGCGCTGACGCGCATCCGCGCGTGTGCCGCTCCGGGGCAGACGCCGTCGCTGACCGACCTGTTCGATCCGGCGATTTCCGAACGGCGGCTGGTCGACGCCTTCCGCACGTTGCGCGTGCCGCGCCATCTGTTCAAGTTCATGTACCGGCTGTTCGTCGCGCACTGCAACGCCTACACCGACGAAGAGCCGAGTTGGAAGATCTCGGCCGAGCGTTTCGAGTCGGTGCTGGCGCTGTATAGCCGCGATCAGGATGCGTTTGATCGCGGACTGCGGGCCGGCTAGTGCCGCGCTGTTGCGCGCGGATTGCTAGCATGCCGAGACGGCAGGTTTCGTCTTGACCCCCAAGGCCGATCTTGCGAGACTCGCCCGCGCGTCGGGCCGGCATGGGAGCCGGCTTTGTCTGCACCGCTCGAGCAAGGTCGAGCGCTTTCGTCGGCGTCGTCCAAGCAAGGAGGCATCCATGGACCACCAAAACACGCTGTTGGCCGCCGCGCTGGCGGCATCTTTGCTCGCTGTCGGTTGCAGCAAGAGCGCTAGCCCCGACGCCGCAAGCGCCAGTGCGGATGCTCCGGCCGCCGCCGCCGACTCGCGCGACCCCGCGGCAGTCATGGCGGAGTTCCTGGAGGCGCTTCGCCAGGGCGACGACAAGAAGGCCACGTCTCTGTTGACGACCGTCGCGCGCACCAAGGCCGAGGAGATGGAGATGTTCGTCGCCCCGCCGGAAAGCGAAACGGCCAGCTACAAGGTCCTGGAACAGGAAGTCGAGGGCAACCAAGCGCAAGTCGGCGCCGACTGGACCGACCTGGACCTCGACGGCAAGCCGGCAACCTATCGCACGGTGTGGATGCTCAAGAAAGAGAAAGCCGGTTGGCGTATCTCGGGCATGGCCACGCGGCTGTTCGAGGATCTGCCTCCCACGGTGTTGAACTTCGAGGACCCGGCCGAGATGCTGCGTAAGCAGCAAGAGGCCGAGGAAGAAATGGCTCGGCGACAGTCGGTCGCTCAGCCCGAGCGTCAGGCCCAGGAAACGTCGCCGGGCGAGGAAGCAACCGTCCGTTAGCTCCGGCAACATTTGCGATTCGAATCGTCAGAATCGCTACATCGCGGCTGTGAGGAATCGCGTGGCGGACCGGCGACCAACGCTATAAGTCGTTATTCGACAGCGTCTTAAAACATCCAAACGGGAGTCTCGAAGATCGTCTTCGGGGCTCCCGTTTTTTTGTGCGCGCTTGGGGCATGGACAGCACGCGTTCTTATCCTATGGTTGAGCAGCACAATCGCTCATCCACCCTAAAATCCAACCCACAATACCGGCTCATCGCAGCGCACGCATATTGTCCTGTTGCCGCTTGACAATAGGACCCACCGTGATAACTTAAGCAGCCTAGACTGTGCAGCCAAAATAAGCTTTGTAACCAACAAGGTTTGCGCGACGGGCGTCCTTCGGCAATGGAACGAGCTTTTGGAAACAGACTGCTGCCAGTCGAGGCGTGCGTTGGAGTTTTGACCCAGTCGAAAAGGCCGTCACGGCTGGGGGCAAGAGCGTACGACGGCAGTTGTCGTAGATTACGGACCCTTACGTTCCGGCATACCTGTTAGGAGGATTCTGATGAATCGCACGTTAGTTTTCGGGCTCGCGATTTTCTTCGCGATCGTCGGGCTGGCCCTCGTGGGCAGCGAAAAGTCGGCCAACGCCGGCCTGTTTCGCCATCGCGGCTGTCACGGCTGTGACTGCGGTGGTGCCCCCGCCTGCAACGGTGGTGACTGCTCGGCTTCGGCCGATTGTGGTGGCTGCCATTCGAAGCGTTGCTTCGGTCGTCGTTGCCATGGTTGGAAGCGCTGCCATGGTCGCAAGCGTTGCCACGGCCTGTTCCGTAAGCATCGTTGCTGCGGCTGCAATGGCGGTTGCTACGGTGGCGGTTGCCACGGTGGCTACGGTGGTGGCTGTGCCGGCAGCAGCGACTGCGGCGGCAGCGAAGCGGCTCCCGAAGCTCCGGCTGAAGGAGAGGCTGCTCCCCCGGCTCCGGCTGCTCCGGAAGCTCCGGCTCCCAGCGCCTGAGAACGCGGACGCTCGAGGCGCTCTGCCGTTGTTGCCCTTGCAGGGTAATGCGTAGAACGCCTGGGGACCAGGAGGGTCCACTCACCTAATGTAGTGGCTTGCCAAGCCGGACCTCATGCTTGAGGTCCGGCTTTTTTTGTCGGATCATGACGGTCTTCCCTGCCGCCACGACCCGAAGTGCGAGGTTCATGCCGCTCGGGCCGGGACGACGATGAAGACGACATTCGCGCTTTCGCCCGACGAGTCGAGGTCCATCCAGCGCCCGGCAGGCGCACCGCACGGCCGACGATGAACGACGAACCCGCACCGCAACCGCCGCCGCAATGGAGCCCCGAGGCCCGCACTTGGGCCAGCCTGTTGCTGTTTGCGCACTTGTTTGCGATCGTGCTCACGGTGACTTCCTACACGCAGCCCAGCGTGCTGCAAGGACAGGTGCACGCGCTGTTCGAGACGTACCTGCGCAACCTGCACCTGACGGCCAATCCGGTCAGCTACCCCTACGCCCGGTTTCACCTCACGCACGCGCTGGCCGGCGACGTCGACTTTTCGGTCGAAGTCGAGGCCCAACACGCCGACGGTACGACCGAAACGATCACGCTGCCGCCCGACGTCCAGCCGCTGGTGCGGGTGCGCCGCTATCAGGCGCTGGCCAACGCGGCTGGCACGCTGGCCGACGATCAATTCAGCGAAGGTATTTCCACCATCCTCGCCAAGACGATCGCCGGCTCCACGCTGCGCCGCGAGGAGGCCACCGGCGGCACGATCCGCATCCGCTCGCACCTGCTGCCCGAGCTGCAAAACGTCAGCAGCCTGGAGCAGATCGCCCGGGCGATGCGCGAGAACGTGACCACGGCGTACGAGGCCGACGTGATCGTGTCGGATACGAGCGTCGAGCTGTTGCGCCGTTCCACGACGCTCGAGGTGGCGCCGGCAGAAGGCGCGTCGCGCGGCGCTAGTGGCCGGCAACCGGCGCAAGACGCCCGGGAGCGGCAACCATGATGAAGCACGTCGCCGACTACTTCGCCCGACTGAGCAAAGGCTTCGGCCGCGGTTGGGACCGGTTTTGGTTCACGCCCAGCGATCCGGTCACGCTTTCGGCCGTGCGGCTGCTGACGGGCCTGGTCGTCGTTTACCTGCACGCCACCCTGGCCTTCGACCTGATCGCCTTCTTCGGGCCGCAGGGGCTGCTGCCCGCGGCCGACATTGCGCCCTTGGAGGGCAATACGCTTTCGTACCTCAACTACGTGCATTCGCCGCTCGAGCTATGGATCGTGCACCTGCTGGGGTTGGCGGTGCTCGTGCTGTTCACCGCGGGCGTGTTTACCCGCGCCTCGTCGATCGGGGCGTTGATCGTGTTTCTCTCCGACGTGAATCGGGCGCCGATGATCACCGGCCGCACCGAGGTCGTCGTGGCCATGCTGCTGCTGTATCTCTGCTTGGGCCCCAGCGGCAGGCGCTTTTCGGTCGACGCGTTCATGAGGGCCCGCAAAGGCCCGCTCCTGCGCGAGACCCCGCCCCTGTCGACGGCCGCCACCGTAGCCACCCGCCTGATTCAAGTGCACCTGGCTTTGCTAGTGGCCATGATGGGCTTCTCGCAGTTGGCAGGCGACGTCTGGTGGAGCGGGCTGGGTCTGTGGTTTCTGGTCACGCGCGAGTCGCGGCTGGTCGATTTCACCTGGCTGCACGCTTCGCCGAAGGTACTGGACTTCTGGGCGCACGTCGTGGTGCTGTACGAGTTCGCATTCGCGGTGTTGATTTGGGCCCCGCTGGCCCGGCCGATCCTGCTGGCCCTGGGCGTGGCCGTCTGGACCTCGCTGGCGCTGGTGACCGGCGACATCACGTTTGCCCTGGTGATGTGCATCGCCAGCGTGGCGTTCGTGTCGCCGGCTCTGCTGAACCAGCTCACCGACCGCTTCGGCCGCACCTCCCCCGCACCGGCCCACCCGGCACCGGCGAAATCGTAGTTCGCGGGCAGCTCCGACGTCGGCGTGTCTTCTCTTCCCGCTTTGCAGCACCTTTCGCCGGTTGCATGCCGGCACGGGGCAGCGGAAAATGGCACGCTCGTGGCCGCCGCCGGGGGGCCACCGATCACGCTGACCCGAATCGAGAGTCACACCTATGCCACCGCGGGAAACGCGTCGGGGTTTCTTGGGAAAAGCCGCAGCGCTGGCCGGAGCCGCGACCCTCTGGCAGCAGCCGTCGGCGCAAGCCATCGAACCGATCAAGCGCAACGGCAACAGCTTCTTCAAGTTCAGCCTGGCCGCCTACAGCTACCGGGGACTGCTGACGGCCAAGTCGCCCCAGTTCACGCTCGACGATTTCATCGCCGACTGTGCCGAGATGGGACTCGAAGGCACCGAGCTGACCTCCTACTACTTTCCGGCGGAGCCGACCCCCGAGTATCTGCGGCATCTCAAGCAGCACAGCTTCCTGCTGGGACTCGACATTTCCGGCACGGCAGTGCGCAACGACTTCTGCTTCCCGGCCGGCGAGAAGCGCGATGCCGAACTGGCGCACGTGAAGCGCTGGGTCGACTATGCCGAAATCATGAGCGCGCCGGTGATACGCATCTTTTCCGGCCACGCCCACGGCACCTCCGACAAGGAAGCCCATCGCCTGGCCGTCGAGGGCATCGAGGAGTGCTGCCAATACGCCGGCGAGCACGGCGTTTACCTGGCGCTCGAAAACCATGGCGGGCTGACAACCACTGCCGACGGACTGCTGGCCCTGGTACGCGACGTACAGAGTCCCTGGTTCGGCGTGAACCTCGACACGGGCAACTTCCGCTCGGCCGACCCATACGCCGACCTGGCCCGCCTGGCCCCCTACGCCGTGAACGTGCAGGTCAAGGTTTCGATACACCCCGAAGGCGGCAAGCGGCAGCAGGCCGATTTCAGCCGCCTGGCGCAGATCGTGGGCGACGCTGGCTACCGGGGTTACATCGTGCTCGAGTTCGAAGAGCGCGAGGACCCGCGCGAAGCATGCCCGCGGTATATGGATGAGCTGCGAGGGGCGTTCGCGGGGTAGTACTGCGGCGGCACGAGATCGCTCGCGTGAATCGCTGCCGCTAAAGGCCGACGCGCCGTCGCCGGTGGCCCGGGCTAAACGGTTGGTCGACGCCGCCAGCCGGCGGTTACCACCACAGGGGGCCGATGCCGCTGTCGTCGCCGCTGTGGGGATAGCCGTAGTAGAACATCGCCGGCGGGGCGAAGTGCTCGGCGTAGCCGGGATAGACCTGGCGGGCGTCCATCTTGCCGTCTTTGTCGCGGAAGATGTAGTAGGGCGACATCGTGCCCAGCTTCCACTTGGGCGGATACTTCTCCCGCTGTTGCTGACGTTGCGCGCGCAAGCGATCGAGGAATTCGCCCGCTTGCGCAGGCGCCGCACAGGCCGCCAGCGTCAGAGCAGAAAGCAACAGACCGATCGCGCAGCGTTTCATCGACATCCCCCCTCCCCAAAACATGGCAGGGCCGTAAAGCGCGGCGCCATGCACATCAGCGGACGGCATGCCGCACTCGAGGCTGTGCCCCGCGGCCACGTGCATTATCTTCGGTCGGGCAACCTGCTAGTAGCGAGCCGGAAGCCACAAAAGCCCGGCATCGGCCGCCCGGGCGACCTGCTAGCACGACTTATTCCGCCTTTACCGGACGCCGGCTCTCGTCGAGACCCAGCCGCTTCATCTTCTTGTAGAGCGTCGTGCGGTTGATGCCCAGCGACTCGGCCGTGGCAAATCGATTCCAATCGTTATGTTCCAACACCTCGAGGATAATCTGGCGCTCGGGGCCGGCCAGCGCTTCCTTGAGCGTGCGTCCCTGCGAAGATTCGAACTCGTGCGGCACCGACCCGGCCACGCTCGGCGGCAGGTCTTCCAGGCCGATCGTGTCCGACTTGCCCAATAGCACCGCCCGCTCGACGACGTTCTGCAGCTCGCGAACGTTGCCGGGCCAGTCGTAACGACGGAGGGCCGCGACCGCCTCGTCGCTGAAACCGCTGGCCGCGCGCCCCGACTCGCGGCACACGTCTTCCAGAAAGTGTTCGGCCAGCAGGGGAATGTCGGAGATCCGCTCCCGCAGCGGCGGCAGTTCCACGTTGATCACGTTGATCCGGTAGTATAGGTCCTGGCGGAAGCGCCCCTGGGCCACTAGCTCGGCCAGGTCCTCGTTCGTGGCCAGGATCACCCGGGCGTCGACGTGCTCGGTCTTGTTGCCACCCACCGGCTCGAACTGCATCTCCTGCAACACCCGCAGCAGCTTGACTTGCATGGCGGGGCTGGCGGTACCGATTTCGTCGAGAAAGATCGTGCCGCCGTCGGCCTGCAGGAACTTGCCGGTCTTGTTGCCCGCGGCCCCGGTGAACGAGCCGGCCACGTGTCCGAACAGTTCGCTCTCGAGCAGGGTCTCGGGCAACGCGCCGCAGGCCACCTCGACAAACGGCCGGTCGCGCCGCCCGCTGCGGCGGTGGATGGCCCGGGCCACCATCGACTTTCCCGTGCCGCTTTCACCCGAGATCAGCACCGTGGCCTTGGTGTCGGCGACCGAGTCGATCATGTCATAGATCTTGAGCATGCGGTGATCGTGCCCGACGATGCTCTCCATCCCGAATCGCAGGTCGAGTTGGGCCTTGAGGTTCTTGTTTTCCTCGGCCATGCCGCGCTGGGCCAGGGCCCGCTCGATCGCCATTTCGAGCTCGTCGTCGATCAGGGGCTTGGTGAGCAGATCGAACGCACCGGCGCGAAGGGCCTCGACGGCCGTTTCGACCGTGCCGTAGCCGGTGATGAAAATGACGGTCGTAGCGGGGCTCGTGCGGCGGCACTCGGCCAACAGGTCGAAGCCGTCGCCGTCGCCCAGGCGAATGTCGAGCAGCACCAGGTCGTAGTGCTTGCGGCCGATCGCCTCGCGCGCCGCGTGGAAGCTGTTGGCAGTGTCCACGTCGTACCCGTTCTCACGCAGCCAGTCGGCCATCGACTCGAGCACGAGCCGATCGTCGTCCGCTAGCAATAAGGAGCCTTTTCCCATTGCAATCTCCGTCTATACAGGCCGAGGGCGCGCAGAAAGAGCGCGCTCGTCGTGCGTTCATGTCGAATCCCGCCCGACCAATCGTGCCAGCCGCAAGGCCGGCACAATCGTTCCAGCGGTCACCTGCGCGAGCGTCACAAACGGACCCATCGCGCATCGATTGGGGAGAAGTGTCGTCAAATATCTACGTCACAGGTTGCGAGTCGTCAACGCGCGCCAGCACGTAATCCTCACCGCCGCGGCCCCTGCTGCAGAACAGCCCGGAGAGACGGGCAACTCGTTCAAGCTGCCCAGTGGTTTCGCGGCTGCGCGGCCCTCCCCCGAGCAGGCTCGCCGGCACAGCGCGAGCGAAATTCGGGGGGTGCGTACGCTGGGAACCCCGCACAGGTGGACGCACACTTCTGAAACCTTGCGAAAAACGCGCTGCGCCCGCACGTAACCTGGCCATGCGCTAAGTGGGGGGGCTTTCCTCCTCCACGCTCGCGAGTATTATTGATGCGGGTCGGCCAGGACCCCCAGCCTGGTCTTCAGGGGCGAACCGTGGTTCGCTTGGCTTTCGCGAGTCGGTCCCGCTAGCCGAATCGCTCCAGCGGCACGTACTTTCTGTGTGGAGAGACTATGAGCGTCAAAGTGTTAGTGGCTGACGACCATGAGGTCGTGCGGACGGGATTGGCAAGTTTGTTGGCGGGATCCGACGTGAAGATCGTGGCCGAGGCAGCCAATGGCGCCGAGGCGGTCAAGCTGGCGATGAAACACAAGCCCGACGTGGCTCTGCTGGACATTCGCATGCCCGAGAGCGACGGCCTCGAAGCGCTGGACAAGATCCATCGGCAGCTACCTAACACGCGCGTGGTGATGCTCTCCACGTACGACAATCCCACGTACGTGGCCCGGGCGGTCGCGCTGGGGGCCTGCGACTACGTGCTCAAGGGAGCCAGTCGCCAGGAGTTGATCTCGACCATCACGGGGGCCGCCAAAGGCAATGCACCCTCGCCGAAGGGCGAATTGCAGCGGGTCGCAGGCGCCATGAGCAAGAATCCTAACCCTAACGGCAACCAGCAGGATATTCCGCTCACCAATCGCGAGACCCAGGTGCTGCGGCACGTGGCCCTCGGCCTGAGCAACAAGGAAATCGGACGCTCGCTCTCGATCAGCATCGAGACGGTCAAAGAGCACGTCCAAAACATCCTGCGCAAGATCGCCGTGACCGACCGCACGCAAGCGGCCGTTTGGGCGGTCCGCAAAGGCCTGGTGTAGGCGACAAGCTGCGTCGAGCGGCCGTTCAGCTTGCCCGCGGGTGAGCGCGCTCGTACACGGCGCGCAAGCCGGCCGTGCTGACGTGCGTGTAGATTTGTGTGGTCACAAGACTCTTGTGGCCCAACAGTTCCTGCACGCTGCGGATGTCTGCGCCGCGATCGAGCAAGTGCGTGGCAAAACTGTGACGCAGCGTGTGCGGCGTCGTGCGCTGGTCGAGCCCCGTCTGCTTCAGGTACTTCTCCAGCAAGCGACCGATGCTGCGCGTCGTCAGGCGGCGCCCGAACCGGTTGACGAACACCGGCGCGTGGGCGCCTGCCGCCTCGCGCGAGGAAAGCTTGCGCACGTCGAGCCAGTTTTGCAGCGCCCGGGTGGCGAACGAACCCACCGGCGACACGCGTTCGCGCTTGCCCTTGCCGCGCACGCGCAGCACGCCGCCGGCCAGGTCCAGATCGCCGTCGTTGAGCCCGGCCAGTTCGCTGACCCGCAATCCGGCCGAGTAAAGCACTTCGAGAATGGCCCGGTCGCGAAGTCCCAGGGGCTCGTCGGTGGGCGGCGCGGCGAGCAGCCGTTCGATCTCTTCCGAGGACAGAAAATGCGGCAGCGAGCGCGCCTTGCGCGGATTGCGAAGCGGCTTGGCCGGGTTCGACTTGGTCCACCCTTCGCGCTGCCCGAAGCGAAAGAAGCTGCGCAACGAAGCCAGCCGCCGGGCGATCGTCGTTTTGGCGTAGCCCGCTTCGTGCAGGGCGGCGACGTAGCCCCGCAGCTCGACGGTGCCGATTTCGCCCGGCGCGGGCGGTGCCCCCTCGACGTCGGTGAGCTACTCGAGCAGGGCTTCGAGGTCCCCGCGATATCGCTTGATCGTCAGATCCGACGCGTGTCGCCCGACCTGCAAGTACTGGAGAAACCGGGCAACGGCGGTTTGCATCGTGGCAGGGAGCGTCGGCAGGCGGAAGGCGGGGCGGGTGGGAACGTCGGCCGGAGGCGCGCTAGAACAACTCGTCGGTGTCGGCGTCGCTGGGCAGCGGCATGTCGAAGCGGCGCAGCGGGGCCGCCGCGGCCTTCTGGCTTTCCTGGCGAATCTTCTGGCTCAGCACGGCCGCGTCGTACCAGGTAAAGCTCAGCTCCGGATTCGAGGCGTAACGCCCCAACATCCGAAGCGTTTCCGCGCGGCTCGAATCGTCGTACAGAAAGACGTACCGCTCCGAACCTTTGACGAGTGCCAGGACATTGATGTCTTGATTCACCATGGACTCCTTCCCTCTGGGGCGCCAGGCGGGTTTCGGCGGGTAGGTAACTGGGCTTGCCGCTCTCGCCCATTTGATCCAACCCTACTTATCGGCCGTTGGGGGTGTGCTTCACGACTCGCGTTTCAGAACCGGCGCACTTGGCACCCCGCGGCGCCCGAGTTGAACGCGGGATTCACGCCCGAAAAAAAATCTGCGCCGAACGCGCGAGATAGGCGCTCTGCCGCGCGATGCGCTGCGTGGCGATGCGATTTCTTCGCATGCCGAGCGGTGCGCGCCATCGTCGAACGGCTCGCCGCCATCGATGCGACGCATTCACCCGCTTGCGCGCAGCACCACGCTTGGCGACGGGCAGTTGTGCGGGTCGTGTCGATCACTCGGGTGCGCGACGCAAGCCTTTAGACCAGATCGCGCAGCCCCGAAATGCCGAGTGGTTCGCGGCTGGCAAAGGGTTCGCCAAAGGCCGTGCCGATCGACCATCCCCAAAACGCCGCATAGTCGCGCAGCCGGTCGATGAGCGTCGGCGGCTCGGTCGAACGGCCGACGACGAACTGGCTTTGATAACACTCGATGGCCGCCAGCTTCTGCGGCCAGACGTCGCTGATGTCGAGCACGAAGGCCGGCTTCTCCACCAGCCGCAGGTGCGTGCAGTAGTAGTACAGAATGCGCGCAGGGTGGTGCGGCTCGCCGGGCATGTCGGTCTTGGTCAGCTTCGACCAGAAGCGGGCCGCCTCGACCAGCTCGACCGCCGCGGTGTGATCGGGATGGGCATCGGTCCAGTGCGGGGCGAACAGCAACCGCGGCCGTAGCTGGCGGAAGACGCTAGCCACGGCGCGGCGCGCCTCGAGCGTGGCCTGCAAGCTGCGGTTGGGCAGCCCCAGATTGCCCCGCCAGTCGAGCTTGAGAATCTCCGTGGCGGCTGCCGTCTCGCGGCGGCGGATCTCAAGACTGCCGTGCGGCGTGGGCTCGCCGTCGGTCAGGTCGAGCACCCCCACTTTGAAGCCCTCGCTCTTGAGCCGCAAGATCGCTCCGCCCATGCCGAGCTCGGCGTCGTCGGGATGGGGAGCCACGACGAGCATGTCGACCTGGGGGGCATTGTCAAACGGGAGGGCATTTCCGGGTACGGTCATTCGCTAGCTTCCTCCGCAGGTAGCCTCAGGGCCTGCCGCAGAAATGCCTGCTGCGGCAGCGTCAATTGCTCGAGCACGGCGGCGTCGAGATCGGTCGTCGGGTCCAACAGCGCCCGCGGTCCGGCCGGCAGGTCCGCATCGAAGAACGAGGCCGCCACAAAGCTCGCCGCCCGCAGGCACGCTCCGCGCAGGTCGGCTCCGCTGAAGTCGGCTCCTTCCAAATCGGCCTCCCGAAAGCTGGCGCCCCGCAAGTCGGCTCCGGCAAAGTGCGCGTTGGTCAGGTTCGCGCCGTCGAAGCACGCCCCTTGCAGGCGGCTGCCGCGAAAGTCCGCGTCGCGCAGCAAGGCCCCGGCCGCTTGCAGGCCGCTCAGGTCGAGTCCCGCTGCTTGCAAGCCCAGCAAATCGCGACCCGCCACGCTCCGGGCGGAGAGAATCGCGCGGGCTTCGGCCTTCGACAACCCGCTGGCGATGTAACGTTGTTCCTGCCAAGGATCGGCCTCGTTGTGGTAGCCGGCCGTCTGTTCCCAGAATCCCAAGCGATCTTCGGCCAGCAGCTCGATGCGCTCGAGCCACTTGAGGCTCTTGTAGAAGTAGCGCCGCGGCACAACAAGACGCACCGGCCCGCCCCGCTCCACCGCCAGCGGCTCGCCGTCGGCGGACAACGCCACGAGCGATTCCAGCGCGAGCGCATCGTCCAGCCGCAGCGACGTGCTGTGCTGGCGGTCGCTACGAGCTGTAAACGATATAAACCGGGCTTCGGCAGTTGGCCCCGCGCGGTTGAGCAACGCGGCCAACGAAACGCCGGCGAACCGGACCGCCGGCTTCGACCAGCGCGTGACGCAGTGGATGTCGATCGTTCGCTCATCCTGCGGCAGCGACGACAGCTCTGCCAGCGAAAGCGAGAAGGGGTCGCCCACCAGCCCCGCGAGTTGCACGCGCCAGGGAGCATCGTCCTGCCGCGGAGCGCGCTCGCCCATCGGCGGCCACTTGCCGGGGGCGACCCATTGCTGGCCGGGAGGCAGCTTTGGGGGATCGTGCGTCACGCCCATTGACCTCTCAAGTTGCTTGCCTGCGCCGGCGGAGGATAAGATACGGAGCCGACGGCCAGCGTGCCGGTGACCTAGACGAATTCAAAGCGGCGATGGCAGTCATTCAACTCGCGTGCCCCCATTGTAGCCACGCCTTCAGCCTGGAGAATCCGCCGCCCCCGGGCGAGCACGTGCCCTGCCCGGCCTGCGGCCGAAAAATGGCGGTTCCCACCGAATCGGCGAGCCGTCCCGCCAACGCACCCGCTCCCCCGCCTGCGGAGCGCGGCGACGCGGAACCGCGCATGCGCAAGCTCAGCCGCGCCGAAAAAATCCAGCGCCGGCAGGTGCGCAACATCGCGCTGATGATCTTCGGCGTGATCGTGCTGGCGATCGCCGTGGTGGTGCTGGGCCGGCTGTGAGGTGCGAAGCTCAGGCGTCGAGTTGCCCGCCGATGCGGTAAATCTCCTCGGCGTCGAGCATCAGATCATGGGCCGTGAACAATTGCCGGATGGCGGCCTTGTGGATCTTCATCTTCGTGCCGCCCACGCCGATCGCCCCGTAGCAGGCCACGCCGTCGCGCTCCACGGCCCGGTCGGTGATCTCGATGCCGGCCAGGCCCACCGGCGGCACGGCGCTCAGGTCGATCGCCACGGCCAGGTTCTTGGCGCCGGTGCGAGCCTCGGCCGAGGCCAGCTCGACGCCCGGCGCGCCGGCGGCAATCACGATCTGGGCTTGCTTAAGCGCGGACGCCGTTTGTGCGGCCGAGCCGGTTTCGCAAGGCGTGAGCTGGGCCTCGGGCACGCGTTTGACGACGGCCTCGCACACGGCCGCGGCGCGCTTCTGGCTGCGCGAGCCGACCTTCACGCGCGCTCCCTCCAGAGCCAGGAGCCGCACGACGCGCGAGCCCACCGGACCGGTGGCGGCCAGCACCGTGGCCTCGGCCCCTTTCAGCGTGCCATGCTTGGCCGCGCACAGCACGGCGGCGGCGGCCGTCGTGTTGGCCCCGTTCGAGTCGAGCATCACCGAGACCCGCATCGGGCCGAAGAACGCCTGTTGCACGGCCTCGAGCAGCGCTTCGCCGGCGGCCACGTTCGACCCGCCGACGAAGATGGCCGTGCCGCACAGGTCGTCGCCGCCGCGCGTGAACATGGCCCCGTAGGTCAGGTCGCGCACTTGCTCGGAGGTCACGCCACCATGGCGCAGCAGGTGCTCCACGCCCGCGTCGACGGCCACGACGCTGTCAAACACGCTGGGCTGGGGGTCCGTATCGAGCTGGACCAGTATCTTCGGCTTGCTCATGCCCGAAACGCACCTGGCGGGGCGGCGAAGTTTCGCTCGAAGTCAAACGACAGCGCGGCACAAGCGCGTCAGACGCTTGCGCCGCGGCTCGGTGGGCCTAGAATCCGCGGAAGGGATGCGCGGCCTCTTCCTTGCCATCGAGCATTTCCTTCACCGACGGCTTGCTGCCCATGGCGTTGACGATGGCGTCCTTCGTGGCCTGGTAGTTGTATTCGTAGATCTTTTTGTCGTCGTCGGCGGCCGGATGGATGAACACGCCGCAGACGATCACCAGGTCTTCGGCATCCTTCTGGGCAATCACGCCGTCGCCCACCGAGTCGGCCACGGCCTTGGCCACGGCGGCCTGCGCCGGACCGAACATCTGCACGGCCTGCTTCATGCCTTTAATCGTCACCTTGGTGACCATCACCGTGGCCGGCTTCACGGCCAGGTTCGGCGTCAGCACGGCCAGCAGATTCGTATGTCCCTCGCTCTGGCGAGCCAGTGCGTTGGCGAAAGCGTTACCTACCGGACCATCCTTGCTGCCGATGAGCAAGTCGATATGGGCAATCTCGTTGCCCTCGCCAACCAACGCTTCGCCAATATACATGGACATGGGATCTCTCCATCTCTCTCGGAATGACTCGGTAGGTAAATGCGCCAGGCCAACGGCCAGGATCTGTCAGTCGAAAGCGGCCTCGAATTGCGCGGTTCTCGCCGGCGGCGGCTCGCGGCCGAAGCCCACAACGATAGCAAACCGCCCAGGGTTTGCAACCACCCCCAGGAAGACTGGGAGGATTGCGAAAAGTTTTCCGATTTCGGTGGTTGAACATCCTGAGGCGGCCAGCCTATGCTAGCGACCTTGCCACGAGGCAGGCCCCGCGGCCCCATCGAGCGCGAACCGTATTCGCCCTCGGCCGGGCCCCCGCCGCGACGCCTGCGGCACGCATCGCCGCGGCCACGGAACGCCGCACGACGTGCAAACTTTCACCCGACACGTTTTGCAGCAGGAGTACGCAACATGTTCGCCACTTTCATCGCGCTGGCCGCAGGATTGCCCACGGCGCTGGCCATGCCCCCGCAGGCAACGACCGCGAGTGTACCGGACCTCCATGCCATCGAGGCCCGCGTGATCGAAAAGACGAACGCCCAACGCCTCCGCCGCGGGCTACGCCCATTGGTCGTCGATGCCAAGCTGGTTCGCTCCGCCCGCCGCCATGCCGCCTGGATGACCAACAACCACTCGCTCGTGCACACCACCGCCAGCGTGGCCGAGAACATCGCCATGGGGCAGAACTCCAGCGGCGAAGTCGTCAACTCGTGGATGAACTCGTCGGGCCACCGGGCCAATATCCTCAACCCGGGACATCGGCGTATCGGCGTGGCGTGTTACGTCTCGCGCAGCGGCACGATTTTCTGGTGCCAGCAGTTCTTGCGATAGCGCGCCAGTGCGCAAACAATGGCTTCGCGACGCCGTTTCCGCCGCGAGCCCCGGTACGTTTGCGTGGACCCAACGCTGACCATTGTCGGAGCCAGCACCCGGGCCGCCGCGCAGTCGGCGGTGCGGGCAGGCTTCTGCGTGCGCGCCGGCGACCTGTTCGGCGACGTCGATCTGCGGCGTTTGGCCGACGTGAGCGTGTCGGCGAACTATCCCGCCGATCTGGCTGACGTCGTGACCGGCCCGCAGTCCGGGGCCTGGATGTACACCGGCGCCCTGGAGAATCACCCGGCGCTCGTCTCCGCCCTGGCGCAAGCGCGCACGCTATGGGGCAACGGCGCGGCCGTGCTCCGCCGTGTACGCGATCCTCTGGCGGTCGCCCGAGCGTTTGGCCGACATGGCATCGCCTGCCCGAAGGTCGCCGTGCGCACCGACCGCGTTGCCCCCCAAGGACGCTGGCTGGCCAAGCCTCGCCGGTCGGCCGGCGGCACGCGGATCTCGGTCTGGGATCGAGCCGCGTCGCCAGGCCGGTTTCGCGGCGGCCGCTACTTTCAGCAGTTCGTCGAAGGAGACGCCCAGGCGGCGGTCTACCTGGCGGCCGGCGGCCGGGCCGTGTTGTTGGGCGTCACGCGGCAACTCGTGGGCCTCGACTGGACGGGAGCCGGCGGCTTTCAATACTGCGGGTCCGTGGGCCCGCTCGAGCCGGACGAGGCGTACCTGGAGCAATACACTCGCATCGGCAACGTGCTGGCCGGCGAATTCGAGCTCACGGGACTCTTCGGCGTGGACACGATCGTCAACGGCGAAGGGGTCTGGCCCGTGGAGGTCAATCCGCGCTTTCCGGCGTCCGCCGAGATCCTCGAGCGGGCCACGGGGGCTTCGGTCATCGCCTGGCATGCCGCCGCCTGTGAGGAAGGCCGCTTACCCGTCCCGCCACGCCACAGGGGGCGCACGTTCGGCAAAGCGATTCCTTTCGCCCGCACGCGGTGCGTCACCCCACAACTGTTGCGCGATTCGGCCCGGCCCGGCCTGGCCGCAGCAGATGAGCCAGCCGACGTCCCCCGCCCGGGAACCGTCGTCGAGCCGGGCTGGCCGATCGTGACCGTGTTCGCCGAGGGCGGCGACGAAGCGACGGTGATCCATCGCCTGCAAAAGCGCGTCGCCGCCGTACAGGCTCAACTCGTCGCCTGCCCGGCCGACTCGCACGCGCGGTGAACACAACCGGCCGGCGACCGCTTGGGGTCACCGGCCGGCGATCGCTCTTGTGGCGGATGCACGCCGCCGGGTCGCTTAACTCAGATCATCCAGCAGCGAGTCGAGCAGGTCGTGCTCGAGTCCCAGGTCGGTCACCACGTCGTGGATGCGTTCCAGGATGCGCTGGGTGCCTGGGGTGTCGGCCTCGGCCAGACGCTCGAAGAACCGGGCCACGCGGCCGCTGTTCAAGTCGATGCTGTCCAGACGACGCGCGATCCAGGCCGGCAACGCTCCGCCGCCGGAGGTGCCGGGAATCGTCAACGCCGAGGCCACGGCCGCATCGCCGTCGCCGGCAGCCGGAGCCGCCGGCGGATCGGTGATGTTGATCTTCGTCAACAAGCCGCCGTTGTTGCGTGCCGTGATCTGATCCACCGCGTTGACCAGACCACTGCGGTCGAAGTCGTACAGGTTGGTGATCGTCGAACCGAAGCCCGCATTGTTGCGCGCGGCGATTTCATCGGTGGCACTGGTAATGGCCAGCGTGGGCGTGCCGGAGCCGGCGTCGCCGATGCGATTGCCGAAGAAGAAGATATCGCTTTCGGCCAGACCGGTGTTGGTGTTGCTGCCACCGGCCGCGTCGTTGCCTTCGACGATGACCTCCAGCCAGCGGTTGGCGATGGCGTTGTTGGCCCAGACGATTTCCACCCGATCCGAGCCGCTGACGCCGGCGCCGGGACGCACGCTGAAAGCGGTGGGTGCCGGAGCGGCGGCCCAGGTGCTGGGCGTGTTGTTGGCGCCGACCTGCGTGCTCATCTTGAAGGTGAAGTCGGCCACGGTGAGCGTGCCGGCCGGATTGGCGATGTCGACCATGACACCGTTGATGCCACGCGAATAACTGGTGATGTTACTGAACGTGGAGGGTCCGGAACCTGGCAGGTAGGCGCTCTTGTCGGTGGCGATGGCCAAATCGTCGCTGGCGTTGATGGCCGTGCTGAAGCCGTCGAACTTCGATCCGTTGTAGAAGATCTGGCGTCCGAGGACCTCGGTGACGGCATCGCTCTGCCTGGTCAGCACGACGTCGTTGCCGTCGCCGCCCATGTAAGAGATCGTGAAATTGGCACCGCCGATGGAGAGGCTAGCGCCCTCGCTCAGTCCGGCGAAGGTGCCGACGACGGCGTCGGCGCCGTCGTTGTTGACGATCGTAAACTCTTCGCCGACGGTGGCGGCGAAGCCTGCGCTCAAGCTACCGTCGAGCGTCGCGCCGCCCAAATTGACCGTGCCGGTCACATCGAGCTGTCCGGCCGGGATGCTCGAGGTGCCGATTTCCTCGACATTGAACGCCATCGGCACGTTGAACAAGCCGTTGGCGTTGCCCTGATCGCCGCCGAACACATAGCCCGAAATCGTCGACAGATCCATCTGGCCGTCGGGGCCAGTCAAGTCGATGCTGGGAGACAGCAGGTCGATCGAGACGGTCGTGTAGGCCGTGGAGTTGAGCTTGGTCAGGTCGACGCTGTAGACGTTCGCGTTGCCGCGAATGTCGAACAGGCCGAACCAGAGGGTCTCCGACACGTTGCCGGCACCAAGCTTGATGACGATGTCGAGATTGGTGTGGTCGTGGATGTCGGTCGGGATGAGCTGGAACTGATTGCCTCCGATCGGCACGTTGTTGCCGCCAAACAGGAAGTCGTAGCCGTAGCCGTTAGTGGCGCCGCCGCCGACGACCAACTGGCCGGAGCCATCCTGCGTGACGTTGCCGAACCAGTTGAACAGCGCGCCGTAGGGGGACGGCACAACGCCGTTGACCGGGGCATCGGGCGGCGTGGCGAAGGGGTAGTTCGCAGCGCTCTCGAAGTCGAACAGCACGGTGGAGCCGGTCTCGTTCGTCAACAGCGGAGCGAACGTCGCGCTGGCACCCAGCGACACGTTGCCGGTCTGGATGTCCGTGGCCTTGGGAGGCGTAAAGATCGGGGTGGCGGCGTTGCCGGGATTGTTCTGGTAGAAGTTCTCCCAGTTGGTGTAGCGGGCTTCGAGGCGACCGGTGCCCGTGACGACCACGTCGGTCAAGGCGGCCGGGTTGCCGCGCAAGACGCTGCCGTTGCCGACGAAGATGGCCGTGCCGTTGCCCAGGACGTTCACGCCGTCGAGCAGCACTTGGTTGACGGCCGCATCGCCCGGGGCGACGGCCTGGTTGACCTTGATCCCGGTCTCGTAGCCGGTGACGATGCTGCCGGCGACGATATTGGCGCTTACCGAGTTGGTAAATTCCACCGAGTTCTCGACGAGGATGCCCACCGAGCCTGCGACGCCCGTGCCCGGGCCGGTCAGCTTGGTGCCGAACAGAATCGTCGGCCCGCCGCCCTGGTTGAGCGTGGCGTTCTGGATGTGCATGCCGATCTGGGCACCGTCGATCTCGAAGCCGGCCGGATCGGCATCGCCAAAGTTGATATAGACGCCCGTGGCCGTGTTGGCGCCGGTCCAGTTGGCAACGTTGGCGAAGATGTCGAGCACCTGGCCTTCGATAATTTCGTAGGCCCTGACGGCGGCGTTGTTGACCGTCGTGAAGACAAACCCCGGACGGCTGCGTGCGGCGGAATCGTTGCCATAGCTCGAGGTTCCGAACGTGCGGGCCGAGAGGCCGATCCCGACGTTGCTGATCGTGTTATTGATCGCCTGCGAGTCGGGTTGTCCGCTCGCCTCGCTGGTGTTGTTGAGATTCTGCATCAGAATCCCGATGGCGTTCTCGTTCTTCGTAGCGCCGACGTTGTTGACGGTCGAATTGAGAATCTCCAGGTCCGTGGTACCGGGATTACCGTCTTCGATGATGCCGAACGACTTACCCGCCAGCGCCGAGAGGGTCAGGCCGTGCCAGTAGACATTGTTGACCGTGACGGGGTCGGTGGGGAGAGCCGGGAAGGAGGGGGGGACGGGAAGGGCTCCGGGCTCACGGAGGACGAGCGCTTCGCTGTTGCGGGCAGTCGAGGGCAG